>Ga0207675_100007393_pt1 | contig 10380 bp, 9 predicted proteins | sample KBSSwiS42_FD_184305 | JGI IMG/M metagenome (GOLD analysis project Ga0207675, IMG submission 184305) | Switchgrass rhizosphere microbial communities from Kellogg Biological Station, Michigan, USA - KBS Switchgrass S4-2 (SPAdes) (version 2) | ecosystem: Host-associated > Plants > Roots >...
TCACGGCCAAAGGAGAAAGCGCCGGCTTCGGAAAGCTCGACGAAGCTAAACAGAAGGCGACCAAAACCCACCGTCTCGAACGATCCTGGAAAGAAACCGGAGAAGAAGCCCGATCGTCCTGGTGGTCCGGCAAAGCCTGAGACTGCGAAGCCGGTAAACGTTGCGCGAATCGGTCTTGGCATGACGTTGTTCATGCGCGACTCGAATGGACTCGCGGTGCGAGTAGATCCCGAGCACGTGTTCCACAAAGGCGATCGCGTGCGTCTGCTGCTGGAGACGAATACGGATGGTTATCTGTACATCTTCAACCAAACAAATGATGGTGCAGTGATGATGATCTATCCCAGCGAACAGCTGGACGACGCCGGCAACTACATCAAGTCGCACGTGCCATGGGAGATTCCTTCCGGCGCCGCGGAACAGGAAAGACTGCGCTGGTTAGCTTTTGATGAGAATCCCGGCACCGAGCGGTTGTTTTTTGTGCTGACTCGCGAACCGTTGAACGGCGTGCCGATCGAGGATGAGTTAATCGCGTTCTGTAAGAATTCGAGTGGGAGTTGTCCGTGGCGTCCTCCGACAGAAGTCTGGGACGTAATCAAGAAACAGATGCAGGAGCCGCTCGCGATGGACAACAGCGGGCGTTTTGGCAAGGCACAGACGTCGCCCGAGCAAGAAGCATCGACGCGCGGTCTCGTGCTCGCGAAGGAAGATCCCGAGCCGTCGATGATCATGCTGGCCTCGTCCACGAGTGGGATGTTGGTCGCGACGCTGGATCTCAACCACAAGTGAAGCGGATTAAGTTTTTGAAAGGAATAAACATGCGTTCCGGAACTCTGAAGTCGATTGGCGTTGTTTTATCTGCGGTCTTGTTGATGTCGCCAGTCACGTTGCGCGTAAACGCCCATACCGCAGCTCCCAGTGTTCAGCAGACTGATCAAGCGGGTGCAGCATTACGCGAAGGCCGAAGACTATTGAAACGAGGTCGCGCCGACCAGGCGCTGGTCCAACTGCGCAACGCGCTCAATCTTTACACGACCGCGAAGAACAGCAGCGGTATGGCGGCAGCTAACAACGAACTCGGTGACCTGTACCTGCGCCAGGGACAGTACGAGGTCGCACTCGATAATTATCAGAAGGCGCTGGACGGCTTTCTTAACTTCGAGAAGAAGGACGTTGTGAGCGCGGCAGTCGGTCTTGGTGACGACAAGTACAACGCGAACCTGATGCTCGCAAAGATTGGCGATGTGAACTTCCGTTTAGGCAAAGCGGATGAAGCGCGGGCCGCGTTTGGCCGGATGGTGGTGAAAAAGCCCGAAAGCGCTGCGGCGAAAGTCGGGCGGCGGTTTGGTGGGTTGAGTGCAATTGCCGGCGGGATTTCAACTGGTCGCGTGAGTGTTGCCGCGCCGACGGGTGGCGTGACGACTCTACTCGAAGCCAAAAAAGAACTCGATGAGTATCGCGTTTCGATCGTCTATTCCAGCTATGAACTAGGAATGGGCCGTCTGGATTATGCGAACGGTGATTTCGAATCCGCGCGCAAACATTTTGAGAATGCGTTGGAAGCCGCGGGCAGCAGTCTGGCAGCGATTGCCAGTCTCGGACAGGTGCGGCGTTTTCGTGCCGCATCACGCACCAGCCTCGGCGACGTCGCACTGCGCACCGGCAAGTTTAAAGACGCGACGAAGTATTACAACGATGCGAAGAAAGGCGCGCAGGACGACAAACGGTTGGACCTGATGTGGCCCGCTCAACGCGGCCTCGGACGTAGTTTGTGGTTGCAGGCGGTGCAGGAGAAGGATCCGAAGAAAACCACAGCGCTTCGCGAGCAGGCGCTGACTAATTATCGCGAGTCGCTCGCAACTATCGAGACGCTGCGACAGGGAAGTCTGCGCGCAGACGAATCTCGAACCACGTTTCTTGCCACTATAAAAGATGTTTTTGACGAAGCGGCGACGGCGAATGCGGCGATGGCTTTGTTTACCAGTGCGTCGCCGGGCGAACCGCTGAGTGGCAAAGCGCTCGAATATGCGAGCGAGGCCTTTCGGATCAGCGAACAATCTCGAGCGCGTTCGCTGCTCGATCTTCTAAGTGAGACAAACGCCGCGATCACTGAAGGCGTTCCTGCGGAACTGCTCAAACGCAAACAGGACAATCTCGATCGGCAGCAGGAGATCGCGGACATTTTGACCGGCATTAGCGTCTCTACGGAAGAGCTGAAGAGCAAACCGGCAGAGCTCGACGCGGAACTTGAAAAGCTGCAAACAGAGTACGAGGAGATCGAGAACCAGATCCGCACTGCGAGTCCGCGCTACGCTTCACTGACCAGCAACAAGCCGCTGACGCTCGCGGAAGTGCAGCAAAACGTACTTGACGATCAGACCGTGCTCGTGGAGTACGCATTGCAAAATGAGGATTCATACCTGTTTGCGGTGAGCAAGAGCGCTGTCAGCCTGTTCAAACTTCCATCGCGCGGCACGGTAGACAAACTAGCCACTGATCTGCGAGCGCAACTCATTCCTTCCAAACTGCAACGCCGCATCGTCGGCATTGACGTTGCGGAAGCCAATCGTGGTTTGGGCATTGCCTCATCAGCGCCTGAGGATGCGGCGCCGTTTGTCGCTGCATCAAACGCGCTTTACAAGGTGGTGCTCGAGCCCGCCGCCGGAATGATCGGCGACAAGCGGTTGATGGTCGTTGCAGATGGCGCACTCAATTACGTGCCGTTTGAAGTTCTGCTCAAAACGCCCGACAGCGGAGACTTCGCGTCGCTTGGCTATCTCGTAAAGACAAACGAGATCATTTACGCACCGTCTGCATCAGTCGTCGGAGCCATCAAACAGCAACGCGCGAAGACCAACAGTCGAGCACTACTTGTGATCGCCGATCCGGTCTTCAATTCGAACGACGCCCGCGCAAAAAAGGGAAATGCCCCGTCGACAACTGACGCAGAAGTCCGCGGCCTCGGCATTCAAAGCGCGGTCGCTGATGTGACAGGAAGCACACCGGCGCCCGCCGCCGGCGCAACGATGGAAGGTCTTCCATTGGCCAGGCTCAACGGCACGCGCGTCGAAGCGGAACAGATTTCCAAACTCGCGAAAGCCTCCGGTGGACAGGCAGACGTCTGGCTTGACCTCGAAGCTAACGAGGACAATCTCGGCGCACGCGACATCAGCAAGTACCGCATCATTCACGTCGCCACGCACGGCTTGCTTAATGCCGAACGTCCACAGTTCACCGGCGTGGTCCTGTCACTCGTCGGCAACAAGACCCACGACGGCTTTCTTCGCACGGACGAAGTTTTTAATTTAAAGCTCGGTTCTCCTCTCGTGATGCTTTCAGCGTGCGAGACCGGCCTCGGCAAAGAGAAGCGAGGTGAAGGCGTGATGGGCCTTACACGCGCGTTCATGTATGCCGGTGCTCCGACAGTCGGCGTTAGCCTCTGGTCGGTGGCAGACAAGTCAACCGCTGATCTCATGACAGACTTCTACCAGCGACTGCTGAGCACTTCCGCAAGCAGTACCTCGTCAGGCGCACTACGCGGAGCACAGCTCGCTATGATCGCCGGCAAGAAATACAGCGCACCTTTTTACTGGGCGCCCTTCGTGCTCGTCGGGGACTGGAACTGAGTCTCGGTTTCTATTGAACTGAATTCAATTTTTCCGTGAACATCAGGGCTGCGTCTTCGCAGCCCTCCGTTTTTTCCTCACACCAAAAACGCCACCCAAACCAGTTAGCAACAGAATCGCGCTCATCGGTTCGGGAATGCTCTCCGCCGTACCTTCGACGACTAAGTTGTCGATCCTGTTAGTGCCGGTTGATGAACTCGCGCCGTTAAAGACGATGCGAAACGCAGCATTCGGGTTGTTGTTGAGTCCGACGATACTCGCGAGTGTGAACACCAACGGTACCGAACCAAACGCGGCTGCCGGTATGTACGGCGGCCCGAAATCGACAAACGTGATCCCATCCAGACTGTATTGAAACTGGTTGCTATTGAAACCGGTGCTGGTCCCTTGGGTCGCAAAGCTCACAACGATGTTCGAAAACCCAAGCGTGCCGACACTGAACGTGATATTGCGGCCGTTGTTTGCGGTTCCAGTCCCGCCTTGCAGCGACAGCGCCTGTGCCGCAGGGTCGCCGAGCCGCGCGTTGTTGGTCGTGCCGGCGGCGAAGAGAATGTTGACGACGTTGAAATTGCTGATCAGCGTGCCGCTGCCGTGATCGACGTTCAAATCCGAATCATTGAAATTCCAGATAGCTAACTCGTCGGCCGCCGCCGCAGGCGCTGTAGCGGCCAGCAAAACGAGGACGCAGATGAGGTTGAAAGGAACTCGCCGAGTGAGACGGCGGTTTGGCTTAATAAACATACACTTCTCCTTTGATGAGGTTTTAGACGTAAATCAGTTTGCGTCTGAGAAAGCGGAGAATCTTTTTAGAGATTCGTGAGGCTCGTCAGTAGTCGCCCGGCTCTGAGGACAGCCAAAGCTCTCTCGGTAGCGCCCAAACCATAAGACGAAATATTTCGATCGTCAATAGAAAAGTGACTTGTGTTTGACAGGATTGCTACTCCTGTGAGGTTATTTTCAATGGAGGTGTGGGGTATGGCAATGGGGTTCTTCAAGATCGACAACAAGGAAACACTCGACAAACTGATCACTGATTCCAAAACCAGGCCGATCGTGATCTTCAAACACAGTACGGCCTGCGGAATCAGTTCAGTCGCCTATAGAGAGATGGAGAAGCTCGAGGGCCAGGTGAATCTCCTCGAAGTTCAGAGCGCCAGAGATGTCTCACGCGAACTGGCGGACCTTACAGGCATACGTCATGAGACGCCGCAGGTGATCGTTTTCAAAGATGGCAAGGCGGTATGGAACGCTTCTCACTACGACGTCAAAGCCGGCGCGGTCCTCAAAGCATTAGAGACCCATAGTCAGTGAGCCCGTGGTTTTTCTTCATAACCGCATTGACTTCCAATCGATAGCTGCGATAAAAGCTTTGCTCTCGACCGTGTCTTTCCGGTAGTAATCCAGGGCCTCGCATTTACGTAGTTCAAATCTTCATCGGTTTACCGTGAACATATGACCACCACTATTGTATTGATCCGCCCGCTGCTTGTTGTCTTCTTGCTTACGACCATTGTTTCCGCGCAGCAACCATCGCCGACGGCGACACCTACTCCGTCGCCAACCGCGACGCCTGGTCCGTCACCATCAGCGTCGCCAAAACTTATCAGGATGAACGGGCATTTAGAACTCGACACGATCCTCGAAGTTTTCATCGAGAACCTGGAGCAGTGGGCGGAGAATCCAAACCACGATGCGACCAAACTCGTACCATACATCGATGGTCGAGCTATAAAGGGCAACTATCCCGAGGAAGTACATCTGGAAAGAGGCCGCTTGATCTTTGACTTGCAGATTACTCCTCAGAGCCGGGACCCTTGGATCGATCTGCTGGGAGAACCGACTTCCACCCATAAGCCGGTGACCCTCAGTGTTGGACCAGAGAATGGCTCGGCGTTCGACAGTATCTACGTCCGGGACAACATGGTTCCTTTGACAGTGATTTCTCCGGCTTACGGAATCGTCGCTTTGATCGTGATTCTAGTTACGCTGACGCTCCTTCTATGGCTGTGCCGCACAACCAACATCATTCGCGAGCCCGGTCCACCAGCCATTTCCGGCAAGCGCCGCCCGTACAATCTGGGTCGCGCCCAAATGGCTTTCTGGTTTTTCCTCATCTACGCGTCGTACATGACGATCTGGCTCATCACCAGCGCTCTCGACACGATCACAGCATCGCTGCTGGCTCTAATGGGTATCAGTGCCGGCACCGCACTCGGCGAAGCATTAATCGACAATGGCAAGGATACTGCGAGGACGAATCAGGTCCAGGATCTTTCAGCGGAAAAGCAGGCGTTGGAACAGTCGCTTTCCGGAATACAGCCGCAGGTGGACGCCTCGAATGCTTCTGTGGCAACGACAGTGACCGACCAGGCGAATCGCGACTCCCTCAATCGCCAGCTCGTTGAGGGGCGCACTCGGCTCGGTCAGGTCGACCAACAGCTTCGCACGCTGAGCGCGGAAACGGCGCCTCAGACTTCGAACGGGTTCTTGCGCGACATCTTGTCGGATGGCAGTGGTTACAGTTTTCACCGCTTCCAGATTTTCGCCTGGACAATTGTGCTCGGGATAATTTTCGTCTCTTCGGTTTACAATGACCTCACGATGCCGGAATTCAGTGCGACCCTTTTGGGTTTGATGGGGCTTAGCGCAGGCACGTACATCGGGTTCAAATTCCCAGAGCAGAAGTAGAGCAAAGATGGAGCCTCGCGGCGCTGAGATCGAGCCAAGAGAAATCAAACAGGAAGACGATTTCACGTTGACCGTTTTGTGGGCGGATGATCGACGCTGTCGTTATCATGCCGCCGAACTACGGCGCTCGTGTCCCTGTGCTCAGTGTGTAAACGAATGGACGGGTGAACGCGTGTTGAAGGCTGAGAGTGTTTCTGACAATATTGAAATCCGGGACCTCAGTATTGTTGGGCGTTACGCGCTTAACTTCCGCTGGAGTGATGGCCACGAAACAGGAATTTACAGTTTTCGATACCTGCGCGAGTTGTGTGAGGCGCAGAACGCGGGAGCGGAGTGAAGTAGAATTCTTATGAACGAACGCGATTTTTTCAACGAAAAAGAAGAAGTAAAAAAGGCGGTTTACAGTTGTCCTCACTGCCGCGAACGCAGCGAATATGACGTCAGGTGGTTGAAGCGAACCAAAAAACCCCAACTTCCTCGGGGCGCCAATGAACAGGATCGGGCGCGTTTTCAGAAGTCTCGGGATTACATGGTCCGCATCGACGACATGCTGGCCTGTCGAAACGTGCGCTGCCGGCGCCGGTTTGAGATACCGAGCTCCCAATCGGTGGTCTTCATTTGAAGAAAAACCCGACAGGCGTCGGATTCACATTCCCCTAGTACTATAAAGGCCGCTATAAACTTCGCCAAAACCCAGGGGTTAATGGTGGCTTGCCCTTTGCAATGTCTTCTTCGGCAAGCAAATCAGTATCTCTGCCCCTTAACCCGGAACAATGATTGACACACAACAATTCCCAGGCGCGACGAAGTCGAACAACTCATTTTTGACCCCCTTCGAGCGGCGGCTTGCGCCCGCTGTGCTGCCGCGTATTCCGTCGTGGCTGGAGACGTACCACCTGACGATGCTGACACTACTTTGGTCGGGACTGATTCTGTTGTTCTCGTACTGGGCGGCGACTGACTTGCGCTGGCTTTGGGGCGTGTCGGCAATGGTCTTCATGCAGTACGTGACTGACCATTACGACGGCAAGATCGGGAAGTATCGAGGAACCGGTCTCGTGCGCTGGGGCTATTACATGGATCACCTGCTCGATTACCTGTTTCTTTGCTCGGTCGTGATCGGTTACGCGTTGATTCTTCCCGAACGTTCGCGTTACCAGATTCTGATCATGCTGGGGATCTTTGCCGGTTACGAGGTGAGTACGTTTCTGGCGTTCGCGGCGACAGACCGGCTCAAGATTAGTTATCTGAAGTTCGGGCCAACTGAATTCCGCCTGGCGCTCATCGTAATAAACGCCCTGTTGGTTCAGTTCGGCACGCGGCAGATGATTAGTGGACTCAAGTACGTGAACATCGGCGCAGCGGTTGGACTGGTACTCATGGTTTATAGAACCCACAGGATGATTTGGGCGCTGGATATGAAGCAGAAGCGCGCTTTAGAAACAGAAGAAGCAGCCCTCCTGTCTCGCTAAACGCCATTGTGTCCTCGTTCGCGTGTATGGTTTGCGACCGCAACGGCTGTGGGGCACGCCTCTCCTCAAAAAAATCGGTAGCTAAGTGACCCTTTTTTCGTCGCGACTGCGCGTTGGCTGATGTGGCCTCTTCTTTGCAAGTGTAGCGGCAGTCCAGCGTTCTAGGTTTAGGAATTCGGGAACTGTAAGACGGGAAATTCGTTGGATACCAGTAGATTCCACCGATAACTCGAAAAACTAGCAATGTCAGAGAAGAAAACAATTCGAATCGTCAAGAAGGGCGAAAAGGTTCGCCCGGTCGTTAAGGCTAAGACAAATACCGCCCGCGAAACGGCGCGCGATATGGTTGAGACCGTTACCAATTGGGTTAATGAATTTCAGCAGCGTCGCCGCTCAGAGACCACGAATGCGCTCAGGATTCTCTCCAAGACGCCTCGTGGCAGCGAAGCCTAATTCCCGCTTCACGGCAAACTTGTAAGTCTAAAGACCCGGCAAATCCTCTCGCACAGGATACGTGTGCCCGCTCTCGGTTTAGTGGGGCAATCGTGCCGTGGTGCGGCAGTTTGGTTTTATTGACAGGGCTATGTCGCGGCGTTAGCATCGCGCCAGTTCCGAAAAAAGTGAGTGGAGGCTGGAATATGGCGAGACGAAGTTCTCCACCAAAGACGAAAAGACCGCCGGCGAGGCCTGTGTTTGACAGCATCCGTAAGCCCGTTGCGCCTCCCGGGCATCCGCTGACACGAGCCAAACCTGATGAAATAGCGCGACCTGCCGGCCGCAAAGCAAAACACAAGAGACGTCCTGAAGTACCTGATGACGGTGAGTCCTGACCTCAAACTGCCACGGGGAACATTCTGAAAACCGCGACAAGGAACACTCCGATAAGCACACCTTCAGAAAGATTCATCGCGTGCTCGATTGAGCTACTCGTCGAAGAGTATCAGCCGAAGATCGAGCGCTGTCTTGAACGTCTCAGTGACGAACAGATCTGGTGGCGTCCGAATGAGGAGTCAAACAGTATTGGAAATCTGGTGTTGCACCTTTGCGGGAACGCGCGGCAATGGATTGTGTCTGGGGTTGGTGGAAATCCGGACACGCGTCAGCGCGATGCAGAGTTTGCGCAACGCGAAACAATCGCGCGCGCCGACCTGTTGAATCTGCTCCGCTCGACGGTTGCGGACGTCACTTCAGTTCTGAAGCAACTCGACTCCGCGACGCTTCTTGACCGCCGAACGATTCAGGGCTCGGACGTCGATCTGTTAGAAGCAATCTTCCACGTCACTGAGCATTTCTCAATGCACACAGGACAAATCATCCTATTAACGAAACTCCTCGCCGCCACCGACCTGCACTTCTACGACTTTGAAGCCGGCTCGCCACTTGAGCGCTGGCGCTCTGGTCCGTCCAGTTCGTCTTAAGCCTGATGACATCTTCTGCCTTACCCTAGCAATACCCGCCAAGTGTCGAACACTGCCGGCCGAAGTATCAGAACAACCGAGATTTCTCTCGGCCTTCGGAATCATACCGGCCAGCCAGCCCTACTCGCAGCCAGGAGGGTTGTCACAAATCCTCTCTGCCGTGATTGGAATCAACGTTAAAACCCGCCTTAGTGGATGAGAGCAGCAAACGAGATTCAGAGAAGGAGAACATCATGGCGACATCCACGAAAGAAAGTGACGATGTCTACTACAAGTTAGGCAGGGTACAAATCGTTCCTAATTGTTACACAAAGGAGAAAACGATGATGAGTTACATGACCGAACAGGAGCGCATCGGTTTTCGCGCTCTGGCCCAAGAGCTTGACGATGGGAAGAACACCCGTGGTTCAGTTTCACGCGAATTGGCGCGAACGATCACAGAAGACCGGACGCAACCAGATTTGGCCTCTCGTCTTGCATCTGTTCTCGATCCTCAATTCGCCACAGCGGCGAGCCAACTCGGTCCTTGGGACACTGGACCTATCGTGTTCGCGGACGGCATCGCGGTGGGCGGAAACGCGAATCTGACGCTCCACCAGAATGGAGCGTTCAACTTTACCGGACACTTCCATGTGTCGGGGGCCATCAGCTATGACGATTCGTTGGTTTGGGCCGTTAGGGACTCCAACGTACCTACTACAGTCTACGTGTTTGCTCACCAGGGACGCCTTCACGGGACGTTCGAGGCCGGATCACGTGACGATGACTGGGGAAGGTCAGAGATCAACCCTGCGTTGGCTGCAGGCTGGAGCGCGCTAGAACGGGGGTGGTCGTGGCGCTGGGAAGCGCGAGTCAATGCTGATTTCGGAGTATTTCTTGACGACATCATTAGGCTTGTGGCGGCCGGAACGGCTATTGGGAACGTCGTCAAACTCATCGTCTGACGATATGGAGCCAGAGGCTATTGTTTGACCGCCGTTTGGCGCGGGGTGCGCAACCCTTCTAAGGAGTTAGCCGTCGCGCGCAAAGGGGGTCTCAGACAATTACACGGCGACTCCAGACGGATGTCGTAAGTTGGCCTAACAATCGCTTCGAGAGGGACGTCGATTTCTTTGCCGTCGCGCAGGACCGTGACCGACGTTTTGACGAGCTGCTGCAGCTTTTCGACCGCGCGCG
>Ga0207675_100007394_pt1 | contig 10379 bp, 7 predicted proteins | sample KBSSwiS42_FD_184305 | JGI IMG/M metagenome (GOLD analysis project Ga0207675, IMG submission 184305) | Switchgrass rhizosphere microbial communities from Kellogg Biological Station, Michigan, USA - KBS Switchgrass S4-2 (SPAdes) (version 2) | ecosystem: Host-associated > Plants > Roots >...
TGATGCGATCGCCGCTTAGTACGCACTTCGGATCACGCCGCTGTTTAGCGTCGTCCGCGTAATGACGCACGAAGTAGTCCCATGCGATGGCTTCGTTCTCGGTCGAGCAGGCGTGGAACGCCGGAACATCGTAGTCTTCCGGAAGACAGTTCTCTTTGCGAAGTGCGTTGCCACCACGCAATTCACGGGGATCGCCGCCGGCTTCCAGCACGAGAACGCTGTGACCGGCTTCCGCGAGGCGCGACGCAACTGTTCCGCCACCCGCACCAGAACCGACGACGATATAGTCAAAAGTGGCCTGGTTCATGTCCTTGGCATCCAAGAGACTGGGTTCGGCATGATCCTAGCGAAAGGTGAACGCGAAGTCGATTGCTACGATGACTCCGCGCTTCACCTTACAGTTTGCAGCTCGCGCGCAGCCTGCGCGCTGCGCAGCTCGAACAGTCTTGCCTGTTGACCCCGTGCGATCTCGATCGCCTCGTGCAGGCAACGTTGCGCACCTTCGACGTCGCCGCGTTTCGCCAAGGCTTCGCCTTTCAAACGCCACAATTCCGCGGCGTAGAACCGTTCGCCCTTGGTTTCGCCGATTTCGAGCGCGCGGCTCAGCGCATCGAGCGCCTCGTCGTGCCGGCCCGCGGCGATCAGCCCTTCCGCCCACAGCGCCATCGCGAACGGCTGATAGGCGGTGGCCTGCATGCCGGCGTGCGCGCCCATGCCGCGATCGAGCTCCGCCAGTCCTTGGTCGACGTGGCCGTTCTTCACCAGGGAGGCGCCGCGGACCACCTGCGAGATGCCGATCCACGTCGCGAAGCCCTGCTCGCGGGCCGACGCGAGCGACTCGGTCGCGCAGCGCAGTGCGGCTTGCGAATCGCCGCTGATGTAGAGCACCGCGGCGAGGTAGCACAGCGAGAAATTGATCGTGTGCAGGCCGCCGAGCGACCGCGAATGTGCAAGTCCGGTCTCACCCGCCAGGACGCCTTGCGCTACGTCGCCCATAATGGTCAGCGTCAACGCGAGGTAGCACAGCCCCGTGGATTTCTGGTCCTGCACATACAGCACCTGCTTGCCCCGGCGCGGTGCCTGATCCGCGTCGTAGAGCAGCAGCGCTTCCTCCAGGTGCTTGCGGGCATTCGCGAGCTCGCCCTGCAGAAACAACGTGCCCCCCAGCAGCAGATGACCCATGATGAACGGCGGTTTCGAAGCCTGCGCCGCGGCGCGCGCAAGACATTCCTCGGCCAGGGCGCGGCATTGGTCGAAGCCGGCACGCGTGATCGCGAACGAGCCGAGACCGGAGAGCACGGCAAAAATCTCGGGCGTATCGCCGAGCTCGCGGCAGAGAGCGAGTGCCGTCGTATACGCGCGACCGCATTCTTCCGACGAGAACCCGCGGTATTCCGCATAGATGCCGCCCAGCGTGCGATGCACGTTGAGCTCGCGCCGCAGGCGCGCGACCGACTTCGCTTGCTTGCCGAGAATGGCCAACGCGCGGTCGAGGTGGGCGAGGGCCTCGACGAAACCCGACCGGCGCGCCGACACCTTCGCCGCCCGGACGAGAAAATCAACGGCATCGTCGAGCTCGTTGGCAGCCTGCAAGTGATAGGCGACGACTTCGGGCAGCGCTTCCGCCAGTTCCGGGAAATCGCCGATCAGTACCCGTGCGATGCGCCCATGGAGCGCCACCTGCCTTTTCTTCAGCAGGTTGGCATACGCGGCATCGCGCACCAGCGCGTGCTTGAACGCGTAGCTGAGAACCGCGGTCGAGCGACCGCTGACGAGCAGGCCGGCGTCGACGAGCCGACGGAGCTCATCGCGAACCTGTTCCTCGGGCAGGTCGGCGATCTTGATGAGCAGCTCGTGGGAAAACTCGCGGCCGATCACCGCCGCCGTCTCGGCGACCACCTTGGCCGATCCCAGCCGGTCGAGGCGCGACATCAGCGAATCGTTCAGCGTGGTCGGGATCGCGCCGGACGAACCTTCCAGCACGTCGTGCGTCAGGTCCTCGATGAACAGCGGCAGCCCGTCCGTTCGTTCCGCGATTTGCGCCACTGCCGAGGCGGGCAGCTTCTCGTCGCCGCAGATCGACTCGATCATGGTGATGGTGTCGGGCCGGTCCAGCGGTTTCAATGACATCTGACGCAGCCGGTCCTTGTCCTCCCAGTGCGATTGGAACTCCGGACGCGCCGTCAGCACGACGAGAATCGGCAGCGTGCTCAAGCGGTCGATGAGGACGCCGATCAGCTCATCGGACGTCGGGTCGATCCAATGGAGATCCTCGACCACGAGCAGGAAAGGTCCACTGGCGGCGAACGCTTCCAGCGACTGCATGAGGATCTGGAACAGCCGACGCTTCTGCCGCTGCGGCGACATGTCGACCTGCGCGTATTCGCCTCCGATGCGAACGGACAACAGATTCGCGAGCAGCGCCACGATCCCCGGCGCGTCCATCGCCAGTTTCGGAATGAGGGCTTCGAGCTTGCGCAAACGGGTGGCGTCGTCGTCGTGCTCCGCGAAGCCCGCCGCAATGGCGAATTGCCGAATGACGGGCGCCAACGGGCTGCTCTGCAAATTCGGCGAACAGTGGTACCAGACGCGAAGGCAATTCGGGTCGACGATGCGCTCGGCCAGCACCTCGGTCAGGCGCGACTTGCCGACACCGGGTTCGGACACGATGAGCACCGCCTGGCCCGCGCCATTCTTCGTGGCCTCCCACAATTGGCGGAGCTCATCCAACTCCGCGACCCGGTTCACGAGCGGCGTGCGTGTCGAGGCGCGCAGCGCATGGAAGCGGCTGCCGACCTTGCGCTCGCCGATCACCCGCCACGCGGGTATCGGCTCGTCGAATCCCTTGAGATCGCGGCGACCGAGGTCGTGGTAATCGAACAGGCGGCCGGTGAGACGGTGAGTCTGCTCGGACACGACGATTTCGCCGGGGCCCGCCAACCCTTCGAGCCGCGCGGCGAGATTCGGCGCGGTGCCGATCACCGCGAGCGGCTCGCCGCCGTCGGGAAGGTCGCCGACGACGACGACCCCCGTGGCAATGCCGATATGCACCTTGAGGTCGGCGGTGGTCACCGTGGACCACGTTGTCCCGGCAATGCCGAGCGCAGCCCGGATCGCGCGCTCCGCGTCGTTTTCGTGCGCGCGCGGATAGCCGAAGTAGGCGAGGATGCCGTCCCCGATCAACCGCGCTACGACGCCGTCGTGCTGCTTGATGATGCCGGCACAGTGCTGGCGGTACGCTTGAATCACTTCCGCGAGCTCTTCCGGATCCAGGCGCAGTGACAACGGGACCGACTCCACGATGTCGCAGAACATCACGGTGAGTTGGCGGCGCTCGGGGCCGCGCGAGCTGGTCATCGCTGAGCTTTACGGAAGTGCATGACAATGCATCGATTCAACTCAACGTCGTTCCCGCGAAGGCGGGAACCCAGTGACGTTCGACAAAAAGACACTGGGTCCCCGCCTTCGCGGGGACGACGGAGTAATTGTCACGCAATTAGGTAATCTTCAATAGCTCGGCCATCGGCATGTCCAGGCGGGACTATGCGGCACGGATAGGCTTCAGTTCAATCCCGAAGTGATCGTAAAGGTAGGCGATGCGGCCCGGTTGGATCGTGGGGCCGGCGAGCTCGAAGCGTGCGGCGCCAAGCAACGATGCCAGCGTTGCCTTGAGCACGAACATCACCAGCGACTTGCCCGCGCAGCCTCGATCGTGATCGCTGAACGAATAGACCTTCGGGAATCCCGCGCCGCGAGCCTCCGGCGAGAAAGTGTCGGCGCGATCGCCGAACACGCGCGGATCGCGGTGATAGAAGCCGGCGTGGATCAGGAGCTGCTGCTCGGGCTCGATCGGTAGGTCTCCGCCCAGCAAAAAGGCTTTCTCCGCTCGACGCAGCAGCAGCGGCACCGGCGTCCACAACCGCAGCTGCTCGGCGATGCAGGCTTCGAGATAACGCAGGCCGTCGATCGAAGTCGTGGTCAAAGGCTCGGCAGCGAGAATTTCTTCGCGGACCCGCGCCTGGACTTCAGGGTGCGCGGCGATCAGCGCGAGGGTGCGCGCGACGTGCAGCTCGATGGCGTCCTTCAGAACGAAGAACCAGAAGCCGATCTGCGAAGGCACCTTCGTCGCTTCCGTGGCGCTGCCATCCGACAGCGACATGGCCGCGTCGTGCATCAGGCAGCTCGCCGACGACGCGGTCCTCTGACCCGCCAGCAACTGGTCGATGCGCGCGTAGAAAGCGGAATAACTCGGCACGTATCGCAGCAATAGGTTGCTGAAGGGGATCATGCGCGCGAGGTGCGCGGCAAGCTCCGGCTCGCTTTGACCCATGCCCAGGATGACCTGGTGCGAGATGCGCTCCCCGAGCGACTGGAAATCCATCCACCGAAGACCAGCGGAGCGATCGGCGGTGAGACGCGCCGCTTCGGTGATGGCGATCGCCACGAACGCCTCGCTGTGCCGATGCGGCTTTCCGGTGTCGAGGTCGAGGGCGTGTGTATTGAAACCCCTCCGATCGCGAGCTTCAACGGTGCTCGAGACAATGAGCCCATCGGGCACGAAGCGCGACAGCGCGCGCTTCTTGAGAAACGGGTCGGGGGCGTTGGCGTCCGAGGCAAGCACCGCGTCCATGGTGGCGGGCGCCATCACGAGCAGCGTCCTGCGCAGCGGAAACCTTACCCATAGCTGGTCGCACCCATACTTGTCCCTGAGATTGCGCAGGAAGTGCGCCGACCGCTCTCCCACCCCGCATTGGACAAAGAGCCAGAGGAAGACGCGATTCGGAGCGACGAGACCGAGCAGGAATACCGGGATCGTGAGAAAGAGTTGCAGGCGTGCCCAGTCGGTCCAGGAGACCTCTCGGGTTTGGTTAGCCATCAATGGTTCCCCTGTGCGCATGCCGCGGATTGGCCAAGAGGTCGCGGCGCAACTCTTCGTGTGAAGAAGTGACAGCTACGAATTCCTGCTCGACGCGCGTCCCAGGTACCAAAGAAATCCGGAAAGCGCGAGCGATAGCCCGAACGCCACGTAGAACATCCCGTCACTCCCGGAGGCCGCAGAGCCCAGCATGACGTAAGGAATCGGCACTAATGCATTTGCCGCGGTCGCCGTAAGCATCGTCTTCCCCGAGGGCATCCGTGCCGTTCCGGCAACGATGAGCGAGCCTTCCGCAAGCACGGGCACGGCCCGGCAGGCTGCAATGACCCAGTAGCCGTTGCGGCTCATCCATTCGGAGAGGATTCGACCTTGGTGATGGCCCACCAGAACGCGGATGGCGAATGGTCCGATCAAAAGACCCGTGGCATAACCGACCGCCGCGCCGATTGTAAGCCCAAGGCAGCTCAAGCCCCATCCCGCCCATGGGCCTGCGAGTGCGCCCATGACCGTCATGACGATCGAGCTGGGAATCGGCAGGTAGACGTCCAAGACGAGCAAGACGACACCCAGCCATGCGGCCCAATGGGCGCCATTACCCCCTCTCAGAAGATCTTCTGAAAGCTGCTCGAGCTGCTCGCCGAAGAGGAGGAACGGAACGATGATCGCAGCCGCCAGAAGCCCTCCGGCGACTATCCAACCCGCGATCACGCCAAATCGACGGTTCTCGAAAGAATTCATGCCACCCGTTTCGGACTCGGACGTCTTGCCGTAGTAGCGGCGCGAAGGCTCATCGAAACGCGAGAGCGCTACCACCGTTTGCGTGTCGCATCCACTTTACCGTCTACGGCCGCTCCGGAATTGCATCCATCCGGCCGCACATTCGTCTCGGCGAAAGCACGTCGGGGTGCGTTCTGTCCCACTCATCAAGACGCGCATTCTCAGCTTCCAGGCGGTCTGCGACCCAAACATACACCGGATCTCGCTTGCTGCTCGGTTTGGCAATTTGCGAATGGTCACGCGGAAAGCCAACGATCGGCGAGTCGGCCAGCTGAGCAATCGACTTGGCTGCGCTGGCCTCGGTGACGATGAGTAAAGGTCCCAGGTATTCCTGTTCGTACCCCGCGTGCAGGTGAACCCGTCGACAGTCGAGATCTTCACTCTTGGCCGCATCCGCGACGCGAAAAGTCACCATCATTCGTGCGAACTGGTTATCCGCCGCCAGCGACGTCAGTGAGTCATCCACCGGCATTCCCAGGAGCGTCTTGAGCCGCGTACCCATGTCCGCTACTTGCGATCCAAGAACCGGTGTTGCGAGCGTAATGACGTAGGCGTTCTGGGATCGGTGGGGATGGCTATAGCGACTGGATACGAGGTGGATATAAGTCGCGACCAGGTTCCCACCCAGGCTGTGCGCAATGAAGCCGATGCTGCGATACTGGCGCGTGCGCAGTGGCTTGAGCGCTGCCATAAACCCATCTGCCAGCTCCTCCAGCCGCGGATTCGCCGATTTGCTCCACGTGATCAGATTAGACCGATAGTTCAAGCGGTAGACATCGGTCCTGGGCAAGTCGGCCGCCAGCTCCGTCGGCCAATCGAAGCGATCATTGCGGTACGTTTCATCGTCGCCGTAAATGCCATGCACAAAGACAATCGCATCGAAGCGGCTGCATTCGCTCGACGTACAACGCGCGGCGGCCTGGGGAACGAGACTCACCTGCGCCACTGCCGTAGCACCCGACATTGCCAACCCGAGAAATGCGCCGATGCAGCTGATCAAACGAATGAAGTGCATGCAACATCCTCCATTGCGATGGGCTAAAGGCGTCAGGTGCGCTCCCCGAGGCACTTCGGCTGCTTCACTTACGCGACCGCAACGCGACGACTGCTGCGGGCGATCGCGCCGCGGCATGGTTTTCCGCCGAATCGAGCGACCACACTTCCCTCACCGCGGTGACGAGCGCGCGCATCGCCGCATCGCCGGCGCGCGCGGCTGGATAGAGGAGCTGCAACTGCGTCTGTGCTTCCCCTTTCTCCAGCACGACGGCGTTGCCCTCGGCCTGCGCCTGGCGGGCCAGGTCCTCGCGCATCAGGCCGAGGCCGACGCCCGCATAGACGAGGCTCGTGATGATCGCCTCGCTATCGCCTTCGATCACGTGGGCCGGCTCGAAGCGATAGCGGGTGAAGATCTGGCGCGCCATCTGGTAGTGCGAGCCGTCCCGCGGCGTCGAGATCCACGGCAGCGCGGCGATCGCTTTCCAGCTGGCGCCGCGCACTCGTGCGGCCCATTTGCCCGGCGCGACGATCCGATAGCGCAGGCGGGCGAGCGGCAGTCCGGCGAGACCGTCGGGCACCGCGGCCGCCAGCGCCATCCCGCAATCGAGATCGCCGCTCCGGACGCCGGCGATGACCGCGCGCGAATTCTGGTGCCGGATCTCGATCTCCAGCATCGGGTGGCGCGAGACCAGGCAGTGCATGAGCTCGCCCAGGCGCAGCAGCGTGGGATCGAAGAATGCGCCGAAGCGAATGCGCCCGTGCACTTCGCCGGACCAATGCCGCGCTTCCTCGCTGATATCGGCGGCCAGCGCCAGCAGCCGTCGCGCGGAGGCGAGGAGCGCGACGCCGGCGCGCGTCAGCGTGAGACCCCGGGGCTTGCGCAGGAAGAGGGCGACGCCGAATTCTTCCTCCAGCGCCTTGATCTGCGCGCTGGCCGCGGGCTGCGATACGTGGATGCGCTCCGCGGCGCGGGCGAGTGTGCCGCATTCGGCGACCGCCGCGAACGTGCGAAGCTGATAGAGCTCCATCTTCGGAATCGGTGAACGCAGCAATCGGAATTTGCGAATGGCGCCGGCGGCGCGCCACGGATAGATTGTATCGCCTGCATCCACGAAGGAGGAAAACGCCATGGCCAAGCCAAACCGGACCACGCTCGTGCTCACCAACAAGGAGGCGCTCGGCCTCGTGCCGATGGCCGATTGCATCGAGCTCCTGCACGAGGCGTACGCCGACTTCGGCAACCGCAACGCGCAGGTGATTCCGCGCCGGCGCATCCACACGCCGCTCAAAGGCTATCCCGAGCAGCGCTGGGGCTGGATGAACGTCATTCCCGGCGTGGTGCCATGCCACGGCGTCGCCGCGATCCGACTCGACTGCGCGCACATCAGCTTCCCGCTGAAAGGCGGGCAGAAGCGCATGGAATTCCCCGGCGACTTTTCCGGATTCGTGCTGGTGTGGGATCTGGCGACGAACGAGCTCCTCGGCATCGTCCATGACCACGCCGTGTCGGCATTGCGCGTCGGCGGCACGTCGGGCGTGGTCGCGAAGTACTGCGTGCGCGAGGACGCCGAGACGATCGGCATTCTGGGGGCCGGCGAGCAGGCCGTCGCCCAGGTCGAGGCGATCTGCTCTGTCCGGCCGTCGATCCGCAAGCTCAAGGTCTATTCGATGACGCCGAAGAACCGCGCGGCGTTCGCGGACAAGATGGGCAAGCAGCTCGGGATCAGCGCCGAGGCGGTGGACAGCGCCGAGAAGGCCGTGCGCGGCTCCGATGTCGCGATCGCCGCGACCAACTCGGCCGACCCCATCCTGTTCGGCGAATGGCTGTCGCCGGGCTGCCACGTGATCGGAATGATCGGCACCAACCGCTTCGACGGCCGCCGCGAGCTCGATGACGAAGTCGCGCGCCGCGCCGATCTCATCGTCGCCAACCTCATCGAGCAGATCACGCTAGACGAGCAGCCCGAGATCATGATGCCGCTGCGCAAGGGCTACTGCTCGTGGAACAACATCTACGAGGTCGGCGATCTTTGCATCGGCCGCATCCCGGGCCGCACCGCGAGCGCCCAGATCACCTATCATCACAACAACGTGGGCATGGGGATCCAGTTCGCGTCGGTGTGCAAGCGCGTGATCGAGGTGGCCCGCGAGAAGAAGATCGGCACCGAGCTCCCGGTCGACTTGTTCATGACCCGCCGCGAGGGGGAGGAGGTCTACGCTCCCTGAGCTTCCGGCAGGTGCAGCCACGAGGAGATGTGCGATGAGGATGTGCAAGTTCTTGCTGCTGGCGTCGTTGTGGTGCAGCGCGGCGGCGCTGGCGCAGACGTGGCCGACCAAGCCGATTCGCCTCGTGGTTCCCTATACGGCAGGCGGCTCGGGGGACATCGTCGCGCGTGCCATTGCGCAGAAAATGTCGGAGGGCCTGGGCGAGCAGGTAATCGTCGACAATCGCGCCGGCGCGAACGGCAACATCGGCACCGAGATGGTCGCCCGCTCGCCCGCCGATGGCTACACACTTTTGCTCGCCACCGACATCCAGTTCGCGATCAGCCCCGCGCTCGGCATGAAGCTGCCGTACGACCCGGTGAAAGACTTCGAGCCGGTGAGCCTCGTCGCGTTCGTCGACCTGATCCTCGCCGCCAATCCGGCACTCAAGGCGAACAACATGCAGGAGCTGGTCGCGCTCGCGCGCGCGCAGCCGGGCGTGATCAACTACGCGTCCACAGGGCTCGGCAGCACGCATCACCTTTCGATCGAGCTGCTGAAGAGCATGGGGTCGTTCGATGTGACGCACGTGCCCTACAAGGGAAGCGCGCAGGCGTTGCCCGATCTCATCGCCAACCAGGTGCAGATGATGCAGCTCGGCGTGCCGCAGACCCTCACTTACCTCAAGTCGGGTCAGTTGAAAGCGCTGGGCGTGGGCTCGGCCAAACGCCTCGCCGTGCTGCCCGACGTGCCGACGATCGCCGAGCAGGGTTTTCCCGGATACGAAGCCAACAACTCGTGGTGCCTCTATGCGCCTGCCGGAACGCCGAAGGCGATCGTCAACCGCCTCGCGACCGAAGTGGCGCGCGTCGTCGCACTTCCAGATGTGAGGGAACGTTTTCTCGCATCAGGTCTCGATCCGGTCGGCAGCACGCCGGCTGAGCTTGGCGCTCGGATGAAGGACGACTACGAGAAGTGGACGAAGATCGTGCGCAAGATCGGGATCAAGCTCGAGTGAGTTGGGGTTGGGTGGAAGGTTTTTGCGATCGCGAACGATGGCGGGATCGGTTCCTCGCTTGACCCAGCCAGGATCTGCGTGCGCGATGTGCACGGCTGGCATAGTCAAGCGGCCGCTCTCCGCATGGCCAATGCCGCTCCGGCACCGCTGCCGATGATCAGCACCAGCCCCAGGCTGGACATCCACGTCGGATGGTCGCCCCAGACGATATAACCGTAGAACGCGGCAAACACGACCGTGCTGTATTGCAGTATCGCCGCCAACGTTGGCGCGCCAACGCTGAATGCGCGGGTCATTGCAAGCTGACCAGCGAGGCCCGTTATTCCGATGCCGATGAGCAGGCCGATACCGCGGACGGAGTAGGTTGCCGGCGGCGTGAACGGCATCGCGAACAGCGATACGACCATCGCCGACAGCGTGTAGATGAACACGGTCCGCCACGTCGCCTCACCTAACGCGCCGAGCCGGCGGATCTGCAGATAGGCGATCGCAGCAAGCGCACCGGAG
>Ga0207675_100007396_pt1 | contig 10378 bp, 8 predicted proteins | sample KBSSwiS42_FD_184305 | JGI IMG/M metagenome (GOLD analysis project Ga0207675, IMG submission 184305) | Switchgrass rhizosphere microbial communities from Kellogg Biological Station, Michigan, USA - KBS Switchgrass S4-2 (SPAdes) (version 2) | ecosystem: Host-associated > Plants > Roots >...
CTACACGGCCGGGAACTTCTACGTGAACGACAAGCCGACCGGGGCGGTCGTCGGCCAGCAGCCCTTCGGCGGCGCCCGCGCGTCGGGCACGAACGACAAGGCGGGCTCGATGTGGAACCTGATCCGCTGGGTCAGCCCGCGGACGATCAAGGAGACGTTCGTCTCGCCGCAGGACTACCGCTATCCGTTCATGTCCGACAACGGCGGGTCGGACGGGACTCGCTGAAGCGGGCACTTCTCCTCGCGCTCGCGGTCGTGCTCGCGGTCGCATCGGCTGGGACCGCTGCGCGGATCAAGGGCACACGCCACGCCGACAGGCTCCAGACGGTCAACAGCGTGCGTGACGTCGTCTCGTGCGGAGCCGGGCACGACCTCGCGACCGTCGACCAGCTCGACCGGGTCGCGCGCGACTGCGAGATCGTCACCCGCGAGATCTCCCGCGACCCCTACCGGAACGCGGCGAGCAGCCACGAGACGCAGGTCGAGCCCGACACCTTCGCCGCAGGCCGCTCGGTGGTCGCGGTGTTCCAGAGCGGCAGGTTCTTCGACGGCGGCGCAACGAATATCGGCTTCGCCGTCTCGCGCAATCGCGGCGTGACCTGGAGACACGGGTTTCTTCCCGGCCTGACCCAGGGCGGCGGGCGACGGGCGAGCGATCCTGCGGTGACCTACGACGCGGCGCACCGGGTCTGGCTCGCGGTCTCGCTGGTCTTCGGGACCGACAGCTACGCGCTGGCGGTCAGCCGCTCTCCGGACGGGCTCCACTGGGCCGCGCCGGTCACCGCGCGATTGGTGGCCTCGACCGGGCCCGAGGCCCTCGACAAGGAGTGGATCGGCTGCGACAACTGGGCGAGCAGCCCGTTCCGCGGGCGCTGTTACCTCACGTACAGCGACCTCGGGACGACGCAGATCGCGACGCAGGTCTCGAGCGACGGCGGTCTCACCTGGGGCCCGCCCGTCTCGGGTCCCGGCTTCCCCGGAAGGGTGGCGATCCTCGGCGCCTACGCGCCCGCCCCGCAGGTGGCGGTGCTCCGGGACGGCACGGCGCTGCTCCCGTACTTCGACGAGACGCAGATCTCCGTCCTTCGCTCCTCCGACGGCGGCGCCAGCTGGTCCGGCGCGCTGCCTGTTACACCGGCGCGCTACTCCCCGCACCCCGGGTTCCGCGCGGGCCCGATCTCCTCGGCCGAGGTCGGCGCCGACGGAAATGCCTACGTCGCCTGGGCCGACTGCTCGCGGAGAGCTGGTTGCGCTGCGAACGACATCGTCTTCATCCGCTCAGCGGACGGCATCGGCTGGAGCGCGCCGACGAGGATCCCGACCGGGACCGCGGATGCCGAGCTGCCCGGCCTCGCCGCCGACCCGTCCAGGCCGGGGCGACTCGCGCTCGCCTACTACACACTTCGGGGATCCACCCTCGACGTCGGCTTCGTCTCGTCGAGGAACGGCGGCGCCCGCTGGACGAAGCCCACGAGGCTGAACGCACGCTCCTTCCCGAGGGCCTGGATCGCCCGCACCTCGCTGGGCTCGATGGTCGGCGACTACATCTCGACGTCGTTCGCCGGTGGGCGGGCGGTTCCGGTGTTCGCCCTGGCGACGGCCCCGCGCGGCGCCACGTTGCACGAGGCGATGTTCTCCGCCTCGCTCCCCGTGGGCTAGTCAGGTTCGCACGGGATCGGCGGAGCGCGTGCCGCGCCGACCGACGACCAGGAGGATCAGCGCCGCTCCAGCGAGAGCGGGCAGCGCCAGGATCACGCCCGCGACTCGCACGCCAAGGGTGGCGGCGATCGCGCCGTCGACGAGGCTCGCGACAGGTCGCAGCCCGAGGAAGGCCACACCCCAGAGCGCCATGATCCGCCCGCGCTCGGACTCCCCCACGCCCAGTTGGAGCCGCGAGGTCGCTGAGGTATTCGAGGCCAGGTAGCCGATGCCAGCAAGGAAGAGGAAGACGAAGCCGAGCGGCAGCCACGGCGAGAGCGAGAACGCGATCACGCCGAAGCCGAGCAGCGCGAGCGTGCCTGCCATGCGCCGGCGCGAACCCGCCACGCGACCTGCGACCAGGAATGCAGCGGTCACGGCTCCCGCGCCGAAAGCGCCGATGATGAATCCCGCGACGGTGTCCGGCCGCCCGAACGCGTGCGCGAAGGCAGGCGCGAGCGTGTTCACGGGATCCGAGGCGAACCCGACCGCCAGGACGACGAGCAGGAAGGCGAGGAGTCGCGGGTCCTCGCGCAGCAGCCGGAAGCTGTCCCGCAGGCGGGATGGGCCCTCGGCGCGCTCCTGCGGGCGCGGGCGGATCACGATCAGCGCCGCCACGAACACGAGGTACGAGCACCCGTTCAGGAGGAACGACGCCGGGATCCCCAGGTAGTGAACAGAGGCCGCGGCCGCGACGGGCCCGGCGGCGCGGGCGATGTTGTAGGTCATCGAGTTGAGCGCGACGGCGGTCGGGAGGTCGGGCGGCTCGACCAGCGAGGCGAGCAGCGCCTGCTGCGGCGGGATCGAGATCGCGCTAGTGACGCCGAGGAAGAGCGCGAACACGATCACGACCCACGCCGGCGCGAGGCCGGCCCACGCCAGGATCGCCAGCATCGTCGCCAGCAGGGATGCCGAGCTCTGCGCGACGAACAGCAGCCGCCGCCGGTCGTAGCGGTCGGCGGCGCTGCCGGCCCACGGCGCGAGGAGGAGCACCGGCGCGAACTGGCAGAAGTTGAGCACCCCGAGCAGAAACGCGGAGTGCGTCAATCGGTAGACGAGCAACGCCCCCGCGAGATTCTGGAACCAGGTGCCGCTCGCCGACAGCGCGTTACCGGCGAAGTAGGGGCCGAAGTTGCGCTGCCGGACGAGGGCCAGCGCCGCGGCGGGACCAACCGTGGAGGCCACGGCTCGCTTCTATCCCGCCGCGGTCTTGCCTAGTCGCTAGGAGACGGTCTGGTGCTGGATCACGTCGTAGCCCTTGGCCGTGGGCGGCGGCATCCCCGCGTCCTGGAGCGCCTGCCGGATCTCCGGGTCATCGCCCATGCGATGCCGGCCCTCGGTGTCGGACCACATGTTGATGATCATGATCCCGTCGTCGGTCTTGCAGGCGGTCGACGAGACGCCGCCGTACTCGGCGGCCTTGCGGCTCGCCACCTCCTCGACGGCGCCCATCTTCGACATCAGCTCCTCCGGATCGCCGGAGAACTCCATGATCGAGACGACCTCGACTCCCATGGCGGCTCCTTTCGGTGGATCCGGCGAGGCTACTACGCGCCGCCGGCCCGGTGCAGTTGCGAATAGATGGAGCGCGCAGTGCGTTCCGGGATCCCGGGCACCCCTTCCAACTCCTCCTGCGTTGCGGCAAGGAAGCGCTCCGCCGAGCCGAAATGCTGCAGTAGCGCGCGCCGCCGTGCAGGCCCGACGCCCTGAAGCGTGTCGAAGATCGACTCACGCGCTTTCGCGTCGCGCCGCTGGCGGTGAAAGCCGAGCGCGAACCGGTGCGCCTCGTCCCGGACACGCTGGAGAAGGTGCAGTCCCGGTGAGCTGCGGTCGAGCTCGATCGGCTCCGGCTGACCCGGTACGAAGACCTCTTCGACGCGCTTGGCCAGCGAGATCACGGCCACACGCGGCAGGTCGTACGCCTGCATGGCCCCGAGGGCCGCGGCGAGCTGCCCCTTGCCGCCGTCGATCACGACCAGGTTCGGCGTGGCCGCGAACGACTCGTCGTACTCATCGGCAGTCGCGCCGTTCTGCAACCGCGCGAAGCGGCGCGCGATCACCTCGGCCAGCGCCGCGTAGTCGTCCTGGCCGTTGAGGCTCCGCACGCCGAACTTCCGGTAGTGCGCCTTCTTCGGCATCGCATCCTGGAAGACGGCCATCGAGCCGACGACCGACTCGCCCTGGATGTTGGAGATGTCGTAGCACTCGATCCGCAGTGGCAGGCTCTCGAGGTTCAGCGCCTCGCGCAGCTCCTCGAGGGCCTCGACCCGCCGCAGCCGCTTGCGCTCGGACTGCTCCGCCTCCGACTCGAGCGCGAGACGGGCGTTCTGTGCAGCCAGCTCCTGCAGACGTCGCTTCTCCCCGCGTGACGGCGCGCGGACCTCCACCCGCGATCCGCGCCGTTGCGAGAGGAACTCCGCCAGCGCCGAGGTGTCGCCCGACCCAGGCGGGACCACGATCTGCGGCGGGACGCTCGGCGCCGAGCCGTAGTACTCGATCGCGAACGCCTCGAGCAGCGTGGCGGTGTCCTGGCCGTCGACGTTCTCGAGGTGGAAGCCGTAGCGGTCGATCAGCCGTCCGTCTCGCAGCGGGAAGACCTGGACGGCAGCGCGATCGCCGTCGCTCGCGATCCCGATCACGTCGACGGTGCCGACGGAGCGCTTGTCGGCCGCCTGCCGCTCGACCAGGTGCCGCACCGAGAAGAGCCGGTTTCGGTAGCGCGCCGCCTCCTCGAAGCGCTCACCTTCCGCCGCGTCCTTCATCTTGCGCTCGAGCTCGCGCTGGATCGGCTTCGTGTCCCCGGAGAGGAACTGGATCACCCCGTCGATGATCTCGCGGTAGGCCTCCTTCGAGACGTAGCCCACGCACGGAGCCAGGCAGCGCTCGATGTGGTAGTCGAGGCAAGGAATCCCGGAGTGCCGGCCTGGCCTCGGCCCCTCGCAGGGCCGGTAAGGGAAGACGCGGTTGAGCACGTCGAGCGTCTCACGCACCTTCTTCGCGTTGGCGTACGGGCCGAAGTAGACGACGCCGCGCCGGTGCCGCTCGCGCGTGAACATGACGCGCGGGTAGTCGTCCTCGACGGTGACCGCGATGTACGGGAACGACTTGTCGTCGCGGAGACGCACGTTGAACGGCGGTCGGTGCCGCTTGACGAGGTTTTGCTCGAGGTGGAGTGCCTCGACCTCCGTGTCGGTGACGATCACCTCGACGTCGGCGACGCGCTCCGGGAGCTGCGCGATCGTGCTCCGCGTATCGGAGCTCGCCTGGAAGTAGCTGCGCACGCGCGACCGCAGCGATTTCGCCTTCCCGATGTACAGGATCTCGCGGCGCTCGTCGCGGAACAGGTAGACGCCGGGCTTCGCTGGGAGCGCTTTCAGCTGCTCTTCGAGCCGTTTTGGCATTGCGGGGCAAGGGTAGCCTCCGAGTTCGTGAAGAAGGCCCTGCTTGCAGCGGCCCTAGCCGTTGCGGCCGCGGCCGGGCTCGCCGTCGCTCTCGTCGTCTCCTCCCGCGACGAAGAGACCCCTGCGGCACCTGCGACTACGCAAGCGTCGACCGCGCCGACGGCGGCTGGGACGGCCACCGCGCCGACGACTACGTCGCCGACCACGTCGGCGCAGACCGAGACGACTCCGACCATCGCGGCCAGCGCGACCGCGCCGGTCGACACGCGCGCGGTCAAGATCCCTCCACCGCCGAGCCCGACGGGCCCGCGTCGGCGGGCGCTGCTTGTCGGGGTCTTCGACGATGCCCTCGCCCAGCAGAGCCCCGGCGTCGCGCGCGCGTACGCCGACATCTCTCGCGACGCGGGCTTCAACGCCGCCATGGTCTCGGCCACATGGAGCCGCGGGCAGCGCCGGCCGCCGGCGCGCCTGATGACCGTTCTCCGGCACGTCTCCGTCGCCGCGCAGCGCGCGCACCTGAAGCTGTTCGTCCTGGTCTGGCACGGTCTCGCGCGCGAGACGCCGCGGACCCCCGCCGAGAGAGCCGACTTCGCGGCCTTCGCAGCAGCGACGGTGAAGGCGCTGCCCAACACGCGCCACGTGGTCGTCGGCAACGAGCCGAACCTCGACACGTTCTGGAAGCCGCAGTTCGGCGCCACCGGGCTCGACCTCGCCGCCTCCGGCTACGAGGATCTGCTCGCTCGCAGCTACGACGCGATCAAGGCGGTCGACCACGACGTGCTCGTGATCGGCGGCAGCCTGTCCCCCCGCGGCGCCGACCGCCCCCACGGCAGCCGCCCGACCCACTCGCCCACGTCGTTCATCCGCGACCTCGGCGCCGCCTACCGCGCTAGCGGGCGCACGAAGCCGCTGATGGACGCCTTCGCGCTCCACCCGTACATGGAGGCTTCGCGGTTCCCGCCGACGACCCGGCACCCGAAGAACACCTCGATCACGATCGCCGACTACCCGAAGCTCGTCGCGCTCCTGAGCGAGGCCTTCAAGGGAACCGACCAGCGCGGCGCGACGCTGCCCATCTACTACACCGAGTTCGGCGTCCAGACGCGCGTGCCGTTGCGGAAGCTCAGCGCCTACGACGACAGTGGCTCGCCCGGGCGATCGGACAGCGTCACCTTCGCGCGGCAGGCGGACTACTACCGCTCCGCGCTCGAGCTCACCTACTGCCAGCCGACCGTGCGAGGCCTCTTCCTCTTCCACACCTTCGACGAGACCGACCTCGCCGGCTGGCAGTCCGGCCTCTACTTCGCCGACGGCACTCCGAAGCCGAGCCTGCCCGTCTTCAAGAGGACGGTCGCGGATCTGCGCAACGGCAGGTTTCCCACCTGCTCTCGGTAGGGTTCCGGCCGTGGCCGGCCAGTACGTCGCGTACACCTTCTTCAAGGTCGACCCGGCCTGGCGCCGGCTCCCGATCGAGGAGCGCAGCGCCGGCAAGGAGGCCTTCGCCGAGGTCGTCGAGGACTGGGCCGACCGGATGTCCTCGCTGCGCACCTATTCGGTCGGCGGTGTGCGGCCCGACTCGGACTTCTTCCTCTGGAAGATCACGGAGCGCTACGAGGACCTCGGCGAGCTCGGGGCCGCCCTCAACGCCACGCCGCTCGCGGGCTGGGTCGAGACGCCGTACTCCTACCTCGCAACGACCAAGGCCTCGGAGTACACCAAAGCGCGCAAGCCTCGTCAGGTGGTACCGAAGGGCTCGCCCTACCTCGTCGTCTATCCATTCGTGAAGCTGCGTTCCTGGTACTCGCTGTCCCAGGAGGATCGACAGCGGGCGATGGACGAACACATGCGAGTCGGCCACGAATTCGCGACGATCGTCAACCACACGACGTACTCCTTCGGCATCGACGACCAGGAGTTCATGACCGCCTTCGAGTGCGAGGAGCCGTCCGACTTCATGCACCTGATGCTGACGCTGCGGGACTCCGAGGCGAGCCGTTACACCGAGCGCGACACGCCGATCTTCGTCGGCAAGGCCGTCGGGATCCGCGAGGCCCTGGACGAGCTCGACGGCGCCGGCGTCTCGGTCAGCACCTCTCAGTAGCTATACGTGTGCTCGTCGCGCCAGACGCGCCACATCGCGAACCCACAGAGCACGAAGACCGCCAGGAAGGCGATCAGGTTCCAGCCGTTCCCGACCGGAACGAAGAAGCGAGCTGCCACGTTCACGACCATCACGACCGCGGCACCGTAGAAGACCGCCCGCGAGCGGCTCGACCACATGGAGATCTCCTCGCGGCGGTCCCGCCAGAGCAGGTAGACGAAATAGGCGATCGCGAGGAAGAAGGCGATCCGGGCGAGCAGGAAGAGCGCGGTCAGGGTGGTCTCGAGCTCGAGAACGACGATCACGACCGCGATCAACCCGATCACGAGGAACCCACGCAACGTCGGGTTCATGTCGCGGAGAGCGCGCCTCACGCGATCCAGCGTAGCTAGGATCCCGGCGTGGTCGAGGAAGGCAAGCCCGCACCCGATTTCGAGCTCGAGAGCGACACCGGCGAGACGGTGAAGCTCTCCGACCTGCGCGGGCAGCCCGTCGTCCTCTACTTCTATCCCAAGGACGACACGCCCGGCTGCACGCGCCAGGCCTGCGGAATCCGCGACGCCTACGGCGAGTTCGAGCGGGCGGGCGCCGCGGTGTTCGGCGTCAGCGCGGACACGCAGGCCTCACACGAGCGGTTCAAGTCCAAGTACGAGCTCCCGTTCACGCTGCTCGCCGACCCCGACCACAAGCTGGGCGAGCCGTACGGGGTCGCCCAGGAGGGGAAGAACTCCTACGAGCGCTCGACGTTCGTGATCGACGCCGACGGGAACGTGTCGCGCATCCTGCGCCGGGTCAACCCGGACAGTCACGCGGACGAAGTCCTCGCGGCGCTCGGCTAGCGCGGCCTCTTCTCGACAGCTGATCCTGCCTGGCGCTCGTCTAAGGATGCGGATGAGAGGACTTGAACCTCCACGGGCTTTCGCCCACACGGACCTGAACCGTGCGCGTCTACCAATTCCGCCACATCCGCTCGGCGGCCACAGTGTAGCCGTGGCGCTGGGCGCCTACACGTACCATTTTCCGCTTGCGTAGGGGTCTTCTTCTGCTCGTCGCGGCCGGCCTCATCGTGCCGCTGTCGGCGTCCTCGGCACGGGATCCTGCGCCCAGGCCTGGACCGATGGCAGAGTTCGTCGTGACGCTCAAGGCGCCTTCCCTTGCGCAGGCCTCGACGAAGCACCGTGGCTTCCAACGGGCCGGCCGACTGGCACTCGGACGAACCGAGAGCGCGTCGTACCTGCGCAAGCTGGACCGCGACCAAGCCGCCCTGGCGACTCGGATCCACTCCGCGGTGCCCGGCGCCACGGTGCGCTGGCACTACACCGTCGTCTTGAACGGGCTCTCCGTGGTCGCACCGCCGGGTGCGGCAACGCGGATCGCCGCGCTGCCGGGCGTGGCGCACGTCTACGCGGGTGTCCGCTACCGGCGCTCGCTCTACCAGAGCCCCGGCGTGATCGGTGCCCCAAAGATCTGGGGCCCGACCCTCGCGACCTCGGGCGACGGGATCAAGATCGGCGTGATCGACGACGGCGTCGACGCGTCGCACCCCTTCCTCCAGCCGGCAGGGCTGAAGATGCCCGCCGGCTACCCGAAGGGCGACCGGCGTTACGCGACGGCGAAGGTGATCGTCGCCCGCTCGTTCCCGCCTCCCGGAGCCGACTGGCGTTATGCCAAGCTGCCGTTCGACCCCACCGAGTCCGAGCACGGGACACACGTCGCCGGCATCGCCGCGGGGGACCATGACGTCACCGTGGCAGGCCCGAACGGCCCGCTCAAGCTCTCGGGAGTCGCGCCACACGCCTACATCGGGAATTACCGCGTGCTGACGATTCCGACGAGCGATTTCGGCCTCGACGGCAACTCGCCGGAGATCGTGGCGGGCATCGAGCAGGCGGTGCGGGACGGCATGAACGTCATCAACCTCTCCCTCGGCGAGCCGGAGATGACGCCGTCGCGCGACATCGTCGTGCAGGCGATAGACGCCGCCGCCAAGGCCGGGGTCGTGCCCGTGATCGCCGCGGGGAACGACTTCGACGTGCTGGGTTCAGGCTCGATCGACTCACCGGGCTCCGCGCCGATGGCCATCACCGCAGCCGCCGCGACGAAGGGCGGGGTGATCGCGGAGTTCTCGTCGGGTGGGCCTGCTCCGATCTCGTTGGGGCTGAAGCCGGACGTGAGCGCCCCAGGCGTCGGCGTCCTCTCGTCGGTTCCCAGGCGGGATGGCCTCTGGCAGTACTTCGACGGGACGAGCATGGCGGCTCCTCACGTCGCGGGCGCAGCCGCCCTGTTGCTCGAGCGGCACCCGACCTGGACGGTGCAACAGGTCAAGTCGGCGCTCGTGCTGACCGGTACCCCGGTCAAGGGCAACACGCGACGCCACCACGAGGCGCCGCCGACGCGCGAGGGAGGCGGGATGATCAATCTTCCCCGGGCCGACCAGCCCCTCGTGTTCGCCAGGCCGACGGGCCTCGCGTTCGGGCTCTTGCGCCGCGGTCGATCCGTCGCCCTGCAGGTCGCGCTCACCGATGCCGGTGGCGGTGCAGGCGCCTGGTCGGTCTCGGTGCGGCAGGTGAGCCGGGCGGCCGGTATCGCGCTCAGGGCGGCCACCGTGACGGTGCCTGGAAGGCTGACGCTGCGCGCGATCGTGTCGCGGCGCGCGCAGGTGGGCGACTCGAGCGGCTTCGTCGTCCTGTCGCGCGGTGGCCAGAACCGCCGCATCCCTTACTGGCTACGCGTGACCGCCCCGAAGCTCGGGCTCGAGCCGCACCGGGTGTTGCGGCACCCAGGCGTCTACCGAGGCGACACTCGCAAAGGGCGCGCCTTGGTCACGTCGTACCGCTACCCCTCGGCGCCCGGCCCACTCGGAGTGCTCACGAGGCTCCGTGGGCCCGAGCAGGTCTTCCAGTTCGTCATCCGGCGCCGAGTGGCCAACGCAGGCGCGGTGGTCCTCTCGCAGGGGCCGGGAGTCCACATCTCGCCTCGCCTCGTCCGGGCGGGCAGCGAAGACCGTCTCGCCGGCTTCACGGCGTTGCCGCTCCGCATCAATCCGTACCAGCCCGGCTACTACGGAATCGAGCCCGTGGTCGGCGTCTTCCGTCCGACTCCCGGCCGGTACGACCTCGTGTTCGACACCCCCAGCCGCAGGAGAGCGGGGACGTTCACGTTCCGCTTCTGGGTCAAC
>Ga0207675_100007399_pt1 | contig 10377 bp, 7 predicted proteins | sample KBSSwiS42_FD_184305 | JGI IMG/M metagenome (GOLD analysis project Ga0207675, IMG submission 184305) | Switchgrass rhizosphere microbial communities from Kellogg Biological Station, Michigan, USA - KBS Switchgrass S4-2 (SPAdes) (version 2) | ecosystem: Host-associated > Plants > Roots >...
GTTCCCAAGACCCGGATGGGCAGGCGGGTGCTGGCACTCGACCCGGCCACGGTGGCCGCCCTGCAGGAGCACAAGGCTAAACAGGAGCGCGAACGCGCCGACGTCGGGCCTGCCTGGATGGACTCGGGGCTGGTCTTCACGCGGCCCGATGGCTCCCCTATCCACCCGGACCTAATCACGGACTGGTTCAGGAGAATGGCCCGCGCCGCCGGCCTGCCGGCGATCCGGCTGCACGACGTCCGCCATAGCTACGCCACTGCGGCGCTGGCCGCCGGCATCCCAGCCAAGGTGGTCAGCGAGCGCCTCGGCCACGCCAACATCGCCATCACCATGGACGTCTACAGCCACGTCATCCCCGGCATGGACGCCCAGGCCGCTAACGCTGTGGCCAGCCTGATTCTCGACGGTTCCAGCCCAAGCGAAAGGCCCGGACCGAAGTCCGGGCCCTCCACTGACAAATGACTGACAACAGCCCCTCCGGCTGTCCCTTTGCGAAGGAGGTGAAGCGCCGAACGTGCTGGTCAGTAGTGGTGGCGGGGGAGGGATTTGAACCCTCGACCTCTGGGTTATGAGCCCAGCGAGCTACCAGACTGCTCCACCCCGCGGTGCGGCGGCGAAGGTAGCACACACCGGGAACGGGTGGCAATGACTACGGGCGGGTGGTTGTGGTGGGACCCGAACCGCCGTCGCCCTGGCTGGAGAGGGCTTGCTGGACCAGCTGGCCCATGCTGTCGATGTGGCGCTGGTACTCGGCGAGGTCGCCGGCGGCGAGGGCCTTCTGGGCGGCCTGGTACTCCTGGTTGGCGCGCTGCAGGAGGGACTGGACGGACTGGTTGCCGCCGGGGGTGGGGGTCGGGGGTGGCTGCTCTCCCCCGCCGTCGCCGGGTGAGGCTAGCTGCTGCTGGCCAGTGACGACCTCGGCGATGGCCTCGGTGAGGCCGTCGGCGAAGCCGACCTTGTTGTTGTAGAAGACGGCGACCCGTTGCAGCAGGGGGAACGAGTTTGGCGCCGACCCCTGGACGAAGATGGGCTGGACATACAGCAGGGACTCGTCGACGGGGACGACCAGCAGGTTGCTGAGGATGACCCGGGAGCCCTGCTGGTTGAGCAGGGTGAGCGAGGAGGAGACCTCGGGGGTGGCCAGGATGCGGGCGTTGACCTGGGTGGGGCCGAGGATGGTGCGGGAGCGGTCGAGGCTGAACAGGGTGAGCTTGCCGTACTCGGCCGGGTCGGCCTCGGCGGCCAGGTAGGAGACCATGTTCTCCTTGCCGTTGGGAGTGAACGGCATGACCAGTACGAACTCGGGCGCTTTGCCTCCTGGGAGCTTGGTCAGGAGGTAGTAGGGGCGGGCCTTGACCGAGGTGGCGGCGGCCAGGCCGCCGGTGTCCTCCTGGCGGCGGATCTCGCCGGCGCGGTCGTCGGGCAGGGCCCAGAAGTCCTCCTTGGAGTAGAAGTCGTCCGGGTTGCCGATGTGGTAGCTGGCGTAGATCCAGGTCTGGATCGAGAACAGGTCCTCGGGGTAGCGCAGGTGGGAGCTGAGGCCCTCGGGGATCTCGGACTTGGCCTTGAACAGGTCGGGGAACGCCTTGCGCCAGGCGGTCAGGACGGGGTCGGTCTCGTCAAAGGCGTAGAGGGTCACCTCGCCGGTGTAGGCGTCGACCACGGCCTTGACCGAGTTGCGGATGTAGTTGCCGATGCCCTCCACCCCGCGGCTGCCCAGCTCGTTGCGGCGGGCGGCGTCGCCCAGGTCGATCCGCTGGGCGTAGGGGTAGTTGCTGGAGGTTGTGTAGCCGTCGCGGACGTACTTGATGCGGCCGTCGACCACCACCGCGTAGGGGTCGCCGTCCCACTGGAGGAACGGGGCCGCCCGCTCGACCCGCTCGCGGATGTCCCGGTTGAACATCAGGCGTGAGTCGGCCTTGATGTTGCCGGAGATGAGCAGGTTGATGTCGCGGAAGCGGACGGCGAAGGCCAGCCGCCGGCCCATGTCGGAGAGCTGCACGCCCCCGGGCCCGTCGTAGTTGAACAGGCTGGTGGCCTCGCCGGAGAGCGAGGGGGCGTCGTACTCGCCCTGCTTGGAGTTGACGACCACGAACTCGGGCGAGTTGGGAGGCGGCTCGCCGAAGTAGACGCGCGGCTGGGTGGCCGCGATGGGGGCGTCCTCCTGGTTGAACCCGGAGACGATGAAGTCGGGCTGGCCGCCGGCGGCGGCCCGGTTGACCTGGACGGCGACGTACCCGTAGCCGTGGGTGTAGGCCAGGTGCAGGTTCTGCCAGGTCCTGGCCGACTCGGCCAGGCCGTTGGGGTCGACCTCGCGGACCGAGATCATCACCTGGCGCTGGTTGTCGTCGATCGGGTAGCGGTCGACGTCGACGTCGGTGAAGTTGTAGTACTGGGCGATGGCCTGGAGGTTGCGGACGCCCGGCCGCAGCACCTCGGCGTCCCACAGCCGGATGTTGTCGATCGTCGTCTGGTTGGCCCGCAGGTCCTGCTCGGTGAGGTCGTCCTTGGCCGGGAACGGCTTGGTGTCGACACTGTTCAGGTTGAAGGACTTGCGGGTGGCGTCGATGTTGCGGGCGATGTAGTCGCGCTCGCGGGCCAGCTCCTGGGGCTCGACCCGGAACCGCTGGAACACCGCCGGGATGATGCCGCCCATGATCAGCGACACCCCGGCCAGCAGCACGATGCTGATCAGGGGGACGAGCAGCCCGCCCCGCCGCGCCCCCCAGAAGAACATCCCGGCGCAGATCAGGGCGACCCAGAACAGCACCTCGAGGGCTGGCAGCTGGGCCTTGACGTCGGTGTAGGACGCGCCGGCGACCACCCCGCGGGGCGAGAACAGCAGCTGGTACTTGTCCAGCCAGTAGCCCCAGGCCTTGAGGGCGACGATAAGGCCGAGCAGCACGCACAGGTGGGACTGGGCCTGGGCGGCGACGCGGTTGGTCTCGGCCTGCGGGCGGATCCCGCCGAGCACGTAGTGGCCGGCCGCGACCAGCAGGGTGGTCAGGACCAGGGTGGTGAACAGCCAGCCGAACACGGCCCGCTGGAACGGCAGCTCGAACATGTAGAAGCCGACGTCGCGGCCGAACAGCGCGTCGCGCTGACCGAAGGGGACGCGGTTGCGCCAGAGCAGGAAGGTCTGCCAGAGGCCGGACGCCTGGAGGCCGACGACCAGCCCGAGGAAGCCGGCGATGCCAAGACGCAGGGGCCGCAGGTAGGGCGAGAGGACAGCCCGGGCCCGCTCGACCTGGGGGCGGGCGACCACGGTGAGCCCGTAGCGCGGGGCCAGCCGCTCGACCATCCACAGGTTGACCCCGACGATGGCCGCCGTCCCCAGCCCGGCCAGCACGCCGATGAACGCCTTGGTCCGGAGCATGCCCCAGAACAGGCCCACCTTGTCGATCTCCCGGAACCACAGGAGGTCGGTGTAGAAGCGCGAGACGCTGCCGACCGCGGCCAGGGCGATGAACGCAAGCAGCAGGACGGCCAGCGTCCAGCGACGGGGAGGACGGCGGGCTGCGACCACGTGAACGGACCTTTCTACGGGCGCCGCGAGAGGCGGCTCCGGTGCCTTCGTTCAGACCCTAGCACGGGTGTTCAGGCTGGGCGGGTTGCCCTGAAGGCGACCCTGCCCGTACCCATCGGCGGGGGTCACGCGCCTGCTACCTGGAAGGCGGCGTCGCTGCTGGCGGCGGTGCCCTGTCCGGCCGGTGCCGCGCCGCGGCCGCCGGCCGGCTCCCGGAGCCAACCCCGACCGGTCCCGGGGTTGGCTCCGGGAGGACCGGTCCCCTCCCTGGGGTGGAGCTAGCAGCCGGGCGCGGTGGCGGCGACCTTGGGGTCGCGCAGGAAGCGCAGGGCGTCGTCGACCTTCGACACCTTGACCAGGCGCAGGCCGTCGGGGACCTGGCCGCGGACCCCGGCGCAGTTCTCGGCCGGGATCAGGAAGGTCGTCACCCCGAGGCGGTGGACCGCGATCAGCTTCTCGCCGACCCCGCCGACGGGCAGGACGCTGCCGTCGAGGGCGATCTCGCCGGTCCCGGCGATCCGGCGGCCCCCGGTCAGGTCCTCGCGGGTGAGCTTGTCGATGATCGAGAGGGTGAACATCAGCCCGGCCGACGGCCCGCCGATGTTGTTCTGGGTCTCGATCGTCACCTTGACCGGCAGGTCGGGGAACAGGTCGCGCAGCAGGATCCCGACCCGGGGCTGGTCCTCGACCTCCTGGACCTCCACCGAGACGTTCTTCTCGCCCTTGCCGCGCTCGACCCGGAAGGCGACCCGCTCGCCGGGCTTGTGGCCGGTGATCGCCTTCCGCACCTCGTCGGTGCTGTCGACCGGGTGGCCGTCGGCGGCCACGATCTCGTCGCCGGCCCGGAGCCTGCCGTCGGCCGGTGCGCCGGCGACGACCTGGGTGACCTCGACCCCGGACGGCTCGATCTTGTAGCCGACCTGGCGGAGGGCGACCACCGTGGCCGTCTCCTTGGACCGGTCCATCAGGGCCACGTTCTCCCTGTCGATCTCGGCCGAGTCCTGCTCCTCGGGGTACAGCTGAGCCCGCGGGACGAGCTGGACGTCGCGGTTGGCCATGTCGAGGAGGGCCTCGTAGAACCGGACGTTGTCGTCGATCCCGACCGAGGTGAGGTACAGCTTGCCCTCGGAGTCGTAGACCCGGGAGCCCTCGACCTTGAGGCGGGCCAGCACGTCCTCCATCGGGCCGGGGCTGAGCGCGACCACCGGCAGCCGGTAGAAGTTGAGGGCGAAGACCAGGCCGATCAGTGCCACCACGCCGACGACGGCGATCACGCGCTGCCGCACCGGCACCTCCGGGAGTTGGTGGTCACAACCTGGATTGTCGCACTGCTACATCGGGCTGGTGGGGCGACGGGTCGCCGGCCGGGCCGAGCGTGCCGCCCTGGCCTGGCGGCGGGCAACGGCCACGGCGGCGGCCAGGGCGAGGGTGGCGGCGGCGCCCCGGAAGACGTCGCTGCGGCGGATCTGGACCCCGCCGACCAGCACCCCCTCGGGCTTCTGCCCGCCGGCCTCGGCGAACGCCTCGGCGCTGGAGCGGGTGGGCGCCCAGCCGGCCGAGCGCAGCCTGGCGTTGTCGAGCACCCACGGGTGGGTCTGGAAGGCCAGCTCGCCGGCGGTCGCGGGGGACATGCCGGCCTGCCACAGCCGCTCGGCGGTGGACTGGGCGACCCGCTGCGGCACCTCGAGCCGGCGCCGGCCGGCCGCCCTGGCCGCCTCCTTGGCGCCGATCCAGTCGTCGGGGGCGACGTTGTAGACGCCCTGGAGCCGGCCAGAGGTGGCCAGGACCAGGGCCGAGACGGCGTCGGCGGGGGCGAGGGCCTGCAGCGGCGGGTCCTGGCCGCGGACCCCCACCATGGCCGGGCCCATCAGGCTCCGGGCCAGGAAGGTCCCCCAGGCCGGTGCCCACACGCCCGCCCCGCGCAGCACCACCACCGTCGGGCCGTTGCCGGACCCCTCCGGCGGGCCGTCGCCGGGCGCCGCCTCCAGCGCCACCCGCTCGCTTTCTGTGAGGTCCCGGGATCCTCCGGCCGCCAAGGCGACCCGCTCGCTTTCTGTGAGGTCCCGGGATCCTCCGGCCGCCAAGGCGGCCCGCTCGCTGTCGGCGAGGATGCCGGCGGCTGGGAACTCGGGGTTGGGCCGGGCCGGCTGGGTCTCGGGAATCGGGACCGGGTTGTCGGGGTGGGCACCATAGACGACCCCGCTGGACCACAGCACCACCGTGGCCGCCCCGGCGGCGGCCTCCAGCGAGCGCCTGGTCCCCTCGAGCACCCGGGCCCGGCGCCCCTCCTCGTTGCGGTCGGCGGCGTCGATCAGCGGGAACAGGACCAGGGTGTCCACCCCGGCCAGGGCCTCGGCGAAGGCCGGGTCGCCCGGGCCGGCCTGGACGAACTCGAACTTGGGCCCGAGCAGCGGCGGCTCGTGGCGTGACAGCCCCAGCACCCGCTCGACCTCCGGGTCGTCCTCAAGCGCCAGCGCCAGCTCCCTCGCCGCCGGGTGCAGCGCCCCGACCAACGCAACCGTGCGAGCCAAGAGGTATCCACCTTTCATCGGTTTCCTGCCACCCAGGCTACCCACAACTTCGCTAGGTGCCGCGAGTAGCATTGAGGGCATGACCGAAGGGCTGGGCGGCACAGGGGATTTCTTCGGGCGGATCCCGTTGTTCCGGGAGTTCGCCAGGCTGATGGCGACCGCGAGCGGGCCGGTCAACTGGGAGCTGGCCCGGCAGGTGGCGGTGGCCACCGCGGCCGGGGCCGAGGACCTCGGCATGCTCCCCCAGCTGCCACGGCCGGCGGCCGCTCCCGACCCGGGCGAGGCCCGGTCCTGGGACGACCGCCTGCGCCTGGCCGAGCTCTGGATCGACCCGGTGACCAGCCTGCCGGCACCCCGGGTGGCCCTGGCGGCCAGGCCGGTGAACCGGCCCGACTGGGCCGAGGCCGTCCTTGGCGGCTTCGCTCCCCTGGTCGAGCCGGGCGCCCGACGGGTCGCCGAGGCCCTCGGCACCGGGGCCGGCATGGGGTCGCCCGGGGTCGGCGACATGGTCGGGCGGGTCGGGGGGCTGGTCGCCGGCCTCCAGGTCGGCACCATGGTCGGCCAGCTCGCCCGCTCCGTGCTCGGCCAGTACGAGCTGGCCATGGCGCCCGCGGACCCGGCCAAGGTGCTGCTGGTCCCCGAGAACGTCTCCGAGTTCGAGCGGTCGGCCGACCTGCCCGGCGACCAGCTGCGGCTCTGGCTGGCCTGCCATCAGGTGGCCGGCCAGCGCCTGCTCGCCGGCGTGCCCTGGCTGCCCGAGCAGCTGCGCCGGGTGGTGGACGACGTCGCCCTCCAGACCGAGCCCGACGCCACCGGGATGATGGACCGGCTCCAGTCGATGGACATGGCCAACCCCGAGGCCCTCCAGGAGCTGCTCGCGGGCGGGGGCGAGGGGCTGCTGGGCCCGCCCAGCGCCGCCCTCCAGGCGGCCACCGGGCGCCTGGAGGTCCTGCTCGCCCTGACCGCGGGCTACGCCCTGGTGATCGCCGGGCGAGCCCTCGAGGGCCGCCTCCCCGGCCTGGGCGCCATCGAGGCCGCGGTCGCCCGCCGCGACGCCGACCCCCAGTCGCCCGGCCGCCTGTTCGCCCTGCTGCTCCGGGCTGACCCCGACCGGGCGGCCGCGACCAGGGGCGAGCGCTTCTGCCGGGAGGTCCTGGGCGCCACCGACATCGACGGCCTCGACCGGGTCTGGGCCCACCCCGAGAACCTGCCCACCGCCGCGGAGCTGGACGTTCCCGGGCGCTGGCTGGAGCGGGCCGGCCTGATCGGGGGCGAGGAGGTCGACCTGGACGAGGGCCTGCGCGCCCTCCTGGAGGCCGGCGACCCTGGCGCTGACCGGGACCCGGCCAGCGGCCAGGGCCCCGACGCCGACCAGGGCCCGGACGCCGCTGGACCCGGGGACGACCCGGACGACGAGGGCGACCGGCCCCGCTAGTCCTCGTCCTCCTCCATCCCCTTGGCGATCAGGAACCCGCGGGCCCGCTCGGACAGCGGGTAGCGGTCGACCAGCCGCCAGAACGCGGGCGAGTGGTCGGGCACGGCCAGGTGGGCGAGCTCGTGGACGAGCACGTAGTCACGCACCCAGGGCGGCCAGGGGGCGAGGCGGTCCGAGAGCCGGATGGTGCCGTCGTCGGGGGTGCAGGAGCCGTAGCGGGCCCGCATGTTCCCCACCCAGCGGACCGAGCGTGGCTCGACCATCCCCTCCAGGTAGCGGCGGGCGAGCAGCCGCGCCCGCCGCTCCAGCTCGGCGTCCCCGGGAACGACCCGCCGGGACCGCCGCTCCAGGCGCTCCAGCATGGTCGCCACCCAGTGGTCCTCCTCGCGCCGGCTCATCCGGGCCGGCAGCAGGACCACCACCGTCTCCCCCTCCCGGTAGGCGGTGACGGTCTTGCGCCGCCGGGCGCTGCGGACCACCTTGACCGGTGGCCGGGTCGGGTCAGCTGCCTTCGATGCGCTCATCGCCCGGAGTATCGCACCGGGTCGCGACACCACGTCCCCAACTTTTTCCTGTCCACAGGACCCGCGCACCCTTTGGAGCAGGTCGCGGTGAGCAAAGAATTTTCTCGCTCAACCACTCGTCCCCAGCCTTCCAGCAGGTTGTCCACAGCCATCCCCAGGGTCGTCAACACCCATGCCCGACTTGTCCCCAGCATCATCCACAGGCCGGCTTCAGCTCCCGTTGACGGCCCCCAACCCGCGTGCGATCGTGCTCCCCGACACGAGGCCCCCGGAGACACAACGGCTCTCGCTCTGTAAGGGGAAGGCAGAGCGCGAACCCGCGGTCACCGGGGGTCTCGTGAGTTCTGGGCAGGCAAAACGCTTCCGCGCCGCCCCCCTCGGCACCTGGGACACGCCCACGGGCAGCAAACGGGCAGCAACCCCTGCCACTTGATCTGCTTCGCCGGAGACCTACCTGCGCCTTGCCACCACGTAAAGCTCACACTGCAGCGCCAGCATCAGTCGGCTATCGGCGTGGGTTGTCTCGTCGAGCACCAAGATGGAGGTACACCCGGCCGCCCTGCCACTCGACCTCGTCGACCTCGCGCTCGCAGTAGTCCTCGCACCCGGCCTCGAACGCCAGCAGCTCCGCGTCCCGTGGTAGCCGCTGCAGGCTAGCCAGCATCTCTCTCACCGTCATGCCACTCAGAGTAGTTGCATCAGCACGCTATGCGAGATCCCCGGCTGGTCCAAAGTCCTGCGTCAATCCGCCAGGAGGTCAGGCGTCCACCGTTCGAGGTCAGGCGTCCACCGTTCGCGGGTCTCGTTTCGAGCAATTCTGAACCTGCGCATGGGCGACCAGTGCTCCCAGGGCTTGCTCCTGCAGCGTGAGGAAGCGGGCATCGAGTTGAAAGCCACCGCTCGGGTTCGGTCCGCGCGGCCACGGATTCACACCGTCGGCTCCCGTCAGCTTCACATCGGCCACGCCGGGCACCGAGCGCCAGATGTCGACAGATCGCTCGTCTGACGGCGCGTTGGTGGCGGGGTCGATCAGTCGAATGTTGGGCGGCAGTGCAAACACAATCCGGATCAGGCCGTTCTGCCGCAAGTTGCTGTAATCGCTCGCCTGCTCGCCGTTGACGCGGAAGTCGTCGGCGTCGATCGGCCGGAACAGCGGATCGTCTGCGCCGGGGTAGCGTTGCCGCCGCGTCAGCAGGTGCTGATAGCGGCTTTCCGCTGCCGCCGGCGTCAACCGAAACTGCTCCGTCGGCATGTGACAGTCGGCGCATGAGCGGCCATTGCCGTCGAGCCCCAAGTCGCGATCGATAAAGGCGAACATCCCGCGCACTATCGCTGCGCAAGGCTCACCGCCGCATAGACGGCCGCGGGGATCGCTCGTCGCCGCAGGGTCCGCTGCGGCTGTAAAGTTGGCCAAAGGCATACAAATGAGTGAGATACAGAGCAGCGCAGTCTTGAGATGCGCGCGTCGTTGCAGTGGGTCCATGATTCCCTCCAGTTGTCCGACTTTCGGACCTGACTGTGGGCTGCGATCTGTGCAAGAGTCGTTGGCCGGTCGGTGAAGAGTTGTGATTTGTCGTGATTCGAGGCTCACAGCGCCATGATTCGCACAACCGCGCGCTATGAATTCGGCGACTTCGCTCTCGACGTCGGCCAGCAGCGCCTGAGCCGGCGCGACACCGGCGAAGCCATTCCACTCACCAGCAAGGTCTTCGACACGCTGGTTTATCTGGTCGAGCGCGCGGAACAGACTCTGGACCGCGATGTTCTGCTGGGCGCGATCTGGCCGGGCGTCATCGTCGAGGAAAACAGTCTCAGCCAGAACATCTCGACCTTGCGGCAGGTCCTGGGCGAAGTGCGCGGCGAGAATCGTTACATCCTGACGATTCCCCGCAAGGGCTACCGTTTCGTCGCGAAGGTCAGGCAGATCGATGAGCTCGCAGCGGCCACGACCTCAGATCTGCCCGCAGCGCCGGTGGCTGCCCACGTGCCCTTGCGCTGGAAGCGTGTCGTGTGGATCGGCGCCGCTGTGCTGGTGGTTGCGATCGCCGCGGTTGCGCTTTCGTTTGTATCGACCCGAGCGCCGCGAGCGATGCCGGCGGGCGGCCATCCCCTGGCGATCCTGCCGTTCAAGCCCTTGGTGCCTGCCGAGCGCAACGAGTCGCTCGAATTGGGCATGACCGAATCGCTCATCGCGAATCTCGGTCAGCAAGGTGCGCGGGCTATCGCACCGTTGAGCTCCGTGCGCCGCTACGCGTCGCTGGATCAGGATGCACTCATTGCGGGTCGCGAGCTGGGCGTCGAGTCGGTGCTCGACGGCACGCTGCAGCGGCGCGGCGATCGCCTGAGAGTCACGGCGCGACT
>Ga0207675_100007401_pt1 | contig 10376 bp, 7 predicted proteins | sample KBSSwiS42_FD_184305 | JGI IMG/M metagenome (GOLD analysis project Ga0207675, IMG submission 184305) | Switchgrass rhizosphere microbial communities from Kellogg Biological Station, Michigan, USA - KBS Switchgrass S4-2 (SPAdes) (version 2) | ecosystem: Host-associated > Plants > Roots >...
TGCAGCGGTGCGTGCGCGAAAGCGTGCGGATGCAATGACGCCACTCGAACGACCAGGTGGGCGTTCCGTGGACGAAGAGGAGTACCTCGCCCTCGCCTTGATCGACGTAGTGGACGCGGCGTCCGTGAGCGATCTCCAGGAAACGACTGCGGAATGGGAACGCCTCACGATCCACCCACACCGGTGTCGTGAGGCTCGGCTCTACGGGAGACGTCCGGGACTCTATCGCTGCAGGCACGCGTCCACCTTGTGTGCGTTATAGAATGAACGTACGTTCAATCAATTGCACCGTCAAGGCGGCATGGCGCGATCGGAACGGCTCAACAGGGAGATGCGTGAGGCGAGCACGCGCCGGATTCTGAGGGCGGCGCTCCGATTGTTCGCGGCGCACGGCTACGCCGGCACGTCCATTCGCATGATCGCCGAGTCGGCGGGCATCTCGGTCGGATTGCTGTACAACTACTTTCCGTCCAAGGCAGCCCTGCTTCACGCCCTGTTCGAAGAGAGCATGCATGACGTACAGGCATCGTTCGCGAGCGCCGAGGCGGCAAAGACGCCGTCCGAGCGGATCGAGCGCCTCGTACGCAGCGCCTTCGAGATTCTCGATGCGAACCGCGACTTCTGGCGGACGAGCTACGGGGTTCGCATGCAGCCGGCTGTCGTGGCCGGGCTGGGCAAGCGGTTGCGCACGTGGATGATGACGATCCAGTCCACGCTCGCGCGCTACCTCGCGGAGTCGGGGTCCCGACAGCCTGAGATCGACGCCGCGCTCTTGTTTGCGCTCATTGACGGCGCGTCACAGCACTATGTGCTCGACCCGAACGGGTACCCGCTGGACGACGTGGCCACTGGCATCATCGCTCTTTTTGTCCGTGAGCCAACGGGGCGATCCATCAAAACAGCACGCGATAGACCAGCGATACGTTCCGCCCCGGATTGTACGCGAACGTCTTGATGCGACTCGTCGCGTCGCGGTACTTCGTGTTCCCCACGTTGTCCACCCGCAGCGTGAACGCGTGCACCTGGTCGCCGAACGGCAGGTTGAGACCTGCGCTCAGGTTCACGATCGTGTACGCGTCGGTCGCCAGCGCCGACGGATCATCCTCGCTCACGGCCGGCGGTACGCGGTCCTGCTTGAACCCGTGACGAACCTCGCCGCCTAACGAATAGCGGCCGTTGTCCCACCGGGCGAGCGCGCCGAGGCGTGCTGCGGGCATGAAGGGAAGCGGCTCCTTCGAGTCCTTGAGCTCGCCGCGAACCATGTCGCCCATGGCGCCCAACACGAAGTGTGGGACCACCTCGGCATCCACGCGCCCCTCGATGCCCTTGAGTGTCGCGTCCGCCTGCGTGAATTGGTTGAGTGGAACGGTCTCCGGACCGGCGTCGCCCTCGATGGTCGTGTCCTTCACGATGTTCGGCGTGATGTACTTGTTGATCGTGCTGGAGAACGCGGCCAACTGACCGTTCACCTGGCCCGACTGTATACGGAAGATGACGTCCACCCCCTGGTTGATCTCCTTTGCGAGGTCCGGATTGCCGCGGTCGAATGTCCCGGCGGCCCCGTGGAACGCGTTGGAAAACAGCTCCTCGACGGTCGGCGCGCGGAACGCGCGCGCTGCGCTCCCCCCTATGCTTGCCTTGGCCCCGAGCGGAACGCTCACGCCAATCGACCCGGATGCGCTATTGAACGACAGGTTGCGACCCGGACCAAATTTCGGGTCGTCGGAGTCCTTGGACTGGATGCGATACGCGTCGTACCGGCCGCCAAGCTGCAGGCGGGGAACCAGCGCGTCAGGATTCGTCAGGGTGCCTAACGGGATGTCCTCGTAGAAGAACGCGCCGCCGCCCGTGCTGTTCGCGGCTGGTGTCAGTGCCTCCTCGCCGGTGGACCCATATTGTTTGAACAATCCCGAAGCGCCGAAGGCGCCGGTAACCGACCCGAACCGGGTGCGCGCCAAGGCGTCCACCGTCTGCGTCTTGAGGTCGAAGCTCGTGTTGATGGCCCCCGTGCTCGCGACCTCGTCGTGCTGGTACCACTGCCCCGTGCCCGACACGCGGACCGAGCTGACCGACCTCATGCCGGTATTGATGTCGCTGCGTCCGGCGACCTCGTTGCGCGTTCCCTCGATGTGTGAGCCTTCGCCCTCGGCGGAGGGCAACCCGTAGTTGAAGTTGTATCCCCGGTAGACAAGGCCGCCCGTGGCCTTCGAGCAAGCGAAGCCGAAACCGCCGACGCCGTAGTAATTGCGGAAGTACGAGTTATCGAGCCGGTCGCCGCCTCCCTCGCGAAGGTCATCGGAATGACGGCCCCCACCTCGCGCGACCACCGCGAACGAGGAACCGATCGGAATCGTGACGCCACCTGCCAATCCTCCACCCGGTGTGGCCGACTCGGCCTGGCCGGCGAGGAAGCCGTCGATGTGTGATGGAATGGCGCTCGGAATGTCGTTCGAGATGACGTTGACCACGCCGCCTAACGCGCTGTTGCCGTACAGCAGCGACGCTGGCCCGCGCACGACCTCGATGCGCTCGGCGGTGAGAGGATCGATCGACACGCCATGATCGGGCGCTGCCGACGAGAGATCTCCCGCGCGGTCACCGTCCTGCAGCACGAGAATGCGCTCACCCTGGAGACCCCGAATCACCGGGGCGGTCGCCGCAGGTCCGTTGTAGCGGACCGCGACGCCAGGCTCGTTCTCGAGCGACTGGGCAACCGTCGGCGCGAGGTTGCGAGCCAGTGCCTGGCCGGAGAGCTCGGTCGCCGACTGCGTCACGTTCCGCGGGTCGGTACCCACCGGTGTCGCGGTGACCTGCACGCCGCTCAACTGCAACGCCGATTGATGCATCACGATCGTCACACGCACGCTGTCGCCCCCGGCAGGAACGACGACGTCGGCGTGGCCCGGCGCGTACCCAATGAGGAGGGTCGAGAGATGATACGAGCCGGCGGGCAGACCACGAAATGTGAACGTGCCACCGGCGTTGGTTGTCGTTACGCGATTGAGCGCAGTGACGACGACCTGAACGTTCGCGATGGGCGCGCCTGACGAGTCCTTGACGATGCCCGCGACCGGCGGTGTTTCCGGAACCGAGCGGGGAAGTGACGCAGCCGCAACCTGGGCCGCGAGGAACACACCGAATCCGACCATGAGAGAGGCGCGAGCCGCCAGCGATCGGCGACCGAAGAACGAATGCATGACCGAGCTCCGAGAACCAGGTGACGGCGGAAGCGATTCCGCCCTTTCACGCTCACGGGTAACAGCGGCAAGGCTCGGTCACGAGCGATTTCCAACGAGTGGCTCGGATGTACGAATGAGCTGTCGGCTCGTCGGGCCCGGTCGTCCGCGCCCGTTCTACAACCGGTCATGTGGTCGGTCCGGCCAGTCGTTGCGTGCGCGTTGCGCTATCTTGGTCGGTGAAGGTACGCTGGCGCTGACGGCCCCGAACGGCCTCGCCATGCCATCACACGTGTCCTCGACAGACCTCACCGCGCTCGTCCACCTGGCGGGCTTCACTACCGGCATCGTCCTCTACGCGATGCTCGCGGTGATGACCCTCCGCCACGGCGCCAGCTACCGAACCGGCGACTCGATCAATCGCATTCCGCTCGCCGCAGCGCTGTTGGGCCTGCTATGGAACGTTGGCGCCCTCGCGATCTACGCCCAACGTGATTTCGGCATCGGCACGCCGCCGCGCGCCTTGATCGCAGCCGCATTCGCCGCGCTCGGATTCCTTCCGGCGGTCGTCGTCGACTCGGCCACGCGCCCAATCACCAGGGCGAGTCACCGCGTGCTGGTCGTCGGGTCCTACGCGTTGAGCATCGTCGCCGCGATTCTTCAGGCCATTGGTGCCTTACGCGGAGATGCTCCGTCCAGGCCAGCACTCGTCACACTGACTGTCGGCTACGCGATCGTTCTGATCCTCGTCGCGATCGAGACACGGCGACGAGCCGGCTGGCGGCGCAGCCTGACGACGATCGCGCTCGCTGCATTCGCGGTGTCCGCGCTGCACCTGAGCCACGACAGCACACAGGCGGACTCGCCGCTCGCCGCGCTACTCGGCCACCACGCGTCGCTGCCGCTCGTGCTGGTCATCCTGTACCAGGATTACCGCTTCGCGTTCGCCGACCTGTTCCTTCGCAGAGCGTTGTCGCTCGTGCTGTTGGTCAGCGTCGCCATCGCTCTGCAAGTCTGGGTTGCGCTACCGCTGTCATCGGCGCTCGCCCGCGGCGAGAACGCTTCGCTCGTGTCGAGCGGCGTGCAGCTCACGCTGTGGGTGCTGACCGCGCTCATGTACCCGGCCATTCGCCGCGGCGTTCGCGAGTTCGTGGACAGCGTCATTCTCGGCCGACTGGATTATCGGCATGTCCGCGATGACGTGGCGCTCGCCATCTCTCGCGCCGAGAGTCCGGAGGAGATCCTCCGGAAGGCGTGCGCCGTGTTAGGCCCGGCGCTCGGAGTCCGCAACCTCAATCCGCATGAGGACACGGCTGTGCCGCACGGTCTTCACGCGATCGTCGAGCGTCCCGGCAGTGGCCGCGAGGCAATCGACCATGCGCTTGTCTACATCCCGACGAACGACCAGCCGCGATACGTGGTCGAGGTGAACGGGTTGGATGGCGGGCGGCGGCTGCTCTCGGACGACATTGCTCTGCTCGACGCATTCGCGCTGGTCGTCGGGAAGCGCATCGATGCCGTACGGGTCGTGCAGGAGCGCTTCGATCGTGGTATGCGCGAACGCGAGATCACACAGCTGGCGGCGGAGGCGGAGCTACGTGCGCTTCGCGCCCAGCTCAACCCCCATTTCCTCTTCAATGCCCTCACCACGATCGGGTACCTGCTCAAGACGGCGCCCGATCGCGCGTTAGGCACCCTGTATCGACTGACGGATCTCCTCCGGGCTGTTCTGCGCCGGCCTCCAGGCGAAGTCATCACGCTTGGCGAGGAGCTCGACCTGGTGGAGTCGTATCTCGCCATCGAGCGGGAGCGTTTCGAGGAGCGGCTGACGACGCGGATCGACGTACCCGATGAGCTGCGCGCGCTTCCAGTGCTGCCCCTCCTGGTGCAGCCCCTGGTCGAGAACGCCGTGAAACACGGTATCTCGCCGCTCAAGCGTGGCGGCACGGTCACCATCTCGGCGTCGCTCGACACGACCGACGACCCCCGACGGCCGATGTCCATGCTGCGAGTCACTGTGGCCGACACCGGCGCCGGCCTCGGCCGCCTAACGTTTGACGAGCCTGGGAAGGGTGAAGGCGTCGGGCTCCGGAGCATCGAGCGGCGTCTCGCAGTTCATTACGGCAATCGGGCGTCGCTCGCGATCACGAGTGTTCCCGGCCTGGAGACGCGCGCGGAGGTGCGGTTACCGATCGCGCAGGAGTCGCTCGCGGCCGACCCAACACCAGCGCTAACGAAGCGCGCCGATACCGCTCGTGCCGCGAGCTAGCGGCGAATGACGACGCGCATCCGTACCATCGTTGCCGACGACGAACGGCCGGCGCGCGCGTTCCTGCTCTCGCTGCTGGAGCGATACAGCGACGTCGAGGTCATCGGCGAGGCGGAGACAGGGCCCGATGCAGCGGAGCTGATCGAGCGCACGCGACCGGATCTCGCCCTGCTCGATCTGCAGATGCCGGAGCTCGACGGACTCGGCGTCGTCCGCATGGTCCGGAAGGATCACATGCCACTCGTCGCGTTCGTCACCGCATACGACGAGTACGCGGTCCGCGCGTTCGAGCTCAACGCGCTGGACTATCTCCTCAAGCCAGTGGAGCCCGCTCGGCTGCGCGCGACGTTGAACCGCGCGCACGACCGCCTGGAGCAGGCGGACTTCAGGCCGGCGGAGGCCGAGCGGCTCAAGGCGGTCGCGTCGGAGATGCAGCTCGGTCCCTCGCCAGGCTACCTGCGACGCATCCCGGTCCGGCGGCGCGACGACATCGTGATCGTCCCGGTCGACCAAATTGCGGCGATCGTAGCCGACGGCGAGCTCCTGCGGATCACCACCATCACCCACGAACACCACACAATTACGTACCGACTCAAGGACCTCGAGGCGCGCCTCGATCCCGCGCGGTTCGTGCGCCTCTCACGCGGCGCGCTGGCGAACGTCGACCTGATTCTCAAGATCAGTCCGATGCCGAGTGGCACCTACGTCGTGACGCTCAAGAACAACATGCAACTGCCCGTGAGCCGGCTTCGCGCGCGAGTCCTGCGCGACGAGCTGCTGAGGCTCTGACGCTCTCGCCTCCAGATGCCCACCGCGGTCCCTCGCAAGTGCCGCTGGCTACGTCGCGCCGCCCTAGCGATTCGCGTCACCGTTGGAATCCTGGCGCTGGGCTGCGCGTTGGCGGCAGGGGTCGTCGCCGAGCGATCGTTAGGCAGCGACTCGCCATGGGTCTGGACGATCGCATTCCTTGCCGGGTTGGTGGGCGGTGCCGTGTTCATGGGGAACCCTCGGCTGTACCGGATAGCCGACCATATCGAGCGCGCGGCACAGGAGCGCGAGGAAGCAGAGAGCCTGCCTGACGACCGCGGTCGCGGTTGAGGGTGGCCGTCCCGACCTCGTGCCAGTTGCCCCGCCGGTGAATCGCAACGAACGCAAGCCACCCCAAATACCGCCGGGGCATGGGAGCACGGACGGCTCCCCGACCAAACGTAAGTCCATTCGATTCATACGAGTGGTTCATGCGGGAGGACGAATGGTTCACGTGGGCGACCATTCATTGGTCGGGATTCACAGCTCGTTGTAAACGGCCTGTTAGGAGGGGCCGAGCAACGTACTCTCGCACAACCGTTCGAGAATACCGTCGACACTCCTCCTTCCGAACATGCCCAACGATCATTCGCCCAAGCGTCCCGGACCCGGACTACCGCCCTCGATCCTGGTCATCGCCTGCCTCATGGCGTGCAGCCACGACTCCTCGAGCACCGGTATCAAGCCAACCACCGGCGTCGCCTGCAAGACCGCCAACGGAAGTGGTACGATCACGCTCGGTGCCATGCAGACGACCACCGTCGATTGCTCCCAGGGCGGAACAGGGTTCGAGCTCGCCGGTGGCGGCGCGAGCTACCTGCTGGTGCCGGAGCTCGCGACCGGAGACGTTCCGATAAAGGCGACGTCCTACACTCTCGGGTCGCCTAACGCGAACGCGACTCAGGTTCTTGCCTCCGCTCCGCTGCTCGATCGCGCGGCAACGATCGCGCCGGGCACCGTGGCACGCCTGACCCAAAACCGACCCGGCACGCGCCAGCGGCTGTTCGACGCACAGCTGCGCGCCCTCGATCGCCGCATGGTCGCCCGCGGACCCGTTGGGCGGGCCCAGCGCTCGGTAGCGATGACAGGACCGGCCAAGGCGCAAGTCACGCCGGACGTTGGCAGTATTCGCCCGTTTCGCGTCATCGCCACCACCGACACCACCGCGACGACGGTCTTCAAGACGGTCAACGCACGGCTAGCATATGTCGGCACGAATATCCTGCTGTACGTCGACACCCTCACCGCGGCGAACGGCTTTGCGACCGGCGATCTGAGTGGCATCGGCAACCTGTTCGACCAGACGCTGTACCCGATCGACGTCAATGCGTTCGGGCAGCCATCCGACATCGACCAGAACGGGCATCTCATCATGCTCATGACGCCCGTCGTCAACGCGCTGGTCACGAGCGCCGATTGCAACAAGGACGGATACATCGCCGGCTTCTTCACCGGGTACGATCTCGCCTCGAGGACCGCCGACTCGAACCAGGGCGAGGTGTTCTACACCGTTGCGCCCGACCCGGCGGGCGTCTCCAGCTGCGCGCACACCGTTGACGACATCGAGTTCACGGTCCCCGCGACCTTCCTGCACGAGGTCCAGCACCTCATCAACTTCTCACAGCATGTCATCGTGCATAACGCGAGCGAGCCCGAGGAGGGCTGGCTGGACGAAGGCCTGAGCATCGTGGCCGAGGAGCTTGGCTCACGGTACTACGAGCAGAAATTCCCGCCGCCGACGGGGCGCACGAACCCTCTGCAGCTGTTCCCGGACTCGTCGCAGGGGTTCATCGGTGGGCTACTCACCAACTCATACGCGTTCCTGCTGAAACCGGACACGGCGACCGTGACGCTCCACTCCGATTCCGACGACGGCCTCGCCTGGCGCGGCAGCGTCTGGCTCCTCGTGCGCTGGTTAGGCGACCTCAAAGGCGAAGAGATCTACAAACGGCTGGAGGCGACAACGCTCATAGGCACGGCCAACATCGAGGCGGCCGCGGGCGAGTCATTTCAGGGGCTGTTCGCGGACTTCGGTATCGCGCTCTACACCGACAGTATCGCCGGCGTTGCGCGCTCGAGCATTCCACAGCGCGACCGGTTCGTCACGCGAAACCTTCGCCAGATGTACGCGGCGCTCTTCCGGGCAGCGGGGCCGAGCGCCGATGTGCCACGCGCGTTTCCAATCGTGGTGCAGAGCATTCCGGCGAATCAGGGGGTGAGTGCTTCGATACTCCCCGGTACGGTGGCGTACTATCGCATCGACACACCTGCCGGGAGCGGACCCGTTCAGGTGCGGTTCGCGACGCCAGCCGGCGCGGCGCTGGAGGCATCACGACGTCCACAAGTGGCGATATTCAGACTGCCGCCGGGAGCGGGCTAGCGAAGTCCCTCTGACGCGGTCCACCAGCTCTGGGAGGGGAGATCGATGTCAACCAGCGCCGTGCCATCACCACCGAACTCGACGCCCGAGCTGCTTTACCTGCTCCACGGCGACCCGGCGGACCTCGCGGATGCGTTGTCCGGAATGCGCGCGGCGGACATTGCCGAGGCGTTGCGCCAGCTCAAGCCTGACGCCGCAGCAAAGGTGCTGGCCGCGCTGCCGTTCGATCTGGCGGTCCAGGTGTTCGACGAGCCGGAGCTGGTCCACGACCGCTGCGCGATCATCCAGCACATGGACGAGCGCTCGATCGGTCCGCTCGTCGACGCGATGTCCGCGGACCAACAGGCGGACCTCTTCCGCGAGCTATCGGACAAGGATCGCTCGAGACTCCTGAAGCAGCTCGACGCGCCGACGCAGCAGGCACTTCGACTCCTGCTGCGATATCCACCCGACACCGCCGGTGGCATCATGACGACGGAGTTCGTCTCGATGCCCACGACGTGGACGGTGGAACGCGCACTCCGCCACATCGGCGAAGTCGGTGGCGCGAAAGAGACCGTGTACGCCATTTACGTAGTCGCGCCGGACACGCAACAGCTCGTGCACGTCGTGTCGCTGCGCGAGCTGGTGCTCGCCGACCGGAACCAGACGGTCGAAGACGTGAGTGAGCATCGGACGCCGATCGTGGTCACGCCCCTAACGGACCGTGAGGAAGTCGCGCGCCTCATTTCGAAGTACAACCTGCTGGCGGTTCCCGTCGTCGACGAAGGCGGCCACGTGCTCGGCATCGTCACGGTGGATGACGTCATCGACGCGATCGTTCGCGAGCAGACGGAGGACGTCCAGAAGTTCGGCGGTGTCGAAGCGCTCGATCAGCCGTACACGGAGATCGGTTTCTGGGCGATGATCAGGAAGCGCGCTGGCTGGCTCACCGCGCTCTTCCTCGGCGAAATGCTGACGGCGACGGCGATGGGGCACTTCGAGCACGAGATCGAGAAAGCGGTCGTGCTGGCGCTCTTCGTTCCGCTGATCATCAGCTCGGGCGGGAACTCCGGGTCGCAGGCGACGTCATTGATCATCCGGGCGATGGCTTTGCGCGAGATCACGCTCAAGGACTGGTGGCGCGTCGCGCTGCGCGAGCTGCCATCCGGCATAGCGTTAGGCACGATCCTGGGGACGGTCGGGGTGATCCGGATCCTCCTGTGGCAGGAGATCGGCTGGTACAACTACGGGCCGCATTTTGTGCTCGTCGCGCTCACGGTGGGGACGGCGCTCGTCGGGGTGGTGACGTTCGGTTCGCTCGCGGGCTCGATGCTGCCTTTCCTGCTTCGGCGACTTCGTTTCGATCCGGCGAGCGCGTCGGCGCCATTCGTCGCCACGTTGGTCGATGTCACGGGCCTCATCATCTACTTCACGGTCGCCTTTCTCGTGCTCCGTGGCACGTTGCTGTGATCCTGCTGCGTTGGTGTGTGCTCGCGGCCGTGGCAACGTGCGCGGCGTGTGAGACCAACGTGTCCAACCTCGTACATATCGAGCCGGCGCCGGCGCCGAGCACGGTGACGTTCGCGCTCGAGAGCCGCGATCTCGTCTACGGGCTGAGCGTGTTGACTTGCAGCGGGCGCGACATGTGGACGATCAGCAACGAAAAACTTGGCGGAGCGCCGAGTCGCATCGCCTACGGCGTCACCCCGGCTGGCTTCGTGACCCGCACCGGTCCGCGCGCGCTCGAGCCGGGGTGCTACGA
>Ga0207675_100007402_pt1 | contig 10376 bp, 7 predicted proteins | sample KBSSwiS42_FD_184305 | JGI IMG/M metagenome (GOLD analysis project Ga0207675, IMG submission 184305) | Switchgrass rhizosphere microbial communities from Kellogg Biological Station, Michigan, USA - KBS Switchgrass S4-2 (SPAdes) (version 2) | ecosystem: Host-associated > Plants > Roots >...
CCCGGCTCATGCGGCCGATCTCGATGTTGCCGAGCACCTTCGCACCGGCGCCGAGCAGGGCCCCGTGCCGGACCTTGGGATGCCGGTCGCCGCGGTGCTTGCCGGTGGCCCCCAGGGTGACGCCCTGGAGGAGGGTCACGCCGTCCTCGACGACGGCGGTTTCGCCGATCACGATGCCGGTCGCGTGGTCGAGCATCACGCCCGTGCCGATCGGAACCGCCGGGTGGATGTCGACCCCGAGGAGGGTCGACGCCTGGCTCGACAGCCACTGGGCGATGTCCTCTCTTCCCCGCTTCCACAGGCTGTGCGCGACCCGATGGGTCTGCAGGGCGTGGAATCCCTTGAGGTGGAGCAGCGCGTGCAGGGCGGAGCGGCAAGCGGGATCGTGAGCCACGACGGCCCGCAGGTCGGTCTCCAGGCACTCCAGGACCGCGGGGTCCTCGTCGAGCGTGTCGAGGACGAGCCTGCGCACGATCGCTATCGGCGCCCGCCGCCCCGACGCCAGCCGGCGCGAGAGCACGGCGCCGACGATCCGGGCCGGCGCGGCGTGGAATCCGGTCTCGCCGATCACCTGGCGCAGCATCGGCTCGCGGCTGGCCATCTCGATCGCCTGGCCCTCGATCTCCGACCAGAGACTTGCGCGGCCGTCGGATGCGGCCAGCACTGCCTGCTCGCCGGGGCGGCGTCGCAAGGCCCGCTCGGCGGCACGTCGCCGCCGACCCCGGGACGGTCGCAAGGCGAGGGCAGGGTGGTACTCGTCGTGGGCGGCTTCAGTGCCGCTGATTCGCATGGCTCTCATCTCGTTTCTCCGCGGTTGCAAAGCAGAAGCGACAGGAAGGGCGGGTCGGCTGCCGGTGTCGACCCGCCGGAGCCGGGACCCGAAGCGACGCGGTCGCGACGTCGCCGTGAGGACTGCCGGCAGTGCTGGGCCAGGAGCACGCAAGCGGCGAAGGCCAGGCCTGTCGGCCACGCCCAGGCGCCGGCACCGAGCGCCCAGGCAGCGCCCAGGCCGCCGAGGAATGCCGCCTTGGCCGCCATGCCATCGAGGTAGCCGCCCAGGACGCGCAGCATCAGGGGTGCTCCGCCTTGCCGGTAGCTCGCGACCATCGCGACCATGCCGACCAGCGGCACGGCGGCGACCAGGCCGCAGAATTGCGGCGTGCTGTGCCGGGACAGCTCCGAGACCAGCAGCGACATGGCACCGGCCGTGGTCATCGACAGCAACGGGCCGGTGGGTTTTCCGGAACGCCGCTTCGAATCTCCCGCCGGCAGGCGCGGCAATGCGGCCCGCCCGAACAGGATCGCGCAAGCGGTCAGCGCGGCGGCGACGGCCGGCACCGCCGGCACCGCCCAGGTCAGGGTCGCCAGGCTGCCGATGGCGAGCGAGGCCACCACGCCCGCCGGCACCGCGTGCCAGGTCAGAGCCAGGCGGGCGAAGCTCGCCCCGAGCAGCACCGTCAGCCCCGTGCCCCACAAGCTTCCGAGCACGGCGGTCGTGGCGTAGGCGCCGCCGCGCTCCAGTGACAGCCACACCAGGGCCGGGATCGAATTGACCGGTACCGCCGCGGCCAGCCCGCCGACGCGCGGCCCGGCCCGGTGAAGTGCCGAGAGCAGGACGCCGACGGCTGCGGCCGACAGGGCGGCGTGGGCGATGGAGGTGATGGGCATGGCGACTCGAGGGGCGAGGGGCAATCGGATCGGTGGTGCGTCGTGGCGGCCGTGACTGTCGGCGCTGCGGGCCGAGCCGTCTTGAAAACGCCCTGAAAGCGGTCTCCAATCCTCTGAAGCCGCTGAATTCCGGCGTGCCAACCTCGATGCCTCCAGGTGCGCTCCTGTTAAGCCGATCCCTCCGTGCCATGAGCCCGTGTCGATGACTACCCAAGGGGCGACGCTGCCGCTGCGCTTCGGCCGTTTCGAACTGCAGCCCGACGAGCGCCGCCTGCTCGTGGACGGTGCACCCGCGGCGCTCGGCGGCCGCGCGTTCGACCTGCTGCTGGCGCTGGCCGAGCAACCCGGCCGGCTGATCGGCAAGCACGTGCTGATGGACCGGGTCTGGCCGGGGCTGGTGGTGCAGGAGAACAACCTGGCTGCGCAGATCAGCAGCTTGCGCAAGGTCCTGGGCGACGGACTGATCGCCACCATCCCGGGGCGCGGCTATCGCTTCGTGGCGCCGGTCGAATCGGGCGCGCCCGGGGCCGCGTTGGACCTGTCGACCTCGGCAACAGCGTCCGACGCCGACCCTGCCGTGACGAGCTCCCGGGCGCTGCGCACGAACCTGCCGACCGAGTTGCCCGCCTTGCTCGGTCGCGCCGACGAGCTGGACGCGCTGGCCGCGCTGCTCGACCGACACCGACTGGTCAGCCTCGTCGGCCCCGGAGGCATCGGCAAGTCCCTGCTGGCGCAGCACCTGCTCGACGCGCGTCGCACGGCCTATCCGCAGGGCGTGTGCTGGGTCGAGCTGACGCAGGTGACCGATGTCGCCGCCTTGCCGGGAGCGGTCGCCGCAGCCCTCGGCGTCGACGTCGGCCATGGCGAGCCGCTGGCCGCGCTGACGGCTGCGACGGCGCCCTTGACGATGCTGCTGGCGCTGGACAACGCCGAGCACCTGCTCGCCGGCGTCGCGTATCTGTGCCAGGCGCTGCACGCGGGAGCCCCGGAGCTGCGCCTGCTGGTCACCAGCCAGGCGCCGCTGCGACTCGCGGCCGAGCGGGTGCTGCGGATCGCGCCGCTGGCGGTGCCGGACGCTGCGCTCCCGGCGGAACAGGCGCTGCGGTTCGGCGCCGTGGCCTTGTTCGCCGAGCGCGCGCAGGCGGTCGACCAGCACTTCGCGGTGACGGACGGCAACGCGTCGGCAGTGATCGAGACCTGCCGTGCGCTCGATGGGCTGCCGCTGGCCATCGAGCTCGCGGCGTGCCGGGCGCCGCTGCTCGGGATGCCGCACCTCCTGGCATCGATGCGCGAGCGTCTGCGGCTGCTGACCGCCAGCCGCAACCGGGCGGCGCCGCCGCGCCAGCAGACGCTGCGCTCGGCGCTGGAGTGGAGTCACTCCCTGCTGCCGGCCCGCGAGCAGCGGGTATTCAGGCGCATGGGCGTCATGGCCGGCGGCGCATCGCTCGAGTTCATCCAGCAGGTTCTCGTCGACACCGATGCCGATGACGAGCTCGATTCCTGGGCCGTTCTCGACGCGCTCGACGCCCTGGTGGATCGCTCGCTGCTGGCGGTGCTGCCCTCGGCGGGTCTCGAGGAGCCGCGCTATCGCCTGCTCGAAAGCCCGCGTGCCTATGCGCTGGAGTGTCTGCAGGCGGCCGGCGAGCTGGCGGCGCTGCAGCGTCGCCATGCGCTGGCGGTGGCCGCGCTGTTCGACGCCACCCACGAGGAATACTTCACTGGTCGCGTCGGCGTGGACGATTGGCTGCGCCGACGCGAAGCCGACTTCGACCACGCGCGCGACGCCTTGCGCTGGGCCCGCGGCGCGGGCGCCGCCGAGGTGGAGCTGCGCATCGGCAGGACTTTGCTGCGCGCGCTGCCGCCGTCGCTGCACGTGGAGCGCATGGTCCTGGCCGATGCCTGCGAGGCGCGCCTTCGACCGGACCTGCCCGAAGCCCTGCAATTGCAGGTGTGGATCGAGCTGAGCTGCGTGCTGGCCGATTCGCAGAAGACACGTGGCCGACACGCCGCCGAGATGGCGCTCGCTCTGGCGCGGCGTCTGGACGCCGGCCAGGGCGACCGCTTCGTCCTCTACCACGCCCTGTGCCGTGCGGCCAGCGCCGCGGCCCAGGCCGGCGACCTGGCGGCCGGCCGGGCGCTGCTCGGGGAATTGCAGGGGCTCGAAGACCCGTCATGGCCGGCGCAGCGCCTGCTGTGGGGCGCCGAGGCCGCACAGTGGGTCGCTCGCATGGGCGGAGACGCCGCGGATGCGCTGCGCCGCGGACGCCGCCTGATGGCTCTCGACCGGGAGCGCGGCAGCCATGCCTCCATCGCCATGGGCAACCTGATCGATGCCGAACTCGCTGCCGGCGACGCCGGTGTCGCGGCCCGACTGGGCAAGGAGCTGATCGAATCGCTGCTGGGCAGCCGGCACGAGTACAGCCTGGCGTTCGCCCGCATCAACCTGCTTGCCGCGCTGCTGGCGCAGGACGACACGGCCGAAGCCCGGCCGGTCGCCGAGGCGGCATGGTCCCGGGCCGCGATGTTCGATCTGCAGCATGCGGCCGCTGCCTACCTGGCGCTGCTCTGTGCGCTCGAGGGCCGGTACAGCGCCGCGGTGAAACTCGCGGCCTATTCGGAAGCGATCTACGCGGCGCGCGACGAGGCCCGTGAGCAGAACGAGACCGAGGCGACGCTGCGCGCGCTGTCGCTGGCCGGGCGGGTGCTGGACAACGCGGCGCTCAGCCGACTGCGCGCCGAAGGGGCCGGCTTGCGCGATGCGGAGGTCGCGGCCGTGGCCTTCGGCGAAGGCGACGGCAGTTGATGCGGTGACGGCCCGGTCCGTCTGCCAAGGTCCCTCGAGCCCGCGCAGCGATGACGTTCGCCACCCACGCTCAATCGGCGGCGAGCAGCGACCATTCCCCGGGGATTCCTTCAGCGCGTGCGTCCCGCGCGGCTGAAAGCCTTAGCGCACGCCGAACGGCGACTGATACGGCCGCCCGAACGCGACTCCCGCCACCACCGCGCCGACTGGCTTCAGGTACGTCTTTCCGGTCCGCTTGTTGTTGCGCGTGTCGACGAACTCGACCGAGCCCTCGACCACCTCGAGAATCGACGCATCGGCCGGAGCGCCCACTTGCAGCGTGCCGTGCTTGGGCAGGCGGGCGATCACGCGCGCCGGCGCCACCGTGGCCATCGCCAGCACCTCGGGCAGCGAGAAGCCGAGGCCGATGAGCTTGCTCATCACCCACGGCAGGTACGGCATGCCCGGCGTGTTGCCGGAAAACACGTGCATGTCGGAGGAGATGGTGTCGGGCGGGCAGCCCTGGGCGATCGCCGCCTCGGCGATGGTGTAGTCGAAGCTGCCGCCGCCGTGGCCGATGTCGAAGATCACCCCGCGGCGCTTCGCCTCGAGCGCGGCCGGCAGGAGCTTGCCGTCCTGGACGATGTTGGTGCCGTCGCCGGCGATGTTGGGCGCGCCGGAATAGCAGTGCGTGAGGATGTCGCCAGGGCGCAGCAGGTCGAGCAACTGCGACATCATCGGCCGGTCGGCGACGCCGCCGATGTGGCACATCACCTTGGCCGGCACCCCCGACAGCTCGCACGCCTTGATCGCGCGACGCAGCGGTTCCAGGCCGTTGCGGGCGATGACGTTCTCGCTCATCCGCACCTTCACGCCGAGCACCATGTCAGCGTTCTCGGCGACAGCGCGGGCCGCGGCTTCGGGCAGGGCGTAGTCGATGTTGTAGAGCTCGGGAATCGGAAAGCCGGCGAGCCCGGCGACGGCGATGTGCACGAACGCGTACTGACGCGTGCGCGACGCCGGGACGATGAAGCGCCGATAGGCGGCGAAGTTGTTGGCCCCGGCGTCGCCGGCCGAGACCACGGTGGTGGTGCACTGGTGCGCGACCAGTTCGTCGGCCGGAATGCCGATGGCCGACCCGTAAGGGTAGGTGTGACAGTGCAGGTCGATCAGCCCCGGCGTTACCAGCTTGCCGCCGACATCGAGGACGCGCGCGGCCCGCTCCGGGGCGATGGTCGGCGCGACCTCCTCGACCAGGCCGTAGCGGAAGCCGATGTCGCGGCGGCCGGAAAGGCGCTGGCTCGGATCGAGCACGTTGGCGTTGCGGATCAGCAGGTCGAACTTGTCGTTCGGCCCTATCGCCGCCAGCACGGGCAGCGGTAGCGCCGCCCAGGCCGCGGTCGCCGCGCTCGCCTTCAGGAACCGTCGACGGTCGGCTGCACGCATCGTGACCTCCTTCGCGCACCCGAGGCGGGGGCGCTCGTAGCTTTAGCGCCCGAGCTCGTCGCCGCCCGGCGCTGGACAAGCGCCGGGCTGCTCGATCAGAGGTCGATCGGCGAGATCTTCGTTCCTTCGAGGCTGAGGTTGGCCATCAGGCCGCCCTTGGTCAGCACGTAGCCGATCACCGCCTGCTGCGAGGTCGCGCTGTCGACCTGCGCATTCGCCCCGACCTTCATCATCGAGACCGATGCATCGGCGCCGACCGTCCAGCCCTTGCTGGCCTTGAACTTGTCGTACGCCCCCTGGTTCATGAAGAGGAGGTAGATCGCCTTCGAATCGGCTCCGGCGAGAAGGCCGACCGAGCCCGCGACGGTCTTGTAGTACCCGTCGGTCGATCCAAGATTGCTGCGCAGCACACCCTCGCCGTAGGAGCCGCCGACCACGAAGCCGGCCGTCACCACCCCCGGAAAGACGAGCGTGCCGCGCGCCTTGCCGACGAGCTCGCGCGCCGCCGGATCCTGCGCATACAGCTGCGCGAGCGCCGCATTGACCTCGGCTTCGAGTTTCTGCCGCTTGCTGGCAACTGATTCTGCTTCCGGCTTCGACGTGGTCGTGCAGCCGGTGATGGAGCCGGTTGCCAGTGCGGCGGCGGCGGCGAGAGCGATAAGCTTGGTTTTCATTGTGGTTCCTTCCGTCTGAATGGGGCAGCTAGGCGGCCGCCGGATCGGCAGCCGCCGCGAAGCGACTCGCGTCGCTGTCGAACCTCGGAGAATACCGGACACGCGCTTCGAAGTGAAGGCTTCGGTGCAAGTCCGGGCGACGGCCCTGCAGGACCGCAGAAGGCTATGCTGCCCGACTCGTCGCGGGGCATTGTGCCGTACGAGGTCACGACAAAGGAACCCGAATGCGAATCGTCGTCTCGTTTTGGCGCGCGGCGCTTGTCGCCGTGGGATTGCTCGGCACATCGCTGGCGGGGGCCGCCGATTTTCCGGCACCTCGGGAAGCGGACTGGACCGCGAGCGACTTTCGCCTTCACACCGGGGAAGTGATGCCTGCGCTGCGAATCCACTACACGACCATCGGCTCGCCGTCGGGCGAGCCGGTGCTCGTCCTGCACGGCACGGCAGGGTCGGGGACCGGCATGCTGAATCCGGCGTTCGCCGGCGAGCTGTTCGGCCCGGGGCAGCCGCTCGACGCGACCAAGTACTTCGTCATCCTTCCCGACGCCCTCGGCGCGGGCAAGTCGACGAAGCCTTCCGACGGCTTGCGCGCGAAGTTCCCGCGCTACAACTACGACGACATGGTGCTGGCGCAATACCGGCTCGTCACCGAGGGCCTGGGCATTCGCCACCTCAGGCTCGTGATCGGCAATTCGATGGGCGGCATGCATGCCTGGCTCTGGGGCGTGAGGTATCCGGAGTTCATGGATGCCCTGGTGCCCATGGCGTGCCAGCCCACGGAGATGTCGGGCCGCAACTGGATGATGCGGCGGATGCTGATCGACGCCGTGCGCAAGGACCCGGACTGGAAGGGCGGGGACTACGTCGCTCAGCCGGCCGCGTTGCGGATTGCCGCCGTGTTCTTCGGCGTCGCCACGATCGGCGGCTCGCAGGCCTACTACAAGGCCGCGCCGACGCGCGAGAAGGCGGACAAGCTTCTCGACGATCGCCTGGCCGCGCCGTTCACGGCCGACGCGAACGACTACCTCTATCAATGGGAAGCCTCGGGCGACTACAACCCGGCGCCCGGCCTGGACCGGATCCGCGCCTCGGTGCTCGCGATCAACTCGGCCGACGACGAGCGCAATCCGCCCGAATTGGGAATCATGGAACGCGAGCTGCCCAGGATCAAGGGCGCGCGCCTCTATCTCATTCCCGGAAGCGAGGAGACGCGGGGTCACGGAACCACCGGCATGGCGCGCTTCTACAAGGCGCAGTTGGCCGACTTCCTGGCGTCCGTTTCAAAACGGTGACAACGCTTCCCCCGACCGCGGGGGTGAGCAACTCGCATCATGAATCGCTTCTTCGGATTTGAACACCCCACGTCTGAGGCAGTGCCGTTGGCAGCGACTGCAAGCATGATGACGTGCTCACAAACGGGAGTGATCATGTCCAATCAAGTCACGAGCAGCCAGTGCGGCGCCGCCCAGTCAGCGATCCACTTGAACAGTGCCCTTCCCCTGGTGGAGATTCCGTCGGGGCACGTCGGACCGGTGGTGTTGCCGGGCAGCGGACGCCTGATCTGGTGGACCGGCCGGGTCGCGATCGGGCTGCGCCACGAGGGCGGGCATCACCGCGAGATGCCCTCGCAGTCGGCGCTTTGGGTGCAGAACCTGATGATCGGCGCAGGCAATCCGCTGCACGCCTGATTCCGCCCCAGTGCTCCGGCCCTGAGTTCGAACGCCTTCTCGGGGCAATACGGGCTGCGGCCGCGCGGAGTAGCATGGTCGGCGAGAAAGACTCTCCGACAAGGTGACGGTGTGGACGCGACGAGCCTCAAGGAACGCCTGGCGGCGATCCTTGCAGCCGACGTGGCCGGCTATTCGCGCCTGATGGCGCTCGATGACCGCGCCACGGTGGCCGCACTCGATGCCTCTCGGCGGGTGTTCCGCGCCCACGTCGAATCGAACCGTGGTCGCGTCATCGACATGGCCGGCGATTCGGTGCTCGCCGTGTTCGAGACCGCCGCGGGGGCGGTTGCCACCGCCATCGCCGTCCAGGAAGACCTGAACGCGCCGGACGACGTGCCGCCCGAACGGCAGATGCGCTTTCGGATCGGTGTTCACCTGGGCGACCTGATCGAGAAGGCGGACGGCACGGTGTACGGCGACGGCGTGAACATCGCCGCGCGGCTGGAAGGACTGGCCGACCCGGGCGGAATCGCCGTGTCCGACGCGGTGCGCGGGGCCGTGCGAGGCAAGCTCTCCGTGAGCTTCGTCGACCAGGGCGAGCAGTGGGTGAAGAACATCGCCCACCCGGTGAGGGCCTTCAAGGTGTCGCCTGCGAAGCCGGCGGCGCCGCCATCGGCGCTGCCGCTGCCGCCGCCGGAAAAGCCCTCGCTCGCGGTGCTGCCCTTCACCAACATGAGCGGAGACCCCGAGCAGGATTACTTCTCCGACGGCATCACGGAAGACATCATCACCGACGTCTCCAGGATCTCGGGACTGTTCGTCATCGCTCGCAACTCGTCCTTCACGTACAAGAACCAGAGTGTCGACATCAAGGACGTCGGCAGGCGATTCGGAGTCCGGCACGTGCTCGAAGGCAGCGTGCGACGAGCCGGCATGAAGGTGCGCATCAATGTGCAGCTCATCGACGCGGAATCCGGCGGGCATGTCTGGGCCGACCGCTTCGACCGTGACCTCGAGGACATCTTCCTGGTCCAGGACGAAGTGACGCGCAAGATCGTCCAGGCACTCGAGGTGACGCTGACCGGCAGCGAAAGGGCGCGTCGGGCGGGGCGGGGCAAGGTCGACAGCGAAGCCTACGACTACCTCATTCGTGGCAAGAACTGCATCCTGCAATTCAATCCGGCGGGCCTCGTGGAAGCCCGTGACATGTTGCAGCGAGCCGTGGCCCTCGACCCGGGCCTTGCTCAGCCCTATGCCTATCTGGCCATCGTCGGCTGCGCTGAGTACGCGAACGGCTGGAACGATCGCCTGGCGGATCTCGAAGATGCCCTGGCGCTGGCGCGCAAGGCGTGCGAGGTCGATCCGCTCGAGGCGACGGCGCACCATGCTCTGGCCATCGCCCTGATATGGCTGCGAAGGCTGGACGAGGCCGAGAGCGAGGCGCGGCGGGCCATAGAACTCGACCCGAATTCCTCAGAGGCCCGTGCGGCGCTGGGAAGTGCGTTGCACTACGCGGGCAAGCACGAAGAGGCGATCGAGTCGTTGGAACATGCGCTTCGGCTCGACCCCGGATTCAATCTGTGGATGCATGCTCAGGGGCGGGTCTTGTTCTTCGTCGGGCGCTACGCCGAGGCCGAGGCGTTGTTCAGGCGCAGACTGATCCACATGCCCACTTCGGATGTCACCCGCGCCTACCTGGCTTCGCTCTGCGGTCACACGAATCGGCCGGACGAGGCTCGTCAAGTCTGGCGCGAGCTCATGGCCATCAACCCCCAGTACACGATCGACCTGACGCTTCGCATCCTGCCCTATACGAATCCCGCGCCGCTCGAACACTTCGTGGAGGGGCTGCGCAAGGCCGGGCTACCCGAGCAAAGCTGAGCGGCTGTCCGGGACGCGCTTCACGAGAGGTCGGCTCGCAGAACGACGGCGGCGGAGTCGCCGTCCTCGGCGGCGTAACGCCGGCCTCCCGGGCTGAGCGTCGAGCGCGTTCGCCGCGACTGCACCAGGGGATAGAACATCTCGACGAACCAGCGCTCCTTGCCGTGGATCAGGTCGTCGGGCAGGCCGACCGATGCCGGATAGCGACGCGTGATCTTGGCGGTGCCGAAGAGGACATCCCAGAAGAACAGCAAG
>Ga0207675_100007403_pt1 | contig 10375 bp, 10 predicted proteins | sample KBSSwiS42_FD_184305 | JGI IMG/M metagenome (GOLD analysis project Ga0207675, IMG submission 184305) | Switchgrass rhizosphere microbial communities from Kellogg Biological Station, Michigan, USA - KBS Switchgrass S4-2 (SPAdes) (version 2) | ecosystem: Host-associated > Plants > Roots >...
CCTCGATTGCTAGCGCCATCGTCCGAATCTAACAGAGCCCCCCGTTGCGGCCCGCCGAGGCCGTCACGCCCTGCCGACCTCACTTTAGTGCCCAGACTCGGGCTGTCCGGCGCGGATCTTTGCTCCCACCGGACGGTTTGTCCACAACTTACCCGGCGTACGGCCGATAAGGCAGTCGGAAGTGCAGGAATAGCGCGAGCGCAAGCGCAGCGAGCGACGCATATAACGCCACACGCCAGGGTCCGGCAGTGGGCCCGATCACGTCGAAGTCGCTGACGAAGATCGTTTCGCAGGCGCCGTTGCCGGCGTCGTCGCGCCTCGTGCTCGTGCCGCGCCGGTTCGCGCCGCTGCCATAGGTTGCAAGCCAGCCACTCACTCGCACCTGGTCGCCGATCCTCACGACACCGACGAGATCGCGGATGGCGTCATTGTCCGAGATCAGGTGATTGTTGGAGATCTGCTCGGGCCGGATGCTCTCCCACGCCGCGCTGTCCGACGTCTCGAAGTTGCAGGTGAAATCGCCGTTCCAGAACTCGATTTCCGACAGATGCGGGCTTGTCGCGGTATCGCCCCACACGACACACAGGTCGGCAACGTTCAAATGGTCGTTCGCGGCGCGATGCATGCGGCTCGAGCCGTCGTGCTGGCGATACGAGACGACCATGCCGGTCAGCTCGTACTCGAACTGCGGCTCCACCTTGTAGCGCACGCCTGAATACTCCACCGCGAACGGCTCTTTCGTCGTCGGTTCCTGGCGGGGCTCCTCCGCCAGGGCGGGAAGCATCGCGCTCGCCGGCGGCAGGTCATTCCGGTTCCAGAACGACAGGAGCGCGACGAGACTGCTCGTGCAGAGCACGATGCTGTTTAGCGACCTGATCCGCTGCATGCGGTTGCGCGCCTGGGAATGACGAGCGGCCCAGCATAGCGGCAAACGATTCGGCGAGCGCCTGCGCTCAGCCGCCTCGCGGAGGTTGTGCAAGACCCTGTCCGCGAGGTTGCGGCGCGGATCTTTGCTCCCACCGGACGGTTTGTCCACAATACGCGACTTCGTCCCGCCACCTGGCTCCCCGCATGAATCTGCACGAATACCAGTCCAAGCAGCTTTTCGCCCGCTACGGGATCCCCGTGCCCACGGGTCACATCGCCGCCAGCCCCGACGAAGCCGCGCGCGCGGCAATCCGCCTCGGCGGCTCCGTATGGGTCGTCAAGGCACAGGTGCACGCGGGCGGCCGCGGCAAGGCGGGGGGCGTGAAGCTCGCCAAGTCGCCCGAGGAAGTGACCTCGGCCGCGGCCGGAATGCTCGGTCAACGTCTCAAGACCAAGCAGACCGGTGCGGAAGGCCTGCCAATCGGCAAGGTCTACGTGGAGTCGGGCTCGAAGATCGCGCGCGAGCTCTATCTCAGCCTGCTTCTCAACCGCGACACGGGGCGCATTGCCTTCGTTGCCTCGGCGGCGGGCGGCATGGACATCGAGGAGGTCGCGGCGAAGACCCCCGAGCGGATCGTGCGGGTCGAGATTCATCCCGCGGCGGGACTTCAAAGCTCGCATTGCCGCGCGCTCGCCTATGGCCTCGGGCTCAAGGGCCAGCAGATCGCGGAGTTCGAGGAGATCGCCCGCGGGCTCTACCGGCTCTATCTCGATTGCGACTGCAGCCTGGTCGAGGTCAACCCGCTGATCGTCACCGGCGACGGGCACCTGGTCGCGCTCGACGCGAAGATCAACATCGAGGACAACGCGCTTTTCCGCCAGAAGGAGCTGCTCGGCTGGCGCGACCCCAGCCAGGAAGACGAGATGGAGCGCCACGCGGCGGAGGCGGAGCTCAACTACGTTTCGCTCGACGGCGACATCGCCTGCATGGTCAACGGGGCCGGGCTCGCGATGGCGACGATGGACCTGATCAAGCTGCACGGGGGCGCGCCGGCGAACTTCCTCGACGTCGGCGGCGGCGCCACGCGCGAGCGTGTCACGACCGCGTTCAAGCTGATTCTCTCCAATCCCAAGGTCAAGGCGATCCTGGTCAACATCTTCGGCGGGATCGTCCGCTGCGACATGATCGCCGAGGGCGTGATCGGCGCGGCGCGTGACATCGGCATCAAGGTGCCGGTCGTCGTCCGCATCGAGGGCACCAATGCCCCGCAGGGGCGCGAGCTGCTCGCGAAGAGCGGGCTCGCGCTCACGGCCGCGTCCGATCTGACGGATGCGGCGAAGAAAGTCGTGGCCGCTGCGCGCGGCAAGCGCTGAAGGGATCGTCAATGTCCATACTCGTCGACAAGAACACGCGCGTCATCTGCCAGGGTTTCACGGGCAAGCAGGGGACCTTTCATTCGCAGCAGTGTCTCGAGTACGGCACCAAGCTGGTCGGCGGCGTGACGCCGGGGCGCGGCGGGGAGAAACACCTCGGCCTGCCGGTGTTCAACACCGTGCGCGACGCCGTCGCGAAGACCGGCGCCGAGGCGAGCATGATCTACGTGCCCGCGCCCTACGCCGCGGACGCGATCCTCGAGGCGGCCGACGCCGGTGTCGCCCTCATCGTCTGCATCACCGAGGGCATCCCGGTCAACGACATGGTGAAGGTCAAGGCCGCGCTCAGGGATTCTCGATCGCGGCTCGTCGGTCCGAACTGCCCGGGCGTGATCACGCCGGGCGCCTGCAAGATCGGCATCATGCCGGGCTTCATCCACAAGCCCGGCAGCATCGGCATCGTCTCGCGCTCCGGCACGCTCACCTACGAGGCCGTGTTCCAGACGACCAACATCGGTCTCGGGCAGAGCAGCTGCGTCGGCATCGGCGGGGACCCGGTGCGCGGGATGAACTTCATCGAAGTCATCGCGCTCTTCGAGGAGGACGCGAAGACGGCCGGCATCATCATGGTCGGTGAGATCGGCGGCACCGACGAGGAGGCTGCGGCGGAGTTCATCCGGGCGAACGTGCGCAAGCCGGTCGTGGCCTACATCGCCGGCGTGACGGCGCCGCCGGGCAAGCGCATGGGTCACGCGGGCGCTGTGATCTCGGGCGGCAAGGGCACCGCGGCGGACAAGTTCGCCGCACTCGAGGCTGCACGGGTGACGACGGTGCGCTCGCCCGCGGAGCTCGGCAGTGCGATCGCGGCGCGAGTGGCGCGGGGCGGTCGGGGATCGGCACCGCGGAAGCCGGCGAAGGCGGCCGCGCGCCCGGCCGCGAAAACCGCTGCACGTAAGCCCGCGAAGACGGCAGTGCGACGGAGAGCAGCGCCGCGGGCGAAGAAGGCTTCGAAGAAGGTCGCACGACGCGGGCGCTGAGTCCGCGCGGCCCGTCCTGCTCCGCGGTTGAATCCTGATGGATCCGATCGCGCACACCTTCACTGGCGCAGCCCTCGCAGCCACGGGTTTGCGACGCGCAACTCCGCTCGCGACCGCCGCGCTCGTGATCGGCGCCAACGCCCCCGACATCGACGTGCTGGCGAGCTTTGCCGGCAGCTACGCCGCGCTGGCGCTGCGGCGCGGGTGGACGCACGGCGTGCTCGCGATCGTGGTGCTGCCGTTCGTGGTCACCGGCCTGCTGTTGCTGTGGGACCGGATGCGCCCTGGACGTGCGGAGCGGGCTGCCGCGCGGGCCGGGCCGCTGCTCGCGGTTGCCGCACTGGCCGTGCTAACGCATCCGAGCCTCGACTGGCTCAACAATTATGGCATGCGCTGGCTGATGCCGTTCGACGGCCGGTGGTCCTACGGCGATGCGCTCTTCATCGTCGATCCATGGGTGTGGCTTGCGCTCGGCGGCGTGCTGTTTCTCGGCGGCTCGCGAAGCCCGTGGGCTTTCGCGCTGTGGGTCGTTTTCTGGCTGCTCGGAACCTGGCTGCTGTTCAGTGTGCCCTTAGTTCCGGCCGCCTCACGCACACTCTGGGCCGTGACGGTCGCGGCGTTGTTCGCCGTGCGGCTTTTCCGCGCGAAGACGCTTCGCCCGCTCGACCCGGACAAACTCGCGCGCATCGTGCTCGGCTGCGTGATCGCGTACATGGCGACCGCAGTCGTCGCCAGCGCGGTCGCCCGCCGCGAAGTGCGTGCCACGCTCGCCGATCTCGGCATCGGGCCGGTGACTGACGTGATGGTCGGTCCCGCCGCCGCGAATCCGTTTGCGGGCACGGTCGTCGCGGCGACGCCGGAGTGGTACCACCATGGGGAGTGGCGCTGGTTCGCGAGGCCCCGATTGCGGCTCAACCCGCAGCCGATCGAGCGACGTGCGAACGATCCGATAGCGGCAGCCGCGAGCCGTACACCGGCGGCGCGCGACTATCTCACCTGGTCGCGGTATCCGTACTTCGAGGTCGAGCCGGCCGCAAACGGGGAGGACGGGTATGTCGTGCGGTTGCGCGACGCCCGCTATCGCGGCCTGGGGCTCGAGGGTCCCGACGTGCGGCTCGACGGGCACCTGGAGCCGCTGGCGGAGCAGTAGCTAGAGACTGCTGACCCGCTGCGAGCAATGCAGGGCAGGTAACGCATTTGCGTTCTATAACGTCAGACGTTATAACGGGGACAGCCGCGTGATACACAGCTTTCGCGGACGAGCCACCAAGCTGGTCTGGGAAGGTCGATATTCGCCCAGCCTGCCGACAGACCTGCAATCCACGGCATTGCGCAAGCTGCGACTGCTGAATGAGGCAGGCGGGATCGCGGAGCTGGCAGCCATTCCGGGCAATCGGCTCGAGCGGCTCAAGGGCGATCGCCGCGGTCAATACAGCATCCGGGTCAACGAGCAGTGGCGCATTTGCTTTCTATGGACAAACCCTGGAGCCGCAAGTGTCGAAATCGTCGACTACCACTCGTAAACGACCGAAGCCGGGCCTGATCCCGAATCCACATCCAGGCGAGATCCTGCTCGAGGACTTCCTCAAGCCCATTGGGCTCAGCCAGAACGCCCTGGCGCGGGCGATCGGGGTGCCGCCGCGGCGCATCAACGAGATCGTTCTCGGAAAGCGAGCGGTGACTGCGGACACTGCCCTGCGCCTGGCAAGATACTTCTCGGTGTCGGACGGTATGTTCCTTGGTCTGCAGCTTCAGTACGAACTGATGGAACAGCGTCGCCGCCTGGGTAGCAGACTCGAAGCCATCCGTCCGCGGGCCGCGTAGGCAGTGCGGCCGCGCGCTGCAAAGGCGGTGGCCGTGTGACCGTCGAAATCCGAAATCTGTCCAGGCGGTTCGGCCGCGACGCGGAGCGCCCCGTTCTGCAGGACATCACGCTCCAGGTGGCGTCGGGCGAGTACGTCGCGATCATGGGTGAATCCGGCGCGGGCAAGTCGACGCTTCTCAACCTGATCGCGGGACTCGACCGGCCCGACTCCGGCACGGTGCTCATCGACGGCGTCGACCTCGGCACCCTCGATGACGACGGGCGAACTCTGCTCAGGCGGCGCCGCATGGGCTTCGTGTTCCAGGCGTTTCACGTGTTGCCATATCTCAGCGTGGCGAGGAACGTCGCTCTGCCGCTCGCGCTTAATGGCATCAGCGGAGCGGCCGCAGACTTTCGGCTTGGCGAGCTCCTTGCGGCCGTGTGTCTCGCGGATCGCGCCGACAGCGCGCCGGGCGAGCTCTCGGGCGGCGAGATGCAGCGCGTGGCGATCGCGCGTGCGCTTGCGCACCGTCCCGCCGTGCTGCTCGCCGACGAGCCGACCGGCAACCTCGATCCACGGATCGCGTCGAGCGTGCTCACGCTACTGCGCGACCAAGTGAAGCACGACGGCGCCGCCGGCATCCTGGTGACGCATTCCGCCACGGCAGCGGCGACCGCCGACCGTGTGTACGTGCTGGAGAACGGGCGGCTGCGATGACGACGGTGACCGCGCCGGCCGGGCCCCGACCCACGCCTGCGCCGTGGAGGTTGTGGCTCTCGGCCACGGTCCTCGGACCACTGCGACAGTCGCCGGGACGCGCGCTGGTCGCGGTTATGGCGATCGCGCTCGGTGTCGCGCTCGGGCTCGCGGTGCATCTCATCAATCGCGTCGCCGCCGACGAAGTGCAGCTCGCGGCGCGCAGCCTGTTCGGAATCGCGGACCTGTCGGTCCAGGGATCCGGGCAGGGTCTCGATGAGTCGCTATACCCCACGCTCGCGCGGTTGCCGATGGTCGCGGTCGCAAGTCCCGTCGTCGATGTCCGCGCACGTCTGCCGGATCGCGGTCGCACGCTGCAGCTGCTCGGCATCGACCCGTTCCGGGTCCGCGAGCTGCAGGCGCCGCTCGCGCCGCTGGGCGCGACCGCGGTGCGCTCGACCGGGATGCTCGCCGAAGATTCGGTCTGGCTGAGCCCCGCGGCCGCCGAGGCGCTGGACCTCGCGGAGGGCGACGAGCTCCGGGTACAGGTTGGAATCGAGACGCAAGGCCTGCGGGTGGCTGGCCTCCTGCCGGCCGGCGCCTTTCGTCAGCAGATCGGCATGCTCGACATCGCGGAGGCGCAGCAGCGCTTCGCGCGACTCGGTCGCGTGGATCGCATCGACCTCCGGCTCGTGCCGGGCAGCGAGCTTGCGGCCGCGCGCGGCGCGATTGCCGCCGTCCTGCCGGCCGGGGCGCGGCTCCTGACGCCGGGCGAGGCGAGCGACGACGCGCTGCGTCTGTCGCGTGCTTATCGCACGAACCTGACGGCACTCGCGCTGGTCGCCTTGTTCACCGGCGCGTTTCTCGTCTACTCCACCCAGATGCTGGTGGTTGCCCGGCGCCGGCGCGAAATCGCGTTTCTGCACGCGATGGGCTTGACGGTGCGCGAGCAACTCGCCGCGATCCTGCTCGGCGGCGCGATCGTCGGTGTCACCGGCGCGGCGCTCGGCATCGTGCTCGGCATCGTCGCCGCGCGCGCCGGCCTGGCCGCATTCGGAGCGGATCTCGGGGCCGGCTACTTCCGCGGGCTGGCGCCATCGCTCGCCGTGCCGCCGCTCGATTGCCTGGTCTTCTTCATCCTCGGCGTGCTCGCATCGATCGGCGGCTCGGTCGCGCCCGCGCGCGAAGCCGCGTCGGTGTCGCCGGCCGCTGCGCTTCGCTCCGGAAATGTCGGCTCAGAGCCAATTTCCCGCCGCCTTGGAAAAATCGGCTCCGAGCCATTTTCCGGTGCGGTGCTGTGGGCGATCGCGGGTCTCATCGTTTGGCTGGAAATTGGCCCCTGGCCATTATTCAAGCAATTCCGGGGCGGGGGCGTGCCGTGGCCGGGTTACCTCGCTATCGCATGCCTGCTGATCGGCGCAGTGCGGGTCGCCCCGGCGCTTGCACGCGCGGTCCTGGACCGCTTGCCGGGCGGCGGGCCGGCGTGGCGCCAGATCGCCACCGCACAACTTCGCGGCACGGCGCGGAGCACCGCCATCAGTCTCGCGGCGGTGCTGGTGAGCTTCAGCCTGATGGTGGCGATGGCCATCATGGTGCAGTCGTTTCGGGATTCGCTCGATACCTGGCTGCAGCGTGTGCTGCCGGCGGACCTTTACCTGAGGGCGGGCACGCCCGGCACGTCGGCGTACCTCGACGCGAAAACCCAGCAACGACTGGCCAAGGTGTCCGGCATCGCGCGGATCGATTTCGTGAGCTCGACCGAGGTGAGCCTCAAGCACGGCGCGCCGCGGATCGTAGTGCTTGCGCGCCCGATCGATGCTTCGGATCCGACGCGGTCGTTGCCGCTGCGCCGTGAGGCGCGCCACCCGCTGCCGAGCGGCACCGTGCCGGTCTGGGTCTCCGAAGCCGCGCTCGATCTGCACGGGCTCGACGTCGACACCGTGTTCGACCTGCCGCTGGGCGAGCGATCCGTGCGCGCGAGCGTGCGCGGCCTGTGGCGCGACTACGAGCGGCCGGGTGGCGCCGTCGTGCTGGCACGCTCGACCTACGTGGCCGCGACCGGCGATGAGCGCGCGAGCGGGGCCGCGCTCTGGCTCGAGCCCGGGACCTCGGCGGACACAGCGAGCGCCGCGCTCCGGCGCGTGCTCCCCGGCGGCGGCGTGTACGAGATCGCGCGGCCGCAGGAGCTGCGCCGCCGCTCGCTCGAGGTGTTCGACCGGACCTTTGCCGTGACCTATCTGATCGAGGCAATCGCGGTGCTGATCGGCCTGGTGGGGATCAGCGCCGGTATCAGCACGCAGGTGCTCGCGCGTCGCGGCGAGTTCGGGATGCTGCGGCATGTCGGTGTTCTGCGACGGGAGATCGCCCGGCTACTCGCGTTCGAGGGCGCGGTGCAGGGCGCGCTCGGTGTCATCGGCGGATTGATCCTCGGTAGCCTCGTGAGCCTGATCCTGATCCATGTCGTCAACCGGCAGTCCTTCCACTGGACCATGGATCTGCACGTGCCATGGGGTGCGCTCGGTGGCCTGACGGCGCTCCTGATCGGGGCGGCGGCCGCGACAGCCGCCATCAGCGGCCGTCTTACAATGGGAGCGGACGTCGTGCGCGCCGTCCGCGAAGACTGGTAATGCGCGGCACTCGCTGTCGTGTCGACATGTGTGCTGCCTTCGTTCTGCGCGCTTCCGCAGTCGCTTTGCGTGCGGATGCACTCATCTTCTTGTCGCTCGTCTCGTGGTTTGCCTCGTCGATCGCCCTTCCGGGCACGGCGCTCGCTGCGGACCCCGACTACCCGGCCGTTGTTCCCGGCCGCGCCATCGAGTTGCCGCGCGACGCGGGAAGTCACCCGGCGTATCGCATCGAATGGTGGTACGTCACGGGCTGGCTTGCTGATCGTGAGCGCCGCACGCATGGCTTCCAGGTGACATTCTTTCGCGTACGCCCCGGCGTGGGCGAGGACAATCCGAGCAGGTTTGCGCCGCGGCAGGTGCTGTTCGCGCACGCGGCCGTGGCCGATACGGAGATCGGCCGGCTCCGTCACGCGGAGCGCAGTGCGCGCGAGGGTTTCGACCTGGCCTACGCGCACGAAGGTCGCATGGATGTCCGGATCGATGACTGGACTCTGAGCGAGCAGGACAAGCGCCTGCAGACAGCGGTCACCGGAACCGACTTTGCGCTGCGGCTCGAGCTCGAGGTCACGCAGCCGGTGCTGCTGCAGGGCGCATCGGGGTACAGCCGCAAGGGTCCCGACGCGCTCTCCGCGTCGTACTACTACAGCCTCCCGCATCTCGCCGTGTCAGGCGAGCTCGCGATCGAGGGACGAACGACGCCGGTCACGGGCGAAGCCTGGCTCGACCACGAGTGGTCCAGCCAGGAGCTCGACTTCGAGGCGCGCGGCTGGGATTGGACCGGCGTCAATCTCGACGACGGCGGCGCGCTGATGGCGTTTCAGATGCGCGACGCGCACGGCCGCGCGCGCTGGGCGGCGGGCACCTTGCGCAGACCGTCAGGCGAGCTGACGATCTTCGCGCCGGACGAAGTCGCGTGGACACGCCTGCGCGAGTGGCAGTCACCGCGCACAGGAATCCGCTACCCGGTCGCCTGGCGGCTCGAGCTGGGTTCGCGCGTGTTCCTGCTCGATCCACTGATCGACGACGCCGAGCTCGACTCGCGCGGAAGCACGGGCACTATTTACTGGGAAGGCCCGGCGCGCCTGCTCGATGCCGACCGCCAGCCGATTGGTCGCGGCTACCTCGAGCTCACCGGCTACAAATAGATAGGCTAGAGCGGCTTGGCCTTGAACGTGTCGCAGTTATCGGGTCGTCCCGCTTCGTACCCGCGCATGAACCAACGCTGGCGCTGCTCGCCGCTGCCGTGCGTGAACGCGTCCGGCACGACGTAGCCCTGGGTCTGTCGCTGGATCCGGTCATCGCCAATGGCACTCGCCGCGCCGAGTGCTTCCTCGATGTCGCCCTCCGACAGGAGCTGCCGCGAGCGCTGTGCGGTGGCGGCCCACACGCCCGCGAAACAGTCCGCCTGCAGCTCCATGCGCACCGACAGGTCGTTGGCCTGCGCCTGGCCGGCCTGCTCCTGGGCCTCGCGGACCTGCTGCGCTGTGCCGACCAGGTTCTGGACGTGATGGCCGACCTCGTGCGCGATGACATAAGCCTGCGCGAAGTCCCCGGGTGCGCCGAACCGCTGATGCAGTTCACTGTAGAAGGACATGTCGAGGTAGACCTTCTGGTCGAGCGGGCAGTAGAAGGGCCCGGATGCCGCGCTCGCGCCGCCGCACTCGGACCGCACCATCTCGGAGAAAAGTACCAGCGTCGGCGGCTGGTAATCGATTCCGTGGCCGGGCAGCAGCTGCGACCAAGTGTCCTCGGTGTCGGCAAGAACAACCTCGGTCATTTCGCGCAGCGCCGCTTCCTCCGCGCCCTCCTGGTAGGGCTGGTCCGACGGCTGCATCTGCGGATCCTGTTGCTGCGCCTGCTGCAATCCCTCCATGAAGGGCAGTGGGTTGATGCCGAGCAGTGACAGCACGAGCATGATCGCGAGCCCACCTAGACCGATTCCAACTACCGGCCGCCCGACGCGCATTCC
>Ga0207675_100007408_pt1 | contig 10373 bp, 18 predicted proteins | sample KBSSwiS42_FD_184305 | JGI IMG/M metagenome (GOLD analysis project Ga0207675, IMG submission 184305) | Switchgrass rhizosphere microbial communities from Kellogg Biological Station, Michigan, USA - KBS Switchgrass S4-2 (SPAdes) (version 2) | ecosystem: Host-associated > Plants > Roots >...
CTCTTTCTTGTACTCGACGAGGGGATCGCGCTGCCCGTACCCGCGGAGGCCGATCCCTTCCTTGAGGTGGTCGAGCGCGAGCAGGTGGTCCTTCCACGCCTGATCGACGATGCGCAGCATGACCCGGTTGTGCCGCGCCGCTCCGCGCACCTGGACGGGGTGGCCGCCGGCATGGCGCAGCGAGTTCTCCAGGACGTTGGCGAACGCCCGCTCGAGCTGCACGGCGTCGGCGCGGATCAGCGGGACGTCCTTGTCGATCGTCACCCGGAACGCGTCCGGCGGGGCGTCCAGGTCCTCGATCGCGCTCGCCACGAGCTCCTCGACGGAGATCCAGTCCGGCCGCGGGGACCGCGAGCCGCCAGCGGCTCGGGTAGCGCACGCCGCTCCGCGGGCTCGTCCAGTGCCCGAGCGTGGCGAGCGCCGCCTCGTCGGGCCCGAGCGGGCGCACGGTGCCGTCGGCCGCGATCACCGCGCCGGCGCTGTGGGGATCGGCGGTGCCGTCGCGCCGGCGAAGGCGGTACACCATGAGGTCGCGGCCGTCGTCGAGCTGGAGCGCGACCCAGTCCCAGCCCACCAGCTCGGGTCCGAGCGCGCTCGTGCTCCACTCGCGATCCATCCACGCGAGCCCGGACACCGCGATCGGCTCCCCGCCCGCCCGTACCGTGCCGCGCACGCTCATGCGGGTGAGCGAGTAGTAGTAGGACGCGTTGCCCGGCTCCGGCCCCTTGCGGCTCAGCCCGCCGTCGCCTTGCGGCACCACCGGCTTCTCGCTCCGGAGGACCAGGTCGATCGCGGCGTCGGCCTCCGCGGCGCGGAGCCGCACCGTGGCGCCGCCCGCGCGCTCGCCCTCCGCCGACCAGTCGTCCACCCAGACCCGGAAGGGCTCGGCGCGCGCGCCGGCCAGGCCGAGCGCCTCGCGGCCGAGCCGGCTCCAGGCGTGGAAGCGCCGACCCGCGGTGTCGGTGAGCGCGAAGTGCGCGAGGTAGAGCTGGCGGGCGGCCCACGCGGAGGCGCGCGGCACGGCGGGCCCCGGCGGCGCGAGCGCGGTGCGGAAGAACGTGAGCTGGAAGCCGAAGTGGCGGCCGTCGGCGGTCTGCAGGTTGCCGGTGTAGTACCACCACTCGGTGCGGAAGTCGGGATGCGGCCCCGCGTCGGCGGGAAAGACGAAGGGCCGCGGAGCCAGCGCCCGCGCGTAGCCGGCCAGGTCGCCCGCGCCCAGCGCCGCACTCACCGCGAGGCTCGCCTGCACCGCGTCCCGCGCGTCCGCGCCGTCGCCGATGGGCCGGCGCGTGACGGCGGCCCACACGCCCACCGCGACGAGCGCCACCGCGGCGCCCGCGAGGAGCCGCGCGCGCCTACTCATCGCGGAGCGCGTCGGCCGGGAGCGCGCGGGCCATGCGCCACGCCGGATAGAGCCCGGCGAGCACCGCGGCCAGCACCGAGAGCGCCACGCCCTGGAGCAGGATCGCGGGCGAGGGATCGATGGGCATGGTCCAGCCGAACGAGCGTCGGTTGATCACGAACACCAGGATGCCGGCGAGCAGGAGCCCGCCCGGGATCGCGAGCACGCCGGCGAGCAGGCCCATGAGGCCGGTCTCCGCGGTGACCAGGCCCCACACCTGGCGCGGGGTGAGCCCGAGCGTGCGCAGCACCGCGATCTCGCGGGAGCGCTCGAGCTGCCGTGCCATCAGGGCGGCCAGCATCCCGATGAACGCCACCGTCACGGTCAGGGTGCGCAGCACCCCGGTGATCGCGAAGGTACGGTCGAAGATCTCGAGCGAGGCCCGGTGGAGGGCCCGGTTCGAGCGCACCACCACGTCCTGGCCGCCCGCCGCGCGCATCCGCAGCTCGGCCATGAGGGGGTCCAGGTCCACGCCCGGCGCGGCCTCGATCGCCACGCCGGAGACCGCGCGATCGTCCCAGAAGCGGTCGTAGGTCCGGCGGCTCATCACCACCACGCCGGCGCTCGAGCCGTAGTCGTAGAAGACGCCGGCCACCGGGAAGTCGTGGTCGCCTCGATCGGTGCGGAGCCGTACCCTCCCCCCGGTGCGGGCGCCGCGCCGGTTGGCGTAGGGCTCGGAGACGATCACCGCGTCTGGCCCGGCCCCGGACGCCGGCGAGCCGGCGTCGGGCGCGCGCCAGACCGCGGCCGCGTCGCCCTCGCGGAAGCGCCAGCGCGGCGGGCGCGCCGGATCGACGTCGAGGGCCACCACCTGCACCGGCCCGCCGGGCGCGGGGACGACCACCCCCCGCGAGGTGTTCGCGCGCGCCACCCCCGGGGTGGCGGCCAGGCGCGCCACCAGGGCCGGATCGAGCGTCGCGTCCGGCCGGTTGCCCACCAGGCTCGGGGCCGACACGTAGACATCCGCGCGCAGAGTCCCCTCGAGCCAGCTCACCACCGCCTCCCGGAAGCTCGCGATCATGATGCCGACGCCGATGGCGGCCGAGACCGCGATCATCAGCGCGGCGATCGCCACCGCGGTGCGGGAGAGCGCGGCCACGATGCCGCGGGTGGCGAGCCGGCCCAGCGTGCCGAACGCGGCCCCCGCCACCGGATGGAGCAGGCGCAGCAGCCCGAGCGCGGCGGCGGGCGCCACGAGGGCGGCGCCGATCATCAGCACGAAGAGGCCCGCGAAGCCGCCCGCGATGCCGCCGGGCAGCGCCAGGATCACGGCGCCCGCGGCCAGGAGCCCCGCCCCGAGGGCCGACACCCGCGGCACCAGGCGGCGCGCCCCGCTCTCGAGCGCGCCGCGGCTCATCACCACGCGCGGCGGCGCGCCGGTGGCCTCGACCGCGGGGGCGAGCGCGGCGGCCAGGGTGGCGCCGAGGCCCAGCAGCACGCCCTTGCCGAGCACGAGCGGATCGACCGCCACGTCGCGCACCGAGAGCACGAAGTAGAGGTCGTTGATGGTGCGGGTGACCAGCCCGAGCAGACCACGCGCGAGCCCCCAGCCGAGCGCGAGCCCCGCCGCGGTGCCCACCACCCCGATCAGCGCGGCCTCGGTCATCACCAGCGCGAAGATCTCGGCGCGGGTCACCCCGAGGGCGCGCAGCGAGCCGATGAGCGGCCGCCGCTGCACCACCGAGAAGGTCATGGTCTGGTAGATGAGGAACATGCCCACCACCAGGGCGAGCAGCGAGAGCGCGGTCAGGTTCCACTGGAACGCGCGGATCATCTGGGCGGTGGTGCCGGCCCGTTCCCCCGCCGCCACCAGCTCCGCGCCCGGCGGCAGGGCCCGCGTCAGCCGCTCGAGCAGCGCGCGCCCCGCCGCGTCGTCGTCCACGATGAGGTCGATCCGGCCGAGACGGCCCGGGGCGCCGAAGATCTCCTGGGCGCTCGACAGGTCGGTGACGAGGAGGCCCTCGAGCGCCCGCGCGCTCGCGGGGTCGCGGGGATCGAGCAGGCCCACCACCGTCAGGTCGCGCCGCACGCCCGCCACTCGGATCGTGAACGGCTCCCCCACCGGGAGCCCGAGGTCGGCGGCGGTGCCACGAGCCACCAGCACCGCGCCGGGTCGTGTGAGGAGCGCGGCCACGGTGGCGAGGCGGTCTCGCGCGGGCGGCTCGCGGCGCTCGCCCGCCGCGGCGCCGGGCGCGCTCGGGCCCGGCCCGGCCTCGACGGCCCGCGCCGGCTCCGGGCCCATGTAGGGACGGAACGGCGCCTCCGCGAAGGGATCGACGCCGAGCACGGTGAACGTCCGGCCCGGATGGTCGGCGGCGGCCACGTCACCGGAGAGCACCGGCGCGGCCAGGCGCACACCCAGCTCGACCTTCAGCCGGCGATAGAGATCGTCGGGCAGCCCCGACGGCCCGCCCACGATCTGGTGGGTGGCGCGGCCGGTGACGGCCACGGTGGCGAGACGGAACGCGCGCCGCGCGCTCTCGTTGGCGAGATCGATCGAGACCGCCACCGCGACCCCGAGCGCGATGCCGAGCACCGCGAGCCCGAGCTGCCACGGGTGCCGCCCGAGATGGCGGACCGCGATGCGGACGAGGCCGCGCGTCACCGCGCGCCCCGCGCCGCGGTGCCCGGCGCCGGTGGCTGCTCCACCAAGCGGCCGCGCTGCACCTCGAAGATGCGATCGGCGACGCCCACCACTTCGCGGCTGTGCGTGACCATCACCACCGTCGTGCCCGCCTCACGCGCCAGCCCGTCCAGCAGGCCGAGCACCGCGCCCGCGGTCTCCGCGTCGAGGGTGCCGGTGGGCTCGTCGGCCAGGATCAGCCCCGGCTCGTGGACGAGCGCGCGGGCGATCGCCACCCGCTGCTGCTCCCCGCCGGAGAGCCGGTCGGGCAGGCTCGTCCCCCGCCCCCCGAGGCCCACGCGCTCCAGCAGGCCGCGCGCCCGCGCCACGCCCGCGGCGTCGGCCTTGCCGTTCAGCTCGAGAGGCAGCAGCAGGTTCTCCTCGACGGTCAGCACCGGCACCAGGTTGAAGAACTGGAAGACGAAGCCGATGCGGCTCCGGCGGAAGCGGGTGCGCGCGTCCTCGTCGAGCGCGGTGAGGTCGATGCCGTCGACCCGCACGCGCCCCGCGGTCGGCCGGTCGATGCCCGCGATCAGGTTGAGCAGCGTGGACTTCCCGGAGCCGCTGCGGCCCACCAGCACCGCGATCTCGCCCGGCGCGATCGCCACCGAGACGTCGCGCAGGACGATCCGTTCGGAATCGCCCTCGTGGTAGGTCTTGCTGACGTCGGACAGCTCGACGGCGGGCCCGGGCATGCCCCGGTATTGTACAGGGGCGGCCGGCGGCGCCGTACCGGGCCGCCCCGCGGTGCCCGCGCCGGCTTCGAGGGGGCCGGCGCCGAGCTCAGAACGGCAGGCTCAGCGGGTGCCCGCCGGGCGCGATCTCCTCGTCGTCGGCCCGGGTCGGGTCGGGGGCGCCGGGCCACCCGCCGCCTCCCACCGCGCTCTCGAGCGGATAGCCGCGCCGTCGCCACGCGTGCAGGCCGCCCACCAGCGCGCGCACCGTCCGGAACCCCGCCGCCCGGAGCCGCTCCGCGAGGCAGCCGTACGCGAAGGCGCGGTCGCCGCGCGTCCGCTCCGAGCGCTCCCCGTAGAGGACCACCGTCACGTCCCGGGGCACCTCGCGCAGCCGGAGCTCGAGGTCGCCGGTCGCGATCCAGGCCGCGCCGGGCAGCCGGACCGGATCGAGCGCCATCTCGACCGCGGAGCGGACGTCCAGCACACGAGCCGCTCGCCGCGCTCCGTGCGCGCCCGCAGCTCTCCGGGGCTGATGCGCGCCCGCTGGAGCAAGCGCAGCAGGTGGTGACGCCGCGCGCGATGGACCACGAGCCCGATCATGAGCGCGGACACCGCGAAGCCGGTGAGGCCGATGCCGTAGCGCGCGGCCAGGTCGGTCACCGCGTCGCTGACCAGGTATCCGAGGCCGAGCCAGGCGCCCGCCCACGCGATCGCGCTCAGGACACCCCAGCCCACGAAGCGGACGGGGCGCACGCCGGTGGCGCCGGCCAGGCCCGCCGCGACGGGATTGAGCTCGGGCAGGAAGCGCGCGATCAGTCTGGATGTCCGCGGGTGCGCGAGAAAGCCGGTCTGCGTCCGCCGCACCAGCGTGGGGGCGCCGGGCGAGATCCGCCCGAGCAAACCCAGCACCCGGGCGCCGCGCCACCGCCCCGCCGCGTACCAGACGAGATCGGCGCAGAGCGTGCCCGCGACCGAGAGCGCGAGGGCTTCTCCGAGGCTCAGGCGACCCGCCGCGGCCAGGGCGCCCGCCCCGATCAGCACCGGCACCACCGGCACCGGCAGCCCGCCCTGGTTGACCAGCACCCACCCGAACAGGATCCATTCTCCGTGCGCCACCACCGTCATCGCGTCCTCCTCTCTCGACCGCACGCTTCAGATGGCGCGCCCGCCGGCCCGCCGCGCCCTTCTCCGCTTTCGGGCAAGAAGGCAACAGCTCGCCGGTCGCGCGGAAGCCGCCACCCGGCCCGGCGGACGGACCGGCCCCCGCCGCGCGCACCAGCCGAGCCCCCAGCCGAATTGCCGAGCGCCCGTGAGCGGCGCGGCGGCCTCGCGCTCCTCTACCGCCGGCACGCGATCGCCAAGCAGATCGCCGACGAGGAGCTGATGGAGACGCGCCCGTCCGGCTCCTGCGGCACCAGCCGGCGCGGCGGCAGGCTCCGGAGGTTGGCGAGCTTCTCGGGTCTGTCGCCGAGCTTCATCAGGAAGCCGGCCGCCGCGAGGGCTTGCTCGGTCTCGACCGCGTGGTGGCGCCGGATGGTGGCGCAGCCGCCGATCGCGATCAGCGAGCCCACGAGGCCCACCAGCAGGCGCCAGCCGAGGGCCCGCATCACCGGGCGCGCCGCCCCGCCGCTCAGCCCGCGAGCCCGATGACCACCGCAGCGATCAGGACCCGCACGCCGACCCACACGAGTCGTCGCGCGCCGCGCTTCAGTACAGGGGCCATGGCCCCCATTCCCCCCACGTGTCGAGCCCGTAGCCGTAGGTGCGGGCCGTGTCCAGCCGCTCGTCGGCGAGCTGCTTCTCCAGCGTGTAGCGCCGGTACTGCTGGTACTGCGCCTCCGTACCGACGTAGAGGCAGCCGCACCGGGTCGGGTCGGCGTAGACGTACTCCACGTGGCCGTCGCGCGTCCGGGGCAGCACCCGCCGCGGCGGCAGCGTGCGCAGGCTCGCCAGCCGCTCCGGGGTATCCGGCAGCTGCATCTGGAAGCCGGCCGCCGACAGCACGTTCTCGGTCGCGAACGGCCGCTGCGAGGCGCTCGCGCAGCCTCCCAGCGCGAGCAGACCCGCCGCCAGCCTGCACGCCAGCCCGTTGGTCCATCTCCAGGATGTGGTCATGGTGTCCTCGTCCTTGAGACGGCCTTCGCATCTCGCGGCCGCGGCCGCGAGGCGCTTTTCGGCAAGAATGCAGGAGCTCCGCCGGGGCCTCTGGTTCTTGCGCGAATCGGCGTCACCCGGACACCGTCGATCGCCCGCGCCTCTCCTAGGGAAATCCACGAGCGGGAGGCGGCGATGGAGACGATCGAGCGCACCTTGCAAGGCGAGCTGCGGGAGACGATCGAGTGCCCGAAGAGACTGGGCCGGGCGGTCGTGTTCGAGAACTATCCGGGCGCCCCGGAGGAAGACGGCCCGGGCGCCGCCGGCGGCGAGGCGGTGAGCCCGGGGGAGGAGCGCGAGCGAGGAGCCGTCTGATGGACCGGGTCGATCGCCTCGCGGAGGCGATCGAGCGCGCCCGCGCGGGCGACTACGGCGTCTGCGAGATCCGTGGCGACCCGATCGCGGCGAGGCGGCTGCGCGCGATCCCGGAGGCCGCCACCCGCGTGGCGCGCGCGACCACGCGCTGAGCCGCTAGGAGCCCGGCACCGGCACCCAGGCCTCCGGGCACGTCGTCACGCTCGGGTAGTAGGCCCCGTAGCTCGGGCAGTAGTACCAGTAGGCCGGCCCCGTGTAACCGTACGCCGGCGGGTAGTAGCCGAAGTATGGGTACGGCAACACCGGCCCGAAGCCGAAGCCGTGGTGCACGAAGCCGGGACGGCCATGGAGGATCGGATGGCCGTGGAAGCCCGGATGCCCATGGACCCCGGGCCCGCCGTGAGAGCCGCCGCCGTGGAAGCCGCCGCCATGAAATCCACCGCCGTGACCGCCCGCGGCGAGCGCAACGCCCGGCACGCCGGCGAGCGTGATCGTCAAGATCGCGAAGACCGCGACCGCAAGTCCCGTCGCCTTTCTCAGGTTATTCACGGTGACACCTCGCTTTCCCTCTACATCCATGGGACGTCTCCGTGGCCCGGGCCATTCAAGGCGGCCCGGAGCGGGAGCCGGGCTATGGATGCATGCGGGCGCCCTTGGTGACCCGGTCGACGACCTTCTTGTCGTCACGGAGGGCGAGGCCCACCACGTTCATCTCCTCGGGGCGGCAGCGCTTGACGGTCTCCCGGTTGGCCGCGTCGTGCCCGGTGCGGAACATGTCCTCGATGTAGAGCGACAGACGGATGCCGCGCTCCATGGCGCGCAGGTAGATGGCCCGGATGGTGGGCGCGTCGGCGGCCAGCACGATCATGGGCTGGATCGCGAGCCGGTGGTAGGTGTTGCCCGCCCCGTCCTCGTAAGGCTCGCCGAGGAGCCCCTCGGTGGCCCCCACGATGCCGGTGGTGAGGAAGGCGGTGACGTTCAGCTTCTGCCACATCGCCAGGTCGTCGCGCACCACGATCGCGATCTTCGTGTCGAACGTCACGTCGGCTCGGCTCCTCCTCGGGAAGTGGATGCGTTTGGCTTCCCGACGATAGCACCGCCGCCGGCGGCGCGGCTCAGTACCGCTCGACCTGGGTCCCGGGAGCGCCGGTCTCCAGCACCTCGATCTCGGCCTGGCCGGCCTGGTCCGCGATCAGCACGATGAGGTAGATCCGGTCGCCGACCAGCCTGGCCTCTCGCAGGGACACCACCGCGGGCGTGAACGCCACCGCGTGGGTCGCCACGTCGTCGATCGCGGCGAGGATCGCCTTCTCCACCGACTCCTTGTCGGCGGCGGGATCCACCGGGATCGACGTGAGCGCCTCGATGACGTAGGCGGCGGCGGATCCAGGGTGGACGGCGAGCACCGCGAGCGCCACCAGTGCCGCGACGACATGAAGCTTGGCCATGGCTCTCTCCTCCGTGGGCGTCAGCGGCCGAGGCCGCGCTCCAGGTTCTGGGACTGGATGCCCTGGGTGACGTCGTGGTCGAGGTCGGGCCGGCGCGTGGGATCCGGGAGGCTCGCGTCGCCCGCGGCCCGGTCGCGGTCGCGGGACTCGATCTCGCGGCGCGCCCGCTCCGCGTCCGCCGCGGTGTCGGGCGCGCCCAGCGGCAGGTCGTGCGGCCGGCCTCCGCCGGACTGCAGTTCGAGATCGAGGGCGGCGGGCGCGCCGCCCGAGCCCGCGCCCGCCTCCCCGCTCGCGCCGCCGGCCAGCAGCAGCGCGGCCGCGACGCCCAGGGCCAGGGGGCGGAGGCGGCGCGGATGGCCCCGGCTCTCGATCACCGCGGTCGCTCGCGTCATCATCGGCCCGCCACCCGCACCGGGACCGCCTGCGCGCGCAGCGAGGCCGACGCATCGCTCAGGACCATTCGTCGCGCGCCATTGTCATTGAAGAGGCGGATCGTGCCCTCGTAGCCGCCGGGCTGCATCTCGTACGTCGCCTCGCCCTCCTGCACCGTCACGGTGCCCCACCGCGTCTGCCCGCTCCAGGCGGCCACCAGCGTGCCGCCCGGATTGATGGTGAGCGAGAACGGATGATCGTCCGGGCTCGTGGTGCCTTCCCACCGGCCCACGAGGGCGCCCACGTCCGCGATCGGGGCGCGGCCGGCGGCCGGCCGCGACGCGCAGCCCGCCCCCGCGATCAGGACCACCAGGAGCACCAGCGCGAGCCCGCGCCCGCTCATGGCCCCGGCTCGAAGCACGTCGAGACCGTCCCGTTCACGCAGACGCACTCCACCGGCTCGCCGTGCGGGCCGCGCCCGATGATCACGGTGCTCGTGCAGTCGCGCGACGGCGCGGGCCGCCATGCCACACCCACCGCGAGGGCGATCACCAGCAGCCCCAGGCCCGCCAGCACGTACCAGAAGAGCTTCATGCTTCGTGTCCTCGATCTTCCGCCCGCGCGCCCGCCGCGGGACGGCGGGATCGCGGCCCGCATCGGGCCGGGTCCCGCGATGCTCTCTCGCGGCGCTCATCACGCGACGGTCGATCACGATACGATTGCCGTTCGAGATCAGACGCGCGGAGCGCCGGTGTCGGTCTGATCACCGCCCTGGTACCCGGCGCGCGGCGACTCCACCTCGCCCTGCTCGCTGCCCTGGTCACCCCAGCGCGGCGACTCCACCTCACCCTGCTCGCTGCCCTGGTCACCCCAGCGGACGGTCTGGGCGGACGCGCGCGGAGACGCGGGCTCCGCTTGCGCGAACACGCTCACCGGCAGCGTGGTGGAGATCCCCGTGCTCAGCAGCATCGACAGCCCCACCGTCAACCATGCCTTCCTGTTCATCTCGGCTCCTCCTCGTTCGAGTTATCTGTGCTCCTGCTCCGTCCTTGAGACGATCGCGGCCCCCGCCCGCACCGGATCGCGGCCGGTTTTGGCAAGATCGTGCAAGTTCGTCTCCCTCCCCCGCCGCCCCGCATCACACGAGCAGGAGGATTCACACGATGAGACACGCGGTGATGGGATCGATGGTGGTGGGCGCGCTGGTGGCGCTGCTCGCGAAGCTGGCCTGGACCCAGGGCAAGGAGCTGGACGCGACGCTCGCGCTCTGGCCGACGACCGAGCCCCGTCCGCGCTGACCGCAAGAGAGGCTTGCCCCCACCCGACCAAGGTCGGGTAGACCGCCCCCGGACCCTCCGATAGCCTTGGCCCGGATGGAACAG
>Ga0207675_100007410_pt1 | contig 10371 bp, 10 predicted proteins | sample KBSSwiS42_FD_184305 | JGI IMG/M metagenome (GOLD analysis project Ga0207675, IMG submission 184305) | Switchgrass rhizosphere microbial communities from Kellogg Biological Station, Michigan, USA - KBS Switchgrass S4-2 (SPAdes) (version 2) | ecosystem: Host-associated > Plants > Roots >...
CGGCCCAGTCGTACACGTTGTGGCTGCTGTCGGTGACATGCTTGTCGGCGATGCCGGTGATCTTCACGTCGGCGAACGCGTAGGTGCCGACCAGCCGGTCCAGCAGCACGTTGGCGCTTATCGTGTGCAGGCCGTCATGATCGAAGTGCGCGTGCGTGGACAGGGCGACATCGACCTTCAGTGCCGGGAAGTCGTAGAGGAACCAGTCCCAGTTGCCCCAGGGCGGATTGCGCCAGGGGTCGATCAAGACGGTAAGCCCCGCGGGCGTGGTGATGCGGAACGAGGAGCACCCGAAGTAGGCGAGCTCGATGGCATCGGCCGTACGCGCCGGCTTGCCGGACTGCAACGCGATCATCCGGTTGTTGTTGTCGGGCTGCTTCCACGCCCACAGGCCATCGTTGATGCGGCTGCTCACGGTCTCATTCTCCTGCGGCGATCTACTCGCCCATCTGCACCAGCGTGCCGTTGACCCGCGCGCTGTGCAGCAGGTAGGCGAAAGCCGCATAGCCGGCGGCGAAGTAGACGACATTGAGCGCCAGGGCCGCGAGCATGTAGGAGCCGAGGAAGGTGCCGTCCAGGACGATGGCGCGCAGGCCCTCGAATACGTAGGTGGGCGGCAGGGCCAGGGCAACCGGCTGCAGCCAGCCGGGCAGAGTGGCGACGGGATAGTAAACGCAGCACAGCGGCAGGAGCACGAACACGATCAGCCAGGCGAAGTTCTCCGCGCCAAGCCCCCAGCGCAAGACCACGCCGGTCGTTATCAACCCCAGCGACCAGCTCATGATGACGAGGTTGGCGAAGAAGGCGGCGAACGCGAAGCCGAGACTGAGCACGTTGAAGCCGAAGAACAGATAGGCCATCAGCGCCACCGGCACCATCGCCACCAGCAGCTTGATCAGGCTGACCGTGATGAGCGCGGCGATCAGCTCGCTCGGCCGCAGCGGACTCATCATCAGATGGCCGAGGTTGCGCGACCAGATCTCCTCGAGGAATGCCACCGCAAAGCCGAGCTGGCTGCGCACCAGCACATCCCACAGCAGGACGGCACCGATGAAGAGGCCGGCAGCCTTGGCGGCAAAGCTCGACGTCTGCGCCAGGTAGGACTGCAGGAAGCCCCACATCAGCATCTGCACCAGCGGCCAGTAGATCAGCTCGGCGGTGCGCGGCCATGACGAGCGGATGACGTACCAGTAGCGCAACACCATCGCCGACACGCGCCGGGTGGATGCCGCCAGCGATGTCTGCTCCAGCAATCTCGACTGAGTGCCGCTCATGGCTCCATCTCCGCGCCCTCCGAGCCGCGCCGCGCGATGGCGAGGAACACTTCTTCCAGCGTTTCGCGACCAAAGCGCCGGATCAGCTCGGCCGGGGTCTCGTCGGCGATGATGCGTCCCTTCTCCAGCATGATCACCCGATCAGCCAGGCGCTCGACCTCGGCCATGTTGTGCGAGGCCAGCACGACCGTTGCCCGTCGCTCGCTGCAATACCTTTCGAGCTTGGAGCGCACCCAATCGGCGGTGTCGGGGTCGAGCGATGCGGTCGGCTCGTCCAGCAGCAGCAGCTCGGGCTGGTTAAGCAGGGCCTTGGCGAGGCTCACGCGCGTCTTCTGTCCGGCCGACAGCTTGCCGTAGTGGCGATCGAGCAGGTCGGTCAGCCTCAGGTCGGTGGCGATGTCGGCGACGCAGGCCTGGAGGTCGCGCACGCCGTACAGCCGGCCGAAGATCTCGAGGTTCTGCCGCACCGTGAGGCGCATCGGCACGTCGACGTAAGGGCTTTCGAAATTCATGCGGTGCAGAACGGCGTGGCGTTCGCGGGCCATATCGGCCCCGAACACGCGCGCCTGGCCCGAGGTTGGGATCACCAGTCCCATCAGCATGGCGATGGTGGTGGTCTTGCCCGCACCATTTCCGCCCAGCAGGGCGGTGATCGAGCCATGGCTCAGGGTAAAGCTGATGCCGTCGACGGCGGACACGTCACGATAGACCTTGCGCAGGTCTCGAACCTCCGCCGGAGGCTGGCTGCTACCGTTGCTGGCGGGGGTCAGTTTCTGCATCCAATGTGCTACGAAGGGCGGATCGAAGGGTGCGCTTGGCTGCTGCCTCCTATCTGGGGTAGCAGGACGCCAGAGGCAAGCGCCGCCGCAACGGCGCGCAGGCCACCGACGCGGAGATGAGTGATACGCCATGGCGCAGCCTGAACGGCAGCGAAAAGAGTCGCTCGAGAGCCGGCTGCGGCTGCAAACCGCGGTCCGGCTGCGCTGGTTCGGCGTGCTCGGGCAGCTGCTGACGGTCGGTTTCGTCTACCTGGTGCTGGGGTTTTCGCTGCCGTTCGGCATCTGCCTGGCGCTGATTGCCTTGTCGGCCTGGCTCAACGTCTTCCTTCGCATTCGCTTCCCCGCCCGCACGCGGTTGAGCTCGCAACTGGCAACCAGCCTGCTGGCCTACGACATTCTCCAGCTTGCGGGATTGCTCTATCTGACCGGCGGCGTCGAGAATCCGTTCACGTTTCTGCTGGTCGCCCCGGTCACCGTGGCCGCAGCGACGGTGCCCCCGCGTGCCACCGTCACGCTCGGCATCCTGGCCGCCGCCGCCAGCTCGTGGCTGGTGACGCACCATCATCCGCTGCCCTGGTCCGGTGGGGCTGGCCTCGCCATGCCGCAACTCTACAAGCTCGGCATCCTCGCCTCCGTACTGTCGGGCATGGTGTTTCTCGCGCTGTACGTCTGGCGGCTCGGCAAGGAGGCGAGGCAGATGACGGATGCGCTGGCGGCCACCGAGATGGTGCTTGCGAGAGAACAGCAGCTGCATGCGCTGGATGGTCTCGCGGCCGCGGCGGCGCACGAGCTCGGCACGCCGCTCGCGACCATCACGCTGGTCACCAAAGAGCTGGCGAGAGAGCTGCCGGCCGACTCGCCGATGGCCGAGGATATCGCGCTGCTGCAGGCGCAGGCGGTGCGCTGCCGGGAAATCCTGCGCAAGCTGACGCGCACGCCTGCCGAGCCCGATCCGCTGCATGCCCGCATGAGCATCACGCAGCTGATCGACGAGGCGGCCGGCCCCTATCGCGGCTTCGATGCCGACATCGTCGTCACGGCTGGACCCGAGAATGGCGCGATGGGGGCAGACGCCCAGGAGCCGATCGGCGCACGCCGGCCGGGCGTCATCTACGGGCTTGGCAACCTGGTCGAGAACGCCATCGATTTCGCCCGCGACAAGGTGGAGATCTCGGCCGTCTGGTCGGCGCGGGAGGTGACCATCAGCATCGCCGACGATGGCCAGGGCATCCCGCCGGATGTCATGGATGCCTTGGGTGAGCCATACATCACGACGCGGCCATCCCGCAGCGGCGAGACCGGTCAGGACGGGGAGGCATCGGGATTGGGCCTCGGTTTCTTCATCGCCAAGACGCTGCTCGAGCGCTCCGGGGCCACCGTATCGCTCGAAAACCGCGAGTTTCCCGCGACCGGCGCCGTGGCCACCGTCAGCTGGCCGCGCGAGTCGTTTGTTAACCAGCAGGCAGCGACACAGTCTTTTGTCGAGCGTCGCGCAGAGGCTCTGGGTGCAAGCCTGGAGAGCGGCATCCGTTAATTGAGCCTCTGTTGAGGCTTGGGCGGCGGCTCGCGGCTCGCTATATTGCTGGGCACAAGGAGTGATCGACGTGTCAGAAGAAGACGACCTTTCATTCAAGCCGGACGAGCTGCCAGCCGACCGGTCCCTGGTGCTGGTGGACGACGATCGGGCATTTCTCCAGCGCCTCGAGCGCGCCATGCAGTTGCGCGGTTTCGAAGTGCGCAGCGCCCATTCGGTGGCGGAGGGGCTGGATCTCATCCGCCAGAAGGCGCCCGCCTTCGCGGTGGTCGATATGCGCCTGGAGGACGGCAACGGTCTCGACGTGATCGCCGAACTCGCCAAGGCGCGACCGCAATCACGCGCCATCGTCTTGACCGGTTACGGCAACATTGCAACCGCGGTGTCCGCGGTGAAGCTCGGTGCGGTCGACTACCTGGCCAAGCCCGCCGATGCCGACGACATCACCGACTCGCTGCTCTCGCCGCATGACGAGAAGGCGCCTCCGCCGGAAAATCCCATGTCGGCCGATCGGGTGCGGTGGGAGCACATCCAGCGCGTCTATGAGCTGTGCAACCGCAACGTCTCCGAGACGGCGCGTCGTCTCAACATGCACCGCCGCACTCTGCAGCGCATCCTTGCCAAGCGCGCGCCGAAATGACGGGCGTCTTCCCTCTCCCCGTCTCGGGAGTGGGAGTGCTACAGCCGCGATAGGGCCTCGAAGCCGCCTTCCGGATCGATCACGCTCTGCAACCGCAGCGCCGCCGCGCGGGCGACGCGCAGCGTCATGGCCTTGCGCCTCGCGCCACTGAGCTTGTGCTCCGGGGCTGAACGCAGCAGCTCGCCGCCATAGCGGTCGGCAATAATCAGGCCGGTATCCGCCGGCAGGATCTCGTTGGGAAATTGCGGTGAGACCGCAAACAGCAGACGGTCGCAGAATTCGCGGTACTCCGGCCATTTCTGATCCGAGCGGAAGTCCTCGATGCTGGACTTGATCTCGACGATCCAGATATCGCCGTGAGCGGACAGTCCGACCACATCGGCGCGCCGGCCGTTGGCCAGTGTCACCTCGCAGACGGCGGCCAGCCCATGCGACTTGAGCAAGCGGGCCACACCACGGCAGATTTCGGACGCGGCCTGCGATTGCCGCCCATCCTGGGTCGCATCCGGGTATCCGTTTAGGACCACCATGCGCTACAAGCCTCCCAAGGGCCGTGCGGGGACCATGCATCGAACCGGCCGCCACCTAGTGTGATGATCGAGAAGTCCGCTGATCAGGACACTAGCCTGAAAAGACAAAGTTGACGCCGTCCGGCTGGCGGCCTTTTCATGAGCACGTTCGGGGCATAATGTCCCGCCGGACGCAGCTATTGGGGTGGCTTATTGCATGTTTTTCAAGCGCTCGCAGCCGAGTGATGCACCGCCCCGCGCGAACGGGGAGATGACGTCCGTCGCAGCCAAGGCCCAGCCCCTGGAAGCGTCGGAGCTGCGACGTGTGGTCAACCCGGCCACGCTCGGTTTCAAGACCACCGAGGAGCTGCACCCGATCACCGGCCTGATCGGGCAGGAGCGTGCGCTCAAGGCCATCCAGTTCGGTACCAACATCAAGAGCCACGACTTCAATATGTTCGTGCTCGGGCCGCCGGCCTCGGGCAAGAGCACGGCTGTCAAGGCGCATCTGGGACCCAAGGCTGCGGAGACCCCGACCCCGGCCGACTGGGCCTACGTCTACAATTTCGACAATCCCAACCAGCCCAAGGCACTCCAGCTGCCGCCTGGACGGGCGCGTACGCTCGCCAAGGGCATGGTTGCAGCCATCGACGAGCTGCGCAACGTGCTTCCTGCCCTGTTTGAAGGCGAAGACTATCAGGTGCGGCGGCGGGCCATCGACGAGCAGTTCCGCTCGGGCCACGAGGAGGCGCTCGAGGCGCTGAACAAGAAGGCGCAAGGCCAGAACATCGCCATCCTGCGCACGCCGACCGGCTTCACCATGGCGCCGATGCACGAGGGCAAGGTGGTCAAGCCCGAGGTGTTCAATGCCCTGCCAGAGGGCATGCGGCGCGATATCGAATCCAAGGTGGAGGCGCTGCAACGCGAGCTCAGCACCATCCTCGAGCGCCTGCCCAAGACCGACAAGCAGCGTCGCGCGCACCTGAAGGACCTCAACGAGGAGGTCGCCCGGGCCGCCATCATCGACGCGATGGACGACCTGGTGGCCGCCTTCACGGACGTGCCGGCGGCCGTCGACTATCTGGAGTCCGCCGGCCCGGACCTCATTCGCAACGTCGGCGTGTTCCTGACGCCGGGTGATGAGGAGAACGCCATCGTCAAGCAGCCGGTCGATACGGCCCATGACGTGCGCTTCCGCCGCTATATGGTCAACGTAATGGTCTCGCACGGCGACGGGACGTCGAGCACCGGCGCACCGGTCGTCGAGGAACAGAACCCCACCTACGGTAACCTGGTCGGCCGCGTCGAGCACATCGCCCAGATGGGCACGCTGGTCACCGACTTCCTGCTCATCAAGCCGGGTGCGCTGCATCGGGCCAACGGCGGCTATTTGCTGCTCGATGCGCGCAGCCTGCTGCTTTCCCCGTTCGCCTGGGAGGCGCTCAAGCGCGCCATCAAGGCGCGAGAAATTCGCGTCGAGCAGCCGGCCGAGACCGTCGGCTTCGTATCTACGCAGACCCTCAACCCCGAACCTATCCCGCTCGACATCAAGGTGATCCTGTTCGGCGACCGGGAACTCTACTACCTGCTGGCCGAGCACGACCCGGACTTCACCGGTTTCTTCAAGGTGCAGGCCGATTTCGACGATACCATCGCGCGCTCGAGCGAGAACGACAACTCTTACGCGCGCCTGATCGCCTCGATCGTCAAGGAGCATGGACTGAAGCCGGTGGACGCGTCCGGCGTGGCGCGCATCATCGATGAAGGCGCGCGCCTGGCGGACGATCGCGAGAAGCTGTCCATCGAGATCGGGCGCATTTCCGATCTGGTTCGCGAGGCCGACTACTGGTCGGGTCAGGCGAAACGCAAGGTGACGACGCGCCAGGATGTAGCGCGGGCCATCGAGGAGCACATCCAGCGCGGCGACCGTCTGCGCGACAGGGCGCAGGAGACCATCAATCGCGGCGTTATCCTGGTCGATACCGACGGCGCCACGGTCGGCCAGATCAACGGGCTGTCCGTGCTGCAGCTCGGCTCGTTTGCCTTCGGCCGGCCGACGCGGATCACGGCCCGCGTGCGGCTCGGATCGGGCCGCGTGACCGATATCGAGCGCGAGGCCAAGCTCGGTGGCCCGCTGCACTCCAAGGGCGTGATGATCCTGTGGGGGTTCCTGGCCGGCCGCTACGCGCTGGACGTGCCGCTCGCGCTGGCGGCCACTCTCGTGTTCGAGCAGTCCTACGGCGGCGTCGACGGCGACAGCGCCTCATCGGCCGAGCTGTATGCACTGCTGTCGGCGCTGGCGGACATCCCCATCAAGCAGTCGCTGGCGGTGACGGGCTCGGTCAATCAATGGGGTGAAGTGCAGGCGATCGGCGGAGTCAACGAGAAGATCGAAGGCTTCTTCGACATCTGCAGGGCCAGAGGTCTGAGCGAGCAGCAGGGCGTGCTAATCCCCAAGTCGAACGTTCAGCACCTGATGCTGCGCGAGGATGTGGTGGAGGCCGTGCGCAACGGCCAGTTTTCCATCTATCCGGTCGGCACCATCGACGAGGGCATCGAGATCCTGACCGGGGTGAAAGCCGGCGAGCGAAGCTCCGACGGGCGCTTCCCCGGCGGCACGATCAATCGCCTCGTCGAGGACAAGCTCAGATTGTTCGCGGAGCGCGGTCGCAACTTCGCCAAGTCGGCCAACACGGCTTCGGACGGGAAAGACGCGTCATGATCGCTCACGTCGCGCAGGCTGGAGAGGATCGCGGGCGGGTGGTGCTGCAGCTGCGATCGGCCCGCCCGAGCGTGATCGCCCTGGAGGCCGCCGTGCGTATCGCGCGCGCCTTCCAGTCCGAGATCGAGAGCGTGTTCGTGCAGGACGAGCAGCTCATGGATTGTGCCGATTTCGGCTTCGTGCGCGAGATATCGCTGACCGGCCGTGAGCATCGGCGCATGTCGCGCGACGCGGTCGCACGCGACATGCACCTGGCGGCTGTCGGTGCGCGCCGGCAGATCGAGGAGTTGGCGCGGCGCGCCGAAGTGCCGCTGCGCTCGCGCGTGGTGCGCGATGAGCCGCTGCGCGCTCTGTCGATCGCCTGCGCCGAGACCGGTCCATGGAACGTGGTGGCGCTGGCCGAGCCGTTCACCGGCAGCACCAGCGAGATGCTGAAGCAGCTGCTGATCGAGATCGCTGGCGCGACCGGCCTGGTGCTGGTCGGACCGCGGGCGCGGCGCACCACCGGGCCGTCCATCGTTGCCGTCGAGGACATCGAGCACCTGCCATCCATGGTGAAGGCAGCCGAGCGTCTTGCCGCACTCGACGGGGCCGAGGTCATTCTGCTGCTGGTCGCATCCGATGACGAGCGGCTGCATTGGATGGACGGACAGGCGCGGCTGTTCGTCGACGCCCGCGAGGATGTGCGCATCGAGTCGGCCGAGATCGCGCGTGGCGAGGCCGCGGTGATCGCCGAGACGTTGCGCAAGATGCAGGGCGGCTTCGTGATCGGCCAGTTTGGCGGATTGGTCGTGCCCGACGAAGGCAACCTGCGCCCGCTGTGCGCGGCGCTGGAGTGCCCGCTGTTCCTGGTGCGATGAAGCGCGGTGCTGGCGGCTGGACGGGGGTGACGCGGTGAACATGCTGGCCAACCTATTGGTCGCTCTGGTGGCAGTGCTGCACCTGGGCTTCCTGGTCCTCGAGATGTTCCTGTGGACCACCCCGACCGGGCGGCGGGTCTTCGGGCTCGACGCCGAGTTCGCCGAGCGCTCGAAGGCGCTGGCCGCCAACCAAGGTCTCTACAACGGGTTCCTGGCCGCCGGGCTGATCTGGGGGCTGGTCGCCGACCGCACCGACGTCCAGGTGTTCTTCCTGGTCTGCGTGGTCGTCGCGGGCGTGTACGGCGCCGCGACGGTCAACCGGCGGATCCTGGTGGTGCAGGCCGTGCCGGCGTTGCTCGCGCTCGGGGCGGTCGCGCTCAGCTGAGGCCGAACCACGGCCGGCACGGCTCGACACCCTCCACCTGAGCCACGCGCCCGACGGCGACCCACGCCTCGCGGGTCAGTCGCACGTGCTGCAGGTCGATCCTCCCGGTCGGGCCGTTGCTGCGGCTCAGCCCGTTGTCGACGTATCCCAGGCGGCGTGAGACGGCCAAGGACGGCGCGTTGTCGGGTACGGCGGACGACACCGCCACCTCGGCACCGAGGTGGTCGAACGCCAGGGTCAGGATGCCGACCCGCATCAGGGTGGCCAGGCCGCGGCCCCGCACCTCGGTGGCGAGCCAGGAGAAGGAGTCGACGGTGCGCAGCAGCGGGAACTCCTCGCCCTCCAACGCCTGCACGCCGACCACGCGCCCGTCGACCTCGACGGCGAGGTCGAGGCACCAGGACCCGGGCGACCAGGTGCCGCGGTGCTTCCAGATCTCGGCCACGACCTGTCGGCGCCGGTCGGCCTCGGGTGACAGGTCCTCGAAGACCTCGTTCGCCGGGTTCATCTCGAGGTCGTCGGGCAGGACGGCCAGCAGCGGCTCGAGGTCGGCGTCGGTCACGCCGCGCAGCACCACCTCACCGCTGGTGATCCGGAGGTCGAAGAAGGGCCACTCCACGACTGCAGGCTAGGGCTCCGGGACCTCCGGGTCGCCTGAGTTCTCCAGCCAGCCGCGGAACGCCTCGAGGTTGCGCGTGGACTCGCCCCGGAGGTTGCGCCACTCCCACTCCTTGCGGATGGACGACGCGAACCCGAGCTCGAGGATGGTGTTGAAGGGGCCGTCGGCATGGGTCAGCACCGAGCCGAGCAGGAGGTCGAGCTCCTCGGGAGTGACCAGGGACAGCGGCAGCCGGGCGTCGAGGTAGATGTCGCCGAGCCGGTCGACGGCGTAGGACACGCCGTACGTCTTGAGGTTGCGCTCCAGGAGCCAGCGGTAGACGCGCTCGTGGTTCTCGTCGGGGTTGCGGCAGACGAACGCATGGATGGCGAGGGCGTGGGGGCCGAGGTCGACCCGCACCGGCGTCTGCAGCTTGCGCTCACCCGGCAGGGCGAAGCTGAACACGCCGTCCTGCTCGGTGAACTCGAGGTCGTTGTCGGTCAGGTAGTCGCGCAGCACCTGGGCCGGGTCGGTCATGACGACGACCCTGCCACGGGTGTCTAGACGAGCTGACGTAGACCCGCGCGGGCACGCTCGTAGACGTCGAGCGTCCGCTCCGCGGTCTCCTCCCAGGAGAACATCGCGGCGCGGGCCCGAGCGCCCTCCGAGAGCCGGGCCCGCAGGCGGTCGTCGAGCAGCACGCGGCCCAGGGCCGACGCCCAGTCGGACGGCTCGTGCGTGTCGAGGAGCAGCCCGCTCACCTCGTCCGCGAGCACCGTGGCCAGCCCGCCCACCGCGGCAGCGACCACGGGCGTCCCGGTGGCCTGGGCCTCGGCCGCGACCAGGCCGAACGACTCGTTGTACGACGGCACCGCGACCACCGACGCGGCCGCGAGCCACTGGGCGAGCTCCGCCGGCGGCACGGGCGGCACGAACCGTACGACGTCGGCGACGCCGAGCTCGGCGGCCAGCTCGGCCAGCGACTCGGGGTGCTCCAGCCCGGTGCCGGACGGACCGCCGACGATGGGGACGACGAGCCGGGAGCGCAGGTCGCGGTGCTGGTCGAGCAG
>Ga0207675_100007413_pt1 | contig 10367 bp, 9 predicted proteins | sample KBSSwiS42_FD_184305 | JGI IMG/M metagenome (GOLD analysis project Ga0207675, IMG submission 184305) | Switchgrass rhizosphere microbial communities from Kellogg Biological Station, Michigan, USA - KBS Switchgrass S4-2 (SPAdes) (version 2) | ecosystem: Host-associated > Plants > Roots >...
CCGTGGCCGATCCACTTCAACGTCAACGATCTCGCCGCTCAGAATGACGCGAAGAAGAGCTGGACGCAGGAAGCCATCCGCAAGAACCGGGCGCGAGGAAACTTGATCTGCGGACTCGCCGGATCCGATCAGCCCGTGGGCCCGAACAACCGCGGGCACTTCCACTCCGACTTCGCCGAGTTCTGGGTCGTGATGCTCGGCGAGCTGCGCTGGACGTTCGAGGGAGACGTGCCGGGCTCGATCGTCGCCGCCCAGGGAGACATCGTCTACGCGCCGCCGAAGACCTGGCACGCGCCGCAGTTCTGGGGCAAAGCGGGGCTGAACTGCCGGCTGACCAGCAGCACGTATCCGTCGGCGAATCATTTCTACGATCCGCCGCGGTAGCAATCTGGTTATCTGGTTATCTGGTTATCTCGTTATTTGATTGTTCGATTGAACAATCAAATGACCAGATAACTAGATGACAAGATGAACAAATACATCAGGCCCGGTCAGAAACTGAGCGAGACCTGCAGCCCTCGCGCGCGGCGGGCGACGATCGGCGCGGCGAGCAGCCGTGTTGACCCGGCTTCGTAGATTGTCCTTCGTCCGCGGATGAGGGCATCGATGCCAATCCCGATGCCCGCGCCAATCGCTCCGATCCGGAGCATCGGCCCGACATCGTCGCGACAGTTTTCCCAGGTTTCTCCCAGGCTGCACACAAACAGCCCCGAGGCCACCGCCGCACCAGCGCCAATCAAGGCGCCGTTGATCAGCGAGTCGGAATGGGCCGCTCGGACCCGCATGACGTCGGCCGTGCGGAGACGCCGGATCTCGTCGCCGGCACTGGTGGTCACGATCTCGCCGGTCACGCCGACGATTCGCGTCTTTTCTTCCCGTCCATCGGCATCCGTGATCCAGACCGTCATGCCGGGAAGGACTGCGGCTTCGAGGTTGCGCTCGGCCCCTCGAGGCGTTTGCGCCGAGACCGCAGAAACGGTCGAGGCAGAACAGAGAATAAGTAGAGCGATACGCTTCAGCCAGGATGTTCCGTTCGCGCGCATGGTGAGATGCCTCCCCTCATCAGTGTATGCGCCACGTGCGCGGAAGGCGGCTCACGCTCGGCCGCTCGCCTGAAAGGCTCGCGCTCCATCGGTTGAAAAACTATTTCACGGCAAATATGTGCTGCTGCGCTCGAAGCAGGATGATGCCGTCGGAAACGGCCGGGGTCGCCATCAATGGCTCGCCCATCTGGTTGGTCGCCAGCAGCTCGTAGACCGGCCCGGCTTTGATGACGAAGACCTCACCGTCTTCGCTGGCGAAATAGAGCTGGCCCCGGCCCGCGATCGGTGACGCGCTGAAGGTGCTGTTGGTGGTCCCTATCCGGTGGACGTAGACTTGCGCGCCGCTTTTGGCGTCGTAGACAGTCAGGACGCCATTGTCGTTGCAGATGTAGAGATAGTCGCCGTAGACAATCGGCGTCGGCGTGTACGGGCTGCCCCTCGGCTTGCGCCAGACGACGCCGGCCGCCGAGTCCTGACCGGCGGGCACGGAGATGTCGCCGCTCGCGTTCGGACGCACGACATAGAATTCACGGCCGCGCGGGTTCCCGCCGCTCAGATAAAACAGGTCGTGCGCAATGACCGGAGACGGAACTTTGACCTGGGTGTCGTCGCGCAGCCGCCACAGCTCCGTTCCGGTCAGCGGATCGTAGCCGCGATAGTATTTCGATCCGCTGGTGACGAGCTCGGTGCGCGTCTGCCCTTCGTACACGACCGGTGTGCTCCAGGAAGGCAGTTCGTCGCGCTTTGACAGCCAGACCCGCTTGCCGTCCTTGACGTTGAAGGCCGCGATGAACGAATCCTTCTGAATGTCGCACTGGATGATGACCAGGCCGCGGTAGATGATCGGAGAGCTCGCATAACCCCACGACAATTCGGGCTGGCCCGCGTAGCCGGGATCGAGGATGCCGAGATCGTGTTTCCAGAGCAGCGTGCCGTCCACGTCGTAGCAATACAGCCCCTCTGAACCGAACGAGACGACGACGACGCGGCCATCGGTCGCCGGCGTCGCATTGGCCTGGGTGGCCTTGACGTGGCGTTTGACCTTCGGCACGCCCTGGTGCGCCGTGCGTGACCACAGGACTCTGCCGGTGCGCTTGTCGAGGCAGTAGACGCGCCACTCGTGAACTGATTGATCGTCGGCAGGCTCGATGTCGTCGTCTTTGGGATTGTAGGCGGGCTTCGCGGCGCCGCTGATGGCGAGCGTTACGAAGACGCGATCCTGCCAGACGACCGGGCTCGAATGGCCCAGGCCCGGGAGCGGCGTGCGCCAGAGGATGTTGAGCGATTTCTTCGCGTCCCACGAGGTGGCGAGCGGACGCTCGTCGGCGATGCCGGACGCATTCGGGCCGCGAAACGACGGCCAGTTCTGGGCGTACGCCACGGCAGGCACGCACATCGACAAGCCGAGCGCGAAGACGTTGGGAAGAACGGCACCGGTCACGTTCGTGGTCACCCCTCCGTTATCGCTCGACACCGTGCGCCGCGTCCCGATCACCGCCCGATGTTCTGCCGATGATTGGGTGAGTTCCGTCAGGGCGCCGGTGACGGCGTCTGCGGCACCGAACGAGCGGCGCGGGTGGCCTGCCAGCGCGAGAACATATTGGTGAGCATGGCACCGAACCCGCTGGCCCACGCGAGGAACTCTACGCCCAGACCGACCGCCACCAGCAGGAAGACGACCGGGCTGAACGTCCAGCCGCCGAGCGCCACGACGCGGCCGAGCAGGAGCGGCAGAAGGATGACCAGGATGCCCGTGCAGATATCGGCGAACCCCGAGGTGGTGGCGATCCCGAATCGCCGCCGCACCCACTGGCCGATGGCGTAGGCCGTGCCGCTGAACCCGACCAGCGCCATCACCAGCACCGCCACCACGGCGAACGGCAGGAGCACCAGCAGCGGAATCCCGACCAGCGAGATCGCGAGCACGATCGCGGTCAGCACGATCATCGGCACGAACAGCACCCAGGCGACGAGTCCGACGAGCGTCGCCTTCACCGGGTCGTCGGCGACGCGCTGCGCGGATCCTTCCACGCCCCGGCGCGCGACGACGAACGCGAGACACGCGGCGAGGGAGAGCAGGACGAAACGGAAGGTCGTGCCGATGAGGCGCGCGACCGGACGAAAGCCGCCGACGACATACGGCCCCCATCCGTCGAGCCACGGCATGTTGACCCTCGCGCCGACATCGCTCAGCGGCACTTCCGTGACGGCACCTTCGATCTGCGAGCCGGGAGCCCTCCGCAGCCGTCCGCCTACGGTGACCACATCGCCGCGCACGATCGCGCGCGGCCCGAGATCCACGGAGCCGAGCACGGCCACCACCTGATTGCCGACTTCCCCGTTGATGCGAACCGACCCGAGGACGGCCACGATCTGCCCCGACACCTCTTCGTCCTCGTCGACGACGACATCGCCAAAGACCCGCACTCGATCGCCGCCGGAACGGCGCCTCGGCGACCGCTCCGCCGCGGGCGGGGCCGCAGGCGTGGGCGGAGCCTCTCTCTCCGGCCGAATCTCACGCTCGGCGGCGACCGGACCAAACAGATCGCGCAGCGCCCTCGCATCGAGGTACGACAACCGCAGGATGGCATCCGCATCGGCACCGACCCGCTCGCGCAGCTCGCTTCCGGTGACCGGCACGCCGTTGACCGCAATCGTGTCGGAGATCTCGATCAGCCGCACGCCGCCGCGAGGAGACTTCGGTCTGAGGGCAAGGCCGCTCGACAGCGGCACGACGTCGTATCGCTGCTCTATGCGCGCGCGCAGCGCCTGCGGTTCGTCCGCGGCAGCCTGCGAAGCCGCGTGGGCGGTGGACGTGGCGATCGCGGCCGCCAGCGTGAAGGCGAGCGCGATATGAACGTGCGGCGTCAGGCGTTTCATTGGAAGGACTCCCCATCTGAACCGAGAAGCCGCTGCAGCGCCAGCAGGGCGGCAACGGCGACCGCCGAGATCGCGATCAACGCGAAGGTGACGTTCGAATCCGCCGCCAGGGCCGCCGCGGCGCGGCCGAGGCTCAACAGCACCGACCAGACACCGGTGCCTGTCTGGAAAGCGACCGCCCCGCCGACAACGCCGGCGACCAGCATGTTGAGCAGCCCGATGAACGCGGCCGAGGCGAGGGAAACGGCCCAGCCGGCGCCGAAGTAGACCGCGGCCGTGGTGGCGGCCGCAGCGCCCGTCAACACGCCGACCCGCTGGCGCCGCGCGCGGCGCGCATCGCCCGCCGCCACCGCCGCGACGGCCGCCATGGTCCGCGTCGTGAACTCGCGCGAGACGGGGGGCTCGGGCATCGCGGTCTGGAATACCGTCCGGAACGCCCAATCCGCATCGTCGTCCCGATCGCTCTCCTCAGCGGCGCGCCAGCGCTCGTAGTTCCCGGGAGCTTCGTTCATGGCCCTATCCATGACTACGCAGCGAGGGACGCCGCCGTTGCGGTCACCGTGGCGGGGCCCATCCTGACGCGGTCAACAGCCGTGCGAGCTCCTTCCGCGCGCGGTGCACGTGGGATCGCGCGGTGGCCTCTGGCACGCCGAGAACCGACCCAATCTCATCGAACGAAAGGCCGTTCTCGTAGCGCAGCACGATGGCGGCGCGTTGGTCGGACCGAAGCTCGGCCAGCGCCGCCTCCAGCGCACGGCCAAGCTCCTGACGCTCGACCGGATCGGGCCCCGGCGGCGCGGCCGGTTCGTCCGATCCGGCGGAGGACGCGTTGTGTGCCGCGTCCATCGCCGCCCTCGGACGCGAGCGGCGCATCGCGTCGATGGCGGTGTTGTGAGCGATCCGGAAGAGCCAGCTGGATAACCGCCGCGTCGTGTCGAACGCGGCGAGGTTGCGGAAGGCCTTGACGAAGGTCTCCTGGGCGAGGTCCTCGGCCTGGGCCCGGTCGCCTGTGATCCGCGCGATCAGGCTGACCACCGGCCGCTGATACCGGCCGACAATCTGCTCGAAAGCAGACTGCGAGCCCCCCAGCGCCTGGACGACGAGCCGGGCCTCGGCTACCGTTTCGAGATCGATCGGGATGGTCCGGACCTCATTAGCAGGGTGCTGAAAAACGCTCTCGTCAACGGAGATGCGCGAGGTAACGGTTTCAACACGGAGTAACGGAGCAACAGAGCACGTTCGGTTGTGGTCTCCGTTACTTCGTGGCTCCGTGTGATCCCGTTCCCTTCGCCTCCTTCGTGCTCTCTCTGGAAGGCTTACGCGGAGCCGTGCGCGGACGTTGCAGCGTGCCGCGCGGAGCCGGGGTCAGACCCCCGGGTGACGATGACGGACGGGGTCTGACCCCGGCGTCACCGTCGCCATGGCCGCCGCCGACCGCTTGCTCGCCGAGAGCAGGATCCCGATTCCCACCAGGTTCATCGCCACGATCATCATGGTGATCTTGAGGGCGAACGTGGACACGCTCTCGACCTTGATGATCGGGAACACGGAGAGCACGATGTACAGCACGGTCATCAGCAGGCCGGAGAGCGACGCCAGCCGCAGCCACATCGGCGGCCCCGGCGTCACGGATCGCAGCCCGAACAACGGGATGGCGAACATCACGACGTAGGTGAGCGCGTAGAAGATGCCGCTCGCGTTGAACAGGAGCTGAAATGCCTCGGCGTGCCCCACGCCGATGAGGCTCAACAACGCGATCCCGAACGAGCTGGCGCCCACGAGCATGATGGAGTTGACCGGCGTTTTGTAAGTGGCATGCAGGCGGCTGAACCAGCCGGGCAGCATGTGGTCCCAGCCGGCGACCATCGGCAGGCGCGTCACCGCGGTGAAGGCCACGCTCGCCTGTCCGACGCGCATCGCCAGCGTCATCAGAATGGCGACGGTCACGAGCGGCGCGGCGATCCCGAACGGCCCGTAGCCGATGCGCAGCACCTGCGCCACCGGCCCGATGAGATCAATGTCGTTGTTGGGCACGTAGGCCACGACGCTGCTCGTGCCGAGCACGAACATCAAGGCGATGACCGGCGCCGCGATGAACACCGAGCGCGTGACGGATCGCGCGGGCGCCCTGGTCTCGCCGGCCAGAATGGCCATGTACTCGAAGCCGCCCAGCGCTCCGAAGCCCATCTTCCCGAGGATGTTCAAGTTGTAGAGCGAGAGCTCGGGAACGTGCGTGCGGAAGGGATGGTATTCGGCGAGCGTGCCGGTGAGCAGGCCGATCACGGGCAGCAGCACCACCGCGCCGAAGATCGTGATCATGAAGACGCCGCCGGTGTTGTGCACCCACTTGCCCACCGACAGGCCGAGCGTGGAGGTGACCACCATCAACGACAGCAGCAGCGCCGTCGACAGCGCCACGAACCAGCCGCTGCTCGTCATCCACGCCGCGCTCGGGCCGATCGCATAGGCGAGATAGGTGGCGCACTGCAGGCCGATCTCGGACGTGAACACGATCACGTAGAGCCACAGGTTCCACGCCAGCAGGAAGCCGACCGTCTGGTTGAAACCGAGCTTCGCCCATTGGTACAGGCCTCCCTCGAGCGGCATCAGGCGGTTGAGATAAATCACCACCGCCGCCGACGGCAGATAGAACAGCACGAGGGCCAGCAGCCAGAAGACGACGTGCGACGGTCCGAGCTTCCCCGCCACGCCGATCCAGGTGAGGCCGACGATGAAGAGGATCTGGGTGAGGGCGAGATCGCGGACGCCGAGCTCCTTCTTCAGCGACGCGCTGTGCGCCTCGACGCGCGCCTCGGCCTGTGCCAGTCCGGCCGACGGCGCGGCCGTGGCATCCGGCGATGAGTCGCGATGGTCTGAGGTCATTCGCTCGCCTCGCCGAGGATCGTCCAGTAGCGCGCCCAGGCCTCGAGTCCTTCGTGCAGCCGGTGCACGCGGAAGAACTCGTTGGGCGCGTGGAAGTCCTCGTCTGCGGTAGAGAAGGAGAAGAACACGGTGTCGAGTCCCATGTGGCGCTGGAACAGCGCCGAGATCGGCACCGTGCCGCCCATGCGCACCACCAGCGGCCGCACGCCGTAGGTCGCCTGCAGTGCGGCATCCGCCGCCTGCAACGCGAAGTGGTCCATCGAGATGTGCGCCGCAGGCGAGCCGTGGTCCGCGACCGACAGCGACAGGCGGGCGCCCGGGGGCACACGCGACACGAGATGCCGCCTCACGCGCGCCGCCACGTCGTCCGGCTGCTGATCCGGCACGAGCCGGCAGGTGATTTTCGCGTGCGCCTCGCTCGGGATCACCGTCTTCTGCCCGGGTCCCTGGTAGCCGCCCCACATGCCGTTGACCTCGAGCGTCGGCCGCGTCCACTGACGCTCGAGCGTCGTGTACCCGGGCTCGCCGAACGCGGACGGCGCACCGACCTGCGCGAGGTAGCTGCGCTCGTCGTACGGCAATGCGGCAAGCGCCGCGCGCTCATCGGACGACAGCTCGCGGACTTCGTCGTAGAACCCCGCCACCGCGACGCGGCCGTTGGACTCGTGCAGCGAGGCAATGAGCGCGGCCATGGCATGCAGCGGATTCGCCACGCCGCCGCCGTGACGGCCCGAGTGGAGATCCTTCGAGGCCGCCGTGAGCGTGAGCTCGAGCCCGCAGAGTCCCCGGCTCGCCACGGTGAGCGACGGCTCGTCGATGCGCCACATCGCGCCGTCCGCCGACACGACGACATCCGCCGCGAGGAGCTCCTGGTGCTGCTGCACGAACGTGTCGAGATGGCGGCTGCCGATCTCTTCCTCGCCCTCGAACATGAACTTGATGTTGACGGGCAGGCTTCCGGCCGTCGCGAAGAAGGCCTCCGCCACCGCGATCGGAATCAGCATCGGCCCCTTGTCGTCAGAGACGCCGCGGGCATAGAGGCGGCCGTCGCGCACGGTGGGCGTCCACGGAGGGCTGTGCCACTTCTCGAGCGGGTCGGGTGGCTGCACGTCGTAGTGGCCGTACACCAGCACCGTCGGCTTGCCTGGCGCGCCCAGCCACTCGCCGTAGACGATGGGATTGCCGGCGGTCGAAAGGGTGCGCACGGCGAAAGGCCCGGCGGCGGCGACCGCGGCGGCGACCCAGCGTGCCGCCCGGTCGATGTCCATCGCGTGCGCGGGATCGGTGCTGACGCTCGGTATCGAAGCGAACTCGACGAGCTGGCTGAAGATCCGGCCGCGATTCGCACGCAGATGCGCCAGCACCGCAGCGTCGGCCATCATTTCCCACCGTCGATGGAGATCACCTGGCCGCTGATCCAGCCGGCATAGTCGGAGGCGAAGAACAGGACGCCGTAGGCGATGTCGTCGGGCGTGCCCAGGCGCTTGAGGGCGATCCGATCGACGAGCGCGCGCTGACCCTCCTCGCCGTACGACTCCCACTGCTGCTCGGTGGTGGGGTTGGATCGCACGAACCCCGGCGCGACGTTGTTGACCGTGATGCCCCACGGCCCCAGTTCGTGGGCCAGCTGACGCGTGAGCCCGATCTGCGCGGCCTTGGCCGACGCGTACGCCTGGATGCCGGTGAGGCTGATGCCCAGTCCGGCGCCGCTCGAGATGTTGACGATTCGCCCGCGGCGCGCGGCTTTCATACCCGGCGCCACCGCCTGCGAGAAGTAGAACGCGCCGGTGACGTTGACGTCGAAAATCGCCCGCCACTCGTCGGGCGTAATCTGCTCGAGGGGCCTGCCAATTTGTCCCAGCACGCCGCCGGCGTTGTTCACCAGGATGTCGACATGGCCCGACGCTGCGGACGCCGCGGCGACGCACGCCTCGACGGCGGCGTGGTCGCGCACGTCGGTGACGATCGCGCGACACGACCCCCTGGCGTTGCGGCACAGGGCTTCCGTCTCGCGAAGCTCGTCCTCGAGCACGTCGCATGCCCAGACGTGTGCGCCACGCTCGGCGAGCGCCACGCCGATGGCGCGGCCGAATCCGTGCGCCGCCCCGGTGACGATGGCGGTCTTTCCGGTGAAGTCCAGGTTCATGGAGTGACTGTGTGAGAAGGGGTGGCGGCAAGAACGTCGAGCGCCTCGAGCGACTGCGCTCGCGCGCCGCGTTCGATCTCGTGGATCAGCGCCACGAGGCGTGCGGTGAGCGGCGCCGGCACGCCGGCCTCGGCCCCCAGCGTGACCACGATCCCGAGCTGCGCGTCGACTTCGGTGGCGCGCTTGCGCACCGCGAGGTCCCGCCAGATGCCGCTGTGCGACTTGGCCGAGCGCCGGTTGTGCGCCACCAGCGCGTCGAGCGAGCGCTCCGCCGCGCCGGCGGGGGCGTTGGCGAGATAGGCCGCGGGGTCGAAGCCGTCGAACGCCTCGGGCCGGACGGTGCGGGCCGCCGCGACGGCCAGGATCTCGCGCGCCAGCGCGATGTACAGAGGACGATAGGCCGGCATGGCGAGCGCGTCGGCGATCGATTCGTTGGTCAGCGCGGTGGCGAAGAGCATGGCGCCGTAGGCTTCCTTGCCCCACAGGTAGCCCCAGATGTTCGGCGTCACGATCGCGCGCTGATCGAAATCGCGCCAGCGGTCGCGAATCGCGGTGACGCGAGGCGTGACGCGGCCGTCGATCTCGCCCACCACGACGGCGCCGTGGCCGCCGTAGTGAATCACCCCGGGCTCCATGTAGTCGGCGCCGAAGTTGATGAACGCGCCCACCGTGCGCGCGGCGCCGACGGCCTCGGCGATCGCGAGCTCGTTGAGGCCGTTCTGTGCCGACACCACGTATCCGCCTGAGGAGAGGTGCGGGAGCAGTGCGCGGGAGGCGGCCTCGGTGTGGTGCGCCTTCGTGGCCAGGATGATCTCGTCCCACGTGCCGCTGAGCGTCTGCGGCGTGAAGGCGGGCACGCGCACCGTGAACTCGTCGATCGGCCCGGCCACGCGGAGGCCGCCACTCGTGATGGCCGCCACGTGCTCGACGACCGTGTCGACCATGGTGACGTCGCCGCCGGCGCGCGCAAGATAGGCGCCGAGTGTCCCGCCGATCGCGCCCGCGCCCCAGATGAGAGATCGCATCACTCGCCCCATGAACCCGTCAGCAGCTCGCGCGTCTCGTCCACCGCGATCGCCCACAGCGCGAGCATCTCGTCGTCCGAGCGCTGATACATGCCGCCGAAGTTGCCGTCGCCGAGATACTGGCGCAGCGCGACCGGATCGAGGGCGCGCACCCGCACCAGGTCGACCATCTGACGCTGCGTGCCTGGCAGGTTCACCCCGGGGAGGCGCGTCCACGGGAAGTTCTCCATCCACGAGCCGTGCGACGCCACCGGATCGATCGCCTGCACCTTGGCCCAGGTCCGCGGGGCGTTCCACCAGTTGTGGAAGAGCACTCGACAACCAGGGTGATCGGCGGCCCACTCGAGCACGAACTGCTGCACGGCGTTGTTGCCGCCGTGCCCGTTGACG
>Ga0207675_100007415_pt1 | contig 10366 bp, 10 predicted proteins | sample KBSSwiS42_FD_184305 | JGI IMG/M metagenome (GOLD analysis project Ga0207675, IMG submission 184305) | Switchgrass rhizosphere microbial communities from Kellogg Biological Station, Michigan, USA - KBS Switchgrass S4-2 (SPAdes) (version 2) | ecosystem: Host-associated > Plants > Roots >...
ATGCTGTTGGAGGCGGCACGAGCGAACGACCGTATCGTGTTCGGCGAGGCCGAGATCAAGGCCGGGGCGGTGGCCGAGGCGCTGGACCGGGGCGCCGAAGGGGCACGCAAACGCGATCGCGAAACCATGTTGACCTCGATGCGCGTGGCCGAGGCGATCCTGGGTCTCGACTTCATGTCGCCCTAGCGGGAGCGACTCGGGGAAGCGTTACCAGTCGGACGCGTCGCGGCCCGCGGGGTGCTCCTCGGGGAGCTCCATCACATCGTCGGCCTCCGACGCGGCAGCCTCCGTCGAGACGTCGATCGGCGCTCCGGGGAGGTCATCCAGCGACGCGATCGCCGAATTCAGGCCCGCCACGGCGGTCGAGACGGGCCGGAGGGCATCGAGGACGCGGCGGCCGATCTCCGCCCCTTGGCTCTGGATCTCGTGCACGGCGGCCTGCAGCGAGGCGATCATCGGGCCGGCTCGATCTCGCCACGCCGTCATCGTCTCGACGTCCCGACTGATCCGCTCTCTCTCGTCGTCGACGGTTCGGAGCTCCTCTTCGGCGCGGATCCGGGTGGACTCCATGATGCTCGCGACCGCCCGTTCCGCGACCTCGATCACGGCGGCCAGCTCGCCCGCGGTCGAGGGGCCCGCGGTCCCCTGGGCATCGGTCGGCTCGACCGATGACAGCTCGTGGACGCTCCCGCCCTCGATCATCTCCCGATAGCCCTCGACGAGATCTTCGAGCTCGGTCAGGCGAGCCTGCTCGGCGCTCGCCGCTGCTCGATATCCGGCCGACTCCTCGAGCGCACCTTGCAGCGACGCCTCGGCCTCACGGAGCTGTTCGTCCCGGCCGAGGATGGCTTCCTTGGCGCCCCGGAGCTCGGTGTGCGCCTCCCCGAGCTCGCCGCGCAGAGAGAGGGCCTCCGCCTCCCTCGAGTCGCGCTCGGCGACCGCCCGCTCCAGATCCGCCTTCAGCGTCAGGCAGAGCTTCTGCGCGGCATCGAGCTGTTCCTCGACACCCGCCAGCCGGTCCGCCGTCTCGGAGAGCTCTGTGGAGAGGCGCTCGGCCCGCTGCCCCGCCTCGCTCGCGTTCGTCGAGGCACGGTCGAGTGCGGCGTCTCGCTCGGTGAGCAGCAGCCGAACGCTCGCCGAGCTGTATCCGAAGAGCCTCCGCTTCAGGTCGGCCATGGGCGGTCAGTGCGAGCGTTGTGCTCGGTCGACCGGAGGTGGCGCGGGGGGGACGATCCATTCGAAGGCCGGCTCAGGGGCCTCCTCGGCGTGGGGATCGTGGCTCCGGGCTCCGACTCTGTCGGCGGGATCGGGCTGATCCTCTGCGTCATCCCGTTCCTCGAGCCGGACGAGGTTGAGGGAACGTTCGGTACCAGGCTCCCGCGTGTCCTCGCTCGGGACTTCGGCAAGCTCCGCGAACGCCGCCAGCCGCAGGTTCAGCTCGTGGATGGCCCCGGCGAGGGGGGCGACGGCCTCGTCGACCCGGTCGCCGATCCCGGCGGCCCCCTCCCCCGCGTCCTCGATCGTCGACCGGACCTCGCCGACGAGCGAAGCCAGGCGGTCGCGGGACGCCGCCAGCCGCTCGATCTCCACCAGGGCGGCCTCCGGGACCGCCGCATCCTCGGCCATGACCGAGGGGTCCGGCGCCGTACGGACCGCGACCTCGTCGACGGCCGCGCGCGCGGCCTGGAGATCGGCCACCGCGGCGCTGAGCCCGGCCTCGAGCTCCGGACGAAGCGACCGGACCTCGGTCTCCAGTACCTCGATCCTGGCCTCGGCGCTCATGATCTGCTGACTCTGGATCAGGAAATGCCGGCGCGCCGAGGTCAGCTCTTCCCGGATGAGCGCGATCTCGCCGCTCCCCTCCTCAGCGGCCCGGACGGGTTCGCCCTGCAGATCCGGTCCGCCCCGGGCGGCCTCGCTCCCGAGTTGGATGGCCTCCTGGTCGCTCTGGATGGTCTCCAACTGGCGTCTGGTGGCGGTCAGCTGGAGCTGCAGGCGCACCGCGTCCGCAACCGCTCCCTCGAGCTCTCGGCGAGCGGCGTCTCGGTCGGTCCTCAGGTCCTCGAGCTGCGTCCTCAACGTCTCTGCCTCGGATCGCAGGTCCAGCACCTGTGCCTCGGCCGCCCCCGCTCGCTGTGAGGCCTGCGCGAGCGATGCGTCTCGATCCGCCAGGACCAGGTGCACGCTCCTGGAGCTGTAGCCGAACGGGCCTCGCCTCAGTTTCGGTGCTTGCATGGGGAACCCCCTTGGCGCTCGGGGGCCGCGGAGCGATTCTCGCGCCCAGGGTGAGGCGGTTCAATCACCCGAGCGTCGTGTCGAGCGAAGGGGGTCTCCCCTCGGACGGGGCGTGTGGCGGAAGGAAGCCGGTGGGGCCGTCAGACCGCCCGCGTGGGGCACGCGAAATCGGGAGGCGAATCGACCCCGATGTCCTTGGGGAGCGAGACCCAGGCGTGCTTCGTGAAGCCGAGCACGCTGTAGGTCACGTTGAACCGCGTGTACGTCTGGGAGGCGCCTGCCGCGAAGCGAGCGCAGTTCCCGAAGCGCGTTCGAACCGCGATCCACCGGCGATCGCCGCCGGCCAATGTGAACGGAAGGAACTTGTCGAGGAAGGGATCGCCCAGGGCGAGGCTGCCCGCGTACCGTTTCGCGGCCGTCTCGATCCCGGCCGTGACCAGCAGGTCGTTCTGGCCCGTGACCCGGATCGCCTGGATCTTCACGGGGAGCGGGCCGTCGTTCACGACCAGGAAGCCGAAGGAGAACGTTCCGCCGTTGGCATATGCCACCCGGACCACGTTCGCGCCGGAGCTCGTCACCGGTCCGGAGGCGAAGTTCGCCGCCGTCAGGGGCTGGTACCGAACGGCGAAGACCACGATGCCCGCCACGACGGCCAGGACCGCGAGATAGGCGACCAGGGCCCAGGCGCGCGCGGCCCACCGCGACCCTGGGTCGTATGCCATGACCGTCCCATGAGATTTACGGACGACGCCCATGGTCCTTCCCTCCTCGCCTACATCATTCGGCGAGGAGCGCCGAGAACCTTAGCGCTCGATCCGATTCTCCCCTCTCACCGAGATCGCACCGATTTTCGGCTGAGCCGCTACACCAACTACCGGTCCCGCCGATACAAGCGGGGATGGTCTTCAAGCTGCTGGACCGAGAAGCCGCCGTGGCGAGCATCCCCGAAGAGGAATGGCGGAGTGTAGCCAGGCGCTTCGCGCTTCTCGCGCTGCTGGTCGTCGGGATCACCGCCCACGCCGTGCAGTTCTATCTGTCACTTCGCCAGTTCGAATCCGGGCCCCCGGTTGCGCGGACGACGTACGTCGCCAGATTCACGGAGATCGCCGCGACCGAGGGCCGGCCCTACCGAGACTTCCCCGTCGAGTACCCACCCGTGTCGCTGGCAGCGATCGAGGCGGCGGCCGGACCGAACGGCAACGAGACCGGCGCCCACATGGTCTGGCTCATCCTCATCTGCGACCTCGCCACGGTCGCCGCGCTCTCGTACGGCTGGGGCCCGAAGACCGCGGTCGCGTACCTGTTCCTCACAGCCCCGCTGCTGGGCTTCCTCTATACGACGATCGACCTCATCGCCGTGGCGCTCGCGGTGGGGGCGGTTGCCCTGGTGGTTCGGGGACGCGACCGGCTGGGGGGTGTCGCGTTGGCGGCCGCCATCCTGGCCAAGGTGTGGCCGCTCGTCCTGGTGCCGATGATGGTGCTAGAGCGGAAGCGGCGAGCGCTCGTCTGGTCGTCGGCGTCGCTCGCCCTCGGCACGTTCGTCTGGGTGTGGTGGGGTGGAGCGTCGGGTCTGGTGCAGGTGGCCACCCAGCGGCAGACACCCGGGTGGGAGTACGAGAGTCTGGTCGGCTCGGTCATCTGGGCGCTCGGACACAAGTTCGTCATCATCAACGACTCGACACGGGTCGGCGTCGCGCCGGGGTGGGCCAAGGCGATGTTGCTCGTTGCGGCCCTGGCCGGGATCGCGGCGGTGTGGTACCGCGCGTCCCGGCGGAGGCCGCCGGAGCTCGGGTTCCCGGCGGTGGCGGCGATATCGATCCTCATGCTGTCCGCACCGCTGCTGTCGCCCCCGTACATGATCTGGCTCGCCCCATGGGCCGCGATCGCCTGGATGGAACGGTCGGGGTACGTGCGGTGGCTGCTGGCCGCGCTGATGCTGGTGAGCGGCGTGATGTTCCTCGCGTTCAGTTCGGAGTTCCTCTACTACCAGGCCGTGTGGTCGGTGAAGGCGATCCTGTTGTTCCGTAACGCGTTGCTCGCGGCGATCCCCGCCGTTTACCTGCTGGAACGAAGGATCGCGCCGTACGCGGGTTCCGCCGCCCCGGCGGCGTCGGAGACTCGCCTGAAGATCAGGCCCTCGGCATCCTCGTAGACCAACCGCCAGCCGGGGTCGGCTCGCACCTTCGGGATGAGCGGCCCCTGCTGGTCACGCGCGAGGACGGCCACGTCGACGTCCCAGGCATCCAGTGTCGCCTGCCAACCCTCGGCGCCGCTCGAGACGGCGTAGTACCTCCACCAGACGCTCTCCGGGATGACCTCGATGAGCGAATCGACGATCACCGGGCTTCGCGGGAACTCGAACTCGAGCCACGAGCCCCACTTCTGCGCGTTGAACACGACCTCCCCCGGCCCCAGCGACCGCTGCAGCTCGCGCGTGATCCCGACGGGAGCGAAGGCGAGCCGGCCTCCGGTCGGCATGGCCGGTCCGGTATAGGGCACCCACCGGATCACGCTTCCGATGACGGCCAACGCGAGCAGGCCGACGATCGCGGCGTTGAGCGCCCCGGCGGGGTCCCGGCGTTCGGTGGGCGCCGGCCGGTCCTCCAGCACGCCGGCGAGGACGATCGGCGCGACCATCGCCCACCAGAACACGCCGCGGATCGCGGTCAGCGCGATCGCCAGGAACACCACGAGCGACAGCAGGGACCCCCACGGGACGGGTCGGCGCACCCCGGCGATCAGCAGCGCCGCCACCACCACGACCGACAGGAAGAACGCGGCCCCCGTGTACACGTCGATGCTGGGAGGCTGCCACTCCGTGATCGTCTTCCGGATGACCGGGTTCGTCGCCAGACCGGCGGCGTAGGACCACACCTTGTAGCCGTATGGGGTCACGGTCGTCGCGAGGATGCTGCCCAGGCCCGCCAAGAGCAGGGTGCGCGATCCGCGTCCTCGCACCCAACGGTCCTCGACCCATGCGAGTCCGAGGAGCAGTGGAGCCAGGAAGAAGCTCCCGTGCAGGTTGGCCCACAGGATGGTGATCGGGATCACGATCCACACCCCCTGAGGATGCTCTCGGCGACGTGCCACCAGCCATGCCGTCAGCGCGAAGCAGCCCATCCCGAGGAGTTGCGGTCGAAGCGTGAACCCCCCCATCAGCATGACGCCGCTGGCCAGCGTGAGCCATGCCGCGCGTTTGGTGGCGGCACCAGCGGCACGACAGGCGAGGAACACGAACGAGAGGACGACGGCCCCAAGGAGCGCGCGGAGTACGACCAGACCGAACCACCCGCCGAACCGGAAGGCCGTCGCCAGGACGATCTGAGCCAGCCACTGCTGGTTGAGCCAGGGCTTGCCGTACGCCACGGCCGAGAAGACGTCCGTCCGAAGGATCGCGTGCGTGTCGAACATGATGTCGCCGGCGCGCAGGTGGTACGCCAGGTCGTTCACGGCGAGCGGCGTCCCCGCGATCACGATGACCGGGATCAGGACCCCGCACGCCGCCCAGACATGCGAGAGCCGGATCCTCGCGAGCACCGAGCCGCGAAGCCGAGGCGCACCGGTCGGTGCATGGGCGATCGCGGACGTTGGGCCGGCCATACCGGGCCGTCATCGGCAGACCATGGGGGTGACTGAAGCGGTTACCCGCGTCCTACGTAGAACTTCATACGCGGAGCCAGTGGAAGCCGGGATACCGACGCCTCAAGCCCCTCCCCTACCTTACCGATACAGCAGCAGAGATAAAGCGGCGCAAGACATTCGGCGCCAGGTTTGAGCGGAAGGAGGTGAACGAATGTTCCTCGCACTCTACGTTGGCGCGCAGACGCTGGTGGCGGACCTGCGCAACAAGGTGAGGGGGGAGGATGGTGCGGTCGCCACGGAGTACGCGCTCCTGCTTGTTCTGATCGCTCTCGCGATCATCGCGGCGGCCATCGCCCTCGGCACCGCGATCGCTGCAGTGTTCACGAGGGGTGCAACCACCCTCGGCGGCGTCGCACCGAGCTAAATGCATCGAAGAGCGGCCTCGTCGGCCGCTCACTCTCACGGTCGGGGAGAGTGAGGGGCCGACAGAAGTCGGTCACAAGCGAAACAGCGGAGGAAGGTTCGCGATCATGACGTTCATCAGGGGTCGCATCTCGCGGGAGGAGGGCGTAGCGGCGGTCGAGTTCGCCCTCATCCTGCCGGTTCTGGCTCTGCTCCTGTTCGGGGTCCTCGAGTTCGGGCGGGTATGGAGCCAGTACCAGGTGTACCAGGGGGCGGCAAGGGAGGGCGCTCGGTGCGCCGCGGTGCAGGCCACCGGTTTCAGCGACTGCGACATCCAGACCTCGATCAAGGATGCCGCCGACCCCTACAAGCTCTCGGTTTCAAGCGCCAACGTGCAGCTCGTCGGCGGGGGCAGCCGCCCGAACGGATGCCTCGACGCCGACCAAGGCGAGGACGTGCAGGTCTCGTGGCAGCAATCTCTCAACATCAACATCCCGTTCTGGAGCGACGTGACCATGACCCCGACCATCAAGGCGGTATTCCGATGCGAGTGAGGACACTCAGCCTGGCGCGACTGCACGACGAAGAGCAGGGCGCGGTCCTGGCGATCGTCGCCATCTCCCTGATCGTCCTGGTCGGCATGTTGGTGCTGACGTTCGACCTGGGCCGCGGCGTGGCCCTCAAGCGGAACATGGTGAACGCCGCCGACGCAGGTGCCCTTGCCGCGGCGAGGGCGTGCGGGCTTGCCCAGGGCGAGGCCAACGCGAAGGCGGCCGCCGGCGACCTCGCCGCCGACAACAACGGCGCGGCCAAGGTGACCGGCTTCAAGATCGATCCCAACCCGGCGGTCTGCGCCGGAGGCGGGAACCCGGACCCGGACGGCAAGAACACGGTCACGGTGACCGTCACCGTTCCCCAGCAGTACTTCTTCGCGCAGATCTTCGGGTTCGACAGCGGGACCGTCGTGGCCTCGGCCACCGCGATGTGGACCTCCCAGATCTCGGGTCCGGCTCCGCTCAAGTTGGAGGCACTCAACGTGGAGGAGTGTCTGCAGGGCGGCACGGGCTCGCACTGCTACATCGGGTACGACGATGTCGGCTCGCAGTATGGGTGGCTCAACTTCCCCGAGGGCTGGCCCGTCCAGGGGCAGCCCAACCCCCCGACATCGTGCCCGTCCACCGGCGGCGCGAACGACCTGAAGAACTACATCGGGCAGATGGGCGGGGTGGGGACCTCGAGTGGCTTCCAGCCCACCCTGTGGAACGTCCCGGTCTGGGTGTGCGCCAAGCCCGGCGCCAACGCCTCTGCTCAGCAAGCGATCCAGGACTGGGTCGACGCCTACAGCAACCCGGCGCCACCGGAGCCCAGGCCGGTCGTCTCCTTCCCGGTGGTGGCGCCTCCGAGCGCCCCCTGCCCCGCGGAAGGCTGCTGGCCCCGGTACACGAATCCGGCCGCGTCCTACCCGGTCATCAAGTTCCAGGGTTTCTACATCGAGAACCTGTATCGGGGTCCCGAGATGAAGAAGGCAGGGTTGAAGGACGAGTGCTTCGGCACGAAGAAGGTCGGTGGGAACGCGTTCTGCATCGAGCTGACCGTGGTTCCTGCCGATCAGGACCCGACCACCGGCTCCCCGATAGTTCGGCTGATCGACTAAACCTCCGCCGCCCGGCGGCCGAAAAGACCTGAAGGATTAAACCTCGGCCGTTTGGCGGCCGAAAAGACCCGAGCGACAAGACATAGGGGGATCTGTCATGAAGGGTAGAGGGCTCGTCGTGTTCCTCGCGCTGATCCTGGCGACGCTGGCGACCGCAGGGGTGTTCATGTACTCCCGCGGCGTCGAGGAGCAGGCCAAGACCGGTGGAACGATGGTGCAGGTCATCGTCAGCAAGGTTGACCTCCCGGCCAGGACCGACCTGGACCAGATGATCAAGGACGACCAGTTCAGGGTCATCCAGGTCCCAGAGGGCGTGGTCGTCGACGGCGCCATCACCTCGCTCGACCAGCTGGCGGGCAAGAGCAACAGCGTGGCGATCCTGGCCGGCGAGCAGATCCCGGCCGCCCGCATCTCAGGAAACGTACCGGGTGGTGCGCTGGCCATCCCGAAGGGCATGGAGGCGATCACCGTATCGCTGGATGCCTCGCGGGGAGTCGCGGGTGCGATCAACTCCGGCGACCAGGTGGTGATCTACGGCACCTACACGGACTTCACCGACATCGACACCGGGGAGAAGCTCCCGACCACGACCACCGTCTTGGTGCCTACGGCCGAACTGTTGGCGGTGTTCCGTCCTCTCTCGAGCTCAACGTTCGGCGGCAACGAGACGGAGTCGACCAGCGAGCAGCTTCCCGGCTCGCTTGCGGTCACCGTTGCACTCTCGCCCGAGGACACGCAGAAGTTCGTCTTCACCATGGAGACCGGTCGCGTGTGGTTCGGTCTCCTGCCGCCGGACGAGAACGGCCAGCCCTTGCAGCCGATCTCCTTCGCCCAGGTGGTGAAGTGATCCAGCAACAAGTCATCGCGGTGGGGACGCCCCAGTCGTTCCGGGCGGCGCTCGCTCGGTCGCTGGAGGTCGAGGACGACGCGGTCGGCTGGGTGCAGAGCGTCGTCGCGGCGGAGGAGATCCTCGTGGACGACAGTGATCACTCCGCCCACGTCCTCGTCGTGTCCCCTGAGGTGAGGGAGCCCGACGCGCTCGGCCTGGCCGAGTTCGTGGGCCGGGTCGCCCCGATGACCGCGGTCATCGTCGTGCGGGACAAGTCCTGGAACGGACTGCTTCCCGCCGCCATGCGTGCCGGGATCCGGGACGTGGTGGACCTGACCCGCGGAAGCGAGGAGCTCCGCGATGCCGTGGAGCGCGCGATCCTGTGGGCGGAGAACGTCAGCCACGTGAGGGGGCAGAAGGCCGCCACGACCAAGCATCGAGGCTCGATCATCTCGGTGTTCGCCTCCAAGGGCGGCGTGGGGAAGACCTTCCTGACCACGAACCTGGCCGCCGCGCTGTCCAGCATCACGAAGCAGGAGACCGCGGTGGCGGATCTGGACGTCAACATGGGGGACGTCTTCTCGTATTTCGGGCGCGAGCCCGTGAAGGAGATGGCGGACCTCCTCGCGCTCGGTGAGAAGGTCGATCGCGAGGTCGTGTTCGCGAACGGCACGAAGATGGACGAGCACCTGTGGGGGTTCGGTGCGGTGCCCGACCCCTCCGCGCCACCCCCGGGCGGAGAGGCCGTCGGCAAGTACCTGCGAACGCTGCGCGAGAACTTCGCGTTCGTCGTGGTCGACGCCTCGGCCGCCTACACGGACCTCGCGCTGGCCTGCTTCGACCTGTCGGACGCCATCTGCCTCGTGACGATGCTCGACGTCGTGGGCGTCAAGCACCTCTCGAAGGCGCTCGACACGTTGCTCACGATCGGGGTTCCACGCGAGCGGTTCCGCGTCGTCCTGAATCGGGCCGACAGCCGTGTCGGCCTGGACCCCAAGGACGTGGAACGGGTCATGAAGCTCCAGGTGGACACCCTGATCCCGTCCAGCCGCCTCGTACCAACCTGCCTGAACAAGGGCCGGCCCGTTGTCCTGGAAGAGCCGGACTCCGAGGTCGCCGACAGCATCTTCCGGTTCGCCTCACGGTTCGTCGGTGCACCCTCGGCCGAGGAGGGCGGCGAGCTCACGCCGGTGCCCTCGGCCGGGAAGCGCCGCCTCTTCAAGCGGTAGGAGGACAACGATATGTCGCTCGCAGATCGACTTGCCAACGCAACACCGAACGACCGGGTCGCCCAGACCCGGATCGCCGAGACGCGGAACCGCGTCCAGGACCGGCTCGTGGAGACGCTCGGGCCCCGGCTCTACGACGCCACGCTCTCGGACAGCCAGCTCGAGGGCCTCGTCCAACAGCACCTTCGGGAGTTGCTGGACGAGGAGGAGTCGGCCCTGTCCGCGCAGGAGAAGCTGGTCATCGTTCGTCAGATCGCGGACAGCGTCCTTGGGTTGGGTCCGCTCGAGCCGTTCGCTCGTGACCCCGACGTCACCGAGATCATGGTGAACGCGTGGGACTCCATCTACGTCGAGCGCGCCGGCAAGATCTACTGGACCGGTGCCAAGTTCCGCGACGACGCCCAGCTCCGCCAGATCATCGACAAGATCGTGGCC
>Ga0207675_100007417_pt1 | contig 10363 bp, 4 predicted proteins | sample KBSSwiS42_FD_184305 | JGI IMG/M metagenome (GOLD analysis project Ga0207675, IMG submission 184305) | Switchgrass rhizosphere microbial communities from Kellogg Biological Station, Michigan, USA - KBS Switchgrass S4-2 (SPAdes) (version 2) | ecosystem: Host-associated > Plants > Roots >...
CATCGATGGTGGGAGCGAAGACGCTGATGTCCTGTCCGATGTGCATCGAGGGCGCGAGCCCGACCTCACCGAAGACGTCGATCTGCAGCTGACCGCCGCGCTCGTTGATGCGCTTCTTGAAGAAGCGCAAGACCTCGCGAATGTCGAGCGCGTTGTTGGGAGACGCGGCGTTCTTCGAGCTGTAGCGGATGTAGTCGAGCTGAATGTCTTTCGCGCCCAGGTCCAGCGCGTACTTGGCCAGCTTCCAGCGCTCTTCCCAGTACTGCTGATTGGTGATCTGTTCGCGTGTGCCGCCGCCCTCGAACATGGTGATGCGGGGCACGTAGTGCAAGCCGTGCCCTTGAATGCGCTGAATGGAAGCCTTGTAGTTTGCTGACGGCCACCACAGGTCAACGACCATGGTGTTGATGCCGACCTCGAGCGAGTTGTTGATCAGATGATCCAGCTTGGTCTTGTTCAGCACCGTGTATTGCTGAACGTAGATGCCTTGAGTCTGGAAGCGGTGCGCCGGAGCTTCGTTGCTCGCCAGGGCGGAACCGGTCTGCAAGAACCAGCTGAACGCGAGCAGCGCTGCGAGATAGATGTGCACACTGACAATCTAGCAAAGACGCAGCGCTACGCCCTAGCGATACGAGGCGATCCCATTCTTCCCTCGAGCTGTCCCGATCGTCTGTCAAAATCTTGACTCCGAGAAGCGTGTGCGACTTCGCACCGCAACATGGCGTGTTGCGCCCGCGACTCGATCGTAAAGCTCGGCGCACGTTGCGCACTGCTGTTGACGGCACGCACACACGTCACCACCGAGGCACTTTGGTACCGTGAGCCTCGCTGCGCCCCGACCCTGGCGCTGTCATCGCTTACGGGCGTTTCATCAGAGGAACGTAGCCAGCACGACTGCCAGAGCTGAACCGCAAGACGCGGAGCGCGCCAAGATCAGAAATCGTCCCTTTGGCGGTCCTGGCGCCTTTGCGGGTAAATTCATCCCAGGTGGTCTCCCGCTGCCCACCCCCCGACTCCAGCCCATCCCGACGCGGCTGGCGCCCACGGCAAGAGCGGGCTGGTTGCCGATCGCCGCAGCCGGCGACGGCGCTCAGCCGCGATCGTATTTTGCGATCAGCGAGCGGATCGGGTCGGGCACCGGCGCAGAGAGCCGAATCGTGCGCCGCATGCGCCGCATCAACGACAGCGGATACGGATCGTACTCGTTGCTCTCCAAGCCCTCCAGCGGGTCGCGATTGGTCTCGGGATCGAGCTCGAAGCGACTCTCCTCGAGCTCGGCGGCCTCTTGCTGGAGCTTCGCCTTGAGCTGTTCGTGCGCGCGCGTGGCCGCGCGCAGCGCACGCTGCCGTGCGCCGGGACGATCATCGGTGCGCGGCGCGGGACGGAGCGCCTCCCCGCGGGGCGAGCGGAAGTCCGGTTCTTGGTCCAGGAACGCCGCTGGCGGCAGATCCGGGCCGGCGGCGCGCAGAGCGCGTGCGGCGGCGCTGGGCGAAGCGGACTGGGCAGCAGGTGGCTGTGGCTCGCCTGCCGCGGCCTCGGGCCGTACAGGTGGGCTGGCGGCGCGACCCAGGAGGGAGCCTTCGGCCTCCGCCACGGGAGCGTTGAAGACCGCGGCAACCGCTGGCGCGAGCTCGGCAAGTAACGACCCGGGCGCCGCCGAAGCTCGCTCCGAGCTCGGCGCCGGGGGAACGGGGGTAGCTCCCCTGACCGAGGTTGAGCGGCTCGGGCTCTTGTTGCTGGGCGGGGACGACCGCGGGCGAGGTATCACCGAGCCGCTGGGCGACACGCCGCTGGACGACACGCCGCTGGACGACACAGTCTGCGCCTCGTCTGCGTGCAGCTGCGCGTCGGGCGCGCTCGGGTCGGTAGCGGCAGCGCCAGCGGGCTGGGCAGCAGACCTCGACGACGGTGTGGCGCGGTTCGAATTGCCCTGTGATGAAGGTGAGGGAGGTGCGGGTGGCTCCGAGCGGATGCGGCGCTTGCTCTCCCAGACTGGTGTGAAGAAGCCGGAGAGCTGATCGAAGTCTCCCACCTTGAAGTTCTTCGAGGGGTTGCTGGATTCGATGTCGCGATCGTCGGTACTCATGCAGCCTCCTCGAATCGCCCAAGGTGTAGCACGTCGCCGGCGCTCGGCCGGGCCAAACCCGGCACTGCGCGCAAGGAATTGACCCATTTTGCCGGGTCTTCCAGGGGACCGAGAGAACTGGTCCCAGCGCGGAAGCGCAACGAGCGGGTCGCAACCGACTCTAGTTGGCAACCCCCGCCGAAGGGGCCATATCTTCCTGGCAGGTTGGTCGGCCATCTCCTTCGGCTCCCTCGGAAGGGGTGACACACTCGCCCTGGCAGGTCTTTTCCAGCTCCCGCTCCTGGCCATCCGCGGAGCACAGGTACAGCGAGGAACCGAAGCACAGCGGCGCGAGCGCCTGGCACAGATCGCATTGCCCGTGCGGTGCGTCGCAGAAGTTGTCCGCGGAGCAGTCGCGCGCGTTGACGAAGCCGTCGCCTGCCGTGTTGCAGACCTGCAGCGTCAAGCCGCGCGTCGGATCGCCGGGTTGGGCGACCGTCGGTGTGGCACCCGGGATGACGCAGCGATATTCGCCCGGCTTGCACACGGGCGGGCGGCACGAGCCCGCCCCTGAGGCATCGCACAGCGAGCGGGTCGCGCACCACTGCTGGGGGCGCCAGGCGTTGTCCTGGCAGCGCTCCAGGTACTGGCCGTTGCAGCGGCTGGCGCCGGCGGGGCAACTGGGCGGATTGACGCAGCGCCCGTTGCCGCTCAGGTCGCAGCTGCCGGAGATCTGCTCCGGCGTCGCGGTCACTGGCAGCCCTGCCAGCGCGCGACAGTCGTCCAGCGTGTCCCAGCCGTTGCGACCGGCGCTGCAATGCTCCAGCTTGCCGTCGACGCTGCAGCGCGTGTCGTTCGGACCACATAGCGGTGGGTCGCAGCGCTTGGCTGCGACGTTGCAGAGCGCGGGTGTCTCACAGCTGTGGACGCCGATCCAATCTGTTCCATCGACGTTGCAGCGCTCCAGGGCCGTGCCGTTGCAGCGATAGTCGGTGACCTGGCACAGCGCGGGCCGACAACCGGTGCTCGGATCACATTGGGCGGCACCCGCGCACGTCTCGATGGTCTCCCAGGTCCGAGCCGGCGTGCAGACTTGAAAGTCCTTGCCGCTGCACTGGTTGCTGCCCTGCGCGCAGTCCTGCAGGGCACAGCTGCCGGTCGAGGCGCTGCAGCGCCCGGGGCTGCCGCAATCCTTGTCGAGCAAGTAATCGGTCCGATACACGTTGCAGCGCATCAGGCGCGAGCCGTCGCAACGAAACTTGCCGGGGGTACAGCCGGGTGGCGTGCAGCCGAGCCTCTCCAGATCGGCCAGGGAAAGATTGCGTGCGCGCGGGTCGCCCACCACGTCCCGCAGGTCGTTGCAGTGGAGCAGATTCAGGCACGTCTCGACGAACTCGAACTCGGTCAGGTCGTCGTTGCAGCGCAGCAGGTCTCCGTTGTCGCAGCGGAACGGGCTCAACACGGTGCTGCCGCTCGCGTCGCGAAAGTCCAGGCAGCCCGTGGGACGACAACCGGGACCTGACGCTTCCGGGTTGCACAGAGCGCGCGTCAGGCATTGCTCGCTCTGGCTCCAGCCCGAGCCATCGCAGCGCATCCGGTTGCTCTCGCTGCATTGGACGTCGCTGCCCGGAGTGCACGGCTGGGGGTTACAGGTCCCGAGCTTGGCGTTGCACTGGGCGGCGCTCGGGCAGGTGCTGAGCGGCGTCCAGCCCGTCAGCCCTTCGTTGCAGACGCTGAGCACGCGCTCGTCACACTTGAAGTCACCGGGTGTGCAGACCGGCGGCTGGCAGCCAGGACTGTTCGGGCAAACGCTGGGGTCAGTGCAGCACAGCTGCGGGCTCGAGCAGACGCGGGCGGTGCGAAAGCCGCTGTGATCCTCGCGGCAGATTTGCAGCGCAGCCCCTTCGCAATGCAGCTCCTGGCTGGCGCAGACCCCCGGTGGCTCTGGCGGGGGCCGCGCCGCCGAGCCTCCGCCGACGATCTTGATGCCGTCGACGTCGAGCACCTGCGCGCAGGCGATCGCCAGCAACAGCAGGCCCCCCAAGGCACGGAACAACAGTCGGCGCGTCGCCGCCTGCGGCATCAGAAAGTTCCCACGGCACCGATCGTCCCGACGCCCACATAGGGCTGCAGCCTCAGCGCTTGGGCGGGCTTGCCGGGATCATCTGGAGCCGTGATGAGTAAGATGAGTCCGGTCGCCGCGAGCGCGCCGCCCGCGATGAAGCCGATCGTCGCGGCGGTGGCAAACTTTCTCATTTCGCGATCGTACTTCAGCGCCGCCGCGTGTTTGGTGCCGTTGATATCGTCGTTCACGTGGCAGGGCATCTGGCTGCGATCCTCGCACAGCGCGACCAGGTCCTGGTGGCGGTTGTAAGCTACGAGGCCCGTGACGCCGCCGACGACCAGGCCGGCGCCGCCCAGGCCTAACGAGATGTAGCCGAGCGCGTTCTGGGAGAGAAAGGCCGGTTCGCCGCCGTCGGCAGTCATCACCGGGCCCGGCGTTTCGTTCAGCGCGATGCTCGTCTCGGCCTTGGGCAGGGGGACCATCCGCAGCTCGATCGCGGGCAGATGCTCGCCCTCGGCGAGCTGCACTTCCGCCTCCGCGGTGCGGTAGCCGTCGGCGCTGGCTCGCGCCCGCAAGGTGCCGGGATCGACGGGGCGCTGTGCTCCCAGCGCGGCGCTCGGGATCACCGCGTTGTTGAGCTGTACCTCCACCACGCTGGGATTGGCGCCCACCACGTTCACCGACACCCACGCGAGCCGGGGTTCGACGGCTTTGGCCTCTTGCTTGGCCTCGGCCAGCGCGCGCTTGAAAGCATCCGGCTGGTCCGGCGCCACGCCTTCGCGGATGACCTTGCGATAGATCTCGTAGCCTTCGACCAGGCGGCCCTGACCGACGCGCGAGCGCGCCAGGCGGACCAGAAATGTGGGCGCAGCGAGCAGGTCGTTGGCGCGCTCGAAGCGATCCGCGGCCGTATCGAAGTCGCCTTTCTTCAGCGCGATCTGACCTTCGGTCGCGAGCCGGCGCGCCGTGGCGCGATCCGCGGCGGAAGGCCCATCCTGCGCTTCGGCGAGCCCGGTGCCGAGGCTGCTCAGTGCCAGCAAAGCTAAGGGGAAGAGGTATTTCATATGCCGAAGTCAAAATCTGGATTGGTGGGCCGCGGAGTCGCGGCCGGATCGCCCGGCTTTCTGGGGGGTGCTCGAGGCGGCACCGGCGGTCGAGCTTCCCCGGTCGCGGGCGTGGGGGCAGCGCGAGGCGGCACCGGCAGTCGAGCTTCCGCACTCGCACTCGCCGGCGTGGGACCGCGCTCCACCACCGTGGGTCGAGGCTCGGTTCGGGGGAGTGCGGTCGGGGGAAGCGGAGACGGACTGGTGGTGACGGGCTTGGGCTTGTCCAGCCGGGGCTTGCTGGCAGGGGACCCTGTCTGCGGCCTGGGCGGCAGGACGAGTCCCGGAGCGACCTCCTCCCCGGGCAAGGCGGAGCCCTTGGCCAGTTCGGCGCCGAGCTCCGGCGGGAGCACCTCGATGGCGTCGCCCTGCAGCGATTCCTGCGCCTTCAGCTCAGGGATAGGAACGCTCGGCTCGGCGAGCCGAGGCGGCGCGGCGATGGGTGGTGCGGCCGCCGGTTCTGCGGCTAGTGACCTCGTTGCCTGGTCGAGGGCCCCGCTGCCCGCCACGGGAGATCGCCCGACCATGAAGATGACCACTGCCGCAGCTGCACACACCACGAGCCCGGCCACCAAGTGGGGCCGATGATCGGGATCCGTCAGGACGATGCGCAGCGTGTGGTGGGTGCGCTCGTGCCAGCTCGGGGGAGCTGCCGAGGTGCGGTCCGAGTCCAGCGCTCCAGGGTCGAGCACGTCTCGAGACGTGCCGCGCGAGGCCGCGCGAGGCCGCGGAAACGGAACCGTGGGGTTGCCCGGCCGTCGCAGCCCGGCCATCCCGGGGAGCTCGGCGTCGTCGGCCTCCGAGGAGACCTCGATGCTCTTGCAGGGAGTACCCGAGATCACCAGTGATTCTTTGGCCTTCGAGGCCGCCGGCGGGGTGCTGATCAGTGCCGGCGGCGCGCCTGGGGGCGCCGCGCCCAGGGGCGGTGCGCTCGCCGGCAGCGAAGGGGGGATGATGCCGACCAGGGTCTTGCGGGACGCGAGCCCCAGATCGCTCAGCGGCGAGGGCAGCGCAGCGAACTTGTCTGCGTCGCTCGAGCCATCGTCGCGGCTCGCGTCTGCCCGCGGCGCGGCGACGCGAATCTTGGCCGTGACCCCGGCGGCTGCAGTCTCGAGTGCGCGCATCATCGAGAGGGCAGCGGGGCCAATGCCCGCCACGGTGGTGGCGCTCGGGTTGGCTCGAGCGGGAGCGGGCTCCGCGGGCGTGGAGCCGGACCCCCCGCTCGCTGCCGAGGTCGGCTGCGAGGTGGCCTTGGCCTTCGGCGCACCGCTGGCGCGTGCCGCGCGCGCCTCCGCTTTGGTGCTGCGGTTGCCGACCGAAACGCGCGTCTCGGTCTCGGGCTGCTTGGGCTTGGCGGCGGCTGGCGCAATGGGAGGAGCTGGCTCCGACGACCGGCCCACGCCCGGGGCCGTGATGCTGCCGACCATGCTGCCGACCGGGGCCGCCGGCAGTCCCGCCTCCGCCGCACTGGCCCCCAGCGCAGTCGAAGCGGTGATCGCTGGACTGGCCGAAACCGTGCCGCCGGGCACCGGACCGCCGGTTGAAGAGCTGCTCGTACCAGGGCCCGCTGGAATGGTGCCGGCTGCTGCGGCAGAGCCAGCCGCAACAGCAGAACCCGCGACAGCAGCAGAGCCAGCCGCAGCAGCAGAGCCAGCCGCAGCAGCAGAGCCCGCGACAGCAGCAGAGCCCGCGACAGCAGCAGAGCCCGCGACAGCAGCAGAGCCCGCGACAGCAGCAGAGCCCGCCGCAGCAGCAGGGCCAGCGACAGGAGTGCCGGGCGTGGCAGCAGCGCCGGCGGCTGTGGCGCCGGCGGCAGAGCCGGCCGCTGCAGAGCCGGCCGCTGTGGCGCCGGGCGCGGTTGGGTTGCTGCTTGGATGGACGTCAGCGGCAGAGCTGTTGGCGGTAGGGCTGCTGGACGAGGCGAGATTGCCGCCGGCAACCGGGTTGCCGGCAACGCGGTTGCCGGCAGCGGGGCCGCTCGCGAGCGAGCTCTTGTTGGTACTGGGGCTGCTCGCCGTGGCGCTGCCGTTGCCATTGCCCGCTGGACTGCTGCTGGCGTTCGAGTGGACGTTCGACCTCGGGCCGTTCGGCACCCCGCTGATAGCGGTCATTCCCCAGGCGGGTGTCCTGGAGCGGCCGGCCTCCTGCGCGTTCGGAGTGGCAGCCAGCGCTCGCAGCGCCACCGTTTCCACGACCGGCCCCGTGCGGTCGGGCAGCGACGCCGAGCGCTGGGTCCGCGAGCTCCGGAGCGCGGGCGCGAGAGCGCGAGCGAGCGAGCTGGCGAGCTCACCGGGGGTGGCGAACTGCTGCTCGAGCGCCTGCTGCCACCAAAGGTCGAACGTGCCCGGCAGGTTATCGGTGACGCTGCTCGGGCGCGGTGCCTGCCGCTCCAGGATCTTTTGCAGCACTTCCGCCAGATCGCTGCCCAGAAAGGGCGCACGACCGGTCAATGCCTCGTACACGATCACGGACAGCGCCCAGAGATCTGCCTGACCGCCGCGCGGCACGCGCCCGAGGATCAGATCGGGGCTGAGATAGAGCGGCGTGCCCACGATCTGGCCGGGGGTGCGGCGCGCCTGCGATCCCAGGAGCGGCCGCGCCAGTCGCGACGCCACGCCAAATCCGAGCAGCTTCAGCTGGCGCGCGGAGTCCTTCTCCACGCGCTCGGCGAAGAACAGGTTCTCGGGCTTCAGGTCGCCGTGCGTGTAGCCCGAGCCGTGCACGACCGTCAGCGCTTGGCAGGTCTCCTGCACGATCGAGTACACGGTCTGAACGTCTTGCTTCGGAGTGCGGTCGAACAGCGAGCGCAAGCATTCCCCGTCGTACCAGCGCCACGCGATGTAGCGCAGCGAGTGCCAGCTGCCGGAGCCGACGCGCTCCGGGAAGTACGCCCCCGTGAGCTCCCGCGAGAGCCGATCCTCCAGTGAGAAGCGCGCGAGCGCCTCGGGGTGATCGTTCATGGAGCGATGCAGGAGCTTGACCGCGCAAGCGCCTTCGCTGACCTGATCTTGCACACGCCACATCGCCGAGACGCGGCCACCGCCGACCTTGCGTTCGAGCCGATAGCGATCGGCGATCATCGTTCCTTGTCGCGGCATCATGTCGTGCACCACGCGCTCGAAGGGGAACATCGGTCTCGCGGACCCGGCCGTGCGCGTACCGAGAACGCCGTCACCGCTCGCATTGGCCGAAGCGTGACACGCTTGTCATGACCCGCCCGAGCATTCCGACCGACTCCTGCCACCACCCTACAGTAAAGGCCAAGGCGCACTCACTCGTCTAGCTGTTTTTCCTCCTCGTTTGTAGCATTTCGATGCCTGTATCATTTCGAGGCTGTCATCTTGGTGCATATTGGTCCGCAGCGGACATCTCGCAGCCATATTGGGCCGCTCGGTGCAGCCAGCTTGCATCTCGGGCAGCCGTTTTCCTGGGCAGCCCCGTCTTTGCTGGCAGCCCCGTGTCCGTCGCAGCCCTGTCTCTGTCTCGGTAGCCGCTTTCTGGCAGCCGCGTCTTTCTGGCAGCCGTTTTTGCGCAGCTTGGTGGCGGCTCCTCCGTGGGTGCGATCTGCGAGTTGCCTGCGGGGAGGAGGGTTCTGCGGGCTTCCTAGTGTGTGGATGTACTCCCGGTGTCTCCTCCCATGGCGGTGCGCAGCGGGCGGTTGAACATCCAGATCGCGGCACCCGAACCGACCCCCAGGAGCGTGAGCAGGATGAAGAACGCTTCCGGCGACCAGCGCGTGTAGAGCAAGCCGATCACGCCGCTCAGGAAGTTGCCGAGGAAGCTGGATAGAAACCAGATGCCCATCATCATCGAGACGATGCGCGCGGGCGAAACCTTGGTCACGAGCGAAAGCCCGATCGGCGAGAGATAGAGCTCTCCCACGGTGAGCAGCGCCGTGCAGAACAGCGGCCAGAACGGGCTGCCCTTGCCCGTGCCGATGGCCTGCGCCCCCAGGATCATCACGATGAACGAGAGCCCCAAGAGCACGCAGCCGATCGCCATCTTGCTCACGCTGCTCGGCTCGGTCCCTTTGCGTTGTTGCCAGCGCCAGAAGCCGTCGAGCAGGGGCGCGAGCAGGATAATCATCAGAGGATTGAACGACTGAAACCAGGTGGACGGGATCTGGAAGCCGAGCAGCGTCGGCCAAACCGTGCGCTCGTCGGCCCAGCTCTGCATGGTGTTGCCCTGTTGCTCGTAGACCGCCCAGAACACGATGTTCAGTGCGCACAACGCCACCAGGGCGAGCACGCGCTGCATTTCCGAAGAGCTCAGGGGCACCTTGGTCTGCTTGCCCGCCTCTGCGGCTCGGGCCAGCTGATCAGGCGCTAGATACTTCTGCCCGGCCAGGTACACCGCCAGCCCGATCAGCATGCCGAAGCCCGCGGCGGCAAAGCCGTAGTGCCAACCGTAGAGCACGGCGAGCGTGCCGCAGACGAAGTTGCAGATGAACGCACCCAGGTTGATGCCCATGTAGAAGATCGTGTACGCGCCGTCGCGCCGCGGGTCGCCCGGCGCGTACAGGCCGCCGACCTGCGTGGAGACGTTCGGCTTGAAGGCGCCGTTGCCCAGGATCAGCAGCGTCAAGGCGATAAAAAACGAGCTTTCGATCGCCATCACGAAATGCCCGGCGGCCATCAGCAGGCCGCCTACCACCACCGCCTTGCGTTGCCCGAGCCAGCGATCGGCGAGGATGCCGCCGAGAAACGGCGTCAGGTACACGAGCGCGGTGTACGTACCGTACAAGAGCGACGCGGCTTCCTGCGGATGACTGGGCAACAGGCCCCGCAGCAGCGGCCAGAAGAATACTCGATTGGGGTCGCCCGCCACGAGCTCACAGGGTGTGCTGAGCTGGCGGCAGCCCTGCAGTGCCTCGCGCGCAGTGACGAACAGGTAGTTCGCCATGTACAGCTTGAGCAGCCCGCGCATGCCGTAGTAGCTGAAGCGCTCCCACATCTCCGCGAAAAATAGGATCACCAACCCCGGCGGATGCTTGAAGCGACGTTCGAAGGTGGTGAGAGGTACGGGGCGGCTGGGCCCCGGGGTGTGGGGTGTCCCCGCGGCTGGAGCGTGCGAGACGAGGGAAGCCGTCATGCAGACGCCTTTTACTACCGCACAGCGCGCTCCGCTACT
>Ga0207675_100007419_pt1 | contig 10362 bp, 6 predicted proteins | sample KBSSwiS42_FD_184305 | JGI IMG/M metagenome (GOLD analysis project Ga0207675, IMG submission 184305) | Switchgrass rhizosphere microbial communities from Kellogg Biological Station, Michigan, USA - KBS Switchgrass S4-2 (SPAdes) (version 2) | ecosystem: Host-associated > Plants > Roots >...
CGGCGAACGTGTATGCGCTGCCGCTCATGGTCTCACCGGAGGATCGGCCCGCGATCGCGCGACCGCGTGGCGGCGGCGCGGTGCTCGTGACCCGCCGCGGTCGCGTCGTCATAGCGGCCGAAGGTCGTGGACGGCGTATCACGGTCTCCGCCGAAGCCACGGAAGACGACGTCCACCGCGCCGCCGAGTCGCTTGTCGCGCACCTGACGGTACCGTTGCCGCTCGGGCAGCGACGACGCGACCTCGAGCTCGAGACGATCGACGGTGCTGCGGCAACGCGGAGCCCACACGCCGCCGCCTTCGTGGCGGCAGGCTATCGGCGCGACGGCCTTACGCTACGCAAGGCCGTCACGTACAGCGGGTGAGGCGCGTGGGCGGCACCTAACGCTGAACGAGCCGGCGTGCCTCGGCGACGACGGGGAGGCCGCGAATCACGCACATGACGACCGTCGTGTAGACGCTGGCGTAGGCGAACCACGTCACGATGGGTCCGAGGTGGCGGAACAGCCCGGGCGCGAACGCCAGGATCAGGAGTGAGAACGCGAGCGTCTTCGCGCCGCCATACAGCGCTCGGCTCAGCCGCGAGCTGACGAGGAGCGCGCCGAGCTTCGAGCGCATCATCGACGTCGTCCCGAACGCCGTCATGCCGCGCTCGAGGGCCAGCGCGCGAATGCCGTCGACGAGAATGCCGCGAGCCGAGACGAGGATCGCGACCCAGAGCGGTACCCAGCCGAACTTGGCGAAGACGATCCAGTAGGACATCTCGACGACCCGGTCCCCCAGGATGTCGACGACGGCCCCGAGCTTCGACGTCTCCTTTCGGCGGCGCGCGACGTAGCCGTCCAGCGCATCCATCCAGATGAGCAGGATGGTGAGCAGGAACGCCGCGACGTACATCCACTTCGTGCGGACGTGAAGCATCGCCACGACGGCGAAGGAGAGGAGCGTCCGGAGGAGCGTGATGTAGTTCGCCATGTGTTCGACGCTCGCTGGGCTGTGCGCGTGCCTGGGGTGTCCGTCCGTGATCGTCGAAGAGAACGCGAGAAACCACGGGGGATCGGCTCACGGCGGCGCCGGGTCACGACCTTCCGGCCCCCGAAACGGTACAGCTGAGCCGCCCAGGAGTTCCGCGCGCCGCCTTCGACCAGGTCATGGGCGACACCAGCGATCTCGTCAGCGAAACTCTACAGTGCAAAGTACTTGATGCTGAGCGCAGCCGCCCCTAAATTCCGGTTGGTCGAATCGCCCGGAGTGCTGTTGTGTCTGCCCTGACGCGTCTGCTCTTTCCCGCACCCGCCGAGCTGCGCAATACGGCATCGATCTTCCGCTGGTGGGAGTCGCGACGGCTCACGTTCAACGTCGTCATCGGCGTGACGGGACTGATCACACTGTCGGTGATCAAGGCCATCGCGTTCCTCCCGCCGCTCTCGACAAACATGCCGGTGTTCTTCTGGCCCGGCATCCTGGCATACGGAGTTCTCGCAAACCTCTTCTACTCGCTGGGCTTCGTCACCGAAGCCGCCATGCAGCGGGCGTGGCACGACGAAACGCCTCGCGTCGGCCCGGCGCTGTTTCGGCAGGGGCTCACGTTTTCGGTAGGCCTGACCCTGTTCCCGATCGCCCTCATGGGAATCGGCTGGGGGGTTTCGGTTCTCAAGTGGATTCTCCGGTGACACGCATGGTCGGCGCCGCCACGCGCGCATCTTCCGTCGGCCGAGTAGCGGCTGATTGACCGCAGAGAACGCGGAGGACGCAGAGTCATGGTTTCGTAGCGCCTAACGAACCAGGAGTACCCCAGCGCAGCCTGGCCGCGAGGGAAACCCCTCACGGTCGGCATCACGCGCAAGCGGTTGGGATCTTTGGAAACGGCCTCGGGACGCTCCTCTCGCCGGAGCGTCCCGAGGCCGTTCGTTTCAGTTCATTGGCTCGTTGGGGTTTTCGAGTCCTGCTCGCCCGGGTGCGGTCTTGCGTCGTTCCTCCGCGTTCTCCGCGTACTCCGCGGTTCAATAACACCGCCGTACGCCGAGAAAAAGCAGGCCAAGTTATTCACTCCGCAACGCGACAATCGGATCGACGCGACTCGCTCGAAGCGCCGGCACCGCCGCCGCCGTGACGGCCACAGCAGTCAGCGCCAGGGCGACGAACGCGAACACGCCCGGATCCGTCGTGCTCACGCCGAACACGAGCCGCTCCAACGCCCGCGTTGCCAGGAGCGCCCCGGCCGCGCCGATCGCCACCCCGATGAGCGCCAGCATCAAGCCGTTCCCCACGATCAGCCGGAGCACGCTCGATCGCTGGGCGCCTAACGCCATCCGGATTCCGATCTCACTCGTGCGCTGCGCGACCGTGTACGCGAGCAGACCGTAGATGCCGATGGCAGCCAGCAGCAGCGCGACGAGCGCGAACAGCGACAGCAGCGCCGTGTTGAATCGCGTATCGGCCACCGCGTCGCCAAGGATCTCGTCCATGGTGCGCACGTTCTCCAGCGGCAGGTCGCGGTCCATCGCCCAGACCGTCTGTCGCAGCGTCGGGATGAACGCCTTCGCGTCGCCCCGGGTCCGCACCAGAAGCCAGTTGTCGTTGAACGTGAACTGCGGGAGGGAGAAGTACGTTGCCGGATCGGCGGGCGCACGCAGACCCTGGAACCGCTCGTCCGCCACGACGCCGATGATCTCGTAGTGCGCCGGCATGCCCTTCCACCACGATCCGCGGTCGATCTGCTTGCCGATCGGGTCTTCGTTGGGGAAGTGCAGCCGCGCGAACGCTTCGTTGATCACGACCACGCCCGGCGCGGCGACGCCGTCCGACTCCTGGATCTCGCGGCCGCGGAGCAGCTTCGCGCCAACGGCGCGGAAGTAGCCCGCTGTCACGGGACGGATGCTCGACTCGGGCTCCTGACCGGCCGGCGGCGGTTCCCGGCCGGCAATCGTGAAGCTCGATGTCCATCCGGGCGACAGCGGATGCTGCATCGCAACTGCCACGGACTGGACTTCCGGCCGCGCCGAAATCCGGGAGTACAGATCGGCGTAGAAGGCGCGCACCCGGTCGGCATCGGCGAAGCCCGCATAACGCGACTGTGGCAGCTGAATCTGAACCGCGAGCATCCGGTCCGGCACGAACCCAGGATCGACGCGCTGCATCTTCCAGAAGCTCTTCACGAGCAGCGACGCGCCGACGACGAGCACTACGGCCAGGGCAACTTCGGCCACCACGAGCGCCTGCCGCAGACCCCGGCGCGCGAGTCCACCGCGCATGCCGCGCCCGCCCTCGCGCAGAGACGCGATCGGCATTCCGCGCGACATCTGCAGCGCCGGGAGCACACCGAAGATCACGGCCGTCACGGCCGAAAGCGCGAGCAGAAAGAGCAGCACGTTCGCGTCGATGCCGATCTCGCTTGCACGCGGAATCGACCGCGGCGCCTTCGAGACGAGCAGCTTGCTTCCCCAGTACGCCACGCCGACGCCGAGGACGCTGCCAATCGCCGTCACGACGACGCTCTCCGTGAGAAACTGGCGGGCCAGCCGGCTGCGACCCGCGCCAAGCGCCGTCCTGACCGCCACTTCGCGGGCTCGTGCCGCGGCGCGGGCGAGAAACAGGTTCGCAACGTTCACGCACACGATCAACAGCACGAGCACGACCGATCCGAGCAGCACCAGGAGCGACGGACGCACGTCACCGACGGTAGCCTCCGCCATTCCCTGAACGCGTGCGCCGCGCTTCGCATTGAGACCCGGGTATTCCGTCTCGAGCTGACGCGCGATACCGGCGACCTCGCGATTGGCGGTGCCCAGCGTCGTTCCCGAAGCGAGGCGGCCGAGGATCACGTACGAATGCTGGCCGCGCGTTCGCGGGTCGTTCGACTCGGCGGCTGGATACCAGACCGCGCTGTTGCCCGGGAACCCGAACCGAGGCGGCATCACGCCGATGACCGTCGCCGGTCGCCCATTGATCGCGAGCGACGATCCTATCGCGTTAGGGTTCGCGCTCAGCCGCTGCCGCCAGAAGTCATGGCTGACGATCACGACCACCGGCGCGCCCGGTTTGTCTTCGTCCGGCCCGAAGCCGCGCCCGATCGCCGGCGTGACACCGAGCATCGGGAACAGGTTCGCAGTCACGACTCCGCCTGATACGATGGCGGGCTCGAACGACTTTCCGGTCACCGTCGTCTGGCGGACCGAGAGCGCCGCGAGCTGACTGAACGACCTGGCCCGGGTGCGAAAATCCACGTAGTCCGGGTACGAGCTCGATGTGCCGACCTTCGCCGAGTCGCCGTCCGTCGGGGATCCGAACAGATACACGAGACGGTCGGGATCCGTGTACGGCAACGGCCGAAGCAGCACGGCGTTGACGACACTGAAAATCGCTGCGTTCGCGCCGATACCTAACGCGAGCGTCAGCACGACGACGGCCGTGAATCCGGGCCAGCGAATGAGCGTGCGCAACGCGTAGCGCAGGTCTTGTGAGAGCATGGAGACGTTTCCGTAGTGGCGGCGAAACCAGAGAGCATCGGACAATGCGCCGAGCGCGCGGAGCAGCAGCGGGGCGCGTGCGGCGATCGTGACTGCGCCAGGGGGGCGTCGAACCTGCCAGGCGTACGTGAGCTCGCCCATCCACTCCGCGTGCCATTCCGCGCGCCGGTCCGCCGGAACGAGCCGCGCGCAGGCCGCGACGACCCACGTGCCCGGGGGCCGAGCAGCGCCGCGGCCGAGCGGGTCCGAGTCGGTGCCTGGCGGACCGGTGTGAGGGACGACGACTTGTGTCACGCGGTTCGGGGCTCCGGCGACGGGTTCGGACCATCGAAGGCGCGCTGCAGCGTCGGGTAGCGCTCGACCGCGTCCCGGACCGCTTGCGCGCCCGACGTGGTGACGGTGTAGTATCGGCGTGGTGGGCGCTGCTCGGCGCGCGCGGTCTGCGCGGCCTCCCAGCGCGATCGCAGCAGCCCCGCGTCCTCGAGCCGACGGAGAACCGGGTACACGGTACCACTCGGCAACCCGGTCGCATCCGAGATGTCGAAACCGTAGCGGTAGTGTCGAGAGACGGCCAACAGCACCATGGCGGTTGGCAGCGTGAGGCGGGGCGGTCGAGGCACGAAGGCTCCGGGGCTATGTAAAACTCTACATAGGTAGAGTCTTCACCGCGGACCGGTGGATGTCAACGCTGAATGCGATCCAGGCGCCTCCGGTAGGGACGGGGCGCTCGTCAGGCGGGCCAGGCCGTCAACGACGGCCGGTGCGCTCAGCGCGTGGTGCCAGTGGCGCTGTCGGCCCGCGTGACGACCGAACGGAACAGGGTCGCCAGGTCGCCACGCCGGACGCCGTCTTCGGCGAGTCGTCGCGCATCATCCACACGGCCGCTCGCGAGCAGACACTCGGCCAGCCCGTAGCGCACGTCGGGGCGCGCACGGTCACCCGCCAGCGCGCGCTCGTACAGCGGGAGCGCCTGTGCGCACATCCCGGCAACACGATACTGCGTCGCCAGGTAGTTGAGCGGCGACGCATCGGACCTGGTCGGATTCAGCGCGATGGCCCGCCTGAGATGTTGCTCGCCGGCGGCGCGCTGCCCCTGTTCGAACATCATCTGCCCATAAAAGAACTGGGCACGATAGCTCGACGGCGCATCTCTGACGGTCTGAGCGAACAGCGTGGCGTCGTCGCGCCAGACCGGTTGCCGGAGCGCGCTGTGAACGGCACCGACCACCACGATCACTGTGGTCGCGCACACCACACCAGCGCCCGCGGCCAGGGCGTGCCCGCGTTCACCGGCACGCTGCACGACCAGCATCGCGAGCGCTGCCACCAGCAGCATCGCGCCCACGCTCGGCAGAAACAGGGTGCGCTCGGCCACGAGCATCACCGAGAACAGGTTGCTCACCGGCAGCAGCATGACTGCCGTCCACACCAGGCCGAGACGAGCCGGTCGACGGATGGCGTCGTGCACCGACCGCGAACCTGACGCGACGAAACACAGTGCTGCGCTCGCCAGGATAATGAGCCCGACGACGATTTCCGGCCCGGGGCCGTTGGGGATGGCGATCTCGTGCGGGCTGTAGTCCGCCGAAAGGTGCGCGGGCCACGCGAGCAGACGAACCCAATGCGGCGCGACGACCAGCATTACCCACAATCGCGCGATGCCGTGCACCGGCACGAGGTGCTTCTCTCCGATCGTGTCGCCGACGACCATCGTGCGGGTCACGATGTACGCAACGGCAACCGCGCCCAGCACGAAGAAGAGTGGCGCGACGCGGCGAAGGCGATCATACAGGCCATGTTCAGCCTCGTGAGGACGTACGACGAACAGCTCGAGCGCCAGCAGCAACGCCGGAAGCAGCACTCCGTGTTCCTTCGAAAGGCACGCGATGGCAAACAACAATGTGATCGAAACGATCACGCCGGGTCCGAGATCACCACGCTGTCGCCCTCGCACGTACATGACGGCAGCAGCGAGCATCGCCACCGCTGCCACGAGCTCGCATTGACCAACCACGTTCGCGACTGCCTCGACGTGTACGGGGTGCACCGCGAACAGGGCCGCGCCGACGAAGGCAGCGCTGCGCGGAAGGAGCAGGAGGAACAGCGCGAGCACGAGCACCGTGGCTGCGGCATAGAGCGCGACGCTCGTGACGTGAAACACCCAGGGGGCGCCGCCCCCCGCGGTCCATTGAACCGCGTATCCCAGTGTCACGATCGGGCGGTACAGGGAAGCCCCGAACTGTGGCGGCCAGTAGGGTTGGAGGAAGAGACGCCACCAATCGTGCAGCGTATGGACGCGGGCGTTCCCCGCGATGAGCGCCAGGTCGTCCAGCGCGAATCCGTTGCGGAGCCCCGTCGCCGACGCAGCGATCGCCAGCGCAGCGACGGCGGCGTACAACGGCAGGCGGGGTCGCTGAGTTGGCGTGAGCATTCGGCGATACGGGAAGGGTCCTGAGATGACGCTCGCCGCGCCGCGGCGTTTCCGCACCGATCTGTGCCGACCGTCCCTCTCCGCTTGTCGGTCGCGCTACGCGCTCTTAGCGTAACGTCCCCGCCGGCGGTCGCCGAGCGGACGAGACCTCGGAACGCGAGAGATCCCATGGTACCGATTCAGCTGTCGCCGGCTCAACAGCGCGCGCTCGACGCACTCAACAGCGCGATCGACCGAAACGACGTGGTCGAGCTGCGCTCGGCAGGCGGCATGGGCCGCACCGCGGTGCTGCACCGGCTGCACGAGGAGCGTGGCGGCGCGCTCCTCGACATGCGTGCCGTAATGGACGACATGCAGCAGTCCGATCCGCTTGCACTCGAAGAAACCGTCTACCGACGACTCGTCGCGGAGCTGTCGCAGCATCCACTCGTCATTCTGGATGACATGCAATGGCTCATGCACGTCGTCGTGGGGTGCGGCTCTTATCCGCGCGGGCAGTACCTCCAGGCGACGCTGAGCGCCCTCGCCGATCATTGTGCGGCGACCGGAACGCATCTGGTGCTCGGCGGAGAGCATTTCTCACTCGACATCGTTGCATCGAAGGGTCGGGCCATCGTGCTCGAGCCACTCGATGCGTCCGACTATGCGCACATCGGGCGTGCGGTGCTCGGTGAAACGCGCGCGTCGGCGATCGACTTCGCGAAAGTGCATCGGTTCGCGCGCCGACTGACCGCGCGCCAGCTCCGGCGAACGTTCGAGTCGTTCGCTCCCGATGCCCCGCTCGACACCGACAGCGTGATCGACGAGTTGCGATCGCAACAGCTCGCGAGCAACGTCGACATCGACGAGGTCCAGAAGGTGGAGCTCGCGGACCTCAAGGGCATCGACGACGTCATCGCGGCGCTCGAGGCACACATCATCATCCCGCTGGAGCAGGTGGAGCTTGCGGCCGAGCTGGATCTCAAGCCGAAGCGCGGTGTGCTGCTCGCGGGCCCGCCGGGCACCGGAAAGACGACAATCGGCCGTGCGTTGGCGAGACGGCTGCGGGGGAAGTTCTTTCTGATCGACGGGACGTTCATCCACGGCTCGCAGCACTTCTATGCTCGCGTGGCCCACGTGTTCGAGGCGGCGAAGCAGAACGCGCCCGGCGTCATCTTCATCGATGACAGCGATGTCATCTTCGAGAGCGGCGGCGAATCCGGGTTGTATCGCTACCTGCTGACGATGCTCGATGGGCTGGAGAGTGAGAGCGCGGGCCGGGTCTGCGTCATGATGACGGCCATGGACGTCGGCAACCTTCCGCCGGCGCTCGTCCGCTCGGGTCGTATCGAGCTGTGGCTCGAGACGCGGTATCCCGACCTGGCTGCCCGCCGCGCCATCCTCTCCGACCGCGTGTCGGCTCTGCCCGACCCGTTGGGCAGTGTGGACCTCGACCCGTTGGCGGAGGCGACGGAAGGTCTCTCGGGTGCGGACCTCAAGCGGGTCGTGGAGGACGCGAAGGTGCTCTTCGTATACGATCGGGCCCGCAGCATCGCGCCGCGTCCGGCGATCCAGTACTTCACCGAGGCGGCGAACACGGTGCGGGACAACGGCGAACGCTACGCGCGCGCCGAGGCGCAGGCTCGCGCCGCCCGGCCGAACCGCCCACAGATCTTCGACATCCCAGGCGCGATGTTCGCCCATGCGATCGCCTTGAGCGACGGCGCCATGGGCTCCGGGAGCTGACCGTGTCGCTGCGACCAGCCGTGCCCATCCGGATGCGTGCTCAGCTTGACCGGTCGTGCTCACGGCCTACATTGCACGGCTCACGACCCACCGGGTAGCAGACCGACCTGGCGGGTCTCCGACGTGCGCATGGCCGCGTCGGTTTCGAGCGAGACCTGGGGAGCGTTCGTGGCAAACGAAAAAGTCTGCCCGCAGTGCGGTACGCGCTACGAGGCAGACCACATGTTCTGTTTCCTCGACGGCGCCGCGCTGATTCAGGCCACGAACTCGACGGATCTCGTCGGGTCGATCATCGCCGATCGGTATCGCGTCGTTTCGAAGCTCGGCGACGGCGGTATGGGCCAGGTGTTTCTGGCGGAGCACGTCCGCATGAAGCGCCGGTGCGCAGTGAAGGTCATGCGCCCGCAGCTCATGAGCGACCCGGTCGCGGTCGTCCGCTTCAACCGAGAGGCGGAAAACGCCAGCCAGATCTCCCACCCGAACGTCTGCGCCGTCTACGACTTCGGCGAGACGGCCAATGGGCTGATCTACCTGGCGATGGAGTTCATCGACGGCGAGCCGCTGTCGCGAACGCTCGAACAGGAGGTTTCCCTCATCCCCGTTCGCGCGGCCGACATCATCTCCCAGACGGCCGACGCGCTCAGCGCCGCCCACGGTCTTGGGATCCTGCATCGGGATCTCAAGCCGGACAACATCATGATTGCCAAGTCGCGCGCTGGAACCGACCACGTGAAGATCGTGGACTTCGGTATCGCGCGCGTGATGGCGAAGGAATCGCAGCAGCTCACGTCGACCGGAATCGCGGTCGGCACGCCGGAGTACATGAGCCCCGAGCAGTTCGCGGGTGATACGCTCGACGCGCGGACGGACATCTACTCGTTGGCGCTGGTCGGGTATCATGCGCTCACGGGAGCACACGCCTTCGGCTCCGGCAGCACGACGGACCATCTTCTCGCGCGTCTGACGCAGCCGCCGCGTCGGCTTTCAATCGTGAAGCCGGATGTCGCCTGGCCGGATGCACTCCAGAAGGTGTTCGACAAGGCGCTCGCGGCGGACCCGGCGCAGCGCTATTCCGACGTGTTGGACTTTGCCCGGGATTTCACAGAAGCTGTTACAGAGCTGCCGGTTACGACGACGGAAGAGCACTATCTCAGTGCCATCGCGACGCGGCGGCTGACGCCGCCCCGTACGTTCACGCCGGCACGCGGTGTTCCCACGCTCGACGTTCCAATCACGGGAGCACGCGACGAGTCCGCGAGTGCTCCCGCGACCGCGACCGCCAGTGAATGGATCAATTCCGGCGCTGCTGTGGCACTCACGACGCCGTCTCAGGAGCAGCCAACCGAGCAAATTCCGCCCGCGGTGCTCCCGGGAGCACCGAGCGGCGGGACAGTTGATCGGACGATACCGCCCGGCGATACCGGAGAAGTGGCGGTCGGCACGTACGATGATTCCGACGAGCCAACGGTCTCAGTCCCTGGCCTCGATACCGTTCCTCGGCGAAAGAGCCGCGCGGGCCTGTTGGTTGGCGGAGGAGTGTTGGTGGCGGCGGTCGCAGGGTTCGCCCTCTTCATGCGCCCGAGCTCCGCGCCGACGCCCGAGCCGGTCGCTCCGCCACCAGTCGCTCAGGCACCGGCTCCGGTCGTACCGACCGTGGATTCCACAGTCGCGCCAGCAGCTCCGGTCGAGTCGACAACAGTCGCCCCGGCGGCGATCGGGGCGACCGCCTCTGGCCTC
>Ga0207675_100007421_pt1 | contig 10361 bp, 7 predicted proteins | sample KBSSwiS42_FD_184305 | JGI IMG/M metagenome (GOLD analysis project Ga0207675, IMG submission 184305) | Switchgrass rhizosphere microbial communities from Kellogg Biological Station, Michigan, USA - KBS Switchgrass S4-2 (SPAdes) (version 2) | ecosystem: Host-associated > Plants > Roots >...
GGACGTGGCCCAGTCCTGCCGCCTGGCCCTCGAGGCCGACCCCAGCAAGATCAAGGGCAACCCCGCCTTCATCATCGCGGCCGCCGACACGGTCATGAACCGCCCGTCAGCCGAACTCCTCGCCGAGGTCTTCCCCGGCGTCAGGCTGACCCGCGACGTCGGCGAGTCCGGGACCCTGCTGGCCATCGACCGCGCCCGCGAGGTGCTCGGCTTCCACCCGGAACACTCCTGGCGCGACCATGTAACTCTGTAATTATGTAAGCCACGAGCGATATGGCTGGCCACCCGAGCCGATTTCTCCCAGGATGGGACGGAGCGATGTCCATCTGCCACGGGGAGGCTGACGGCTGATGCCGGAGAGCACGGGAGCACAGGGGCGCCTGGCCCAGTTGATCGCCACGCGGGGCGGCCTGGCGCTGCCCGAGGAACCGTTCGTCATCGAGCACCGCGAGGCGCTGTTCTACATGCTCTGCGAGGCCTCGGAGCTCGAGCACGGGATCATGTGCCAGTACTTGTACGCGGCGTTCAGCCTGAAGCAGTCCGCCGACGAGGGCCTCACCGCCGCCGAAGCAGAGGCGGTCCAGCGCTGGCGTAAGCACATCTTCCACATCGGCGCGCAGGAGATGCTGCACCTGGCGCTGGTGCAGAACCTGCTGACCGCCACCGGCGCGGCCCCGCACCTGTCCCGGCCGAACTTCCCGCAGCCCGCCAGCCACTACCCGGCCGGCGTGCACCTGGCGCTGCTGCCGTTCGGCGAGGAGGCGCTGCGCCACTTCATGTTCCTCGAGCGCCCCGAGGGCATGGACCTCGAGGACGCCGCCGGGATGGCCGCGTTCGCGAACGCCGCGCCCTTGGCCGTGCCGCGCGTGCAGGTCGGCGAGATCGTCCCGCGCGGCCAGGATTTCGCCACCGTCGGGCACCTGTACCGGTCCATCGAGGCCGGGATCGCGCACCTGGCGTCCAAGCTCGGCGAGGAGGTGCTGTTCATCGGGCCGGCGCGGGCGCAGGCCACCCAGCAGTACTTCGGCTGGCCGGAACTGATCGCGGTCACCGACGTGGCCTCGGCGCAGCGGGCCATCGACGAGATCCTGGAGCAGGGCGAGGGCCCGCGCGGGCACTGGAGGGACGCGCACTTCGGCCAGTTCGTCACGATCCTCGAGGAGTACCTGCAGCTGCGCGAGGCCAACCCCGCCTTCGACCCGGTCCGGCCGGTCGTCACGGTCAACGTCAGGCCGTCCGAGCGCGACACCAGCATCCCGCTGGCCACCGACCCGATCACCCGCCAGGTCATGGACCTGTTCAACGTCAGCTACGAGATCCTGCTGCTGATGCTGCAGCGCTTCTTCGCGCACACCGAGGAGACCGATCCCCAGCTCAAGGCGCTGGCCGACGGGACCGTCAACCTGATGTTCGGTGCCATCGAGCCGATCGGCGACCTGGTCACGACGCTCCCGGCCGGCCAGGAGTACCCGGGCCGCACCGCCGGGCCCAGCTTCGAGCTGTTCTACGAGTCCGATTACGTGCTGCCGCACCGCGAGGCCGCCTGGGTCCTGCTGGTCGAGCGCCTCCGCCAGGCCGCCGACTTCTGCGAGCCCGGCGCCCCGTGCGACCCCCGGGTAACCGAAGGCCTGCGCCAGATCAGGACCAACCTGACCGCCATCGCCGACGCCCTGGCCGTGCACCTGCCGGCCCGTTACGCCCCGCAGGCTCCGGCCGGGGACCCGGGCCCCCTGCTGGCCCGCGCCTTGGATTACTACCGAACGGGCCAGGCCTTCGCCCCCAGCGACGACCCCGCGCTGTCCGGGGTAGCCGCCCTGCTCGCCTCCGCCTACCAGGCGGCCCTCGACAGCGACCCTCGCACCCTGGCCCGCCTGGTCGACAGCGTCCTGCGCCCGCTGGCCGAAACCCTCCCCCCTGCTTCCCCCTCTCAAGAACCTCCCGCACCCCAGCAACCCCACTCGTCACTCTGGGATCTCGCCGTCACTGCCACCACCCTGCGCGCACGCCTCGCCACCAGCGCCCCGCCCGGCCTGCTCGAGGCGTCCGCCGCCCTCCAAGACCTGGCCGTCAACCAGGCCCCGGCCGGCGAGCGCCCGCAGCGCATCGCGGAGCTCGGCCAGCTCCAGCGCGAGCTGCCGCCCGCGATCATGACCGCGAAGAACGGCCCCTACCTGGTCACCAACGTCACCGTGCTGCGCACCCCGCTCGGCGGAGAAGTCCCGGTGCCGCCGCAGCTCGCGCTGTGCCGGTGCGGCGCCTCGGCGACCAAGCCCTTCTGCGACGGGTCGCACACGACCAGCGGTTTCACCGATGTCAAGGACCCGAACCGGGTGCCCGACCAGCGCGACACCTACCCGGGGCAGCAGGTCACGATCTTCGACAACCGGGGCATCTGCCAGCACTCCGGGCTGTGCTCCGACCGGGCGCCGACCGCGTTCCGCACCGGCGCCGAACCCTTCGTCGCCCCCAGCGGCGCCCGCCTCGACGAGCTCGTCCGGGCCGTGCGGGACTGCCCGTCCGGCGCGCTGAGCCTGGGCTTCGACGGCGAGGAAGCGCGTGACCTGGCCGACTGGCACGGGACCCGGGAACGCGCCATCGAGGTGACCCAGGACGGCCCGTACCGGGTGACCGGCGCGATCCCGGTGACCGACGCGGCGGGCGCGAACGTGCCTAGGGCCGCGGGCTCGTCCCGCGAGCACTTTGCCCTCTGCCGCTGCGGCCAGTCGCAGAACAAGCCGTTCTGCAGCGGCATGCACTGGTACGTGGACTTCAACGACCCGGCCCGGCCCGCCGACCCGAACCTGTTCGAGTGGGCCGGCGGCCTGCCCGCGCTGACCCGGATGACCCGGCTGCTGTACGAGAAGCACGTGCCAGCCGACGACCTGCTCGCCCCGCTGTTCGCCAGCATGGCCCCGGATCGCCCGCAACGCGAGGCCGCCGTCATCGCCGCCGCCTTCGGCGGCCCCGTCGCGCCGCAGGCACCGGTCCGGCCGGACATGTCCGAGGAGCAGCGCGCCCGCTGGGTGGCCCTGGCCGTCCAGGCCGCCGGCGAGGCCGGCTTGCCGGCCGACCCGCCGTTCCGTTCGGCCCTCGTCTCCTACCTGGAGTGGAGTTCGCGGGCCACCGACGCACCGGCGCCCGCCTGGGACTGGGGTCCCGCGGGCCCGCCCGCGCCCGTCCAGCCCAGCACCGAGGAAGAAGCGCCGGTCACGCTGCCCGGCCCGGACGAGACGGTCAGCTTCGCGGCGCACGTCAAGCCGCTGTTCCGCGAGCACGACCGCAAGTCGATGACGTTCGCCTTCGACCTGTGGTCCCAGGCCGACGTGCAGGCGCACGCGGCCGGCATCCTGGACCGCCTGGTCAACGGCACGATGCCCTGCGACGGCGCCTGGCCGCAGGACAAGATCGACGTGTTCCGCCGCTGGACCGAATCCGGCTACCAGCCCTGACCTTCAGACACCGCGTTCCCGCTGCAGGTAGCCGGCCGTCATCCCGCCGTCGACGAGCAGCGTGGTCCCGGTGATGAATTCGGCCTGGTCGCTGGCGTAGAACACCGCCGCGGCGGCGACGTCGCTGGCCTGGCCGACCCGGCCGATGGGCGGCACCGGCCAGTCGTCGCCGCTCTCGGCCCGATCGTGCTCGCCGGGCGGGGCCATGTGCCGCATGCCGGGCCAGATGTCACCGGGACACAGCACGTTGGAGCGCACGCCGTCCGGGCCGCCGTCTAGCGCGAGCATCTTGCCCAGCATGACCACGGCCGCCTTGGTCACCGAGTACAGCCCGGTCGCCTGCTCGCCCCAGATCCCGGCGTCCGAGGCGATGTGGATCATGCAGCCGCGCCGCCGGGCCAGGTGCGGGTAGGCGTGCTGCGCGTACAGCAGGTAGCCGCGCACGTTGACGTTCATCACCCGGTCGTAGTCGGCCAGCGGGGTATCGACCAGCCGGGCGGTGACGCCCACGCCTGCGTTGTTCACCAGCACGTCCAGCCCGCCGAGATGGTCCACCGCGGCGCGCACCGACGCCGCGACCGCCTCCGGGTCCGCGGCGTCCGCGGCCGTGAACCGGGCGCCCGGCCCGAGCGCCTGCTCGGCCTGCCCGCCGAGCCCGGGGTCCCGGCCGGTGATCACCACCCGGGCGCCCTCGGCCAGGAACCGCTCGGCCACGGCCAGGCCCAGGCCGGTGGTGCCGCCGGTGATCAGCGCGCGCTTCCCCTGCAGCAAGCCCATGGCCGGCCAGTCTAAATGTCATGGCATCCTGCCAGACTGGCCGGATGGCTGACTTCACCCGGCAGGACCTGGCCGGCTCCCGGTTCGAGCAGGTCGACCTCACCGGCGCCCGGTTTCACAACGTGTACCTGACCGGCGCCACGATCCGCGGCGCCGTCCTGGTGAACGTGGACATCGACGGCATGATCGAGGACGTCAGGGTCAACGGCGTCGACGTCGTCCCGCTGGTAGAGGCCGAGCTCAACCGCCGCTACCCGGATCGCGCCAAGATGCGCCCGGCCGATGCGGACGGGTACCGCCAGGCCTGGGACATCCTCGAGCGGCTGTGGCAGCAGACCGTGGACCGGGCCCGCGGCATGGACCCGGACCTGCTGCACGAGCGGGTCGACGACGAGTGGTCCTTCATCGAGACGCTGCGCCACCTCGTCATGGCCACCGACGCCTGGGTCAGCCGCGCGATCCTGGGCCAGCCGTCACCGTGGGATCCGCTGGGCCTGCCGCACGACGAGATGCCCGACGATGTGGACATCCCGCGGGACCGGGCCGCCCGGCCGTCGCTGGACCAGGTGCTCGCGCTGCGCGCGGACCGGATGGCCACCGTGCGCGGGGTGATCGCCGGGCTCACCGACGCCACGCTGGCCGGGATGACCGAACCGGTCACCGAGCCGGGCTACCCGGAGCCGGCCAGCTACCCGGTGCGCCGCTGCCTGCAGGCGATCCTCACCGAAGAGTGGGAGCACCGCCTGTACGCCGAACGCGACCTCGACCTGCTCACCGGAACAGCATGACCCGGCACGGTGTTTTAAAAAGAGGTACTACGCATGCGTTCGAACGAAAGAGAATAGTGGCCCAGTGCGTTACATGCGGGAGCGAACTGCATCCCGAGCGGGCGAAGAAATACGACTACTGCATGGCACCCGAGTGCCAGGAGAAGAACCTCAAGGGCCTGACCATGGTGGCCGTCGGGGTGAACAAGTCGGCCGAGCAGTACATGCTCCTCGATGACGAAACCCGGGACGAACTCGCCCGCGGCAAATACCACGACCAGCGCCGGGCTTCGTTCGGCACCTCCGTGGCCTCCTCGCCCGGCTCCGCCGTACCCGCCCAGCCGCGCCGTCCCGAGCCGCGCCAGGCGCCGTCCCACCCGGCGCAGTCCCGGCCGGCGCAGTCCCGGCCGACGCAGGCCCGGCCGGCCCCGCGCCGGCCGTGGTCCAAGTCCCAGGAGAAACTCGCGTTGCTCTACAACGAGCAGGGACGGCGGCCGGAAGAGATCGCGGACAAGCTCGGCCTGAGCACCTACCTGGTAACCCAGATCATCCTGACCTCAAGGAACCGCGGGAAACTCTAACCCCACCGGCACCTCTCGTTTCAGCCGGAGCCGCCCGGCAACAGCATGAAACCCCGGATCCATGGCGTTCTGACGCACTGGATCCGGGGTTTCATGGCGCTCGGCTGACCCGCCCGGACCGGTACGCTGATGGCTGCGGAAACGACGATGGAGGTGTCCTGTCCCGTGGCTCCCGCCGACGACTGGGTGGTGCGCACAGCCGGCGAGGTGCGCGCTGAAGCGATGCGCAGGCATCCCGGCGAGCCGCCGACGTGCGCGTCGGGGATCAGCCCGTCCGGGCCCGTCCACCTGGGGAACCTGCGCGAGCTGATGACCCCGCACTTCGTCGCGGACGAGGTGCGCAAGCAGGGCGTGCCGGGCCGGCACATCCTGTCCTGGGACGACTACGACCGGCTGCGCCGGGTCCCGGCCGGGTTCGACCCGTCCTTCGCCGAGCACATCGGCCGCCCGCTGACCGCCGTGCCCGACCCCTGCGGCCGGCACGAGAACTGGGCCGAGCATTTCAAGGAGCCGCTGCGCGAGTCGCTGGCCCGGCTCGGGGTCCTGGTCACCGAGATCAGCCAGACCCAGATGTACACCTCCGGCGCCTACACCGCGCAGATCATCCTGGCCATGCGGCGCCGGGCCGACATCGGCGCGGTGCTGGCCAGGTACCAGACCAGAAGGTCAGCACAGGCGGCCGATCCCGACGACGACGACCCGCAGAACGCGGGCACCAGGGCCTACTACCCGTTCAGGCCGTACTGCTCCGCCTGCGGGCGCGACGACACCACGGTCACCGGCTTCGACGACGAGACCACCGAGATCACCTACACCTGCGCCTGCGGAGTCCAGGTCGGCCCGGTGCCGATCGCCGAGGTGGCCGGGAAGCTGGCCTGGAAGGTCGACTGGCCGATGCGCTGGGCCTACGAGCGGGTCACGTTCGAGCCCGCCGGGGTCGACCACGCCTCGCCCGGCTCCAGCTTCACCGTCGGCGGCGAGCTGGTGACGGAGATCTTCGGCGGCGAGATGCCGCTGCACTTCGGGTACTCCTTCGTCGGTACCAGCGGGGGGTCGTCGAAGATGAGCGGCTCGGTCGGCGGCGCGCCCACCCCGGCGGACGCGCTGGAGATCTTCGAGCCCCCGCTGATCCGCTGGCTGTACGCGCGGCGCCGTCCCGAGCAGTCCATCACCCTGGCCTTCGACCAGGAGGTGGGCCGGGTCTACGACGAGTGGGACGCGCTGAGCCGCAAGGTCGCCGACGGCACCGCCGACGCGCCGGCCCGGGCCGCGTACGGCCGCGCGGCCGGGACCGCCGAGGGCCCGCTGCCGGTCACGCCGCGGCCGCTGCCGTTCCGGACGCTGGCCTCGGTGGCGGACATCACGGCCGGCGACCAGGCCCAGCTCCTGCGCATCCTGCAGGACCTGACCACGGAGGACCCGGTCGCCTCGCTGGACGAGGTCCGCCCCCGGCTGGACTGCGCGCAGGCCTGGGTGGCCGAGTACATGGATCCCGCCGACCGGACCCAGGTCCGCGAGGCGCCGGACCAGGACCGGCTGGCCGGGCTGAGCGAGGAGGAACGGCGCGCGCTCAAGCTTTTGACCGAACGGATGGGCGATTTCTGGTCCCTCAACGGCCTGACCACCCTGCTGTACGGCATTCCGAAGCTGCTGCGCGGCCTGCCGCTGGATGCCCCGCCGACGCCGGAGCTGAAGGCGGCCCAGCGGGCCTGGTTCATCCTGCTCTACCAGCTGCTGATCGGGAAGGACACCGGCCCGCGGCTGCCCACGCTGCTGCTGGCGCTGGGGCAGGACCGGATCCGCCACCTGCTCACCCCGGGATGACGGCGGATGGCGCAGATCGAGGTGACCGAGGAGTCACTGCATAGGGCCGTGGACGAGGCCGTCTTCGCGCAGGCCGTGACGCTGGCGGATAAGGTGGCGGGGTTTTCCGCGGTCGGGCCGCAGATCGAGGCGATCGTGGACGGCATCGAGGTCAGCGTGCGGGTCAGTCCCTCCGGCCTGGATGCGCGCTGCGCCTGCCCGGCCCCGTACCGTGAAGGGGCGCCGTGCCCGCACGCGGTCGCCGCGGTGCTCACCTGGGTCCGCGCCGGGCCCGACCCGGCCGCCGAGCTGCGCGCCGGACTCGATGACGTCCTCGCCGGGCTGGCCGCCGAAGCCGCCGACTGCGACCCGGACGACGGCTGGTATCCCGACACCGGCGAGCTGGAAGACCTCCTCGACGAGGTGGAAGACCTGGCCGGCCAGGAGCCGGACGCCGCGCGCGAGCTGGCCGGGCACGTCGCCGCCCGGGTCACCGAGGTGCTGGCCGCCGGGAACTGCCTGACCGGCGACCTGGCCGACGCCCTGGCCCGCGCCGCCGGCCTCCGCGGCGCCCCCCCGGGCGCGTAGGACCGCTGCCCGCATTTGCGAGTGCAATCAATCGGTGCTGTCATTACGACACTATTTGCACACGCAACGCCAGCGCTAGACAGCCGGGCGCAGCAGCGTGGTGCGGAGCCGGGAGCCGGTCCTGGCCCTGGCGTGCCGCGCCCGCTGCTGGTCGCCGGGCCGGGCGGCGGGTCCGCTCTCCAGCCGTTCCAGCTGGTAGGACGGCCGTTGCAGCATGCTGAGCGCCATGGCCATCCCAGCCGGGGTCTGCGGCCGCAGCGGGGCGTCGGCGGCCAGCCCCTGCAGGCCGCGGAAGGCGATGGCGTCCAGCATGGCGGGCACGCCGGCGCGGATCTGGCGCGGCGTGCAGACGTTCCCCTTATGCCGCGGCGCGGTCGGCAGCGCGGTGGGCTCGTCGCCGGGCCAGTACCCGGTGAGCAGCGCGTACAGCATCCGGGCCAGCGCCGCGGTGTCGGCCGCCACCGGGTTCCCGGCGGTGCTGCCGCAGAGCGCATCATCCAGCCCGAGGCCGGTGATCTTGAGGCCGCTGCCGTTGTCCCAGCGCAACGAGCGCGGGGTCAGCCGCAGGTGCGGTCGGCCGGCCCGGTGCGCGACGGCGATCGCGTCGGCGGCGTCCGCGATCATGGCGGCGGCCAGAGCCGGATGCGGCAAGCCGGACAGCAGCAGGTCCTCCAGGTGCGTGCCGCGCGTCCACTCCGCCACGATGTACGGGCAATCCTCGTCGAAGTCGGTGTCGTAGATGGTGGCCAGCCGCGGGTCGGATACCTTGGCGGCCGACCGTACCGCGTCGGTCACGGCGCTCGGGACGGGTCCCCGGGGCAGCAGGTAGATCGTCACCGGACGGTTGAGCAACTGGTCGGTGGCCTTCCACAAAGAAAGGCCGCGCGCCTCCCACAAGGAGCCGCACGAACCCGAGAACCCGCTGACCTGGTCGTCCAGGCTTACCCGTTCGTCTAGCCTGAACCGCCCGCCGAGCCATGTCTCCGCCGTGTGCGCGCCGGGCGGTATGTCAACTACGGTCATCGACTACCTCCTGCCTGCCCGTCACCAGACAGCAGGAGCCATGCCCCGGAACACGCCACACGATGCCAGCCGGTCCCGCTCCTCCCCGCCCGTCACACCCGACGCAAGGGCTTCTGACCTGCGAAAACGGTTGCCGGAAAAAGTTCAAAAAATTTCTGGATCGACCTGCGGAGCGGTAAGGAACCGGTCCATAATGCGGACACTTGCCTCGAGCGCGGACAGCGGGATGCGCTCGTCGGTGCCGTGGAACATGGCGTAGTAGTCGTAGCCCTCCGGCAGCACCAGCGGGGTGAAGCCGTAGCAGGTCATGCCCAGCCGGGAGAACTGCTTGGCGTCGGTGCCGCCGCTCATGCAGTACGGTACGACGACCGAGCCCGGGTCCTCGGCCAGCAGCGCCCGCGCCATCCGCTCCATCACCGGAGCCTCGAGCGGTGCTTCCAGCGGTCTCTCCTCGTGCGCGTACTCCCAGGTCACGTCCTGCCCGGTCAGCTCGTCCAGGGTGGCGCGGAACTCGTCAGAGAAGCCGGGCAGGACCCGGCCGTCCACAAAGCCGACCGCCTCGCCCGGTATCACGTTGATCTTGTAGCCCGCCGCCAGCATGGTCGGGTTGGCGCTGTTGCGCACGGTCCCGGCCACCAGCGCTCCCGCGGGCCCGAGCAACCCGAGCAGTTCCTCCGCCCCCAGGCCCCCGTCCAGTGCCCCGTCCGGCAGCCGGATACCGCCCGCGGCGGCGATGGCCTCGATGGCGGCGCGCACCGTCGGGATCAGCCGGACCGGCCACCGGTACGCGCCGATCCTGGTCACCGCCTCGGCCAGCCGGGTCACCGCGTTCGCGTTGTTCGGCTTGGAGCCGTGCCCGGCCCGGCCCCGCGCGGTCAGCTTCAGCCAGGCCGTGCCCCGCTCGGCCGAGGCGATCGGGTAGAGCCGCTGTCCCGCCCCGGCGTGGAAGGTGAACGCCCCGGACTCCCCGATGGCCTCGGTGCAGCCCTCGAATAGCTCCGGGTACCGTTCGACCAGCCACTGCGCGCCGAACGCCGCGGTGTCCTCCTCGTCCGCGGTGAACGCGAGCACGATGTCCCGCTGCGGCCGGCGGCCGCTGCGCGCCCACTCGGCGGCCAGCGCGATCAGCACCGCGTCCGCGTTCTTCATGTCGACCGCGCCGCGCCCCCACAGGACACCGTCGCGGATCTCGCCGGAGAACGGGTGCACCGACCAGTCCGCCGGGTCGGCCGGGACCACGTCCAGGTGCCCGTGCAGCAGGAGGGCCCCGGCCCCAGCCCCGTCCGACCCGGCCCCCTCGATCCGCGCCACCACGTTCGCCCGTCCCGGCGCCGACTCCAGCAGCACCGGCTCGAGCCCCGCCTCGGTCAGCC
>Ga0207675_100007422_pt1 | contig 10359 bp, 9 predicted proteins | sample KBSSwiS42_FD_184305 | JGI IMG/M metagenome (GOLD analysis project Ga0207675, IMG submission 184305) | Switchgrass rhizosphere microbial communities from Kellogg Biological Station, Michigan, USA - KBS Switchgrass S4-2 (SPAdes) (version 2) | ecosystem: Host-associated > Plants > Roots >...
GCTTCGCCCGCCCGCGCGGCCCGTCCGCCCCGGCGCCGCCACCGTCCTCGGACGCATCTCTGACCGGGGCTCCGCCGCCCAGGCTGCCGGGCGTACGCGCCTGGACTCCGCCGTGCCCGTGCTCCGCGCGCGTGCGTGGGTCGCGTCCTGTCTCAGGAGAGCGCGCGGTGCCCGGCGCGCCCTGCACCGCCGCCGGCGGCCGTGCCACCGGCACGCGCGTCCCGGTCGCGGGAGCCGGATGGACGTCGGGGCGCTTGTGGCCCCGGTGTGCTCCCGCCGAACGGGCGCCCTTGCCGACGACGACCCGGTCGAGCGGTGCCCGCTGGCCTCCCACGTCTGGCGCTCCGTCGAAGGCCACGAGACCCGTGCCGACGGCGAGCAGAACCAGCACAGATCCGATCACGATGCCGGTCATGCCGAGTCCGGCGAGGTAGGACTTCGTAGTCGTCATGGGCCAGGGCGCTCCGTCGGGGGGAACCAGTGTGGGCAGAAACAGTTCCCCATGGGAACCCCTCGAAACCGGCTCTGGACGAGTGTTCGGGCCGTTTTGAGAATCATTCTCGTTAGACTCGCCCGGTGCCGTCGCCCCTGGACCTGGCGGATCTCCCCTTCCTTCGAGAGGCGCTGGTCGAGCTCCTGCTGCTTGCGATCACCGGTGGCGTGCTCGGCACCTGGGTGGTGCTCCGCCGGCTCGCCTTCTTCTCGCACGCGGCGGGCTCGGCCACCTTCCCCGGGCTGGTGGTGGCGGATGCCTCGGGGATCAGTCCCATCCTGGCCGGTATGGCCGTGGCGCTCGGCTACGCCGGCGGAGTGCAGCGCACCGGACGGGGCGGGCGCGAGCACGGCGAGGGCACCGCGCTGTTGCTGGTGGCCCTGCTGGCGATCGGCGTGATCCTGGCCAGCGACGTGTTCGAGTCCGGCGCCGCCGTCGACCGGCTGCTGTTCGGCACGATCCTCGGGCTCGGGGGCGCAGACCTCGCCGTCTCCGCTGCGGTCGCCGCGATCGCGACCGTCGCCGCGGTCGCGCTCGGCCGAACCTGGTCGGCAGTGGGCTTCGACCCCGACGGGGCCGAGGCACTCGGCCTCCCAGCGGGCCGCGCCGACATGCTGCTGCTCGGCCTGGTCGCCGTGGCCGCGGTAGCCGCCATCCCGGCGGTTGGCGCACTGCTCGTGACCGCGGTGTACGTGCTCCCGGCAGCAGCGGCGCGCATGCTCACGGGCAGCGTCCGCGGACTGGTCGCGTGCGCGCTCGCGCTCGCGCTCGCAGAGGGCGCGACGGGCCTGTACCTCGCCTACTGGCTCGACGTACCGCCCGGCCCGCCCGTGGCGGTGCTCGGCGCACTTGTCTGCCTGGTCGCCACCGTCCTGACGCGGCCGTCCACGGTATGAGCGGCGCCGCCGTCGCGGTCGAGGGCGCGGCGGCCGCGTACGACGGCGCGCCCGTCCTCACGGACGTGTCCTTCAGCGTCGCTCCGGGCCAGTCGGTCTGCGTCCTCGGGCCGAACGGCGGCGGGAAGACCACCCTCTTCCGGCTGCTCCTCGGCGAACTGGAGCCGGTCACCGGCACGCTGGACCTGAGTGGCCGCCCGGCGTACGTCGCACAGACCGAGCGCACCAGGCTCGACTTCCCGGTCACGGCGCTCGACGTGGCAGTCATGGGCACGCTCGCGCGCGGGCGCTGGTGGCTGCCGCCGAGCAAATCCGACCGCGGCGCGGCGCGTCGCGCGCTGGAGCGGGTCGGGCTCGGCGAGCTGGCGAGCGTGCGCTTCGGGGAGCTCTCCGGCGGGCAGCGCCAGCGCGCGCTCCTGGCCCGCGCGCTCGTCCAGGACGCCCGGGTGCTGCTGCTCGACGAGCCGCTGTCGGGCGTGGATCCCGCGAGCGCGGCGCTGATCACGGCCCTGTTCCGGGAGCTGGGTGCCGAGGGCCGCACCCTGCTCGTAGCGAGCCACGACGTCGAGAGCGCGCGCTCGTTCGACCTGGTGCTCTGCCTCAACGGGCGCCAGGTGGCGTTCGGCCCACCCGCCGCGACGCTCGACCGGACGACGCTCCAGGCCACCTACGGACACGAGCTGATCGTGCTCGAGGGAGGCGGGGGCGCCGTCACGATCCACCACCACGAGCACGGACACGAGCACTGATCGTGGAGGCGATCGACTTCATACTCGACCCGCTCCGCTCCGGCATCGACCGCCGCGCCCTGCTCGAGCTCGCGATGGTCGGCTCGCTGTGCGGAGCGCTCGGGTTCTGGGTCGTCACGGAGCGCCTCACCTACGCCGCAGAGTCGCTCGCGCACGGGCTCCTCCCCGGCCTCGTGCTTGCCGCGCTCGCGGGAACGCCGCTGCTTCTCGGTGCGGCCGGCGGCGCGCTGGCGGCGGCCGCGCTGATCGCGTACGCATCCCGGGACGCGCGCGTGGGACCCGACGCCGGCACCGCCGTCGCCGTAACCGGGCTCGTGGGGCTCGGCGCCCTGCTGGCGCTCGCCCCCGACGCCCCTCAGCGCCTGCAGGAGCTCCTCTTCGGCGACCCGCTCGGCGTCACGGACGGCGACCTGCTGGCCGGGGCCGCGCTACTCGTCCTCGGCGGCGTCGCTCTCGCCGCCCTACACCGTCCGTTCGCCGCGCTCGCGTTCGATGCCGGCGGCGCTGCGGCGGCCGGCCTCCGCCCCGGGCTCCTGCGGCTGGCGCTCCTGGTCCTACTGGCCGCCGCCGTGGCCGTGGCGGTCCAGGGCCTCGGCGCCCTGCTCGTGCTCGCCGTGCTGGTCGCGCCGCCGGTTGCGGTGCGCGCCCACGCCCGCACGCCCGCGCGCGCGATGCTCGCCGGAGCAGCCGTCGCGGCCGGCGCTGCACTCGTCGGCATCGAGGTGTCCTTCCACGCAAAGAGCGCGGCCGGCGCCTCCGTGGCGCTCGCGCTCTGCGCCGCCGCCGCGCTCGGCGGCGCGCTCAGGCCGTCGCTGTTCGCGGCACGCGGTGGCGCACGGCCACGATCGCCGCGCCGAGCCCCAGCATCGCCAGGGAGATGAGCTGCGGCTGCGTAAGCCCGGCCACGACTTCCTCGTTGCGCCTGATGAACTCGACGAGGAAGCGCTCGATCCCCGCGAACATCAGGTAGAGCCCGAACAGCACTCCGGGCGCGAAGCGATCCCGTAGCCGCCACAGCACCGCGGCGACGACGCCCATCGCGAGCGTCTCGTAGACGGGCGTAGGGTGAACCGTGTCAGTGGTCGGGACCGTCCCGTCCGGGTACGACATCGCCCACGGCAGGTTGGAGTGGATGCCGTAGTCGCCGTCGCCGGAGAGCTGACAGCCGATCCGGCCGATGGCGTAGCCGATCGCGAGGGGCACGGATGCCGTGTCGAACAGCTGCCAGCCGAGGAAGCCGCGCCAGTGCGCCCACAGGGTCACGCCGAGCGCGCCGCCCACGAACCCGCCGAACCAGACGAGCCCGGAGCCCGAGAAGATGTTCCCGAGCAGGTCGTGGTTGACCTTGGACCAGTTCTGGATGACGTAGTCGAGGCGCGAGCCCACCAGGCCGCCGATCAGCGCGGCGAACACCATCTCGTAGGTCCAGTCCACCGGCTTGCCGAGCTCGCGGAAGCGCCGGCCGATGAGCAAGCCCGCGACCAGGAAGCCCGCCGCGAAGCAGATGCCGAAGGTCTTGAGGTCCAGCGGGCCGATGTGAATCTCCGGCTGCATCGAGGGCGAAAGCTAGCGAGCGCCACCGCGCGTCCCTACCATGGGGGACGTGCGGAGAGCCGTGCTGGTGACTTTCCTCTGTGCGGCTCCGCTCCTCGCAGGACCCGCGCAGGCCTCGACAGGGATCCTCGATCGTGAGGCCCTGCGCGAAGTGCTTCGCAGCCGCGTCCACTCGGCGCGGTCGCGTGCGATCCCGCTCCCGCTGTCCGGCGCCCCGGTGGCGTCCGCCTCCTCTTCCTCAGGCGAGCTCGCGCGGATCGCGCGCTCGGAGGCGCCCGTGCGACTCCTCGTCGGCGTGCGCGCGCACTCGGACCTTCGCGCCGTCGCGGCCGAGCTGCGCGATCTGGGCGCCCAGCCGGAGGCCTTCGGCCTGATCGGCGTGCTCGCCGCGCGCGCGCCCTCGGGCGCTGCGGCCGTGGCCGCGCTCCGGGACGACCCGCGCGTGGCCTACATCGAGCGCGACCCGACGCTGCGCGCGGCGGCCGACGAGTTCGACAGCGTTGACCCCTCGACGGGCATCAAGTTCACCTGGGCGTACGACGCCGTCCACGCAGGCGAGGCGATCGCGGCGGTTGGCGGCGGCTCCTCCCGGACCGTGGCGGTGCTCGACACCGGCGTGGACGTGCACCACCCGGACCTCGCCGGGAAGGTCCAGCGGACGTTCGACACCTCCTCCGGGTCCTCGGAGGTGACCGACTTCGTGGGCCACGGCACCTTCGTCACCGGGCTGATCGCGGCGATCGACGGGAACGGGCTGGGCGGCAAGGGCGTGGCCGGCACCACGAAGGTGATCGCGATCCGCGCCTCCACGAACGGCAGCTTCGCGCTCTCGGACCTGATCCGCGGCATCGACTTCTCGATCCGTCGCGGCGCCTCGGTGATCAACATGAGCCTCGCCGGCCAGGGCTTCACCCAGTCGCACGCGCGCGCACTCGAGGTGGCCTTCCTCAACGACGTGCTGCCCGTCGCCGCATCCGGCAACAACGCCGAGAACGGCAACCCGCTCGAGTTCCCCGCCGCCGCCGTGGGCGGCCGCCAGGGGAGCCGCGGAATCGGGCTGTCGGTGGCGGCGACGAAGCCGGACGGCGGCGTGGCCTCCTTCTCGAACCACAACCCGTTCGTGAGCCTCGCCGCGCCGGGCGCGAGCGCCACCGACTGCAGGTTCGGCGTCTTCTCGACGCTCCCGGCCACGACCGTGCCGCCGTGGAACCAGGGCGGCTGCCCGCTGCTCTTCACGGGCGGCTCGGACGGCCACTACGCATACGGCGAGGGCACGAGCTTCGCCTCACCGATCGTCTCCGGGCTCGCCGCGATCGCATGGCAGGCACAGCCGCGGCTCGCGTCCGAGCAGGTGGCGGACGTGCTCGTGCGCTCGCCGCCAGGGACGGGCTGGAACGAATTCACGGGGTCCGGGATCGTCGACGGCAAGGCTGCCGTCGACATCGCCCGCGTCTACGACGTGCTGAGCCCTCGCGCCCGCGCGCGGGCGCGCCGGCGCGGCAACCGTGTCCGAGTGACGGTGGCGCGCTCGAGGGACCGCACCCTGCCGGGCGACGAGCTCGCGGGCCGCGTGACCTACGGGCTGCTGATCTCGCGCGACGGCGGCAACAACTTCAGCGTCCTGACAAGCCGCCGCCGGCGGCCCTTCTCGCGCAGGGTGAAGATCCGCGGCTCGAGGGGCAACCTCATCGTCAGCACCGCCTGCGACGGCAACGGCAACTGCGGCATCAAGCGGGTAGGGCCCTTCCGCCGCCGCTAGCCGCCGGGCCGCGTTCGGCTACAGGTAGCCCATCGGGTCGACCGGCGACCCGTTGATGCGCACCTCGAAGTGGAGGTGCGGGCCGAAGCAGTGGCCGGTGCAGTCGCTGTAGCCGATCACCTGACCCTGGCTGACCGACGCCCCGTTCGAGGTCGCGAAGCTCGACTGGTGCGCGTAGCAGGTGGACATGCTCGCCGTGTGCTGGATGCAGGTGTAGTTGCCGTAGCCGCCGACCCAGCCCATGAGGACGACGCGCCCCGAGTCGGCCGCGTGGATCGCCGTGCCCGACGGCACCGCGATGTCGATGCCTGCATGGAGCCGGCCCCAGCGCATCCCGAACGGCGACACCACCGGGCCGTTCACCGGCCAGATCAGCGCGCCGCTGCCGTGCCTGATCGGTCCGTCGAAGGTCTGGCCGGCGCCCTGGAGCGCGGCCTGGACGCGCGCCTGCTCCTTCTCGAGCGCGGCGAGGTCCCCCTCGAGCGCCACGCGGCTCTCGCGCACCTGGGCGAGCGCGCCGCGCTTGTCGGCGCGCGCCGATGCGAGCTGGTCGCGGGAGCCGACAAGCTTGTTCTCGACGGCCGCGATCTGGTCGCGCTGGTAAAGGATGCGCTCGGCGGTGAGCTGCTCCTGCTCCTCGAGGTCCGCGAGCTGCACGGCCTGGTCCTTCGCCTTGTCGCGCAGCCCGCGCACGCGGTCGGTGATCTCACGGTCCTGGTCCGAGATCCGCTTCAGGAACTCGGCACGCTCGAGCAGGTCGCCGAAGCCGTTCGAATCGAGGATCACGGTCAGGGCGTCGGGGGCGTCAGATTTGTAGATCTCGACCAGGCGCCGCGCCAGCACCTGGCGCGCGGTGGCGAGCTCGTCCCGCAGCCTCGCCAGGCGGTCGCGCGCCGCCTCGAGCCTGTTCCGGACCTCGAGGAGCTTCTCCTTCTGCCGGTCGAGGTCGGTCTGCACCCGCGACAGCTGCCGCTGGGTCGCCGAGATCTCGGCCTGGATCGCGTCGATGCGCGTGTTGAAGCCCTGGATGGTCGTGCTGAGCACGCCCTCCTTCGCCTTGTGCTTAGCGATCTGGTCGCGCTTCTTTTCGATGCGCGAGGAGAGCGGTGCAGACAGGCCCGGGAGGGGGAGCACGAGAAATGCCAGCACGGCAAGGGCGATTGGAAGGAGAAAGCTCTTCTTCATTACGGCTCGAGCACAACCGGGTTCCCCACGTTTACCTGCGTTATGCAGGGGATTTCTGCGCTCGCGACGGCCGCACTCTAGCAAGCGGCATCGCGGGGGCAACCCGGTTTCCTCCCACTGCAAGACACCGCCCAGGGTTCACTAATCTTGTAGGCATGGCGCAGCAGAAAGCCGTTTTCCCCCGTGACAAGGGCCTGACCAGTCGGATGGTCCTGACCCTTTTCCTGCTCGGACTCCTCTACGTGGTCTTCATCGTGGTGCTGCTCTCGGCGGGTGCCGGGCTCATCACCGTCGTGGTCGTGATGGGCGCGCTGTCACTCGCCCAGCTGTTCCTGTCGGACAAGCTCGCGCTGTCAGCGATGGGAGCCAAGGTCGTATCGCCGCAGGAGGCCCCGGGGCTTCACGCGATGATCGAGAAGCTCTGCATCCAGGCTGACCTGCCGAAGCCGCGCATCGCGGTGGCCGACACCGACGTCCCGAACGCCTTTGCGATCGGCCGCAGCCCCAAGAGCGCAACCGTCTGCGCCACCACGGGGATCATGCGCACGCTCACGCCCACCGAGCTGGAGGGCGTGATGGCGCACGAGCTCTCGCACGTGAAGCACCGCGACGTGCTGATCATGACCATCGCGAGCTTCTTCGCGAGCCTCGCGGCGATCATCACGCAGTTCGGCTTCTTCTTCGGGGGCGACAGCGACGACAACCCCAGCTTCATCATCGTGCTGCTCGTGTCGTTCGCCGTCTACATCATCTCGTTCTTCCTGATGATGGCCCTGTCGCGCTACCGCGAGTTCGGGGCCGATCGCGGCGCCGCGATCATCACCGGCCGCCCGAGCGCCCTCTCGGCGGCTCTCGTGAAGATCACTCAGGCGATGCAGCAGGTGCCGACGCACGACCTGCGCGAGGCCGAGCGGATGAACGCCTTCTTCATCATCCCTACGAGCGTGAAGAAGGCTGCGGCGACGCTGTTCTCGACGCACCCCCCGGTGGAGAAGAGGATCGAGGCGCTCCAGCGGCTCGAGACGCAGCTCCAGGGCACCGCGGCCGCCGCGTAGCCGGTGGGCTTCCTGGACGCCCTTCTGGGGTCGAGAGGGAAGGTCAAGGGCGCTGCGCCCGACCGGCTGTTCGCGATGACGACGGCCAACATCACGATGGAGACCGGCCTGGGCCTGAAGAGCCGCCGGCGCGCGGGCGTCGTCTTTCAGCCCATCGCCACCGCCGACTTCAGGCAGATCGTGGAGGAGACGAACGAGCTCCTGGCCGGGACCGCCGAGGAGACGGGCACGAAGGTCAGGACGCACGACGACGAGTACGAGTACCGCTGGCTGATCCTGGAGGACCCGGACTTCGACGACCTCGTGGTGGCGATGAACACGGTGTCCGTCGAGCTCCAGGGCGCCGGCTACGGAGACCGCCTGCTGGCCTCGGTCTTCGCCTACGAGGACGAGAACGGCAAGCCGGTCTACTTCATCTACAACTTCAAGCGCGGCAAGTACTACCCCTTCGTGCCCGCGCCCGGCGACAACGCCCGCAACACCGAGGAGGAGCTGCGGATCAAGGCCCAGCTCGCGCGCGACCTGCCCTGGGAAGAGGACATGGCGCGCTGGTTCCCGCTCTGGGACATCCCGCTCTAGCTAGCGGTTATCGCCGGAGCGCCTGCCAGTCCTGCGTCTCAGCCTGGCCGCCGCGCACGAGGAGTCGCCTGCCCGTCCCGTCGGGCCGCTCCACCAGCAGATCCGTGAAAAAGAGGCGTGGATCGCCCGCGAACCGAGTCCTGTTGAACGCGAGGGAGCTGCCGTCCGGTGAGAAGATCGGAGGCGAGAAGACCGGGGATGTGTGCTCGGCCTTGGGAGTCCGCGAGAGCACGGTGCCATCCGGTCGCAGGGTCCACAACTCCACGGGTTCCCCTCCGGGGCCGGCGTACGTGACCACCAGGCGATCGCCGAGGGGTGACCAGATCGGGCGGGTGACGGACGCATCGGCGAATCCGATGCAACGGATTGGTGTCTTCCGCGCGGCGCGCGTGATGCAGACCTGGGCACGGCGTTCGGTGGGGACCGGAGCCTCGTAGGCGATCAAGCCCCGTCGCGACCAGGTCGGCCGGCTCGCGGGGCGGGCGAGCGTGCTGATGACTCCGGCGCGGACGACGCGCACCAGCGGTCGGCCACTGGACTGCTCGTAGACGATCGCCTTGCCATCCGGAGCCCACGGGCCAGAGGAAATATTGATGGGCTGAGGTGACCTCAGCAGGCGCCGGAGCCCGCTGCCGTCGGGCTCGACCGTATAGAGCGCGTCCCCTCCGTTCTTGAACCCGCGCCCGAACGCGATGCGCACGCCCCCCGGCGACCACTCATGCCCTCCCACCAGCCAGCCCTTCGGTGTCACCGGCACGGCGTCGTCCCCATCTGCCTTGGCGACCCACAGGCGGTGGTCGCGCACGAACGCGATCCGGCGGCCGCCCGGCGAGTACTTGGGCGACTCGCCTCTTCGAGCGACCAACCGCCTCCTGCCGCCGTCGGGCCGGGCGCTGACCACCCCCACGAGACGAGGATGGTGCCCCGCCTCGAAGGCGCCGCCGCCGCGGCTCCAGGTGTAGGCGATCCGGCCGTTTCCGCCTGGGAACGTCGCGTATGCGGGGGCAGCCAGGCCCAGTACAGCCACCACCGCGGCGAGCCAGACGCGCTTCATGCGCGTATCAACCCCGCTGGCATCGCTTTGTAGCGCTCACACGCGGTTCAGCCCGGGAGCTCGAATCCCGTGCCGGCGCTCCCCAGCGCATGGTTGTGCCGGAGCCGCGCCGAGCGGCTGTTGATGTCGAAGCCGTCGTCTCCAGATCGACGCGCGGTGTTCCCCCGCAGGAGGGCGTCACGATCGTTCCTTGCGACCAGGAAGCCATCCTTGCCGGCCGCCGTCACCAGATTTCCGCGAACGAGGGTGTCGGTGCTGCCGATCGGTGGGTCTCCGATCCCCAGACGGATCCCCGACTTGCGCGTCCGTGCCACCACGTTGCGGACGACCACGTTGCCGCGGCCCTTCTCGATGGCGATGCCCTCTTCGCTCCGGGTCACCCGGTTGCCGGCGATCACGTTCCGGCTGCCGGGGCCGACGAGGATGCCCGCGCCACCGCGCACGCACCGGTTGCCGCGAACCTCATTGCCGTCGGCTTGGATGAAGACTCCGAAGTCGCCGTTGTCCACGAAGTCATTGCCCCTGACCAGGTTGCCGGTCGACTTCTCGAGGTGAATGCCGATCTGGCCGTTGCGAAGGAACTCGTTTCCGACGATCCGCAGGTCGTGCGAGAAGAACACTCCGAGCCCGTCCCCGTCGGGCCTCGGGTTGTCGTTGGCGGTGCTGTCGCGGAGCACCGTTCCGGATGAGTTGCCGATGAGGAAGCCAAACCACTGGTTCTCCGAGGACGTGAGCTTCACCAGGCGGTTGTCGCGCACCCTGATGACACCCACGCCGATCGCGAACCCGCGCACAGCGCCGTTTCGGACGGTGACGCCCGAATGGTCGTCGTTCGCGACTCCGACGTCGCAGATCTGCCGGCGCGGGCAGCGCCGGACGAGCTTGCCGTCACCCGAGATCGTGTGGCCGCCCAGGTCGAGCGTGATGTTGTCGGCGCCGATCACGAGGCCGTTGCTCTTACAGCCGATGAGGTCCGCAACGAGCGTCGTGTCGGCGGTGATCGTGTCGCCGCACTGGAGACCGGCGGGGGGCGAC
>Ga0207675_100007434_pt1 | contig 10353 bp, 8 predicted proteins | sample KBSSwiS42_FD_184305 | JGI IMG/M metagenome (GOLD analysis project Ga0207675, IMG submission 184305) | Switchgrass rhizosphere microbial communities from Kellogg Biological Station, Michigan, USA - KBS Switchgrass S4-2 (SPAdes) (version 2) | ecosystem: Host-associated > Plants > Roots >...
CGGTCGTCGCGCCCAACCTGCTCGTGCTGGGCATCACCCGGGTGGTCAGCGGGGCCTGCTTCGCGGGCGTCATCCCGACCGCGCTGGTCTACGTCGGCGACGTGTGGCCCGCCGCCACCCGCCAGCGCCCCGTCTCGGAGGTGCTCACGGCGTCGGCCACCGGCATCGCCATCGCGACGGTCGGCGCGGGGGTGGTGGCCGACCTCGTCGGCTGGCGGGCGGTGCCCGGCCTGTCCGCGGCCGCCGCGGCCGCCCTCGTCGTCGCGCTGCGCAGGTTGCCGGAGCCGGAGCGCGCGCATGCGGCGGGCAACCCGCTGCGCTCGATCCGCACGGTCTTCGCCTCGGGCTGGGGCAGGCTCGTGCTGGCGGTCGTGCTGGCCGAAGGCGTCGTGGTGCTCGGCGTGCTCACCTACGTCGCGCCCGCCGTGCAGGCGCTCGGTCGCTCCACGACCGTCGCCGGTCTGGTCGCCGCGTCCTTCGGGGTGGGCGCGGTGGCCTGCTCGCGGCTGGTGCGGGCGCTGGTGGCGCGGGTGAGCTCGCCGGGGATCGCGGCCATCGGCGGGCTGTGCCTGGTCGTGGCGTGGGTCGTGCCCGCGGTGTCGGTGTCGGTCTGGACGCTGGCCGTCGCCGGGTTCGGCGTCGGCGCCTCGTGGGCGTTCCTGCACACCACCCTGCAGACGTGGGCCACGGAGATGGTGCCGGGCGAGCGGGCGACGTCGGTCGCGCTGTTCGCGACGTCGCTGTTCCTGGGCAGCGCGATCGGCACCGCGGTCGCGGCCCCGGCGGCCGAGGCGGGCGCCTACGCCGCGGTGTTCGCCTGGTCCGCGATCGGCGCGGTGCCGGTGGCGCTGACGGCCTGGTGGGGTCGCCGCCGCTGGGTGCGCGCGCGCTGACCGGCCGCGCCTGCACCGCGACCCCGCGAGCTCGCAGTGGCGTTCGTCAGCCGCCGCGCACGGGCGGCGGGCCTGCGCTCGCGACCGGTGGAACGTCGCCCTCCCACCGCTGCACCTCGACGAGCGCCCGGGACCCCGCGCAGCCCTGCGAGAAGCCCGACGAGCCGACGTCGGGGGTGAGCACGTTGACGTTGCCCGCCGTGCACAGCACCGGCGCGCCGCCCGGGTCATCGACCGGTGAGAACCAGGCGCCCGTCGACATCTGCACCACGCCCGGCAGCAGGTCGGCGGACACGCGCAGGCCCGCGAGGCAGGCGCCGCGGTCGTTGAACACGCGCACCAGGTCGCCCTCGGCGAGCCCGCGGGCGGCGGCGTCGTCGGGGTGCATCCGCAGCGGCTCGCGCCCGGCGACCTTGCTCGCGGCGCTGTGCGGGCCGAAGTCCAGCTGGCTGTGCAGGCGCGCGGACGGGTTGTTGGCCAGCAGCACCAGCGGGTAGGCCGCGGCCCGCGCAGCCCCGTGCCACTCCCCCGGCTCCAGCCAGGCCGGGTGGCCGGGGCAGTCGGCGAGGCCGTACGCGGCGATCGTGGCCGAGTGCAGCTCGATCCGCCCGCTCGGGGTGGCGAGCGGGTGCGCGGCCGGGTCGGCGCGGAAGTCGGCGAGGAACGCCTGCGGCGGGGACGGGTCGAGCGCGACCCGGCCCGTGCGCCAGAAGCTGTCGAAATCGGGGGCGGCGCCGTAGCGGCGGCGCCACTGCTCGTAGATGTGGCGCAGCCAGCCGTCGGCGTCGCGCCCCTCGGTGAACGCCTTGCCCGCACCCAGCCGCTCCGCCAGGTCGGAGAAGATCGCGTAGTCGTCGCGGGCCTGCGCGAACGGCTGCGCGTGCCGGTGCATGGCGGTGAGGTACGGGTCGGTGCGCACGGCGCCGATGTCGTCGCGCTCCAGCGTCACAGTGGCGGGGAGGACGACGTCGGCGTGCCGCGCGGTGGCCGTCCAGTACGGCTCGTGCACGACCACCGTGCTCACGGCCCGGAACGCCCTGCGCAGCCGGGCCAGGTCCTGGTGGTGGTGGAACGGGTTGCCGCCGCTCCAGTACACGAGCTCCACGTACGGGTAGCGGCGGCGCTCACCGTTGTAGGTGTAGGGGGCGCCCGGCGACAGCAGCATGTCGGCGATCCGCGCGACCGGGATGGCGGTGCGCACCGGGTTGACCAGCTGCGGCAGCGTGGGCGGGCCGACCCCGTTGACCGGCACCCCGATGTCGGCCATCGATCCGTAGCCGTGCCCGAACCCGGCGCCGGGCAGCCCCATCCGCCCCAGCAGCGCGGCGAGCAGCACCCCCGCCCACACCGGCTGCTCGCCGTGCTCGGCCCGCTGCAGCGACCAGCTCACCGCGACCATCGTGTGCCGGGCCGCCATCTCGCGGGCCAGCGCGACGATCGTGTCCGCGGGCACGCCGCAGATGCCCTCCGCCCACCGCGGGGACTTCTCGACGCCGTCGGCGCTGCCGTCGAGGTAGCCGAGCGCCTCGTCGGCGCCCGCGCAGTGCGTCGCGAGGAAGCGGGCGTCGTGCAGGCCCTCGGCGACCAAGACCCGGCACAGCGCCAGCATCAGCGCGACGTCGGTGCCGGGCCGCAGCGGCAGCCACCGGGCCGGGAGCCCGGCGGGGTGGTCGGCCCGGTCCGGGCCCGCCAGCACCACCTCGCCGCCGCGGCGCACCATCTCGGTGAGGTGGCCGACGGAGCGGTGCCGGGTGACGCCGCCGGGGGCCACCGCGAGGTTCTTGGCCGGGATGCCGCCGAAACACACGAGCAGCTCGGTGTGCGCGGCGATCAGCGGCCACGCGGTGAACGAGCGCAGCAGGTCGCCCCGGCGGCCGAAGATCCGCGGCAGCACCACCTCGGACGTGCCGATGCTGTAGGTGTTCACCGAGCGGACGTAGCCACCGAGGCTGTTGAGGAACCGGTGTACCTGGGTCTGGGCGTGGTGGAACCGCCCGGGGCTCGACCAGCCGTAGGAGCCACCGAACACGGCCTCCGGCCCCGGCCCGTCGTACACCCGGGTCAGCTCGGCGGCGAGCCGGTCGAGCACCGCGTCCCAGCCCACGGCGACGAACTCGTCTGTGCCACGGGCCACATCCGGACCCGGCCCGCGCTCCCACCAACCCCGGCGCACCATCGGCGTGGCGACGCGGAGGGGGTGCCGCAGGGCGCCGACGAAGTTGCCGAGCAGCGGCGACGGTGCGGGGTCCAGCGCGTCCGGCCGCACCGCTGTGACCTCGCCGGACGCGTCGACGTCGGCGGCGAAGGCGCCCCAGTGGGACATGTGCGTGCTCGGCCCGTTCATCGCTCGATGGTCGCAGCCGGGACCCGTCGCGGTCGACTACGTCCGGACATTTGACGGCGATCCCGCAGGTCGGACACCGCCTTGCCGACACCGTTACGGACACGGACGATGGTCGGTGTGAACGGGTCCGAACAGCTCGGGGCCGCACTCCGGTGCGGGCTCGAACGGCTCGTCCCACCCGTCGTGCTGACCGACCTGGAGCGGTTCTGGCCGTCCCGTCGCGGCCACGCGTTCGACGAGTTCTGTCGCCTTCCTCCCCGCTGACGCCGCGACGATCCCCGCTCCGCCGGGTTGACGTGCGCCGTCGGCCGCGACCGTCCCGTCCCGCCCGGCCCTGGAGCACCCCCGATGCGCAAGATCCTCGCCCTCACCCTCGCCGCAGCGCTGGCCCTCGCAGGCTGCTCGCGCGCCGCCGAGGCCCCGTCCGCCCCGCCCGCCGCCACCTCCCCCGCCGCCGAGCTGCGGCTGGGCTACTTCCCCAACATCACCCACGCGCCCGCGCTCATCGGCGTCGCCAACGGCTTCTTCGCCAAGGAGCTCGGCTCGACGAAGCTGACCACCCAGACGTTCAACGCGGGCCCCGAGGAGGTCTCGGCCCTGCTCGGCGGCTCGCTGGACGCCGGGTTCATCGGCTCCAGCCCGGCGATCAACGCGTTCGCCAAGTCCAACGGCGAAGCCGTCCGGCTCATCGCGGGTTCGACGTCCGGCGGCGCCCAGCTCGTCACCTCGCCCGACATCACCTCGCCCGACCAGCTCAAGGGCAAGATCATCGCAACGCCGCAGAAGGGCAACACGCAGGACGTCGCGCTGAAGAAGTGGCTGAAGGAGCACAACCTCGAGCAAGGCGCCGGTCCGGACAAGGTCACCGTCCAGAACCTGGACAACGCCCGCACCCTCGACCTGTTCAAGACCAAGCAGCTCGCGGGTGGCTGGCTGCCGGAGCCGTGGAGCTCCCGGCTCGTGGACGCGGGCGCCAAGGTGCTCGTCGACGAGAAGACGCTGTGGCCGAACGGGCAGTTCCCCACGACCGTGCTGATCGTGCGCACCCAGTACCTGCAGGAGCACCCGGACACGATCGCCGCGCTGATCCGCGGCGAGCAGCAGGCGATCGACTTCGCCGCCGCGAACGCGGCCGAGGCCAAGACGGTGACCAACACCGCGATCAAGCAGGTCACCGGGTCCTCGCTGGCGCCCGCAGTGCTCGACCGGTCGTTCACCGAACTCCAGTTCACGCTCGACCCGCTCGCCGCCACCTTCCCGCAGCTCGCGAAGGACAGCGTCACCGCCGGGGTCGCGGACAAGGAGACCAACCTCAAGGGCTTCATCGACGTGACCGCGCTGAACGGCGTGCTCACCCAGGCAGGCAAGCCCGCGGTCGACGCCGCGGGCCTCGACAAGGCACAGGGGTAGGACACATGACCGCTACGGTGGAGCACCGGCCCGCGCAGCTCGCGCCGCCCGCCGTGGTGTTGCGCGAGGTCGGCAAGACCTTCGGCACCGGCCCGGACGCCGTCACCGCGCTGCGCGACATCAAGCTCACCGTGCGGGCGGGCGAGTTCGTCTGCCTGATCGGCGCGTCGGGGTGCGGCAAGTCGACGCTGCTCAACGTCGTCGCCGGGCTGGAGGAACCGACCACCGGCGAGGTCGACCTCCGCACGGCGCGGCCGTCCTTCATGTTCCAGGAGTCCGCGCTGCTGCCGTGGCTCACGGCGGGCCGCAACGTGGAGCTGCCCCTGCAGCTCTCCGGCGTCGGCCGCCGTGAGCGGCGGGAGCGGGCCGAGTCGCTGCTGTCGCTCGTCCGGCTCGACGGGCAGGGCCGCAAGCGGCCGCACGAGCTGTCGGGCGGCATGCGGCAACGGGTGTCGCTCGCCAGGGCGCTGGCCTCGGCGACCAGCAACGACGAGCCGGGCCTCCTGCTGATGGACGAGCCGTTCGCCGCGCTCGACGCGATCACCCGCGACATGCTGCAGGGCGAGCTTCTGCGCGTCTGGGAGGCCACCGGCACGACGATCCTGTTCGTGACCCACGACGTCCGCGAGGCGGTGCGGTTGGCGCAGCGGGTGGTCCTGCTGTCCTCGCGCCCCGGCACGATCGTGCGCGAGTGGGACGTACCGGAGAACGGGCGCGAGCTCCTGCACGACGAGATCACCGCCCGCCTCCGACAGGTGATCACCAGCCATGCCGCGTGACGTCGGCGCCGAGGTGCGCGACCCCGCCGAGCTCGACATCGCCGAGGCGCTGAAGGGCCTCGACGCGCTCGACACCCCGACGGTCGTCACCACGCCCTGGTGGCGGCGCGCCCTCGCGGTCGGGCTGCCCCCGCTCGTGGCGCTCGTCCTGTTCATCGCGGTCTGGCAGCTCATCTGGGCCTCGGCGATCACGAGCGAGTACAAGGTGCCCGCGCCGATCTCGGTGTGGGACGAGTTCGCCGCCACCGTCGACGACGGCCGGGTGTGGTCGATCCTGTGGACGTCGATCAGCCGGGCGTTCGTCGGGTTCGCGATCGCGCTGGTCATCGCGACCCCGCTCGGGCTGCTGGTCGCCAAGGTGCGGCCGGTGCGGGCGGCGATCGGGCCGATCCTGTCGGGTCTGCAGAGCCTCCCGTCGGTGGCCTGGGTGCCCGCCGCCATCCTGTGGTTCGGGCTCACCGACGCCACGATCTACTTCGTGGTGCTCGCGGGCTCGATCCCGTCGATCGCGAACGGCCTGGTGGCGGGGATCGACCAGATCCCGCCGATCCTGCCGAGGGTGGGGCAGGTGCTCGGTGCGCGCGGGCTCACCAGCGCGCGCCACATCCTGCTTCCCGCCGCTCTGCCCGGCTACATCGCGGGCTGCAAGCAGGGCTGGGCGTTCTCCTGGCGCTCGCTGATGGCGGCGGAGATCATCGCGGCGGGTCCGCTGCTGGGCTACGGCCTCGGCGCGTACCTCAAGGACGGAAGCGACCTTTCGAACATGCCGGGCGTGATCGCCGCGATCTTCCTCATCCTCATCGTCGGCATCGGGATCGAGCTGCTGATCTTCCGGCCGATCGAGCGGCGCGTGCTGCGGGCCCGGGGGCTCGCCCCGGGCGTGTGACCGCAGATCACGATCTCGCATCCTCGGACGCTTCGCAGTGCACACGGGAGCGTTGATCCCTAGAGTTCGCCTGCCCCCCGCTAGGCGTTGTCGAAAGGACCCCCGCACGTGATCATCCTCGGTATCATCCTCCTCGTACTGGGCTATCTGCTCGGCATCAGCATCCTCACGACCCTCGGCATCATCCTGGTCGTCATCGGCGCCATCCTGGCCATCCTCGGTGCCACCGGCCGGGCCGTCGGCGGCCGCAAGTACTGGTTCTAGCCGGGTAGTCGCTCCCGCCCCGACCGCTACGCCTCCTGCTCGGCGGTCGGGGCGAGGAAGCGGGTAGGCGTCGTGCCGAACGCGGCCCGGAACGCCGCGACGTACGCGCTCGGCGTGCCGTAGCCCGCGATCACCGACGCGTCCTGCACCGTGGCCCCGTCGGCCACCTCCTCCAGCCCACGCAAGAGCAGCCGGTACTGCCGCCACCGACCCGCCGGGAGGCCGGTCTCCGCGCGGAACACCCGCTCCAGCGTCCGCCGCCCCACTCCGATGGCGGCGGCCACCTGCGCGACGGTCATGCCGGTCGCGAGCAGTTCGGCCGCGCGGCGGGCGGGCGCGCCCGCGGGCTCCGGCACCGCCAACGGCGGCGGCCCGACCTCGGTGAGCTCGGCGACCAGCAAGGTCGCCAGCGCCGCCTCGAGCGGATCCCGCCGGTCCAGCATCCCGATGACCGTCGCCCGCTCGACCAGCTCCCGCAGCAGCGGCGAAACGGGCATCGCGCCCGCGGTGCCCGGCAGGACGCCTGCCGCGCCACCTCGCAGACCCGTTGCGCTCCGCGCAGGGCCCATGGCCTCTGCGAGGTGGGCATCGCCTCTGCGAGGAGGGTCCGCGCGCAGGTACACCACCCGCAGCGCCGTGGGCCCGGCGAAGCGGATCGCGTGCCGCACGCCCGCGGGCATCCACACCGCCCACGTCGGCGGGGCGAGCCAGGTGCGCGCGTCCGAGCGCACCACCGCGAGCCCGGACCGGACGTGCACGAGCTGGTGCCAGTCGTGGACGTGCTCGCCGATCGACCCACCGAGATCCGCGGCCGACGTGCGCACGACGAGGAACGGCTCGTCGGCCACCGTGCGACGTTTTCGCGACATCAGTTGGCAAGATAGCGCGATTGCGTCACCAGGAGCCTCCTGGCTACCGTCGAACCCATGCCGAACAACCTGGCGTCCTTCGCCATCCACGTCGACGACGTCGACCGCGCCCGCGGGTTCTACGAGGCCGTCTTCGGTTGGGAGTTCGAGCCGTGGGGCCCGCCGGGCTTCTACCTCATCCACACCGGCACGGCCGACGACCCCGGCATCCAGGGCCTCCTGCACGCGCGCAGCGAGCCGCGCACCGGCGGCGGCCTGAACGGGTTCGAGCCCACCTTCGCCGTCGCCGACGTCGACGCCATCGCCGCGGCCGTCGAGCGGCACGGCGGCAAGGTCACGTTCCCGAAGGCCGTGATCCCCACCGTCGGCGCCCTGGTGCGCTTCCTCGACACCGAGGGCAACGACGTCGGGGCGATGCAGTACGACTCCCCGCCGCACACCTGAGCCTCACCCGAAGCGGTAGGGCGGAAGTCCGCGGGCGCCGACGTCGGCCAGGAACAGGTGCCCCGACCACGGCTCGGCGGCCGAGCGGCCGGGCGTGTAGGACTCCCGCGAGGTGGTGATGACGAGCGTCGCGAGGTCGGGCCCGGCGAACGTGCAGCAGCTCACCTGGGCCGCGTCCACGTCCACGGTGGCCAGGACCGTGCCGTCCGGGGCGAAGCACGCCACCGCCCCGCCGCCCCACAGCGCCACCCACAGCCGACCGTCGGCGTCGATCGTGAGGCCGTCGGGGAAGCCCATCTCGGCGGGCACGGCGAAGGCCGGGCGCCGGTCGGTGACGGCGCCGTCCGGGGTCACGGTGAGCAGGTCGACGCGCCGGGTCGGGGTGTCGACGTAGTAGACGTGCTCCGGGTCGCGCCAGGCCAGCCCGTTGGAGGTCGTCACGCCGGCGAGCGCGGTGCGGCACGTGCCGTCCGGGGCGAGGCGGTAGAGGCTCGCGGTGCCCTCCGGTCCCATGCTGCCCGCCCAGAACCCGCCGAACGGGTCGCACTTGCCGTCGTTCATGCGATCGGCGGTGTGCTCGGGCTCGGCGATGGCGGTGACCACGCCGGAACGGTCGAGCGCGGAGAACCCGTGGCGGCTCGCGACCACCCAGCCGTCGGCCGGATCCCGGCGGGGCACGACCGCGCTCACCACGTCGCCCGTCGCGTAGCTGCGCACGTGCTCGAACCCGGGGCCGAGCCGCGCGACGTTGACCAGCCCGGCCGGGATGTCCACCCAGAGGAGCTCGTCGGTGAGCGGGTCGTAGACCGGCCCCTCCCCGTGCTCGGAACGCACTCCCGCAATCGGCCGCGCCAGGATCGTCACAACGCACATACTCTCAAGCGATGCGCTCACAGCACTGGTACGCCGGTGACGACCGCGACGCGTTCATCCACCGCGCCTGGATGCGTCGCGGCCTGCCCGACCACGCGTTCGACGGACGACCGCAGATCGTCATCTGCAACACCTGGTCGGACCTCACCCCGTGCAACGGGCACTTCCGCGAGATCGCCGAGCACGTCAAGCGCGGTGTGTGGGAGGCGGGCGGGGTGCCGCTGGAGCTCCCGGTGCCCTCGCTGGGCGAGACGTTGCTGCGGCCCACCGCCATGTTCTTCCGCGACCTCGCCGCCATGGTGGTGGAGGAGCTCATCCGGGCCAACCCGGTCGACGGGGTCGTGCTGCTCGGCGGGTGCGACAAGACCGTGCCGTCGCTGCTGATGGGCGCGGCGTCGGTGGACCTGCCCACGCTCATGGTCACCGGCGGCCCCATGCTCAACGGCCGCTTCAACGGCAGGCTCCTGGGCTGCGGCACCGGGGTGTGGGAGATGAGCGAGGACGTGCGCGCCGGGCGGATGGCGCGCGCCGACCTGCGCCGCGCCGAGTCGGCGATGATCCGCAGCCGCGGCCACTGCAACACCATGGGCACCGCCTCCACCATGGCGTGCGTCGCCGAGGCGCTCGGCATGAGCCTCCCCGGCAACGCGGGCCTGCCCGCCGCGGACAGCAGGCTGCTGGCGCTGGCGCACGCGGCGGGCAACCGGATCGTCGAGATGGTCGGCGAGGACCTGCGCCCCAGCGTGATCCTCACCGGCGAGGCGCTGCGCAACGCGGTGCGGACGGTCGCCGCGGTCGGCGGCTCCACCAACGCCGTGGTGCACCTGCTCGCGATCGCCCGCCGGGTCGGAGCACCCGTCACGCTCGCCGACATCGACCTCGCGGGCCGCGGCATCCCGCTGTTGGCCGACATCCAGCCCGCGGGCACGTTCCTGATGGAGGACTTCCACCGCGCAGGCGGGCTCGACGCCGTGCTCGGGCAGATCCGCGAGCACCTGGAGCCGAGCCGCACCGTCGCGGGCGGCCTGCTCACCGACCAGATCTCCGGCCTGCCGCCCAACGACACCACGGTGATCCGCACGGCGGACGCGCCGATCGAGCCCGAGGCCGGGCTCGCCGTGCTGCGCGGCAACCTCGCCCCGGACGGCGCGGTGATCAAGCCCGCCGCCGCGACACCCGCGCTGATGCGCCACCGCGGCCGCGCCGTCGTGTTCGACGGCATCGAGGACCTGCACGCCCGCATGGACGACCCCGACCTCGACGTCTCCGCCGACGACGTGCTCGTCCTGCGCGGCTGCGGCCCCCGCGGCTACCCGGGGATGCCCGAGGTGGGGAACATGCCGTTGCCGCGCAAGCTGTTGGAGAACGGCGTGCGCGACATGGTGCGGATCAGCGACGCCCGGATGAGCGGCACCGCGTACGGCACGGTCGTGCTGCACGTCTCCCCCGAGTCCGCGGCGGGCGGCCCGCTCGGGCTGGTGCGCACCGGCGACCCCGTCGAGCTCGACGTCGCCGCGCGCACCCTGCACCTCGACGTCCCCGAGGCCGAGCTCGCCCGCCGCGAGCACGTGTCCGCGGCCGCCCCGCCCGC
>Ga0207675_100007436_pt1 | contig 10350 bp, 9 predicted proteins | sample KBSSwiS42_FD_184305 | JGI IMG/M metagenome (GOLD analysis project Ga0207675, IMG submission 184305) | Switchgrass rhizosphere microbial communities from Kellogg Biological Station, Michigan, USA - KBS Switchgrass S4-2 (SPAdes) (version 2) | ecosystem: Host-associated > Plants > Roots >...
CGCCGCAGGGGCCGACCGCATCGCCCAGATCGACCCCGATTTCGTCCCCGCCTGAGAGGTCCTGCCATGTCGCTCACCGTCCCCACCGCCGTCCTCGACGCCGCCGAGCGCGGCCCGATCGACGACGCCGTCTTCCTCGACGTCATCCGCACGTCGCTGCCCTACGCCTGGGACGTCATCGCCGCGGCGGCGGCGGACCGGGCGCCGTCGCGCCCGTTCGGCGAGCACGAGGTGCCGCCGCCGTCCGAGGCCGAGCGCGGACAGCTGCTCCGGGCCCTGGCCGGCAACGCGATCCGCGGCGCGCTGGAACGCCACCACGGCGTGGTGCTCGCCTTCCAGAACTGCCACCGCGTGGCCGCGTTCGCCCCCGCCGCCGTGGACGGCGCCGCCTACCGCGCGTTCGTCAGCCCCCGCGCGCAGCTCCTGCACCAGTCGCCGGAGCTGCGTAACTGCTAGCGCGACGGATTTCCGGCGCGCGCCGGGTCTCGATGGGGACGCATCCCACCGCTGATCGGAGTTCCCATGTCGGACCAACCCACCGCCGTCGTCACCGGGGCCAGCCGCGGCTTCGGGCGCGCGATCGCCGCCGCACTGGTCGCCGCGGGCCACGCCGTGATCGGCATCGCCCGCGGCGAACCGGACCTGCGCGCGGTGCACGCCGAGCTCGGCGACGCCTTCACACCGCTGGTCGGCGACGCCACCGACGAGGCCCTCGCGCTGGCCGTGCTCCACGAGCGCCGTCCTGCCCTGCTGGTGCTCAACGCGGGGGGCACGCCGCACATGGCGCCGATCCACGAGCAGACGTGGGACACCTTCAGCCGCAACTGGCACACCGACACCCGGCACGCGTTCACCTGGATCCGGGCGGCGTTGCGGGAGCCGTTGCCGCCGGGCAGCGCGGTGATCGCGATGTCCAGCGGCGCGGCGCTGGCCGGGTCGCCGCTCAGCGGCGGGTACGCCAGCGCCAAGGCCGCCGTCCGCTACCTGCGCGGGTACGCCGCCGACGAGGCCGAGCGGGCGGGGTTGGGCATCAGGTTCGTCGCGCTACTGCCCCAGCTCACCCCGGCGGGCGGCGTCGGCGCGGTCGGGGTCGCGGGCTACGCGGCGCGCCAAGGCGTCGACCGCGACACGTTCGTCGACGGCCTGCAGCCCGTCCTCACCGCCGAGCAGGTCGGCAAAGCCGTGCTGGAACTGGCCGCCGATCCCGCGCCCGCCACTGAGTACCAGCTCAGTGGGGCTGGACTGCGTACGCTCGGCTGATGCCGTCGAACGCCGAGTTCGCCGCGCTCACCGAGCCGTTCCGCACGGAGCTGCGGGCCCACTGCTACCGGATGCTCGGCTCCATCCACGACGCCGAAGACGTGGTCCAGGAGACCTACCTCCGCGCCTGGCGGGCCATCGACCGGTTCGAGGGCCGCTCGTCGGTGCGGCGGTGGCTGTACGCGATCGCCACCCGGGCGTGCCTGACGGCGCTCGAGACGCGCGCCCGGCGGCCGCTGCCGTCCGGGCTGGGCAGGCCGTCCGACGACCACCGCGTCGAGGTGGCGGCGGCCGAGCCGTCGGTGCCGTGGCTGCAGCCCGCGCCCGACGCGCTCGTCGGCGATCCGGCCGACGTGGTCACGGGCCGGGCGGGCGTGCGGCTCGCCTTCATCGCCGCGCTCCAGCTCCTGCCCGCCCGGCAGCGGGCCGTGCTGGCGCTGCGCGACGTGCTGGCGTTCCGCACGGCCGAGGTCGCCGAGATGCTGGACACGACGCCGGTGGCGGTCGACAGCCTGCTGCGCCGCGCCCGGGCGCACCTGGCAGGCGAGCGACCGGTCGAGCACGAGCTGGTCGAGCCCGCCGAGGCGGCCGAGCGCCTCCTGCTCGACGCCTACGTCGAGGCCTTCACCCGCGCCGACGCCGGTGCGCTTGTCGAGCTGTTGCGGGTCGACGTCGAGATGGAGATGCCGCCGACCCCGACCTGGTTCACCGGACGCGACGCGGTGGTCGGGTTCCTGGCCACGCGGGTGCTGCGGGTGGCGGGCCAGTGGCGGATGCGGCCGACCCGGGCCAACGGCCAGCCCGCCGTCGTCGTGCACAAGGGCACGGACGACGGCTGCGCGCCCTACGGCGTGCAGGTGCTCGGTCTGCTCGGCGGCCGGATCGCCCGCATCACGGCGTTCAACGATCCCGGCCTGGTCCCGACGTTCGACGTCTTCGCCGCGCGTCAGGGCGGCTCGTAGGGTTCCCGAAAAAGGCCACGACCTGCGGCTGGGTACCCTCGATCCCGTGTCGGCAAGGCGGGTCGTGGGTGCGCTCGGCCTCGTGCTCGCGCTCGCCGCGTGCGGTGCGCCGGACAACCGTACCTACGACGACGCGGATGTCCTGTTCGCCACCGAGATGATCCCGCACCACCAGCAGGCCGTGGCGATGGCGGCGCTCGCGCCCGCGCACGGGGCGTCGCGGCCGGTGCAGGCGGTGGCGAGCCAGATCTCCGCCGAGCAGATCCCGGAGATCGCGCAGCTGCGGGGCATGCTCGCCGAGTGGGGCCAGTCCGCACCCACCGCCGCACCCATGGGCGGCATGCCCGGCATGGGCGACGGCGGGGCGCTGGCGGACGCCGCGCCCGGCATGATGACCGCCGACGAGATGACGCGGCTCGAGGCGGCGGGCGGGCCCGCGTTCGACCGGGCCTTCCTGCAGATGATGATCACGCACCACCAGGGCGCGCTGACCATGGCCAAAGCCGAGCTGGCCGACGGCCGCGACCCGGACGCCACGCTCATGGCCCAGAACATCTCCGACGCCCAGCAGGCCTCGATCGAGCTGATGCAGCGGCTGCTCGCCGGGAAGTGATCAGCGGCCCGCGGCCCGCCGCTTCGTCCACACGTCGTAGGCCACCGCCGCGAGCAGCACGAGCCCCTTCACCAGCATCACCCGCTCGCTGGGCGCCCCGATCAGCGACATCCCGTTGTTGATCACCGCCATGATCAGGCCGCCGGTGATCGCGCCGACGACCTTGCCCACGCCGCCCTGCACCGCGGCCCCGCCGATGAACGCCGCGGCGATGGCGTCGAGCTCGAAGTTGAGGCCCGCCGTGGGGCCCGCCTGGTTGAGCCTGCCCGCGAAGATCACCCCGGCGATGGCCGCGAGCACGCCCATGTTCACGAAGATCCAGAACGAGATCGACTTGACCTTCACACCGGACAGCGCGGCGGCCTGCAGGTTGCCGCCCACCGCGTAGATGTGGCGGCCGAACACCGCCCGGTTGGTGAGCAGGGTGTAGCCGATGACCAGCGCCGCGAGCAGCACCAGCACCCACGGCAGGTTCTTGAACCGCGCGAGCTGGACGATCACGAACATCAGCACGAGGGACGGCGCCACGATCTTCGCCACGAAGAGCGGGAACGGGTCGACCGCCTGGCCGTAGGACAGCCGCGCCGCGCGGGTGCGCCACTGCGTGAGCGCGATCGCCGCCACCGCCGCCAGCCCGACCAGCAGGGTGATGATGTCGGCGCCGCCCAGCGGGCCGAGGCCGACGTTGCCGAGGTATCCCTCGACGAAGCCGTTGGACAGCGTGCGGACGGCGTCGGGGAACGGGCCGATGCCCTGGTTGCCCAGCACGGTGAGCGTGACCGCGCGGAACACGAGCATCCCCGCCAGCGTGACGATGAACGCCGGGATGCCGAAGTAGGCGATCCAGTACCCCTGGAACGCGCCGATCAACGCGCCCGCGCCGATGGTCGCGAGCACCGCCAGCGGCCACGGCACGTCCAGGTTCACCATCAGCACGGCCGAGATCGCCCCGGTGGCGGCCACCACCGAGCCCGCCGACAGGTCGATGTGCCCGGCGATGATGATCAGGATCATCCCGATGGCGAGGATCAGGATGTAGGAGTTCTGCACGACGATGTTGGAGATGTTCTGCGGCTCCAGCAGCGCGCCGTTCGTGAGCACCGAGAACAGCACCACGATCAGCGCGAACGCGACGTAGATGCCGCTCTGGCGCGGGTTGAACGACAGCCTGCGCGGCGACTTCCGCGGTGGGGCGTCGGCGGCCCCCGCGGTGACGGGAGCCGGGGCGGTGCTCGTCATGCGGACTCCTGAACGTGGGTCATGAACTGCATCAGGCGCTCCTGGGTGGCCTCGGCGCGCGTGACCTCACCCGTGATCCGCCCGGCGGACAGGGCGTAGATCCGGTCGCAGATGCCCAGCAGCTCGGGCAGCTCGGAGGAGATGACGAGGATCGCCTTCCCCTCGTCGGCCAGCCGGTTGATGATCGTGTAGATCTCGTACTTGGCGCCGACGTCGATGCCGCGCGTCGGCTCGTCGAGGATGAGCACCTCGGGGTCGGTGAAGATCCACTTCGAGAGCACGACCTTCTGCTGGTTGCCGCCCGAGAGCTTCCCGGTGATGCTCGCGACCGTGGGCGCCTTGATGTTGAGGCTGCGCCGGAACCCCTCGGCCACCCGGTACTCCTCGTGGTCGTCCACCCAGCCGCGGTGGGCGAGCTTGGCGAGACGGGCGGCCGAGACGTTGCGTTTGATGTCCTCGATCAGGTTGAGCCCGTAGCGCTTCCGGTCTTCGGTGGCGTAGGCGATGCCCAGCCGGATCGCGTCGGCCACCGTGCGCACCTCGACCGGCTCGCCGTCCTTGAGCACGCGCCCGGAGATGCCGACGCCGTAGGACCGGCCGAACACGCTCATCGCCAGCTCGGTGCGCCCCGCCCCCATCAGCCCGGCCAGCCCGACGATCTCGCCGCGCCGCAGCGTGAGGTTCGCCCCCGCGACGACGACCCGGTCGGGCTGGGTGGGGCTGTGCACGGTCCAGTCTTCGATGCGCAGCACCTCCGCGCCGATGTGCGGCTCGTGCGGCGGGAAGCGGTGCTCCAGGTCGCGGCCCACCATCCCGGAGATGATCCGGTCTTCGGTGACGCCCCCCTCGGCGAGCGACAGCGTCTCGATCGTGCGGCCGTCGCGCAGGATCGTGATGGTGTCGGCCACCGCCGCGATCTCGTTCAGCTTGTGGCTGATGATCACGCAGGTGATGCCCTCGGCGCGCAGGCCGCGCAGCAGGTCGAGCAGGTGCGCGGAGTCCTCGTCGTTGAGCGCTGCGGTGGGCTCGTCGAGGATGAGCAGCTTGACGTCCTTGGAGAGGGCCTTGGCGATCTCCACGAGCTGCTGCTTGCCGATCCCGATGTCGCGCACCGGGATGACCGCCTTCTCCCGCAGGCCGACCCGGGCGAGCAGCCGCTCGGCCTCGTGGTTGGTGCGGTTCCAGTCGATCAGCCCCCGGGTGGCGCGCTCGTTGCCGAGGAAGATGTTCTCCGCGATCGAGAGCTGCGCGCACAGGGCCAGCTCCTGGTGGATGATCACGATGCCGCGGTGCTCGCTGTCGCGGATCGACGCGAACACGCACGCCTCGCCCTCGAAGGTGATCTCGCCGTCGTAGCTGCCGTGCGGGTACACCCCCGACAGCACCTTCATGAGCGTGGACTTGCCCGCGCCGTTCTCCCCGCAGATGGCGTGGATCTCGCCGCGGCGCACGGACAGGTTGACGTCCGTGAGCGCCGCGACGCCGGGGAAGGTCTTCGTGATCCCTTCCATCCGGAGGATGGCTTCGGAACTCACGTGAGCTGGGCCGCCGTGTAGTAGCCGGAGTCGACGAGGACCTTCTGGTAGTTGTCCTTGTAGACGATCACGGGCTGCAGCAGGAACGACGGCACGACCTTGTTGCCGTTGTCGTAGTCGGTGGTGTTGTTGACCTCCGGCTTCTGGCCCTTGAGCACGGCGTCGGCCATGGTCACGGTGGTGTCGGCGAGCTGGCGGGTGTCCTTGTAGACGGTGGAGAACTGCTCCCCCGCGATGATCGACTTCACGGACGCGACCTCGGCGTCCTGGCCGGTGACGGTCGGGTACGGCTGGCCCGCGGTGCCGTAGCCGTTGCTCTTCAGCGCCGACAGGATGCCGATCGAGAGGCCGTCGTAGGGCGAGAGCACGCCGTTGACCTTGGCGCCGCCGCCGTAGGTCGACGTGAGGATGTCCTCCATGCGCCGCTGGGCGGTGGCCGGGTCCCAACGCAGGATCGCGACCGTCTTGAAGTCGGTCTGCCCGCTCTTCACCACCAGCGTGCCGTTGTCCAGCAACGGCTTCAGCACCGAGAGCGCGCCGTTGAAGAAGAACGTGGCGTTGTTGTCGTCGGGCGAGCCCGCGAACAGCTCGACGTTGAACGGGCCCTTGGCGCCGCCGTCGGAGCCGTCCTCCTTCTTGATGCCCAGCCCGACCAGCAGCGACGTGGCCTGCTCGACGCCGACCTTGAAGTTGTCGAACGTGGCGTAGTAGTCGACGTTGGGGCTGTTGCGGATGAGCCGGTCGTAGGCGATGACCGGGATGTTGCGGTCCTTGGCCTCCTGCAGCTGCGTGGTGATCGCGGTGCCGTCGATGGACGCGATGACCAGCAGCTTGGCGCCGCGGGTGATCTGGTTCTCGATCTGGTTGACCTGCGTGGGGATGTCGTTCTCGGCGTACTGCAGGTCGACGGTGTAGCCGAGCTTCTCCAGCGCGGCCTTGATGTTGTCGCCGTCGTGGATCCAGCGCTCGGAGGACTTCGTGGGCATCGTGACGCCGACGAGGCCGCCTGCGGCGGACCCGGATCCGGCGGCGGGCGCCTGCTCGGCGGTCTTCTGGCTGGATCCGCAGGCGGCCAGCGCCACGGTGAGGGTGAGGGCCGCGGCCAGTCGTAGGAACTTCATCTTCTCTCCCTTGAGGTCACAGGCCCTGGGCGAGCCGGTAGTAGGCCTGGTTCCAACGGATGCGGTCGGCGAACGCGGACGGGGTGGCGTCGGCGTCGATCAGGAGCAGCTCGGTGCGGGTCATCGCCGCGAAGTCGTGCAGGGTCTCCGGCGTCACGTCGCCGGTGAGCACCGTGTGGTGGGGGCCGCCCGCGGTGAGCCACAGCTCGGCCGACGTCGAGAGCGACGGGGCGGGCTTCCACACCGCGCGGGCGACGGGCAGCTTCGGCAGCGGCTCGTCGGGCGGGACGACCTCGATCGTGTTGGCGACCAGCCGGAACCGGTCGCCCATGTCGACGATGCCGATCACGGTGGCCGGGCCCGGTGCGGCGTCGAACACGAGCCGCACCGGGTCCTCCCGGTCGCCGATGCCCAGGGGGTGGATCTCGCAGGTGGGGGTGGCCGCCGCGATGGTCGGGCAGACCTCCAGCATGTGCGCGCCGAGGATCTTCGGCTCGCCCGGCCCGAAGTGGTAGGTGTAGTCCTCCATGAACGAGCTGCCGCGCGCCCCGTCGGCCCCCATCTCCTTGACGGCGGCCAGCAGCGCGGCGGTCTTCCAGTCGCCCTCGCCGCCGAAGCCGTAGCCGTCGGCCATCAGCCGTTGGACGGCCAGGCCGGGGAGCTGGCGCAGGCCGCCGAGGTCCTGGAAGTTGGTGGTGAAGGCCCCGAACCGCCCGTCGAGCAGGAACTCGCGCAGCCCGGCCTCGATGCGGGCGGCGTAGCGCAGCGACGGGTGCCGATCGCCGCCCCGTTGCAGCTCCGGCGCGAGGCGGTAGGAATCGGCGTACTCGGCCACCAGCGTGTCGACGTCGGCGTCGGCCACCGCGTCGACCCGCGCCACCAGGTCGTTGACCCCGTAGGTGTTCACCGAGACGCCGAAGCGCAGCTCGGCCTCGACCTTGTCGCCCTCGGTCACCGCGACGTCGCGCATGTTGTCGCCGAAGCGGGCCACGCGCAGGCCGTCGAGGTGGTCGCGGCCCGCGGCGGCGCGGATCCACCCGTCGACGCGCCGCACCAGCTCCGGATCGCCCGCGTGCCCCGCGACCGTCTTGCGGGGCACCCCCAGCCGGGCCGCGACGTGCGCGAACTCGCGGTCGCCGTGCGCGGCCTGGTTGAGGTTCATGAAGTCCATGTCGATGGACGCCCAGGGCAGCGCGGCGTTGAGCTGGGTGTGCAGGTGCAGCAGGGGCTTGCGCAGCGCGTCGAGCCCGGTGATCCACATCTTGGCGGGCGAGAACGTGTGCATCCACGTGATCACGCCGATGCACTCGGGGTTGGCGTTGGCCTCCAGCACCACCCGCCGGATCGCCGTGGCCTCGGTGAGCACCGGCAGGCCGACGATCTCGGCGGACAGCCCGCCCGAGGCCGAGAGCATGCCCTGGATCTGCGCGGACTGCTCGGCGACCTGGTCGAGGGTTTCCGGTCCGTACAGGTGCTGGCTGCCGGTGAGAAACCAGACCTGCTGCTTGGTCATGTCCGCTCCTGCCCGTAGACGTTCTGGTAGCGCGCGAAGAGGGCGTCGACGTCGGTGGGCTGCAGCGCCGCAGGCGTGCCGAGCTGGCGGGCGACGTGCACGGTGCGGGCGACGTCCTCGAGCATCACGGCGGCCTTCACCGCGTCGCGGGGGTCGCGGCCGATCGTGAACGGGCCGTGGCCCGCCATGAGCACCGCGCGGGAACGGCTGTGCCGCAGCGTCTCGACGATGCCGCGGCCGATCGCGTCGTCGCCGATCAGCGCGAACGGGCCGACCGGCACCTCACCGCCGAACTCGTCGGCGACCATGGTGAGCACGCACGGGATCGGCTCGCCCCGGGCGGCCCACGCGGTGGCGTACGTGGAGTGGGTGTGCACCACGCCGCCCACCTCGGGCATGTGCCGGTAGACGTAGGCGTGCGCCGCCGTGTCGGAGGACGGGGCGTGCTCGCCGTCGACGACGTTGCCCTCGAGGTCGCAGACGACCATCGACGACGGGGTGAGCTCGTCGTACGACACCCCGGACGGCTTGATCACCATGAGGTCCTGGCCGGGCACCCGCCCGGAGACGTTGCCCGCGGTCCAGGCCACCAGCCCGTTGCGGGTGAGCTCGCCGTGCAGGCGGGCCACCGTCTCGCGCAGCGTGCTGACGGCGGCGTGGACCTCGGCCAGCTGCGTCATCGGGCCCCCTTCGCGGCGGCGGCCCGGCGGCGGGCCTTGAGGCGGTGCATCACGTCGTTGGCGCCCCGGCCGAAGTAGTCGTGCAGGGTGAGGTACTCGGCGTAGAGCTCGTCGTAGGCCGCCACCCGCTCCGGATCCGGCTGGTAGACGCCGCGGCGCCGCGAACCCATGGCCTTGGCGGCGGCGTGGATGTCGGGGTGGGCGCCCGCCGCGACGGCCGCGTGCATCGCCGCCCCGAGCGCAGGCCCCTGCGCGGAGCCGATGGTGGACAGCGGCAGGCCGGTGACGTCGGCGTAGATCTGCATGAGCAGCGCGTTGGAGAGCAGCCCGCCCGCCACGACGAGCTCGCTGACCGGCACCCCGGACGCGTCGAACGCCTCGATGATCCGGCGCGTGCCGAACGCCGTGGCTTCCAGCAGCGCCCGGTAGGTGTCCTCGGGCCGGGTGGCCAGGGTCTGCCCCACCACGACGCCGGACAGCTCGTGGTCGACCAGCACCGAGCGGTTGCCGCCGTGCCAGTCGAGCGCGACCAGCCCGTGCTCGCCGACCTCCTGCGCGGCGGCCTGCTCGGTGAGCAGCGTGTGCACGGAGACGCCCTCCGCCGCGGCCGCCTCGTGGTAGGCGGGCGGCACGCCGTGCTCGACGAACCAGCCGAAGATGTCGCCGACGCCGCTCTGCCCGGCCTCGTAGCCCCACAGGCCCGGGGTGATCCCGCCCTCGACCACCCCGCACATACCGGGCACCTCGGCCAGCTCCGTGCCGTTCATGACGTGGCAGGTGGACGTACCCATGATCGCGACGAGCAGGCCGGGCTCGATGGCGTCGGCCGCGGGCACGGTGACGTGCGCGTCGACGTTGCCGACGCACACCGCGATGCCCTCCGGCAACCCGGTGAGGGCTGCGGCGTGCGACGACAGCCCGCCCGCGCGGTCGCCGAGGCGCCCGAGCGGGTGGTCGAGCTTGTCGGCGACGAACCCCTCGAACGCCGGGTTGAGGGCGGCGCAGAACTCCGCCGAGGGGTAGGCGCCGTCCTGGTGGATGCCCTTGTAGCCCGCGGTGCACGCGTTGCGGACGTAGGTGCCGGTGAGCTGCCAGACGATCCAGTCGGCCGCCTCGACCCAGTGCCGCATCGCCGCGTAGACGGCGGGCGCCTCCTCCAGCACCTGCAGGCCCTTGGCGAACTCCCATTCCGACGAGATGAGCCCGCCGTAGCGGGGCAGCCACGGCTCCGCCCGCTCGCGGGCGAGCGCGTTGATCCGGTCGGCCTGGCCCTGCGCGGCGTGGTGCTTCCACAGCTTGACGTAGGCGTGCGGCTCGCCGGTGAACTCCGGCAGCTCGCACAACGGGGTGCCCTCGGCGGTGGTCGGCACCATCGTGCAGGCGGTGAAGTCTGTGCCGATGCCGACCACGTCGGCCGGATCCGCCCC
>Ga0207675_100007438_pt1 | contig 10349 bp, 10 predicted proteins | sample KBSSwiS42_FD_184305 | JGI IMG/M metagenome (GOLD analysis project Ga0207675, IMG submission 184305) | Switchgrass rhizosphere microbial communities from Kellogg Biological Station, Michigan, USA - KBS Switchgrass S4-2 (SPAdes) (version 2) | ecosystem: Host-associated > Plants > Roots >...
GCCGCGAAGGTCATCGTAGCCGAGTGGCTCGGCGACGATACCGAAGTGCGCGAACACGAGATCGCCGGTCGCCGTTGCCGACGCGCTGTACCGGTGCGGGTAGAAGCCCGTCGTGAGCCCGTACCGCGCTTCGCTGCCGCCGCGCGCGACGGTGAGCTCGTTGGTCCCGCTTCCCAGGGACCCGATGGAAAGGCCGTATGGCAGGAAGTAGGTCCCGTTCGCGCCCATCGGCTTGAGACCGAGCCACTTGAAGCGCGCGGCGACCCATTCGAGCGCGATCGCGTTCTCGGGCGTGTCGGTCAGTCGGCCGCGGAGCGCGTCACCGGCGAGGAACTCGAGGTCGGCCCGCATCTTCGGGATGGTGATGACATCGCTGGCCGGCGCTCGAGTGGGGCTCGCCGTCTGCGCACCGAGCAGGGTGGGAACCGCGATCGTGATCGCGGCGAGCGTACGGCGCATCCGGTTCTCCACCCTCGTCGTCAGCCCGGGCGAGCGCGGCCGACGGCGCGCGTCAGCGCTCGTCGGGTATAGACCACCGCGAGATTGATCGTATACGCGGCGTCGCCTCCCACGGCGTTGCGCGGCTCCAGACCATCGGCGGCCCGCCCGGCGGCCGCCTCGATCGCGCCGGGCGTCGCCGCCTTCCCCGTCAACGCCTCTTCCACCTTCATCAGCCGCGCCGCCTGTGGGCCGAGGCCCGTCATGGCTACCCGCGCGCGCTTCACCGCACCGGCGCCATCGATCGTCACGACTGCCGCCACGCCAACCACCGCGTAGCCTGAAGCCGGGTCAGCGTACTTCTCGTACGCTCCACCAGTCTGCGTCGGCATGAGCGGAACGCGCACCTCGACGAGCACCTCGTCCGGCGCGAGCGCGGACGAGAACATCCCCCTGAAGAAGTCGTCGACGGAAATCGTGCGCGCGCCGCGGCCCCCGACCGCGCGGATCTCCGCACCTAACGCGAGCGTCACGGCCGGCAGGTCCGCGCCGGGATCGGCGTGGGCGAGGCTCCCGCCGATCGTTCCCATGTTCCGAACCTGCGCGTCCCCGATGCGCCCCGCCGCCTCGGCGAGCACCGGCGCGCGGTGACGGATCACGTCGGAGCCGGCGATCGCGGCGTGCGTGGTCGTCGCGCCGATACGGAGCGCTCCGCCTTCCTCGCGTATCCCCGCCAGCTCGGCAACGCGACGGATGTCGATCAGGTGCGCCGGCTGGGAAAACCGGAGCTTCATCACCGGGAGCAGGCTGTGTCCGCCGGCGATCAGCTTGCTGTCGTCTCCGAATTGCGCGAGCAGTGCGAGCGCTTCATCGACGCTCGCCGCGCGATGGTATTCGAACGGTGCCGGATACATGGTGCGCTTACCTCCCCGTAGTCGCCGTCGTGGTACCGCCGCTCGTGTTTCCGTTCGCGCGCGCCGCCTGCATCGCCCGCCACACCTTGGGCGCCGTGAGCGGCATGTCCAGGTGCGCAATCCCGAACGGGCTCAGCGCGTCCATCACCGCATTGACCACCGCGGGCGGCGACGCGATCGCGCCCGCCTCGCCCACGCCCTTGATGCCTAACGGGTTGACGGGCGACGGCGTCACCGTTCGGTCGAGCTCGAAGAACGGCAGCTGGCGCGCCTTCGGCACCCCGTAGTTCATGAGCGAGGCGGTCAGCAGCTGCGCATTCTCGTCGAACTCGGCGCTCTCCCAGAGCGCCTGCGCCACGCCCTGGGCGATCCCGCCGTGCAGCTGGCCGTCCACGATCATGGGGTTGATCACGTTGCCCACGTCGTCCACCGCGATGTAGCGCAGCAGCGTGACCTGCCCGGTGTCGGCATCCACCTCGACCATCGCGATGTGCGTACCGAACGGGTACGTGAAGTTCGGCGGGTCGAAGAAGCTCGTTGCCTCGAGGCCCGGTTCCATCCCCGCGGGCATGCTGTGAGCGAGATACGCAGCCAGGCTAACGTCCGCGAGCCCCTTCGACCGGTCGGGAGAGCCGCGCACGTGGAAGCGGCCTGACGTGAGCTCGATGTCTTCCGGCGCGGCTTCGAGCATGTGCGCGGCGATGCGCTTGCTCTTGTCGACGATCTTGTCGAGGCTCTTGACGATCGCCGTCCCGCCCACGGAGCCGCTGCGACTGCCGTACGTGCCCATCCCGAACTGCACGCGTCCCGTGTCGCCGTGCACGATCTCGACATCGTCGATCGACGTGCCAAGGCGGTCGGCGACGATCTGCGCGAAGGTGGTCTCGTGTCCCTGCCCTTGCTGGTGCGAGCCGGTGTAGACGCTGACCTTCCCCGTCGGATGAACGCGCACGTTGGCGCTCTCATACAGTCCCGCCTGTGCACCGAGCTGTCCGACCACCTGCGACGGCGCGAGGCCGCAGGCCTCGATGTAGCACGACAGGCCGACGCCGACATAGCGACCCTGCGTGCGCAACCGCTGCTGCTCGGCGCGGAAGCCATGGTAGTTCAACATGGCCAGCGCGCGGTCGAGCGCCGGCTCGTAGTTGCCGCTGTCGTACTGGAGCGCGACCGGCGTCTGGTAGGGGAACTGGTCGGCTGGGATGAAATTCCGGCGGCGCAGATCGGCCGGGTCCACACCGAGCTGCCGGGCGCCGAGGTCCACCATGCGCTCGATCAGGTAGCACGCCTCTGGCCGGCCGGCGCCGCGGTAGGCATCCACGGGTGTGGTATGCGTGAAGACGCCGGTCACGTCGGCATGGATGGCCGGGATGCGGTACTGCCCGGAGAGAAGGGTGCCGTAGAGGTATGTGGGGATCGCCGGGGCGAAGAGCGAGAGGTGCGCGCCGAGGTTTGCCACCGTGCGGACACGCAGTCCGACGATTCGGCCGTTGGCGTCGAACGCCATCTCCGCGTCGCTGATGTGATCGCGCCCGTGCGAGTCTGTCATGAAGCTTTCGTTCCGCTCGGCGGTCCATTTCACCGGGCGCTCGAGCGTCCGCGCGAGCCAGGCGACCGCGACCTCCTCCGGATAGACGAAGATTTTGGACCCGAAGCCGCCGCCGACGTCGGGCGAGATGACGCGGAACCTGTGCTCGGGGAGCCCGAGCACGAAGGCGCCCATGATCAGGCGGTGCACGTGCGGGTTCTGCGACGTCACCCACAGCGTCAGCTCGTCGGTCGCGCGCGTGTAGGTCGCGAGCGAGGCGCGTGGCTCGATGGCCACGGGGATGAGCCGCTGGTTCACGAGCCGCTGCCTAACGACGATGGCCGCGCCGGCAAGCGCCGCGTCAGTGGCGGCGGCGTCTCCGATCTGCCAGCGGAAGCAGACGTTGTCGCTGCCATCGTCGCGAACGATCGGTGCGCCCGCGGCCAGCGCCTGCTCGGCGTCCGCCACGGCCGGGAGCGGCTCGTAGTCCACCGTCACGAGCCCGGCGGCATCGCGCGCGGCAGACGCCGACTCGCCGACGATCACCGCCACTGCCTCGCCGACGTAATGCACCTTCTCGAATGCAATCGCGTGGTGGTTGCTCGGTTTCAGGCCAGGCAGGAGCCACCCCACCGGGATGCCGTTCACGCCGCCGTCGGCGAGGTCCTTGCCCGTATAGACGGCTACGACGCCCGGGTGCGAGCGAGCGGCATCCAGGTCGATGCTGCGGATGCGTGCGTGGGCATGTGGACTTCGCACGAACGTCGCGTGGAGGGTTCCCGCGACCTGGACGTCGTCGGTGTAGATCCCGCGGCCCGTGAGGAACCGCGGATCTTCCTTCCGACGCATGCGGGCACCGAGGACCCGCTCGACGCTGTCTGTTGCGTCAGCGCGTGTGGTGCGCTCGTCGCCGGTGGCGGGCGTTGTGGTCGTGGCCATGGTCGCCGCTCCTCAGCGTGGTTTGCTGCCGGGTACCTTGATCTCGGCGCCGGTCGGTGACGAGAGGATTCCGCCGGGCAACGACTCCGGCGGGATGACGTCGCCCGGCTCCATGGCCGGCATCTCCGTCGTGTGGGCCATCTGAAAGACCACGGCCTGCACGGCCCGCACGATGTTGTGGTAGCCGGTGCAGCGGCACAGGTTCCCGTCCAACCCTTCGCGGATTTCCTCGGCCGTTGCGGTCGGGTTGTCGCGCAGGAAGCCTACGCCGGTCATGATCATTCCCGGCGTGCAGAAGCCGCACTGCAGCCCGTGCTCCTGCCAGAATGCTTCCTGCAGCGGGTGGAACTGGCCATGGGGCCGGAGTCCTTCAATGGTCGTGACCGTGCTCCCGCTGGCGGACGCCGCGAGGACGGTACACGATTTCACGGCCCGACCGTCGAGGTGGACGGTGCACGCGCCGCACTGGCTGGTGTCGCACCCGACGTGGGTGCCCGTGAGGCCGAGGGTGTCGCGCAGGTAGTGCACGAGCAGGAGCCGCGGCTCCACGTCGTGCTCGCGCGCGACACCGTTCACCGTGAGGCTGACCCGAGTTCTGCCCGTCGCTGCCATGCTCGCGACCTCCCCTGGAGAGTGCATGAGGCACTTCGAACGTGGATCGGGCAGCCGCGAGATTCGGTCCGGCCGGCGGCGCGCCGAGCGCTAGCATGCACTGCGCTGTCGTGGTGCGTCAAGCGGGCGCCACCGGGCGCAGGGGTCGACGCGGTTGGGGGGCGATCCCGGCCTGACATCCCGAGCGTCCGCGTCGTTAGGCACAGGCCACCGGCCTCTCGCTCGGGGTCGCTCTCCGATGCGGGGCGTTCCTGGCGCCAAATTCGGCGGCGGCGCTCGCGACGCGATGACGGGGCCGACGGCCATTGTGACTACGGTGGCGAGAGAGCTCGCGCCGTTGCTCGACCACTCGCGTCTCGGCCCGCTCGTACGCCGGTTACGCTCCGGGCGACGAGACCCTCGTGACGACGAGTGCCCGTTTTGTCTCCTTCGAGTACTCGCCGAAGAGCTCCGAGTCCCTCCTCGAGTAGAGCAGAGGACTCATGATCCAAGGGTCGCGGGTTCGAGTCCCATCCTTAGGGGCTCAAAATCCCCCGACCTTCCGGTCTTGCGAGTTCGAGTGGCGATGCTCGGCCGCCATTGGATTAGCGCATCCCTCGCCGCCGAACCCGCGACACGGCCTTCTGGCACTGCGCAATCGCGTGGCATGGCGCTACGTTGGACACGGCGGCGGGCCACGCCGCCACCCGCCGAGTTCGGCGGCGTGGAAGCGCCGGCGATTCACGGCTACGCCGTTGAGGGCTGGTTATTACGGAACAGGTTAGTTGGCGTTAGGGAGCCACAGGCATTTTGAACCGGAAGGTCGCCGTGCGGTATACTCCGTCGCTCGTCGCCGCACTCATCGTCGGCGTCGCCCCACCGACCATGCGCCCACCGGCGTCGCTGAGCGGGCGCGTCGTGGCCGCACATACCGGAACGCCGCTCCCCGACGCGACCGTGCGTGTCGACGGCGTCAGCCGCGAAGCGCGGACCGATTCCGCTGGCGCGTTCGTACTCGCCGGCGTCCCCGGCGGAACAGTCACCGTTCGCGCCCGCCGCATTGGCTTCTACGCCGGTCTCGGCACGGTGCGCGTGGACAGCGCGTCCCCCATCGAAGTCGGGCTCGACCCCGTGCTCACATGCCTAGATGCCTGCGTTACGCAGCCGTCGCCGACGCCTGGCTACGTGCGGCTCCTCCGGTAGGGACGCCCGGTCGTGGCGGCTCCCTAACGTTCGTTGGAGCCGACGAGCGCCGGAAGCATCCGGTTTCTCGCCAGCATCCGGTATCTTGAAGTCGGCATCGCGAGCCCGTCACGTCGGGCGCTCGCAGCTCAACTCAAGGCGTTAGGTGGCTCCTCAGTATCGTCGAAGGGATGGTTCGCGAGGTTGGGATGCCGGATCAGCTCCATCGCCGCGATCTCGCGGTCGACCCGTTCGTCCTGGCCGGGGCCATGTGAAGCTTGAGTGCCACGCCCATCACGGTATCGCCGTGGCGGCGCAGACTGGTGACCTTTCCGCCCTTGAACACGGACGTGTAGAAGTTCATCGCCTCTTCGGCGTTGTCGTTGAAGCACGGGAACGGGCTGATCTTCGGCATGACGGTCATCCTTTGAGTGTGGGGAGAAGCGCGGCAAGGTTGGTGAAGCCGGCTTCCATGCCGGTTGCCGCCGGTGACTGCAGGACGGCGTCGCGCACCGCCTCGTTGTCGTATCGGAGGAGCATGGTGAGCGTCGTGCGGCCGTCGTTCTCCTCGAGCGTGACGGTCTCGACGCACTCGCCCTCATACCACTTCTGGTCGAACGACTCCGTCGAGACGATGCGGTGGGGCGGGGTGATCTCGAGGTAGGTGCCGCGCATCCCCATCTCGAAGCCGTCAGGGCCACGCCACACGTAACGGAACATTCCGCCGACGCGGAGGTCGATCTCGCAAACGGCCCAGGTCCAGCCGGGCATGACCCCCATCCATCGGGTGAGGAGCTCCGGTTTCGTGTAGGCATCGAACACCAGCTTGCGCGGGGCATTGAAGACCCGGGTGAGGCGGATCTCGCGATCGGACGGTGTCGAGATGTCGAGGGTACCTGCGGTTTTCGTCGGATTCATGTCTTCACTTGCCTCGGGTTCGCCTGCGTTTCGGCGTGTCCGCCGCCTTTAGCTCCTCGAGCAACGCATCGAGCCGCTCGTAGTTCGCTTCCCAGTATTTCCGGTAGCGCTCCAGCCACTCGTTCGCGACGGCCAGTGGCTTCGCCTCGAGGCGCCGAGGGCGCCGTTGGGCATCCTGCCCCCGCGAAACGAGCCCAGCACCCTCGAGCACCTTGAGGTGCTTGGAGATCGCCGGCTGGCTCATGTCGAAGGGCTCGGCGAGCTCGTTGACCGATGCGTCGCCGGATGCCAGGCGCGACAGGATCGCGCGCCGGGTCGGGTCGGCGAGGGCGGCGAAGATCGCGTCGAGCTGTGGGGAGGAAAGGGTCGGGTGTTGCATAACTGATCGGTTATATACGGAGTCAGTCGAGCCGGGGCAAGGGGCAAAAAAAGAGCGCCCGGAACCAGTTCCGGGCGCTCGACCTTCAGGAGTACTCCCCGAGTAGGACTCGAACCTACGACGCTACAGCTGGGGCGTTAGCCAGCAACACACTCCTACTCATGCCAACTTGCTGGGAGCAGCACCACTTGGCGGGTGCTCCGTCTGGCGGCTGGCTATTGGGTTCAGCGCTTCGAATCCGGCGCCTGGCAAACGAGGCCGCTCAAAGGGCTCGCGGGCCGGGCGCGGGCGTGAACCATCCAGCAGGCCGCAGTAAAGCGAACCTCGGCTCCGTGCACATAGCGTTCGAAGGCGGCGCGAACGGTCTCGATGATCTGCGTTCGAGTCGGTTCGTCCGTCTTCTGGAGGACCTGGCCGACGGGCCCGAGCCGCGTTAGGTAGCGGACCAAGTCCTTCTCAGGCAACGTGCACTCGACATCGAGCGGCCGAATATTGATCTCGGACCAGCCACCGTCCTCTAGCAACGCGTGAACACGGTCTTGGTCCGCGAATGCGAACTGCCCAGGTTTGTCGGGTCGTCGGGCGGGGACGTCCGGTAGGAGCGGAGCCGCGGCGCGTTCGGCCGTCGTCATGAATGGGTTCTCCGCGGCACTCCGCCAGGCGATGAAGCAGAGCTCCGCGTCGCCGGCCGCAGCACGCCGCAAATTCGCAAAGGCTCGGCGAGCGTCGTCGAAGAACATGACGCCGAAGCGTGAAAGAATCACGTCGAAGCGCATCGGCTCGAACGAGTAGGTTTGCGCATCGCCGTGGATGAATGTTGCGGGCGTGTCTTCCCGTTCGGCGCGCTCCCGAGCGAGAGCGAGCATCGGCTCCGAGATGTCGACGCCGACGCAGCGGCCTTTGGTGCTCGAGCGCCGAGCAATTGCGAGCGTCGTGGTACCGGTGCCACAACCCACGTCCAGGATCCGAGTCGCGGGCGAAGAGGAAACCGCGTCGACGAGGAGATTTTCGAAGGGTTTGAACACGTGGTCCAGGAGCTCCTGCATCTCGACCCAGGCACGTCCCGCTGGGCCGTTCCAAAGCGTTGCCTGGTCGTCAAAGGACGGGTGGGTGTGCGTGATGATCGTCTCCTTTGCTTGCGTTCGACGGGCCACAGCTACAACGTGCAACCTCAAGTCCAGTTGAGGTCAAGACGTGGATATCGGTGAGGTTTCGCGGCGGTCCGGGGTTCCTGTCTCGACGTTGCGGTTTTACGAGGAGAAAGGGCTGATCGCCTCCGCTGGAAGGCGGGGACTGCGCCGTCAGTTCGATCCCGGCGTGCTCGAGCGGCTGGCACTGATCGCGCTCGGGCGCAGTGGGGGCTTTTCGCTCGAGGAGATCGCGCTCATGTTCGCGCCGGACGGGCAACCGAACATCGACCGGAAGATGCTCACAGCCAAGGCGGACGACCTCGATCGGATCATCCACAGATTGCGCGCCATGCGGGATGGGCTACGGCACGCGGCTGCCTGCCCCGCCCCAAGGCACATGGAGTGTCCCACCTTTCGCCGCATCTTGCGGGCGGTGACAGCGGGCGTAGTTCGCGCGCAGCTGGATGATACGCGCCAAAGAGGGGCTCGTTCACCCGGATCACAAAGTCGACGAGATCCCCCTCGACCAATCCATGAAGGTCACGGTCAACGGCGACGTCGCAGCGGAGTCCGGTGATGTCGTGAAAAAAAGGTTCTTCGGGGATTTCCGGGAATCTCCTCGGAGGTGACACGCGCGGATCGCGGTGACATTCTCAGGCCGTCACCGACGCGCGAGGCACGGTGTGGCCTACGAGGACATCACGGCTCTGCTGCGGGCGCGCCACGCACGACGTCCACGATGTTACGCCGCGCCGGATTCGCGAGCTTCCGACCGACGTCACCCAGATGCTCCGCCGCTGGCGGGAAGGGGATCCCGAGGCGATGGATCGCGTACTCCCCGTCGTCTACGGGGAGTTACGGCAGCTCGCCCGGGCGCGGCTGCGTGGCGAGCGCGCCGGCCACACACTCGGCACGACGGGGCTCGTCCACGAGGCGTATCTGCGGCTGGTGGATGTGGAGCGCGTGGAGTGGCAGGACCGGGCGCACTTCCTCGCGATGGCGTCGCGCACGATGCGACGCGTGCTCATCGACTACGCCAACCAGCGCAACGCGGCGAAGCGTGGCGGGGCCCGCCAGCAGCTCTCACTCGACGAGAAGCTTGCCGCGCCGGAGGTGGACCTCGACACGGTGCTCGAGCTCGATGACGCTCTCTCATGGCTGCGATCAGCCCGCGGCAAGCGAAGGCGGTCGAGCTCCGCTTCTTCGGCGGCCTCACGCTCGAGGAGACAGCCGAGGTGCTCGGCACCTCCGCGCCGACGGCGATGCGGGACCTGCGATTCGCGCAGGCATGGCTGGCACGGGAGCTAGCGGGGTAGGTTGACGCGTATGACCCAGCCTCCGGAGCCGAGCGAGCTCGAAACGGCGCTACTCGCGGTCTACCGTGGACCGCTCGAGGAGTTTGTCAGCCGGCGCGATGCGCTGGCCAAGCAGTTGCGCGCGGCCAAACGGCGCGAGGACGCCGACCGCGTCAAGGCACTGCGCAAGCCGAGCCGCACCGCGTGGGTGCTCGACAACATCGTGCACGAGGACCCGGCGTCCATCGAACAGCTCACGGCGGCAATCAGGGCAGCGCAAACCGTGCAGTCCGGCGCCGACCTGCGCGTCGCGATGGACAACGTACGCACGGCCATACGCGACGTGGCCGCGGCGGGTGCGCGCGTCGCGATCCGCGCAGGGCAGCCGATCGACGCGCATGCACTCGTGACCGCTGTGCACGCGGTGATCGGCGAGACCAGCGCGTTCAGCGACCTGCGCGCCGGACGGTTGGTCGACGTGCCTGACGGCGGTGGACTCGATATCCTCACGGCCATCGCGATCAGCGTCCCGTCGTCGCCATCGGTTGCTCCATCGTGGCAATCGACCGCTGCACCCATCCCCGAGCCGCCGAAGGCGGAGCCGAGCGCGCAGACAGCGACGCAAGCCACGCAGGAGGCCGAGCTCGCGATTGTCGCGCGCGCCGATCTGCACCGCGCCGAAGCGTCGCTCGCGGACGCGCGCGAACAGTCGGATCGCGCAGAGCAATCAGTTCGAGAGAGCCAAGCAGAGCTCGATGCCGCCGAGCGCGCGGTCTCGCAAGCGCAAGCCGACGCGCAGGCGCGGCGCGCCGACGTCGAACGTGCGCGACGGGACGCGCAGGCTGCGGCGGCACATGTGCGGGATGCCGAGCGAGCGGTCGCCGCGGCCCGCGCGCGCATCCCGGACAGCGCCGAACGGTGATCCTCCATTCGGCCGGAGCTCGCTCGTTGGCTTCGCTCACGCCGCCTGGGTAGCGTTAGGCAGCACCGGTCCGCGAGGCCGATAGGCTTCCTCCGGAATCTCGGCGAGCGTCG
>Ga0207675_100007441_pt1 | contig 10346 bp, 7 predicted proteins | sample KBSSwiS42_FD_184305 | JGI IMG/M metagenome (GOLD analysis project Ga0207675, IMG submission 184305) | Switchgrass rhizosphere microbial communities from Kellogg Biological Station, Michigan, USA - KBS Switchgrass S4-2 (SPAdes) (version 2) | ecosystem: Host-associated > Plants > Roots >...
GACCATGCCGGCGGCGACCGTCTCGTTCGTGGCCTCGTCGACGAGGACGAACGCGCCCGTCGTGCGGTTCTCGGCGTACGGGTCGACGAGCAGCGGCTCGGCGAGGCGGAGGCGGATCCGCGCGATGTCGTTCAGGGCGAAGGCTTCGGCGTCGTGGTGGTCGAGCGTCTCGACGTCGAGCACCGACACGACCTCGTCGAGGATCGCGCGGGCCCAGCGGGTGGTGTGCTTGACGGCGAGCCGGGCGCCCGTCTGCGCCGGGCGCTCGCTCATCCAGCACACGTTCGCCTCCACCGTGCGGGCAGCGACCGGCTGGTCGCTCGGGCCGCAGAGCATGTCGCCGCGCGCGACGTCGACCTCGTCGGCGAGTCGGACGACGACCGACTGGCCGGCGACGGAGACGTCGAGCGGCCCGTCGTGGGTCTCGACGGACGCGACCGTCGTGCGCCGGCCGGAAGGGAGGACGACGACCTCGTCGCCCGCGCGCCACTCGCCGCCCGCGACCTGACCCCCGTAGCCGCGGTAGTCGTGGTGCTCGTCGGACATCGGCCTGATCACCCACTGCACCGGGAACCTGCGGTGCGCGACGTCGCGGTCGGCGGCGATCTCGATCGACTCGAGTCGCTCGAGGAACGTGCCGCCCGTCCACCACGGCATCCGCGTCGACGGCTCGACGACGTTGTCGCCGGGAAGCGCCGCAATCGGGATGGTCAGGGTGTCGCCGAGCCCGAGCCGGTCGGACAGGCCCGCGAGGTCCCGCTCGATCGAGCGGAAGCGCGCCTCGTCGAAGCCCACGAGATCCATCTTGTTGACCGTGAAGACGATGTGCGGGATGCCGAGCATCGACGCGATGGTGGTGTGCCTGTGGGTCTGCTCGATCACGCCCTTGCGGGCGTCGAGCAGGACGACCGCCACGTCGGCGGTCGAGGCGCCGGTGACCATGTTGCGCGTGTACTGGACGTGCCCGGGCGCGTCTGCGAGCTGGAAGCGGCGCGTGGGGGTGACGAACGAGCGGTACGCGACGTCGATCGTGATCCCCTGCTCCCGCTCGGCTCGGAGCCCATCGGTGAGGAGCGCCAGGTTGACGTAGCCGTCGCCGCGGCGCTCGCTCGTCTCCTCGACGTGCTCGAGCTGGTCGGACATGACCTGCTTCGTGTCGAAGAGCAGCCGCCCGATGAGCGTCGACTTGCCGTCGTCGACCGAGCCGCACGTGACGAGGCGCAGGAGCTCGCTCGCGGCGGCCTCGCCGGTCAGCAGCTGCGCGAGGTCGAGCGTCTCCATCAGAAGTAGCCCATCCGCTTCCGGTCCTCCATCGCGGCCTCGGAGACCTTGTCGTCGGCGCGCGTCTCGCCGCGCTCGGTGATGCGCGTCGCTGCGATCTCGCGCACGACCTCCTCGATCGTCGCCGCCGTGGAACGGACGCCGCCGGTGCAGCTCATGTCACCGACCGTCCGAAAGCGCACCCACTCGGAGAACGGCTCCTCGTGGGGATAGCGCTCGACGAACTCCGAGGCGGCGTAGAGCATGCCGTCGCGCTCGAAGACCTCTCGCCGATGGGAGAAGTAGATCGCGGGCAGCTCGAGCTGCTCGCGCGCGACGTACTGCCACACGTCGAGCTCCGTCCAGTTGGAGATCGGGAAGACGCGCACCTGCTCCCCCTTGCGGATGCGGCCGTTGTAGAGGTTCCAGAGCTCCGGGCGCTGCGCGCGCGGGTTCCATTGCCCGAAGTCGTCGCGGAACGAGAAGATCCGCTCCTTCGCGCGCGAGCGCTCCTCGTCCCGCCGTGCGCCGCCGATCGCCGCGTCGAAGCCGTGCTCGGTCATCGCGTCGAGGAGCGTCGTCGTCTGCAGCTGGTTGCGCGACGCGCGCGGTCCTGTCTGCTCGACCACGCGGCCCTTGTCGATCGACTCCTGCACCGAGGCGATCACCAGGCGCTCGCCGAGCTCGGCGACGCGGCGGTCGCGGAACTCGATCGCCTCGGGGAAGTTGTGGCCGGTGTCGATGTGCATGAGCGGGAACGGGAAGCGACCCGGGCGGAACGCCTTCTCGGCGAGCCGTAGGAGGACGATCGAGTCCTTGCCGCCGGAGAAGAGCAGCACCGGCCGCTCGAGCTCCGCGGCGACCTCGCGCATGATGTGGATCGCCTCGGACTCGAGCGCGTCGAGGTGGGAGAGGCGGACGAGAGGAGCCGTGGTCGTCATCGGTCGCCGCTCATGCGTGCAGGCCGCATTCCGTCTTGTCGCCGCCCGCCCAGCGGCCCTCGCGGCCGGTCCCGGGCGCCGTGCAGTGCGTGCAGCCGATCGAGGCGTATCCGCGCTCGTGGAGCTCGTTGACCGGGAGGTCGCGCTCCTGGACGTAGGCCCAGACGTCGTCGTCCGTCCAGTCGGCGAGCGGGCTCGCCTTCCAGATCTCGTGCCGCTCGTCCCAGCCGAGCTTGGGCGTCGCGGAGCGCGTCGGCGACTGGTCGCGGCGGACGCCGGTGATCCAGCCGTCGAGGCCGGAGAGGGCGGCGCCGAGAGGCCCGATCTTGCGGATCGAGCAGCAGAGGTCGGGGTTCCGCTCCCACAGTGCCTCGCCGTGGATCGCGGCCTGCCGGCCGAGGGAGGGGCCCTCGTAGACCTGGATCGCGACCCCGTAGCGGCGCTCGATCTCCCGCCACACGGCGTACGTCTCGGGGAAGAGCACGTGCGTGTCGAGCGCGAACACGCGCGCGGCCGGCTCGCGCTGGAGCAGCATGTCGAGGAGGACGCTCTCCTCCTTTTGGAACGAGCACGCGAGCGCGACGTTCGGGTGGAGCGCCTCGAGGATCGTCTCGACGACCTGCTCGGCGGTGAGCGCCTCGACGTCGGTCTCGCCGACGAGCTCTACGACCCTTCGCTCCACGACGGCGAACGGTACCAGCATGAGCGATATTTATGGATGACATTAGCGAAGCTTCGGTGCGGGCCGTCGATCGGCCGTCGGGTGGACAGCCGCGCATAGGGTTGCCGCATGGACGAGCTCGACGCCGGGATCCGCCGTGTGACACTGCCGTTGCCGACGCGCCCCGGGCACGTCCATGCCTATCTCCTGCCGCGCGACGACGGCTGGACGCTCGTCGACACCGGGCTCGGGCTGCCGGACGCGAAGGAGCGCTGGGCGAGCGAGCTCGGGGAGCTTCCCGGCCCGGTCCGGCAGATCGTCGTCACCCACTTCCACCCGGACCACGTCGGCGCGGCGGCGGATCTCGTCGAGCTCACGGGGGCGCCCGTCGCCCAGGGACGTGTCGACTACGAGCAGTGCCGCCTCGTCTGGGACGGGAGCGACTGGACGGACGTGCTCGACGACTGGTTCCGCCGCCACGGCGTGCCCGACGAGGTGATGCGCGAGCTGATCGAACAGGGTGCCCTCTGGCGGCCGTTCATCCGCTTCCAGCGGGATCCACAGCTCCTGGACCCCGGCGACCACGTCGACGGCTGGCGCGCGGTCGCGGCACCCGGTCACGCGGACGGCCAGCTGATGCTCGTGCGCGACGACGTGCTCGTCGCGGCCGACCACGTGCTCGACCCGATCTCTCCGACCGTCGGGCTCTGGCCGCGAAGCCGCCCCGACCCGCTCGGCGACTATCTCGGCGCCCTCGAGGCGACGATTGCCCTCGACGCGCGCGTCGCGCTTCCCGGGCACGGAGAGCCGATCCACGACCCGAGCGCGCGCGCCCGCGCGCTGATCGCCCACCACGCCGAGCGGCTCGCAGCGACCGCCGCCGCGCTCGGCGACGAGCCGCTGACCGGCTACGAGGTCTCCTTCCCGCTCTTCGGTCACGACCTGAAGCCGGCGGCACGCAGGTTTGCGGTGGCGGAGACGCTCTCGCACCTCGAGCGGCTCGTGCTGGAGGGAGCCGCTCGGCGGACCGAGGACGTCAGGAGAGTCGCCTATACTTCGGCGGAGTAGTGGACGACGACTTGCCTCCGAGTACCAGTGCCCCGGACGGGGCGAGCGTGCCTGCCTCTCGAGTGTTCCCGGCCGGTAAGACCTCACCGGGGTGTCGGCGATGACCGTGGTGGTCGAGCTCGTCGCGGTCGTCCTGCTGATCCTGCTCAACGCGTTCTTCGTCGCCGGCGAGTACGCGCTCGTGACGGTCCGGCGGACACGTATGAAGGAGCTCGCCGACGAGGGCAGCCGTACGGCACGCTCCGTCGTCAAGATCACGAGCGATCCGCCGCACTTCATCGCGGCGATGCAGCTCGGTGTGACCCTGACCTCCCTGGCGATCGGGGCCCTCGGTGAACGCGTGCTCTCCGAGTTCTTCGACCAGTGGCTCGCGACGGTGCTCGCCGTGCTCCTCGCGTTCCTGATCATCACCTTCCTGCACGTGGTCGTCGGCGAGCTCGTGCCGAAGGGGATCGCGCTGAGCTACTCCGAGCGCGTTGCCCTCGCCGTCTCGGCACCCGTACGGCTGTTCTTCTTCGTCTTCAAGCCGCTGATCTGGGTGCTCCAGCGGTCGAGCGAGGGCGCGCAGCGAGCCATCGGCATCGATCCGAGCTTCTCGGAGGGCGTGGCCCACTCGGAGGCGGAGTTGAAGATGCTGCTCGAGGTCTCGACCGAGCACGGGGAGATCGAGAAGGACGAGCGCGAGATGCTCTACAAGGTGTTCGACTTCGCAGAGAAGGAGGTCGCCGACGTCATGGTCCCGCGACCCGACGTCGCGGGGCTCGCCATCGACCTCGCTCCCGAGGAGGCGATGGCGGCGATGCTCGAAGCGCCGTACACCCGGTATCCCGTCTACCGGGAGACGCTCGACGACATCGTCGGGATCCTCCACGTCCGTGACCTGGTCGCCTCGTTCCACAACGGCGGCGGAGGCGCCGTCGCGCTCGCGGACCTCCTGCGCGCTCCGTACGTCGTTCCCGAGACGAAGGACCTCGGAGCCCTGCTCGCGGACTTCAGGCGGACGAGCCAGCACATCGCCGTCGTCGTGGACGAGTACGGGGCCACCGCCGGCATCGTCACCCTCGAGGACCTGCTCGAGGAGATCGTCGGCGACATCGAGGACGAGTTCGATCTCCCGAACGAGTTGGTCGAGCGGCTGAGCGAGACGACGGTCAGGATCGACGGGTCGTTCACGATCGACGACTTCAACGAGGAGTTCGGGACCGGTCTGGAAACCGAGGACTTCCACACGGTCGCGGGGTTCGTGTTCGGGCACCTCGGCCGCGCGGCCGAGGTCGGCGACGAGGTCGCGGAGGACCAGGTCCGCTTCCGCGTGCTCGAGACCAGCGGCTCGCGCATCCAGAGGCTCGAGGTCGAGTTCCTGCCTCCCTCGCTCGGGGCGGACGACACGCCGGAAGCCGCCTGACGGGCGCGAGGAGCGCGACGCTCGGACGCGACGCGCAGGTCGCGCGGTTCGTGTAGCAACCGGCCTCGTGGACTCACCGCTCAAGCACCGGGACTTCGCGCTCTACGTGGGCGCGACGGTCGCGACCGCGTTCGCGATCGAGATGTCGTTCGTCGCGATCGGGTGGCAGGTCTACGCGATCCACCGCGACCCGCTCGACCTCGGGATCGTCGGCCTGGCGATGTTCCTGCCGCTGCCGCTGCTCGCGCTCCCGGCCGGCCACTTCGCCGACCGGTATCCCCGACGCACCGTCCTCGCACTCTCGATCGCCATCGACGCGCTCGTCGCGGTCGGGCTGCTCGTCGTGACCCGTGCCGGCGCGAGCGAGACGTGGCCGTTCTTCGCGCTCGCCTTCGGCACGGGCGTCGCCACGGCGCTGGGTGCGCCCGCGGGGCGGGCTCTGACGCCCTCGCTCGTCCCTCGGGAGATCCTCGTCAAGGCCTTTGCGCAGCGCTCGATCGCCTTCCAGCTGTCGGTGATCGTCGGGCCGGCGCTCGGCGGGCTCCTGTTCGCGCTCCATCCCGAGCTCGTGTACGCCGTCTCTTCCGTGTTCTCGCTCGTCGCGCTCGCGGCCATCGTGCTGATGCGGGCGGGTCGCGACGGGGCAGGAGCGGGGTCGCCCGACCTCGCGAGCGTTCTCGGCGGCGTCCGGCTCGTGCGGCGCACGCCGGTGCTCTTCGGCGCGATCTCGCTCGACCTGTTCGCCGTCCTCTTCGGCGGCGCGGTGGCGCTCCTGCCGGTGTTCGCGCGCGATGTGCTCGAGGTCGGCCCTGCGGGCCTCGGCGTCCTCCGGGCCGCCCCCGCGGTCGGCGCGCTCTGCGCAGCGGCCGTCATGTCCCGCCGGCCGCTGCGCCGGCGCGCCGGACGCACCCTGCTGACCGTCGTCGCGCTCTACGGCATCACGATGATCGTCTTCGGGCTCTCGGAGACGATGTGGCTGTCGCTGCTGGCGCTCGCGGCCGGGGGCTCCGTCGACATGGTCAGCGTCGTCCTCCGCCAGACGATCCTGCCACTCGTGACCCCGGACGAGCTCCGCGGCCGGGTGACGGCCGTCGAGATGGTCTTCATCAGCGCCTCGAACGAGCTCGGCGCCTTCGAGTCCGGGGTCGCCGCGGCCCTGATCGGGGCGGTGCCGGCCGTGCTGCTCGGCGGCGCCGTGACCATCGCGGTCGCGGTCGCCTGGACCCGACTCTTCCCCGAGCTCGCGGAGGTCGACCGGCTCGACGAGCTGCGCCCGGTGGAAGCCGCCGTGTCCTGAGCTGTCATCTGGACGGGCGCAGACACGCCTGGCACGATGAACCGGTGGAGTGGGCCCAGGCAGCGGCGATCGTCGGCGCATTGACAGCGGTGATCGGACTTCAAACGTCTTGGATCTCGCGCGCGCTCGACACGCTCCGCGACGAGATGCACCGCGGCTTCGGCCGCCTCGACGCGCGGATCGATCGGCTCGAGGATCGCGAGCCTCCGAGCCTGCGCCGCGTCTGAGCGGCTCAGCGCCGTGCGCGCGCGAGCAGCTCCGCCGCGCCGACGCCTCGGATCGACGCGTCGAGAAGCTCGACGGGGTGGAAGGCCGGAAGCGGCCGGCCGGCCCTGCCGAGCGCCTGTGCGACCTGGACGAGGCAGCCGGGATTGGCGCTCGCGTACGCGTCCGGCTCGGTCGCCAGGACATGGGCAGCCTTCCGGTCGCCCAGGTCGCGGGCGGCCTCCGGCTGCGTGACGTTGTAGATCCCGGCCGAGCCGCAGCAGATGTCCTGCTCGGCGGGCTGGACGACGCGGAGGCCCGGGATCCGCCCGAGCACCGGCATCCAGGCGGCCGGCAGCCGCTGCGCGTGCCGGAGGTGACAGGAGTCCTGGTATGCGACCGAGAGCTCGAGCGGGTGGAGCTCCGGCAGCTCCGCGTCTCGCAGAGTCTCGGTCACGTCGAGCGCGGGCAGGCCCTTCTCCTTGAGGTGCGAGCCGCAGCCCGACGCGTTGACGACGATCGTGTCGAGACCGTCGAAGCTGCGCCGGAGCCGGTCGGTGAAGCGAGCCGACTCGTCCGCCCGGCCGGCGTGCGCCGACAAGGCGCCGCAGCAGCCCTGCGACGGAGCGACGACCTCGTGGCCCGCGGCGGCGAGCGTCCGCGCCGTCGCCGCGTTCACCTCGCCGAAGACGACCGACTGGACGCAGCCCGTGAGCAGCCCGACACGACGGGGAGCGTGTGTCGATCCCACACAGGGAGTGACCGGCGCCGGCTGCTCGGACGAGCGCCAGCGCGGCGCGAGGTCGAGCATCGGCCGGGCCCACGCAGGCGTCGGCAGCCGCCGTCCGACCGGCGCCAGCCGCAGCGCCCAGCGCATCCGCCGGGGGTGCGGGAGCGTCGCGAACAGCAGCCGCCGCTGAAGACGCTCCGCCCGCGGGCGCTTCTGCCGCTCCTCGACCGTCGCGCGCGTCTCCTCGATCAGCAGGTCGTAGCGCACGCCCGACGGACAGCTCGTCACGCAGGCCATGCATCCGAGGCAGCGGTCGAAGTGCTCGGTCACGGTCGGGCTCAGCGCGAGCGTGCCCTGCGCCGTCTTCTCCATCAGCTGGATCCGCCCGCGAGGCGAGTCCATCTCCTCGCTCCAGAGGACGTACGTCGGGCAGGTCGGGAGGCAGAACCCACAGTGGACGCACGCCCGCGTGAGCTCCTCGATCACGTGAGCGCTCCCGCCGGGTCGAGGCGTGCCTTCAGCGCGCGCTGGAGACGGCGCGCGGCCGCCGGCGGCACGCCGCCGACGCGGTGCGGGACGTACGCGATGCCCGCCGCGGGACGAACGACCGCCTCGGTGAGGGTCGAGAGGACGTTGCCGAGGTCTCTCGGCGCGAACGCGAGGCGACCGAGCGCGCGGGCCTGCCGCCCGCGGGCCTCCTCCCAGACACTCGCGTCTCCCGGGCCACCGCCGACGAGCGCGCGTGCGGCGTCCATCTGCTCGGCGACGGCGCCCTCTCGTCCTTCGAAGAGCACCGCCACCCGTCCCGGATGGTGGACGTCGAGGGCGCTCGGCTGGAGCTGCGATCGCCGCAGCGCGCGCACGACGCCCGCCGGGTCGTCGGTCTCGACCACGAGCGTCGCCGCGGCGGCCGGGAGCGGGTGGAGGCGCAGCGAGACGCGCGCGATGAGCGCGAGCCGTCCCTCCGAGCCGCAGACGAGCTTCCCGAGGTCGTAGCCCGCGACGTTCTTCACGACCTTGCCGCCCGAGCTCGCGACCGTTCCGTCGCCGAGGACGAGGGTGACGCCGAGGACGAGGTCGCGCGGGGTGCCGAAGCGGTGCGAGAGCGGCCCGGAGCGGCGCTCGGCGAGGCAGGCGCCGACGGTGGGGTCGCCGGGTGGGTCGAGCGAGAGCCGCTGCCCCGCGCGGGCGAGGGTCGCCTGCAGCGTCGAGAGCCTGATGCCGGCCTCGACCGTGCAGGTGAGGTCGCCGGCCTCGTGCTCGAGCACGCGGTCCAGGCCGTCGGTGACGAGATCGTCGCCGATCCGGATGCGGCGGCCCGACGCCGACGCGTCCGCGACGATCGCCGCCGCCTCGTCGATCGTGCCGGGCCGCATCAGAAGCGCTCCGCCAGCCCGAGCCGCTCGAGCGGATGGGCGCGATACGGGCCGGGGACCTCGCCGCAGAGGCGCGGCGTGGGGATCACCTTGCCCGGGTTCGCGATCCCGTCGGGGTCGAACGCACGGCGAACCCGCTCGAAGGCCTCGAGGTCGCGCTCGGAGAACATCGACGGCATGGCGCAGGCCTTGTCGACGCCGATCCCGTGCTCGCCCGTCAGCGATCCGCCCGCGTCGACGCACGCCGCGAGAATCGCGTCGGCGAGCGTCTTCGCGCGCTCGTAGTCGCCCTCGACGGCCGCGTCGTAGAGCACCAGCGGGTGGAGGTTCCCGTCGCCGGCATGGAAGACGTTCCCGACGCGGAGCCCGTGCTCCGCCGAGAGCTCGTCGATCCGGCGGAGGACCGACGGCAGCTTGGTGCGCGGCACGACGCCGTCCTGCACGTAGTAGTCGGGCGACACGCGCCCCATCGCGGCGAAGGCGCCCTTGCGGCCCTTCCAGAGCAGCGCCCGCTCGTCCGCGTCGCGGGCCGTGCGGATCTCGAAGGAGCCCGCCGCGCGACAGGTCGAGTCGACCGCGGCGACGTCCTCCTCGACCTGCGCAGCAACTCCGTCGAGCTCGACGAGCAGCACCGAGCCCGCGCCGTCCGGGTAGCCGGGGTGGTAGGCGGCCTCGGCAGCCTGGATCGTGAACCGGTCCATGATCTCCATCGCGGACGGCAGGATCCCCGCCGCCACGATCCGGGAGACCGCATCGCCCGCCTCCTCGACCGAGCGGAAGCCGGCGAGCTGCGTCACGACCGCCTCGGGCGCGCGGACGATCCGGAGCGTCAGCTCGACGGCGATCCCGAGCGTCCCCTCCGAGCCGATCACGACGCCGAGCAGGTCGGGCCCGTCGTCGCCGTCGATCGCCTTGCCGCCGAGCTCGAGCAGCTCGCCGTCGGGCAGGACGACCTTCGCGCCGGTGACGTGGTTGACCGTGAACCCGTGCTTGAGGCAATGCGCGCCGCCCGAGTTCTCCGCGACGTTGCCGCCGATCGTGCAGACCTGCTGGCTCGACGGATCGGGGGCGTAGAAGTAGCCCTCGCCGGCAACGGCGCGGGTCACGTCGAGGTTGGCCACGCCCGGCTCGACCACCACGCGCTCGCTCTCGAGGTCGATCTCGAGGACACGGCACATCCGCGCGACGGAGACGACGATCCCGTCGGCGACGGGAAGCGCCCCGCCGGAGAGGCCCGTCCCGGCCCCACGCGCTACGAAGGGAATCCCCTCACGCGCGCACAGCCGAAGCACCGCCTGGACCTCTTCGGACGAGCCCGGAAGCACCACGCACGCGGGCTGCGCGCGCCACCCCGTGAGCCCGTCACAGTCGTACGTGGCGAGGTCCTCGGCGGCCGTGAGGACG
>Ga0207675_100007445_pt1 | contig 10342 bp, 14 predicted proteins | sample KBSSwiS42_FD_184305 | JGI IMG/M metagenome (GOLD analysis project Ga0207675, IMG submission 184305) | Switchgrass rhizosphere microbial communities from Kellogg Biological Station, Michigan, USA - KBS Switchgrass S4-2 (SPAdes) (version 2) | ecosystem: Host-associated > Plants > Roots >...
CCGGGCCCGTCGTTGCCGTTGGCGCCGCCGAGTGCGCTCATGAAGATGCCGCCCGGCCCGCAGTGGACGGTGTGGGGTCGGGAGTAGCCGGCCTTGGCGGCCAGCTCGTCGGCCTCGATGGTCCGGACCACCTTGGGGTTGCGGGGGTCGGGTTTGGTGTCCAGCACATAGGTCCGCGAGGAGCGGAGGCCGGGGATGATGAGGTAGCGCCGCTCCAGCGGCTGGCCGTGGTCGCCGTGGCCCTGGTGGCACAGGGCGCTGGAGCAGGCGTTCCAGCCGAAGTGGTGGAGCTCGTTGCCGGCCGTCGGCAGCTCGCTCCAGCCAACCACCCGGCCATGCGTGGCCGAGGACGGGTCGGTGTCGATCACCGCCATGGCGTCCTTGGCCCGGCCGGCCGGGTCGTAGGCGGCGACGTAGGCGAGCTGCTCCGGCGGCGCGGCGACCGCCTCACCGGGGCTGCGGTAGAAAGTGGGATCGACCTGGTTCTGCATGCCTCCTCCTCCCTCGGTCGGTCGACCGAACTTGCGGAAGTGTGCAACACTCCTTCAGGTATGTCAAGATCGGTCGTACGACCGACCCAGGTTGAGAGTCCAGGAGGAAGGAAACGCCGTGGTGGACGTGGTGACCGACACCCGCCTGCGCATCATCGAGGCTGCCCGGACCCGGCTGCTGGCCGACGGCTACGCCGGGCTGTCGACCCGGAAGGTGGCCGAGGAGGCGGGGGTGCCGCTCAGCCAGCTCCACTACCACTTCGGGTCCAAGGGCGGGCTGATCACCGCCCTGTTCGCCGAGGAGAACAACCGCCTCCTGGAGCGCCAGACCGAGATGTACGCCCAGGACAAGCCGCTCTGGCAGCGCTACGAGCAGGCCTGCGACTTCCTCGAGGACGACCTCGAGTCGGGCTATGTCCGGGTCCTCCAGGAGATGCTGGCCGCCGGGTGGTCCAACCCCGAGATCGGCGACGTCGTTCGCGACCTGCTCGCCCGCTGGTACGTGCTCCTGGCCGACGTGGCCCGCGAGGCCGAGCGCCGCTTCGGCGCCCTCGGCCCCTTCACCCCCGAGGAGATCGCGACCCTGGTCGCCAACGCCTTCATCGGCTCCGAGGCCCTGCTGCTGCTCGGGTTCGAGCGCCCGGTGATGCCGATCCGCTCGGCCCTGCGACGCATCGGCGTCATCATCCGCGAGCGTGAGGAGGCCGCGGGCGCCGTCGGGGCCCCCATTGTTGCTGGCTAGGCGACGTTTTGGTATCTTGTGCATCCGGCCCGGCTACCGCCAGGCCTTTGCGCTGTGGGCTAAGCCCTGGCGCTCCCCATGTTCCAACGAGCAACCAGGCACGGTGCTTGCCGTGCGCGAAGTCTGACGGGTGAAGGGAAGAGCTTGCCGAAGAAGGACGGCGCCATCGAGGTCGAGGGGACCGTCGTCGAACCCCTCCCGAACGCCATGTTCCGGGTGGAGCTGGCCAACGGCCACCGCGTCCTGGCGCACATCTCCGGGAAGATGCGCATGCACTACATCCGCATCCTCCCCGGCGACCGGGTGGTCGTCGAGCTGTCCCCCTACGACCTCAACCGAGGCCGGATCACCTACCGGTACAAGTAGGAAGTGACATGAAGGTCAAGCCGTCGGTCAAGAAGATCTGCGAGAAGTGCAAGACCATCCGCCGCCACGGCGTGGTGATGGTCATCTGCAGCAACCCCCGCCACAAGCAGCGGCAGGGCTGATCGCAGGGCCTGGAGGTACCGAGCACACATGGCACGAATCGCCGGCGTCGACCTCCCCCGCGAGAAGCGGGTGGAGATCGGCCTCACCTACATCTTCGGCCTCGGCCGGACCCGCGCCATCGAGACGGTCAAGGGGACCCGGGTGAACCCCAACACCCGCGTCCGCGACCTGTCCGAGGAGGAGGTCGTCCGCCTCCGGGACTGGATCGACTCCCACTACAAGGTCGAGGGCGACCTGCGCCGTGAGGTCCAGCAGGACATCAAGCGCAAGATCGAGATCGGCTGCTACCAGGGCATCCGGCACCGCCGGGGGCTGCCGGTGCGCGGCCAGCGCACCCACACCAACGCCCGCACCCGCAAGGGCCCCAAGAAGACCGTTGCCGGCAAGAAGAAGGCCACGAAGAAGTAAAAGGAGACGGGAGACTTGCCACCGAAGAAGACCGGAGCCAAGAAGCCCCGGCGGCGCGAGAAGAAGAACATCGCGCACGCCCATGCCCATATCAAGTCCAGCTTCAACAACACGATCGTGACCATCACCGACCCCCAGGGCAACACGATCGCGTGGGCGACGTCGGGCAACGTCGGGTTCAAGGGCTCGCGCAAGTCGACCCCGTTCGCGGCCCAGCTGGCGGCCGAGCAGGCCGCCCGCCGGGCCCAGGAGCACGGCGTCCGCAAGGTCGACGTGTTCGTCAAGGGCCCCGGCTCCGGCCGGGAGACGGCCATCCGCTCCCTCCAGGCCGCCGGCCTGGAGATCCAGGGCATCCAGGACGTCACCCCTGTCCCCCACAATGGCTGCCGCCCGCCCAAGCGGCGCCGCGTCTGAGAGAGCGAGCAGAACATGGCGAGATACACCGGCCCTGACTGCAGGCTCTGCCGGCGCGAGAAGACCAAGCTCTTCCTCAAGGGCTCCAAGTGCGAGAGCCCCAAGTGCCCGGTGGAGAAGCGACCCTACCCGCCCGGCGAGCACGGCCGCGGCCGGCTCAAGGAGAGCGAGTACAACCTCCAGCTCCGGGAGAAGCAGAAGGCCCGCCGCATCTACGGCATCCTCGAGAAGCAGTTCCACAACTACTACGTCGAGGCGGCCCGGCGGAAGGGCATCACCGGCGAGACCCTGCTCCAGCTGCTCGAGACGCGGCTGGACAACGTGGTCTACCGCGGCGGCCTGGCCCGGAGCCGCGACCAGGCACGCCAGCTGGTCCGGCACTCGCACGTGACCGTCAACGGCAAGAAGGTCAACATCCCCTCCTACCAGGTCAAGCCGGGCGACGTCGTCCAGGTCAAGGAGCGCATGCGCCAGAACCTGAACGTGCACGAGTCGATCCAGCTCCAGACCGGCCGGCCCCAGCCGGGCTGGCTCGAGCTGAACGCCGGCGAGGCCAGGCTGACCGTCAACAGCATCCCGTCCCGTGACCAGGTCGAGGTGCCCATCCAGGAGCAGCTCATCGTCGAGCTCTACTCCAAGTAGCAAGTAGCGACCACGAGGGCTTCCCCGAGTCATATGGCGGGCCGGGGAGCCGGAGGTGAACACCGTACCCATGGAGATCTCGCGCCCACGCATCGAGTCCAACCCACTGTCGGACACCCGCTCGCGCTTCGTCATCGAGCCGCTGGAGCCCGGCTTCGGCTACACGCTCGGCAACTCGCTGCGCCGCACCCTGCTGTCGTCCATCCCGGGCGCCGCCGTCACGTCGATCAAGATCGACGGCGTCCTGCACGAGTTCTCGTCCATCCAGGGCGTGAAGGAGGACGTCACCGACGTCATCCTCAACGTCAAGGAGCTGCGTCTGCGCTCGGAGACCAACGAGCCGGCGACCATGTTCCTGCGCTCCACCGGCCCCGGTGACGTGACCGCGGCCGACATCGTGCCCCCGGCCGACATCGACGTCATCAACCCCGAGCTGCACCTGGCCACCCTGAACACCAAGGCCAAGCTGGAGATGGAGCTGCGGGTCGAGAAGGGCCGCGGCTACCGGCCGGCCGAGCGCAACAAGTCGGCCTCCGACGAGATCGGCCGCATCCCGGTCGACTCGATCTTCTCGCCGGTGCGCCGGGTCAGCTACACCGTCGAGGCCACCCGCTCGGGCGAGATGACCAACTACGACCGGCTGATCCTCGACGTCGAGACCGACGGCTCGCTGACCCCTGAGGACGCGCTGGCCTCGGCCGGCGGGACCCTGCGGGAGCTGGTCAGCCTGTTCGCCGACCTGACCGGCGGCGGCGAGGGCCTCTCGCTCGGCCCGGCCGAGCAGACCGGCCCGCTCGGGGCCAACCTGGACACGCCGATCGAGGAGCTCGACCTGTCGGTCCGTTCCTACAACTGCCTGAAGCGCGAGGGCATCACCACGGTCGGCGAGCTGGTCACCAAGTCCGAGGCCGACCTGCTCGACATCCGCAACTTCGGCGCCAAGTCGATCGACGAGGTCCGCGAGAAGCTCCAGGAGCTCGGCCTTTCGCTGAGGGAGGAATAACCGTATGCCGACCCCGACCAAGGGGCCTCGCCTGGGCGGGGGACCGGCCCACGAGAAGCTGATCATCTCCAACCTGGCCCGGGCCCTGTTCTCCGAGGGCCGCATCCGCACCACCGAGGCCAAGGCCAAGCGCCTGCGGCCCCAGGCCGAGCGGCTGATCACCTTCGCCAAGCGCGGCGACGTGGCCAGCCGCCGCCAGGTCCTGACCGTGGTCCGCGACAAGGCGGTCGTGCACACCCTGTTCGCCGAGATCGCCCCACGGTTCGCCGACCGCCAGGGCGGCTACACCCGCATCCTCAAGCTCGGCCCCCGCCCGGGCGACGGCGCCCCCATGGTCCTGATCGAGCTGGTCGAGCAGGGCGAGGGCGAGCGGTCGGCCACCGACACCGAAGACGGCGGCCGTCGCCGCCGCCGCTTCGGCCGCCGCGGCGCCCGCTCCGAGGCCGCCCCCGAGGGCGCCAACCGGGCCGAGCGCCGCGCCGCCCTCCGCCGCCGCGGCACCTCCCCGGTCGAGGCCGAAGCGGCCCTGGCCGGCGAGGACCTCGACGACGACGCCGAAGAGCTCGACGAGGACCGCCCGGCCGTTCCCACCGACGCCGAGATCGAAGCCGGCGCCACCGCCGCCGGCGACGACGAGGCCGAGGCCGAGGCGGACGACGACGAGGTCGCGGAGGACGGAGCCGTCGAAGCCGAGACCGAGGAGTCCCCGACCGGCGAGGCCGACACCGCCATCGAGCCCGGAGTTACTGAGTCCGGGGTCGACGAGTCCGAGCCAGCCTCCGCCCAGGCCGACGACGACACCGCCGAGACCACCGACGACGAGGACCGGGACCGCAAGTAGGTCCCATGGGCGCCGACCACCAACCCAAGCGGTCGGCGCCCCACCGCCCGGTCCTCTCGGGAATCGCGCCCGACCCTCCCGGCCCTGGCGGACGCAGCGTCGAGCCCCCCGACCTATCTGCTGTCGAGAGCCCCGGTCGGGAGGGTAGCCGACGTGGCCGGGGGGGCGACGGCGAGTTTCCACAGCCCCCTGGCCCGCAACCCCCTGCTCCACAACCCACTGCTCCGCGAACCCAGGGCCCGCAGGCTTCCGGTCCTGATGGGGGGGTGCGGCGGCTGCGGTTGGTTGTCGCCTATGACGGGGGGCTGTTTTCGGGGTTTGCCCGGCAGCGGGACCGGCGGACGGTGCAGGGTGAGCTGGAGGCTGCGCTGGAGCGGGTGGCGAAGCGGTCGGTGGTGACGGTGGGGGCGGGGCGGACTGATGCGGGGGTGCATGCCTGGGGGCAGGTGGTGCATGCCGATGTGCCGGCGCGGCTTGATCCGGAACAGGTGCGGCGGGCGCTGAACGGGCGGTTTGGACCGGAGATCGTGGTCCGTGAGGTGGGGTGGGCGCCGCCGGGATTTGACGCTCGGCACTCGGCGCGGCGGCGGACCTATGTGTACCGGGTTGACGACTCGAGTGCGCCTGACCCGCTGGTTCGTGGGTTCGTGCTCGCCTGGCCGCGGGCGCTCGACCTGGCCCGTATGCGGGAGGCGGCCGGGCCGCTCATCGGGGAGCACGACTTCGCCGCGTTCTGCCGGAGTCGGGCGGGGGCGACGACCACGCGGCGGCTTCGCTCGCTCGGGATTCGCCGGGTCCGCAGGCTGGTCGAGGTTCGGCTGGTCGCCGACGCCTTCTGCTGGCAGATGGTTCGGGGCATTGTCGGCCATCTGCTCCTCGTCGGCGACGGCCGGCGCGACCCGGCGAGCACGGTCGCCGTGCTGGCCGCGGCCGACCGCTCCCGGGCCGGTAACATCGCCCCCGGGCACGGCCTCGTTCTCGAGTCGGTCGCCTACCCCTCCCTCCGGCAGTAGCAGCGGAGGTTCCGGACGTCGTAGCAGGAGATGTCGATGTCGGTGAACCCGCTGGCGGCCAGGAGCTGGCTCAGCCAGGCGTCGTCGAACATGGCGTGGTGGGCGTTCCAGATCCAGCGGGGGACGCCGCGTTCGTCGGTGCCCTTGTGGGCGGGGCGGTCCATGTGCCCGCCCAGCAGCCAGTAGTTCGCCTCGAGGGTCGAGTAGCTGCCCTCGACCCACTGGGTCACGATGTAGCGGGCGTCCGGGACCCCGATGTCGACACTGGCTCCCGGCACCAGCACCCTGGCCCACTCGCGCAGGGTCGGCTCGACCAGCTGGAAGCTCTGGTGCTCGAGCACGTGGTTGGCCCGCAGGGCGGTGACGCTCTGGTCGGCGAACGGCAGCCGGTCCAGGTGGCACACGACCTGGATCCCGGGGAGGGGGAGCACGTCGGTGTGCACCTCGTAGTCCGGGCTCGGCCGCTCCCCGGTCCCGATCTCGACCCGCACCGGCCCCTCCTCGCCTGCTCGCCTCCCTTGCCCGGTTGTTGCCACCCCCGCGGCCACCGGTAAACCTCGACCGGCCGATGTAGGGTGCCAACGAGATGCCCACCGCCTGTGTCGCCCACGTCGGGTCGTCGGCCTGGGAGCGCCTCCCGGAGGCCCTCGGGCTGCTGCGTGGCCGGCTCGGGCGGGTGCCGGTGTACCCGGCCGCCGACCCCGGCGACGCCGAGACCCTGGCCGCCGAGCTCGCCCCCGAGGTCGACGTGCTGGTGGTGTTCGGCGGTGACGGCACCGTCCACGAGGTCGCCAACGGCCTTCCGCTCGGCGGCGACGGGCCGCTGGTCGCCCTGCTGCCCGCCGGCACCGGCAACGACCTGGCCCGGGCCGTCGGCCTGCCGCCCGACCCGGTGGCCGCGGCCACCGAGCTGGACGGGGCTCGCCCTCGTGCCCTCGACCTGCTCGACTGCGGCCCCCGGCGGGCCGCCAACGGCATCAACGCCGGGTTCGCGGCCGCCGCCACCGACGTGCTGTCACGCCGGGTCAAGAAGGCCCTCGGGCCGGCCGCCTACGTGGCCGGCGGGATCCGCGCCGGCATCAACCCGCCGACCTGGCCGGCCCGGGTCGAGGTCGACGGCCGCGTCGTCGAGGGCGAGGCCCTTTCGGTGGTCGTGGGCAACGGCGGGTCCTTCGGCGGCGGGCGCTGGCTGCTCCCCGACGCCGACGTCGGGGATGGCCTGCTCGACGTGCTGGTCGTCCCGGCCTCGGTCTCCAAGGCCCGGCTGGCCCGCCATCTGGCCATGGACCGGCGCCTCCCCGGCGACCTGCCCCGCCTGCGCGGCCCCTCGGCCACCGTCGTGACCGACATGCCCTGCCGCCTGGACGGCGAGCCGGCCCCGACCCCCGGGTCGGTCACCGTCCTGCCGGCCGCCTGGCGGGTCCTCGCCCCCGTCTGAGGCCGGCCAGCCCGGGAGCCGGCCCAGCTTGGCGAAGCCCGGCGGTTCTCGCTCCTCCCGGGTCGTAGTTGACCAAAGGGCCTGGTCACCGCTAGCCTTGTCAGTCGGTTCACTCGACGCTGCGGCAGGCAGGATGTGCCCGGCGCCACACTTTTCCGAATCGTAACGGAGTTGCCTGCATGCCTTTGCCAGCAAGCCGAACGTTCTCGCCGCGAGCGCGGGACCTGACCCGCGACTGGTACGTCGTCGACGCCGACGGCCAGGTCCTCGGCCGGCTGGCCGCCCAGGTGGCCCGCGTCCTGCGCGGCAAGCACAAGCCGATCTACGCGCCCCATGTCGACACCGGCGACCACGTGATCATCATCAACGCGGCCAAGGTCCGGCTGACCGGGCGCAAGCGCGAGCAGAAGGTCGCCTACCGCCACTCCGGCTACCCGGGCGGTCTCAAGGAAACCCCGTACACCGTGCTGCTCGCCGAGCGGCCCTCCCGCGCGGTCGAGAAGGCCGTCCGCGGGATGCTGCCGCGCAACCGGCTCGGGCGGCAGATGCTCTCCAAGCTCAAGGTCTATGACGGCCCGACGCACCCGCACGCCGCGCAGCTGCCGGTGCCGCTGGACGTGACGGCGACCGTCAAGCAGGAAGGATAGGAGGACACCTCGTTGGCTGCTCCAGCACAGCTGGCCCGGGGCACCGGCCGCCGCAAGGAGGCCGTCTGCCGGGTACGGCTGATCGAGGGGACGGGCACGTTCAAGCTCAACGGCCGTCCGCTCGAGGACTACTTCCCCAACCCGGCCCACCGCCGGCTCGTCACCGAGCCCCTGCGGGTCACCGACACCCTCGAGCGCTACGACGTGCTCGCCAACCTCGACGGTGGCGGGGTCTCCGGCCAGGCGGGCGCCCTGCGCCACGCCATCTCCCGGGCCCTGGTCGACCTGGACGTCGAGCTGCGGCCCGAGCTGAAGAAGCGTGGCTTCCTGACCCGGGACGCCCGTGAGGTGGAGCGCAAGAAGTACGGGCTGAAGAAGGCCCGCAAGGCTCCCCAGTACTCCAAGCGCTGACTGCCCACCGGAGCCTGCCGGTGGCAACGTTGTTCGGGACCGACGGGGTTCGTGGTCTGGCCAACGCCGACCTCACCCCCGAGCTTGCCCTTGCCCTCGGCCGGGCCGCGGTCGGGGTGCTCCGCGCCCAGGCCCCTTCGGGGGCGTCGCGTCCGGCCGTGGTCGTCGGCCGCGACCCGCGGGCCTCGGGCATCCTGCTGGAGAGCGCCCTGGTCGCCGGCATCCTCAGCGCCGGCGGGGACGTGCTCGCCGCCGGGGTGGTGCCGACCCCGGCGGTCGCCTTCCTGACCCGCCACTACGGCGCCGCCGCCGGGGCGGTGATCTCCGCCTCCCACAACGCCATGCCCGACAACGGCATCAAGTTCTTCGGGCCCGAGGGCTTCAAGTTCCCCGACGCCCTGGAGGAGCGCATCGAGGCCGCCGTGGCCACCCCCGACCACGGGGCGCCCCGGCCGGTCGGGGCCGAGGTGGGCGGGCTGCGCCCGACCGCCGACGACGCCGTCGAGGCCTACCTGGCCCACCTGCTGGAGGGCATCCCCGACCTGGACGGCCTCGAGGTGGTGGTCGACTGCGCCAACGGCGCCGCCGCCCAGATCGCCCCCGAGGCCTACCGCCGGGCCGGGGCCAAGGTCATCGCCGTGGCCGCCGAGCCCGACGGCCACAACATCAACGCCGGGGTCGGCTCGACCCACCCCGAGCACGTCCAGGCCGCCCTGGCCCGCAGCGGGGCGGCGGTCGGCCTGGCCCACGACGGCGACGCCGACCGCCTGCTGGCCGTCGACGAGCACGGGGCCCTGGTCGACGGCGACGTGATCCTGGCCATCACCGCCCTCGACGCCCGGGACCGCGGCGGCCTGCCCACCAACACCGTGGTCACCACGGTGATGACCAACCTCGGCTTCCGCCAGGCGATGGCCCACCACGGGATCGCGGTCCAGCAGACCGCGGTGGGCGACCGCTACGTGCTCGAGGCGATGCTGGCCGGCGGCCACCACCTGGGCGGGGAGCAGTCGGGCCACCTGATCTTCCTCGACCGGGCCACCACCGGCGACGGCCTGCTGACCGGCCTGCGGCTGCTCGGCGTGGTCGCCCGGGCCGGCCGCCCCCTCTCGGAGCTGGCGAAGGTGATGCGCCGCCTGCCCCAGGTCCTGGTGAACGTCCGGGTGGCCGACCGCAACGCCCTGGACGGGGCGGCGGCGGTCTGGCACGCCGTCGCGGACGAGGAGGGCCGGCTGGGGGACACCGGCCGGGTGCTGGTCCGCCCCTCGGGGACCGAGGCTCTGGTCAGGGTCATGGTCGAGGCCGAGACCGAGGAGGCGGCCCGGACCACCGCCGACCGCCTGGCCGCCGTGGTCGCCGCCGAGCTGGGCTGAGCCCCTCGCGGTCGCCGCTCCACCCGCTCCTCAACTCCGGGCCCGGCCCGCCGATGGGGTTCTCTGCTCCCCGCATTGGGCAGGCGCTGGCGGCGGCCGTGGCTGGCGACACCGTCCTGGTCGGCCCGGGCGACCACGCCGAGGAGGTGCGCACGGTCCGTCCCGGGCGCCGTGGCCGCGGCCAGGGCCGGCTGGTCCAGGTCCTGCACGACCACGTGACGCTGCAGTCGCTGGAGCTCTCGGACGCCAACATCCTCGTCTGGGTGGAGGGCGCCAAGGGTCCGCCCGCCGGCAACGACATCGGCCTCCACGTCCGCGGCCGCGCCCGCTCGGTCGTCGCCGAGGCCAACCGCCTCACCGCCAACCGCCTCGACGGCCTCCGCGTCTCCAGCGGCGCCACCCAGGTCACCGCCTCCAGGAACCTGATCGA
>Ga0207675_100007447_pt1 | contig 10342 bp, 11 predicted proteins | sample KBSSwiS42_FD_184305 | JGI IMG/M metagenome (GOLD analysis project Ga0207675, IMG submission 184305) | Switchgrass rhizosphere microbial communities from Kellogg Biological Station, Michigan, USA - KBS Switchgrass S4-2 (SPAdes) (version 2) | ecosystem: Host-associated > Plants > Roots >...
GTACAGCCGGGCGTTCTCGAGCGCCGTGGCCGCCTGGCCCGTCACCACGCCCAGCAGGTCGAGCTCGCGGCGACTGAAGATCTCGCCGGAGAGTTTCTCGCCGATGAACAGGATGCCCAGGAGCTTTTCCTCCGCCCGGAGGGGCACCAGCACCGCGGCGTCCAGCGCGGCGAGCCGCACCCGGTCGGCCGCCAGGCGCTCGGCAACCTCGGGATCGGCGAGGGCCTCGTCCTTGACGAGCGGCCCGGACGCCTGCAGCCACCGGGCGAGGGCGCTGTCCGCGGCGATCGGCTCGATGGTCACCGCCTCGGCCTGGTGGACGCTTCCCTCGGCCGTGCGGTACGCGCCGGAACCGTCGGAGGTCAGCAGCGTGCAATGGCGAACCGGAATCGCCCGGCTCACACCCGCCACGAGGCGGGCGACGATTTCCTTGTGGTCCAGGATGCCGCTCAGCTCACGGCTCAGCGCCAGGAGACGGTCGTAGCCCCTCCGACTGTCGGAGAACAGCGCCCGCCGGATGAGCCGGTCAAGCCCGCGGCCCACCGGGCCCAGTATGAGTGTGATGGCGAGTGCGACACCCGCCACGGCGAGCCCGCCGTTGAGGGTGGCCCAGCCCGGGCGCGCGACCACGGCCACCACTCCGACCAGCATGGAGACGCACACCGCCCATACCATGCCGTAGGCTGCGAGGGCCTTCATGACCGCGCTCACGTCGAAGAGCCGATAGCGCAGGATCGCCGTCCCGAGGACGAGGGCGAAGACCATGTTGGCCGGGATGCCGATGGGATAGACCTGGTCAGCCGCGGGAACGACGCGCGCCACGACGAAGCGAAGGAAGTCGACGGCGCCGCCGGCGAGGCTCACGATCGTGCCCAGCATCACGAGACGTATCCGGTTCCGGAGATAGCTCGAATCGGCGGCCGCCCGCGCGCGGGTCAGGCGCCACAGCCCGTAGATCAGGACCGTGTTGAAGAAGATCAGGAAGGGCGCGTACAGCGGTCCGGGCAGCGGCGCCCATCCCCAGTACGTCCGCGTGACCCCGCGTATCAGCCACGCGCTCCCGCTCAGGTTGAGCACGGTGAACGCCGCGGCCACGGCGTAGCTCGCGCGCAACCACCTCTTGCCGCTGTCTGTTGCGCCGAGGAACGCGAGGACGAAGTGGAGATACACGGCCGGGAGCGCGATCACGCCCATGTGGATGACGACCTCGGCGAAGAAGGCCTCGTTCTCCGTCGCGGCGGCCCTCAGCCAGAACACGCCGCCGTTCCAGAGCACCATCGACGAGGCGAACGCCGCAAATACCCGGTCGACCGCGCGCCGCCCGCCACCCGCCAGAGCGGCCACGATCAACGCGACGTTGAGCAGCAGGGCCACCAGGGGAAGGGCGAGATGCAGGGTCATCGGGGCCATTGGGCCCGGCAATCTACAGCTCGCGCATCCGGGGCAGGACCTTGGTGCCGAAGAGCTCGATCGAGCGGAGGATCTTGTCGCGGGAGACGGGCAGGAAGTTCAGGTCGAGGATACCCGCGTCGAGCTCTCCTCTGATGGCCCGGATCTGCGCCAGGACCGTCTCGGGACCGCCCACCAGCAATTGCCCGAGCTCGACGCGCTCCTTCAGGTCGCGGACCTGGGTGCGGCCTCGCTGGGTCGCCGCGTCGCGGCCATAGTAGCCCGCGCGCGCGACGGCCTCGCCCACGGCGCGATTGCTGGCCGTGTACGAGGCCGGCCCGGCCGCCGCACCCGACACGCGCAGGTCCTCGATCGCCTGCTCGTCGGTATCGGCCACGTGCACGGGGAGCCGGTAGAGCAGATGATCGGGCGTGGGCTCCCACCCGGCCACCGCCGCCTGCTCCCGGTAGTAGCGCGCCGCCTCGCGGGCCAGCGGCACCGTGGTGAACGCCAGCCCCAGGTGCAACCGGTGCCGCGCCGCCAGCTCACCCGACTCCGGGCTCGAGCCGGACATGAAGATCGGCGGATGCGGCTGCTGGATCGGACGCGGCCAGATCGCGACGGTGCGGTACTCGTAGAAGCGCCCCAACCATCCGAACGGCTGCGGCTCGGTCCAGGCTCTCAGGATGAGCTGCAGCGCCTCCTCGAACCGCTCGCGCGACTCGGCCGGGTTCGTGCCGTAGGTCACGTACTCGGTCGCCGTGCCGCGCAGCATCCCCGCCACGAGCCGCCCGCCCGTCAGCACGTCCACCATGGCGAATTCCTCGGCGACCCGCACCGGATTGAGGCTCGGCAGGTTGGCGCCGAGCAGCGCGATCTTCGCCCGGCGCACGCGCTGGGACACCGCGCCGGCCATCACCATGGGATTCGGCGTCAGCGACAGCGGGGCGTAGTGGTGCTCGGCCAGGGTGATCCAGTCGAACCCGAGCTCGTCGGCGAGCTGGAACTGCTCGAAGGCAGCGTCCATCGATTGCTCGGCGGCTTCGGGAGAGAACGCCGCGGGCGGCACCGGCCAGACGCCCCCCGGCGCAGGTCCCATGTACGGCACGCGGCTGAAGAGGGTGGCCTTCATGGCGTTGTCTCAATCCGGCACGGCCGAGCCGTGTCGTCCCACCCCGCTGGCAAAGCGCTTGGCGCCGGCCTCTGTCTCACCGGAAGCAATCGTCACCATGCCCAGGCGAAGCTCGTTGATCATCGCGGTCTGCCAGCCCAGATCCCATTGCTCGATCGCCGACAGCCGGTCATTGCGCATGCAGGTCTGAGGCAAGCGCGCCAGTTCTTCGGCCAGGCGAATCGCGGCCGCGAGCGCCTCGCCCGGTTCGACCACCCGGTTGACGAGTCCGATGCGCTCCGCCTCCTCGCCCGATATGCCACGCCCCGTGAGAATCAGGTCCATGGCTCAGCTATGCCCGATCAGTCGCGGCAGGCGAATCGTGCCGAGGTCGATCAACGGCACGCCGAAGCGCCGGCAGTACACGCCGAGCGTGGCATTGCGCGCGGCCACGCGCAGGTCGCACCAGAGCGCGAGCTCGAGGCCTCCGGCGACGGCCGGACCCTCGATGGCCGCGATCACCGGCTTCGACAGCTTCATGCGCGTCGGGCCCATGGGTCCATCGCCATCCTCGCCGTACGGCTTCCGCCGACCGGCAGCCCTGGCCTTCAGATCCGCGCCCGCGCAGAAGGCCCCGCCCGCGCCGGTCAGGATCGCAACGCTCTGTGCGGGCTCGGCGTCGAACTGCCGGAACGCCTCGGCAAGGGCCTGGCGGGTCGGCTGGTCGACCGCGTTCTTGACTTCCGGTCGCTCGATCGTCACGACGGCAATGGCGCCACGCACCGAATAGCTCACCAGGGATGGGGCAGGCATCGACGGCTCCTTTCTCGTTCCCTCGCCATTCTGGTTCCCCAGAAGGATCGCCTGATCGTATCCTATCCGTCGCGGCGCGTATGCGCTCCAACTGGCAGCGCCTGAGCGCCCACGCGGCCACCAAGGGAGGCAGGTCATGGCGGAGATCGGGGAGGGGCTCATCGCGGATGCGCCAGGCGCGGGCTTCGCCGAGCGCTACGTGGACGCCGACGGCTTCCGCATCCGCTACCTGGAGGCGGGGCAAGGCCCGCCGCTGGTGCACCTGCACGGCGCCGGCGGCCCTCGGCTCGGCCGCGCCCACGACCTGCTGGCCGCGCGCTTCCGGGTAATCGCCTTCGAGGTGCCCGGCTTCGGCGAGTCGCCCGAGAACCAGCGCTCAGGCTCCATGCCGGAGCTCGCGCTCAGCATGGCTCGAGCAATCACCGCCCTGGGCCTCGATCGCGTCAACCTGATGGGGACCTCGTTCGGCGGCACGCTCGCCCTCTGGCTCGCGGTGCAGCACCCCGACCGCCTCGACGCGCTGGTGCTGGAGTCGCCGGCCGCCATCCGACCCGAGGCCCACAACCGTCCCCGCCTGCCCCCCGAGCAACTCGCCCGCCTGCTGTACGCCCATCCGGAGCGCCAGCCGCCGTTCCGCATGGCTCCGGCGGTGCAGGCCAAGCAGGAGACGCTCGTCGCGCGACTGCGCGGGCCCAGCCGCGACGCCGACCTCGAAGGCCGGCTCGCCGGCCTGCACGTCCCGACCCTGGTGCTCTTCGGCACGCTCGACCGGATGATCCCGCCCGAGATGGGGCGCGTCTACCGCGAGAAGCTCGGCAACGGCCACTTCGTGCTGGTCTACGACGCGGCCCACGAAATCGGCGCGGACCGCCCCGAGGCCTTCTCCGACCTGGTGAGCGACTTCCTGGACCGCCACGAGCAATTCGTGGTCAGCCGCGCGAGCGGCCTCCTCCACCCGTAGGCGCCAGGGATGGAATCCGTTCAGCCCTTCCTGGGTTGGCTCCGCGAGCACTTGTTCGCGGTCGTGTTCGTCGCGAGCCTCGTCGATGCGACGGGCCTGCCGTTCCCCGGACGGGCCATGCTGGTGGTCGCCGGCCTCTCGGCGACCGCCAGGCATGAGGTCGTGCTCCTGATCATGGCGAGCGTGCTGGGATCCTTGCTCGGAGATCACGCTCTCTACCTCGCCGGCAAGCGCGGCGGCATCCGGCTCCTCGCGCTCTATTGCCGGCTGTCACTCGGCTCCGCGCGATGCGTCGAAACGGCGTTGCGGCGCTTCAAGCGCTTTGGCGCGGTGGCGCTGTTGATGGCCCGGTTCTCCACGAGCGTGCGTCTCTTCGCGGCGATCCTCGCCGGTTCGGGACAGATCAGCTACTGGCGGTTCGTGGCCCTCGACGCGGTCGGCACCGTCATCTACTCGACGCTGTGGATCGTCCTCGGAGCCCTGTTCGGCGCGGCCGTGCTGGAGCGCACCGGACCGTTCATGCGAGTGCTGCTCCTGCTGCTGCCCACCGCGCTATTCGGCCTTCTCGCGTACCGGCTCGTTCGCCGCCGACGCTACGGCCCCGCCTCGCACGATCTGGTCTCCGACCGCTGACCGCAGCCTAGAGCGATGATAAGGCGCTCTAGCCGGGTTCCTCCGACAGGCCTCTAGCCCGCGGCATCGCTTCGGCTATGCTCGGAGCAAAGGAGCGCTCGCCGATGGGGCAGGTCACCCGACGGGACATGACGCGATGGCTCGAAACCCACGGCTTCGTGCAAGAAGCCGGCAAGGCCACCGGGCATCTGCACTTTGCCGGCCCCGGCGTGAAGATCACGCTGCCCGGGCACGGACCGCAGGATCTCACCAAGAAGCACGTCGCCCTGATCATTCGCGCGCTGGAGCGCGCCGGATTCGACCGCGAACAGATCCGGCGCGAGCTGGGCGTGCAGTGATCTCTGCGGGTGCGCAGGCTACGTCATCAGCCCGTAGAACTTCCCCGCGTTCTCGCAGGTGATCTTCCGGACCACGTCGGCCGGCAGGTGCCCGAACTGCTCCGCGATGTACTTCGACGACTCCGGCCACACCCCGTCGGTGTGGGGATAGTCGGACGCCCACATGATGGTCTCGACGCCCATCTCGTCGATCAGCTTGGTGCCGATCCGATCGAACTGGAACGTCGCCTTGCACTGGCGCCGCCAGTAGTCGCTCGGCTTCATGGTGAGGCCCAGATCCCTGAAGCGGTCCTCCCACTCGAAGTCCATGCGGTCGAGGGCGTACGGGATTCAACCGATGCCGCTCTCACCGAAGCCGATCCGCAGGCTCGGATATCGCTCGAGGACGGCGGCGCCGATGACGGCGGCTGTCGAGGGCGCCGTACCTCCGCAGATGGGCCCTTATCGTCGCTCTAGCCTAGAACAGGGCGATGGGGTTGACCGGGGAGCCCGTGACGTTCTTCAGGCGAAGCGGGGCGATGGTCAGGAGGAACTCCCAGCGCCGGCGCTCGGCGCAGGCCCGGCCGAGCTCCTCGAGGTTGCCGTTGTCGATGAGCCAGAGGCCCATCGCCACCAGGCACACCACGTGGAAGGAGTTGCCCATGGACGGGTACGGCGGCGGAGCGATGTCGTTGTGGGTGTCGGTGCCGATCATCGCCACGCCGCGCTCGCGCAGCCACGGACAGCACGCGGCGTGGAGCGCGGGCGAGCCCGCCTGGAGTGGGTTGACGGCGCCCTCCTTGAGGCGCCGTCCGTAGAAGCCCGTGCGCACCAGCAGGATATCGCCGGACTCGACGCGCACACCCTGGACCTTCTCGGCGGCCTCGAGATCCTCGGGCATCACGCCTTCACCGGGGGGCAGCCACTCGACGCCGCGCGTGCGGGCGACGTCCAGCAGGACGCCGCGGCTCACCACGCCACTGCCGAGCACCTCGATCGACGCGGCGGTGGCCCCCTCGCGGGAGGTCACCAGATTGCACGACCGCCCGTTGTACATCTTGCCGGCCCAGAAGTAGTGGGACGGCGCGTCGACGTGGGTGATGGAGTAGCCGTGGAAGACCATGCCGATGAACTCGGCGGCGCCCCGGCGCTGCAAGAGGCGCTCGGGCGAGTCGGTGTCGCGGCCCTCGCCCGAGTCCACCATGAAGCGCATCGGCTGCACGGTGGTGTCGGCGGCGATGTCGGTGACGATGGGACGGGCGCAGCTCACGCTCACCCCGTCCGTGACGAGCCGCGCGGCGGCGATGCGCTTGGCCGGCGTGATCAGGTTCACAGTGCCCAGCTCGTCCTCCGCGCCCCAGCGCCCCCAGTTCGACAGCGAGCGCAGGTAGTCCTTGACCTGCGCCTCGGTCGGGACGACAGCCACGGGCGCGCTTACTTCAGCTCTCCCGAGTAGATCTTCATCACGGTGCCGAGGAAGGCGAGCGCGTGCTCACGCTTCCGCTGGAAGCTGTTCCGGCCGATGATCGAGCCGAACGCGCCGCCGTCACGTAGCTGGCGATACTCGTCGAACAGGAGGTTATCGTCGTCCCTGGTGGCCCCGCCCGAGAAGATGACGATGCGCTTGCCGTCGAAGGACGACTGGACCACGTGGCGCACCCGCTCGGCCAGCGTGCTCATCGGCACGCCCGCCTTGTCGTACGCTTTCTTGGCCTCGGCCTGCTCGATGTGCGCGGTAGGCGGCTTCACCTTGATGATGTGCGCCCCGAGCTGGGCGGCGATCTGGGCCGCATAGGCGACCACGTCGAGGGCCGTCTCGCCCTCCTTGCTCAGGCTCGACCCCCGCGGATACGACCAGACGACGGAGGCGAGGCCGGCGTCCCGGGCCTCGGCGATCATCTCCCGGCACTGCTGGTACATCGCCTGGGCATTGGCCGAGCCCGGGTAGATCGTGAAGCCCGCCGCCACGCACCCGAGGCGCTGAGCGTCCTTCACCGTGGCCGTCACCGCCGAGAGGGGATCCTTCTCGTCGTTCAGCACGTCGTGATTGTTCATCTTGAGGATGAGCGGGATGTCCCCGGCGAACTCCGCCGCGCCCGCCTCGATGAAGCCGAGCGGCGCCGCATACGCGTTACATCCCGCATCGATAGCGAGCTGATAGTGATACAGCGGATCATAGCCCGCCGGATTCACCGCGAAGCTCCGCGCCGGCCCATGCTCGAAGCCCTGGTCCACGGGCAGGATGACCATCCGCCCCGTACCGGCGAGCGTGCCGTGGTTCAGCATCCGCGCGAGGTTCGTCCGGACCCCGGGATTCTCGCTCGCGTACCAGCTCAGGATTTCCTTCACGCGCGTGCCCATGGTGTTGTCCTTTCTTGTGGCAGGCAGGCCGCGGTCAGGCCTGCCGCCGGTAGAAGTCCTCGGCCTGCGTCACGTCATCGGAGCTGCCGATGAGGATGGCCGCGCGCTGGTGGTACTCGGTGGCGCGGACGTCCAGCACCCGCTCCGTGCCCGTGCTCGCCCGCCCTCCCGCCTGCTCGACGAGCAAGGCCATCGGCGCCACCTCGTAGAGCAGCCGGAGCTTGGGCTTGGGCTTGGCGGGATCGGTGAAGTCGGCGGGGTACATGAAGATCCCGCCGTCGAGCAGGATTCGGTGCACGTCGGCCACCATGGCGCCGGAGTAACGAAGTGAATAGGGACGCCCACTTGCCTTGTCGGGCGTGCGCAAGTACTCGACGTAGGCGCGCTGTCCCGGGTGCCACGTGTGGAAATTGCCCTCGTTGATCCCGTAGGTCTTTCCGCGGCGCTTGATCTTGATGTCGGGGTGGGTGAGGAGAAATTCTCCGGACTGCGGCTCGAGCGTGAACCCGTGCGTCCCCTGCCCCGACGTATAGACCATGGTAGTGGCCGGGCCGTACATCATGTAGCCCGCCGCCACCTGGTCCGTGCCGGGACCGAGCGCCGCGGAACCCGCCGGCACTTGCCCACGACTCGGGCGCAACGAGAAGATCGTTCCCACCGAGCCATTGACGTCGAGGTTCGACGAGCCGTCCACCGGATCGCAGCAGACGACGAGCGGATTGGCGCCCTCCGTCGCCATCTCAATCGGCTCTTTGGCCTCCTCGGAGACGAAGGCCGCGCAGGCGCCGGTGGCTCGGAGCGCGGCCTCGACGACCTCATGCCCCCAGATGTCGAGCTTCTTCACCTCGTCGCCGCTCACGTTGATGCCGCCGACATAGCCCAGCCGGTCCCGCAGCGCGGCGTGTGCCAGCTCCCGGGCGATGACGGCGGCGACGCGGCCCAGCCTGCCCACGACCGTGGCCACGCCAGGAGCCTGCCCACCCAGGGAGCCTTGCAGGGTTGCGAGATGCTCGGATAGCGATATCGGGGCCACGCTGCTCCTCTCGAGAGGCAGAACTGTAGGGTTTGAAAATCCTAAGCGACTCCGAGAGTCCTAGTCAACTAGTGCGGCGCCGGGCCTTCCAGATCGGCCAGAGGACCATCACCGCCGACAGGAGCAGGATCACCGCGCTGACCGGCCGGGTGACGAAGATGCTCACGACATTGGCATTCGAGACCATGCTCGTCAGGAAGTACTGCTCGGCCATCGGGCCCAGGATCACCCCCATGACGAGCGGCGGGACGGGCAAGTCCCAGCGGCGCATGAAGAAGCCCAGGATTCCAAACAGCATGGTGAGCCAGACATCGGCCAGGTCGTTTCTGAGCGCAAAGGCGCCCAGGAAGCAGAAGACAACGATGAAGGTGTTCAGGACGGCGGCAGGCACCTTCATGAGCGCGGCGAACGACAGCGCGGCGAGGAAGCCGAGGCCGATCATCACGATGTTGGCCAGGATCATCCCGGCGATGATCGCGTAGACCTCGGCGGTTTGCTTGGTGAAGAGGAGCGGCCCGGCTGGATGCCGTGGATCATGAAGGCGCCCATCATGACGGCCGTCGCCGCGCTGCCCGGAATGCCGAGGGTGAGCAGGTGATTCCTGCCGAGCTTCCTGCCGAGCCATCGAGCGCACATCGCACCGCAGCTTGCTTGCTGCCCGGCGACCGGGATAGTATCCGGTCAGATACGCCTCGCGAGGAGGGCTCCTCATGACCCACGCGCCCGTCAACCTGCTGCTGCCGATGTTCGCGGACGCCCTCGAGATGCTGGCGCTGACCCGGGCAAGCTTTGACCGCTACGATCCCGGCCCCGCCGAGACGGCGATCGGCCTCGGGCGCTCGATTCACAAGCGCGAGCGGGAGCTGACGGAGCAGCTCATCGCGGCGCCGCCCGAGATCGACGGTTTCCGCTTCGTGCCATCCCATCTGGAGCGGATCAGTGATGCGGTCCAGGGCTTGCTCCGGTGCTTGCGCACGATGGACACCGAAGGGATGACCTTCACCGAGGGCGGAGCCCGCGAGATCGAGCAGCTCTTCGATCGGAGCTTCGAGATGCTCGAGTGCGCGCGGGACCTGGCCCTGACGGGGAACCGCGTGCTCGCCCGTCACGTCGAGATCGAGAGCATGCGCTTTCACGACCTCGCCTCGGGATTCGCGCGTGCCCACGAGGCACGGCTCGTCGAGGGTGTCTGCCTGCCGAACGCCTCGAGCGCCTACCTCTCGATGGTCGACTACCTGCGCGAGGTGACCCGCCACTCGCGGCGCATCTGCGCGCGCGTCGCCCCACAGGAAGCAGCGCCCGGGCGCCGGCCCGACTGACGACAGCGCCCTCGGAATCCGCGAGCGTCCCCGCCGCATCGGATGAGGAGACCCCACTTGCGGGAGGTGGCCATGAAGCGGATATGGACGGTGCTGGCTGCGGCGTGCCTGCTCCTGATCGCGACCGATGGCGCCCGGGCCATCAGCAGCCCCTCGGGCATTGATTCGAGGCTGCGCTTCGAGTACGAGGTCGGGCGGACGCGGCACGGGCAGCCGGAGATCCAGGGCTACATTTACAACGACTACGGGCGCGCCGCCAACAACGTTCGGATGATCGTGGAGACCCTCGACGAGAGCGGCCAGGTCACCGGCCGCGCCTACGGTTACGTGTTCGGCATCGTCCCCGTCTTCAACCGCACCCCATTCAACGTGCCGCTCCAGACGGCGGGGGCGAGCTATCGGCTC
>Ga0207675_100007449_pt1 | contig 10340 bp, 10 predicted proteins | sample KBSSwiS42_FD_184305 | JGI IMG/M metagenome (GOLD analysis project Ga0207675, IMG submission 184305) | Switchgrass rhizosphere microbial communities from Kellogg Biological Station, Michigan, USA - KBS Switchgrass S4-2 (SPAdes) (version 2) | ecosystem: Host-associated > Plants > Roots >...
TGACCCTTACCGACCTCATCGAAACCTTCGCGCAGGTCCCGGGTGATGCAGTTCGCATTTCTCGCGAACAGTTCGTCGCATTGCAGTCATACCAGCGCGAATGGGGCATTGGCGTGGTATCCGCCGGTGCGAAAGCTGGGGCAGAATAGCCCGCATGCGCAAAGCCATTCCCTTCCTGGCCACGGTGCTTTCTAGCCTGTTGGCTGCTTCAACGGCGCATGCGCAGAGCACGAGCAGCCAGGGCGGTGCCAAGCAAACCTATAAATGGATCGACGACCAAGGCGTGACGCACTACGGCGACAGCGTCCCGTCCGAGTATTCGCAGCGTGAACAGCGCGTCCTGAATTCCCAGGGCCTCGAGGTTCAGAAGCGCCAGGCAGAAATGACCCCGGCCGAAGCGGCCGCATTCGCCGCCAGGCAGAAGGAAGAATCGCGCCGCAAGCAGCACGACATGTTCCTGATCTCGACGTATCCGTCAGTGAAGGAAATCGAGAACGTACGCGATATCCGCCTCGACCAGATCAGCGGCCAGATCACCGCGGCCGAAGGTTACATTTCCAGCCTCACTACCCGCGGCGAGGAACTCAAGCGTCGCGCGCAGTTGTTTGCGCCCTACAACACCAAACCCGGCGCACGCCGCATGCCCGACGATCTCGCCGAGGAAATGGTGCGTGTCATGAGCGAGCTGCGCACACAGAATTCCGCGTTGAATGCCAAACACGCCGAACACCAGAATGTGGTCGCGCAGTACGACGAGGACATCAAGCGCTTCAAGGAATTGCGCACTTCGGCGGCTGCGCGCGTCAACCAGGCGAATTCGCCGAAGCAGTAGCTAGCCGCGAGGCTCAGCGCGAGCCAGTGTGGCCGAAGCCGCCGGCGCCGCGGGAAGACGCCGCGAAGTCTTCTACGACTTCCAGCCGCACCTGCACCACGGGCACGATCACCATCTGCGCAATGCGTTCGCCCGGCTGCACGGTGAAATCCGCCGCCGAGCGATTCCAGCACGACACCATGAGCTGACCCTGGTAGTCGGAATCGATGAGCCCGACGAGATTGCCGAGCACCACACCGTGTTTATGGCCGAGCCCCGAGCGCGGCAGGATCACCGCCGCAAGACCCGGGTCGTCGAGGTGAATCGCAAGGCCCGTCGGAATGAGCTCGGCCTTGCCCGCACCGAGAATCAGCGGCGCGTCGATACAGGCGCGCAGATCCAGGCCGGCGGATCCCGCCGTGGCGTATGCCGGCAACGGAAATTCGCTGCCGATACGCGCATCGAGAATGCGGACCTTGAGAGCACGGTCACCGTGGATCGACGAAACCTGGGCATTCATGCCGACACACTCGCGAGACGCAGGCCCGTGGCACGTTCCGCATAACGTTCGGCGATGAGCGCTACCAGATCGCGCGCCAGCGCAACCTTTGGCGCATGCGGCAGCTCAAGGCGGCCGTCACGCCACAGGACCAGCAGCGCGTTATCGTCTTTCTCGAATACCTTGTCGTGTCCGACTTCGTTGGCGGCAATCATGTCGAGGTTCTTCTTGAGGAGTTTCTGGCGCGCGTATTGTTCCACGGAATCCGTCTCCGCTGCGAACCCCACGACGAAAGGCCGCGATGCGCGCGCCGCCACCGTCGCGAGAATGTCGACGGTACGTTCCATCTTCAGATCCATCGATTCGGAAGTTTTCTTGATCTTGCACTCGACCGGGTTCGCGGGCCGATAGTCGGCCACTGCGGCGGTCGCGACGAAGATGTCGACGCCGTCGATGTTCTTCATGACCGCGTTCAACATGTCGGCGGCGCTTTCGACATCGATGCGTTTCACGCCGGGCGGCGTGGCAATGCTCACCGGGCCACACACGATGGTGACGTCGGCGCCCGCCTCGCGCGCGGCGGCGGCGACCGCAAATCCCATCTTCCCGGAGCTGCGATTGCTGATGAAGCGCACGGGATCGATGCGTTCACGCGTCGGTCCGGCAGTGAGCAACACGCGCTTGCCGGCGAGCGGTCCCGACGGCGCGATTGCGCTGGTGACGAGCGCCGCGAGCTGCGTCGGCTCGAGCATGCGGCCGGCTCCAACTTCACCGCAGGCCTGGTCGCCCTCGCCAGGCCCCCAGACGTGCACGCCGCGCGACTTCAGCGTGGCGACATTCGCCTGCGTGGCGGCATTCGCCCACATCACGCGATTCATCGCCGGCGCCAGCGCGATGGGCGCAGCGGTGGCGAGACAAAGCGTCGTCAACAGATCATCGGCCTGGCCGGTAGCTAGGCGCGCCAGGAAGTCGGCGGTGGCGGGGGCGATGATCACGAAGTCGGCCCAGCGCGCGAGCTCGATGTGCGACATCGCCTTCTCGGCTTCCGGATCCCACAGATCACTGCGCACTTCACGACCGGAGACGGCCTGGAAGGTCATCGCCGTCACGAACTCACGCGCGCCGGCGGTGAGCACCACCTGCACCTCGGCGCCCTGCTCACGCAGGCGACGAACGAGATCCGGACTCTTGTAAGCGGCAATGCCGCCAGTGACACCGAGAAGTACGCGTTTTCCGTGCATGGGGCGGCATTATCGACAGTCGCGTCGAAGGTTTACCAGTCGCATTGGTTGGGCCAATAGTTCCTGCAGTTATTAGCGATTCGCGCGCCATTGCGAGCTTCAGGGAAAGGCTGACCAAGCGCCAAGATCGCGCTATGGATCAGCAAGTTAGCATCTGCCACTGGCCGCGCGGCGAGCGCCCGCGCGAGCGCCTTATCGAGCGAGGCGCCCAAACCCTGTCGGATGCCGAGTTGCTGGCCGTGGTGCTGGGCACCGGCAGCGCCGGGTCGAATGCATTGGACATAGCGCGGCAGCTGCTCCAGCACTTTGGCGGGAGCCTGAGGCGATTGCTCACCAGTGAAGCCGACAGCCTGCTCGCCTTGCGGGGCCTGGGACCGGCGCGGTACGCCACGCTCATGGCCTCGCTCGAGCTCGCACGGCGTCACTACTGCGAGGCGCTGCGCGCGGGCCCCGCCATGAATGCCCCTGCGGCCACGCGCCAATTCCTCACGGCGCAGCTGCGCGATCGTCCATACGAAGTTTTCTGCTGCCTGCACCTGGACAACCGGCACCGGCTCATTCATTTCGAGGAAGTGTTCCGCGGCACCATCGACGGCGCCAGCGTTCATCCCCGCGAGGTCGTTCGCCAGGCGCTGCAGTACAACGCCGCCGCGCTCATCTTCGCGCACAACCATCCGTCCGGGGTCGCCGAGGCCAGCCAGGCAGACGAATTAATCACGCGCCGTCTGCGCGATGCTCTCGCGCTGGTCGACATCCGCGTGCTCGATCACCTCATCGTCGGTGACAACAGCTGTCTGTCGTTCGCCGAGCGCGGGCTCCTCTGACAGCCCACAACGGCCCGTCGTCGCGGGACGCGGGCAGTTGTACAGGACCTCGAATTCAGGGATTCATCTGCCGGTCCATCCACGCGATTCGCGCCGTCAGCCAGGTGTTCAGATAGTCGATCTCGCCGGTGTAGCTGCCGGGAATCCTGTAGTTAGGCCAGACGTACATCTCGAGAATGGGCCAGCGCTGGAAGTTGTTGAGCTGCGCCTGCTGCAGGCTCACCGAACTGCTCGTGACGCTCGCGAACATTGCGGGCAGTTCGCCAGCCTTGATCTCGTTCCACCTGAGCTTCACGCGCGCTGCGAACGCCGGGTCTTCGAACAGCCGGGAGAACCATGGCGCGGCGCGGATATGCCAGCCTTCCGTCATGAAGGCATCTGCGTAATTGGCGTTGCCGGCGGCAAGATCGAAATCCCACAGCGGCCCCATGACCAGCTTGCCGCCGCGCGGTTTGTACATCCAGCAGCTTGACCACATGTTTGCATCAACGTTACGGAAGACCTCGTTGACCAGGTACCAGCGAACGAAAGAGTCGACATCTATATACGCGGCATATCCGGTCGCCGGATCCGCAAACCCGCTCGAATGCAGCACCGTCTCGAACTGGTTGATGTAACCCTTGATGTAGTCCTCCTGCTCCGGCACAGGCTCCTCGGGAGACTGGAAGACGATCGGCAGGTTATCGATCGACGTGTGCATCGTGCGGCCGTCCTCGCGGAAATCCACCTCGAGCAGATAACCACCCGTGATCTTGTCGGCACCCACATCTGCCGCCGTGAGCTCGTCTATGTTCACGCGGTCTTTCGTGACCTTGATGTTCTCCATGAGCTGGTAGACGCCGTCATATCGATCGTTCAGATAAACCTCGACGAACGCGGAGCGCGGACTCCAGGGGAAACCCATCCTCGTGCCGAGATCGAACGCCGCAGCGTTGCGCAGCAAGCTCTTGTCCGAGTAGTTGGCGAGCAGCACCCAGTCCTTGCTGGATGGCATACCGAGCAGCGACTGCTTGTCGGTGAGCTTCAGGCGGTAAGGCTTCTTGGGGTGAATGTCCCAGGTCGAATTGCCACGGCCGCGGATCTGAAGGCCCCCGTTGACGGCCGCCACACCCGCGACGTTAGAGACGAGACTCATCTGCCCGGCGATATAGACCTCCTTGCTGACGATCGGAGCGGCGTTGTCAGTCGTGATTCGCAGTATCGGCAGCTGTACACGCTGCGGCAGGAACGCGGCCGGTGCGTCGGGGGCAACGAACGAGCGGGTTGCAGTGGTTTTCTGTCCGCTGGTGCTTTCGACGGTGATGCGCAGCTGGACTTCGTTGACGGTCTTCGCCTCGCACACATTCGGGATCGTGAGGTCCGCGCTGGTCGCGCTGGTGGCAAGCACCCCCGCGGTCACGACACAACTCGCCCTGGTCGGGCTCACGCCCGAGAACGCCGTGGCATCAAGCACCACGGAGGAAATGCTGGCGCCCGCCGGCAGCACCCACTGAACATTGAAAGGCTGCCCCAATCCGGCGTCTGCTGGCGCCGTACCCACTACGTCCTTGAAAGCGACGGGCGGGAGACTGCCGACCGGCGGATTGGCACCGCCACTGCCGTCCGAGCCGCCGCCGCCGCAACCCGCAAGCAGGCCGGCCGCTACGAGTGCGATGCACTCGAGTCGTTTCATCGCTTTCAACGGACCCCCTCAATCAAATGGAGTAATACGATGCGCAGCACCGTCGCTCACTCTCCAAAATCGCGCAAGGGACCACCTCCCGGACCTTTGCACGCACTCCTCAAAGTGCTGCCCGGACGGGGCAATTCGCTTCTCTTCCACGGGAATGGCAGGTCGCGGTTGCTCGGCTTCCGGGGGGCTGGTATAAAGGCGGCCCTTTCGGCGGCCTTAACCCGGCTGTCTGATAGTTAACCTACTGATTTTCCGAGAACTTTATGAGCCGCGTCTGCGAAGTCACGGGCAAGAGCGTTGCTGTCGGCAACCGCGTCTCCCACGCCAACAACAAGAAGCGCCGCCGCTTCCTCCCGAATCTGCACACCCAGCGCTTCTGGCTGGAGACCGAGCGCCGGTGGGTAAGCCTGCGCATTTCCACCAGTGGCCTGCGCACCATCGAGAAGAACGGAATCGAGTCCGTCCTCGCCGGCATGCGCGCCAAAGGCAAGAAGGTCTAAGCCATGCGTGAAAAAGTGAAACTGCTGTCGACCGCCGGCACCGGCCATTTCTACGTGGCTACCAAGAACAAGCGCCTGCACCCTGACAAGATGAACGTCAAGAAATACGATCCGGTCGTACGCAAGCACGTCGACTACAAGGAATCGAAGATCAAGTGATCCTCGCGCCGCAGGCGCGCCAACGATCGGTCACGAAAAAAGCCCCGCCAGTCACCTGACGGGGCTTTTTCTTTGCCTACTCACCACTCAACAAGCAGCACTCAGAACTTGGGGCGGCGGCGGAATCGTGAAGGCTCTGGGCTGAGCTGGATCACTGGGGTCTCTTGCAGGAGGGTCCCGCCGCCACCCACAATCGTTCGTACTCTCATAGACGCACGAGTCGCCCGAAACGTTGCAATGTTTGGCGACCAGTCGCACTGATACCGCGTTGAATCGATCTCGTCCTACACGTGCCCGAACTACCAGAAGTCGAAACCACCCGCCGCGGCATCGAACCGCATGTCGTTGGCCGCCGGATCACGATGCTCCGCGTGCACGACCGGCGCCTGCGTTGGCCGGTGGATCTCGGCATGGTGGCGGCAGTCGCGGGCAGCGCGATTCGTCGCGCCGGCCGGCGTGCGAAATACCTGTTGCTGGAAACCGAGGCTGGGACGCTGATCCTGCATCTCGGCATGTCGGGCAGCCTGCGTGTGTTGCCCGCGGTAACGCCGCGCATCGCGCATGATCACATCGATATCGAGCTCGACTCAGGGCTGACGCTGCGCTTCAACGATCCGCGGCGTTTCGGCAGTCTGCTGTTTACCGTCGACGATCCCGCGAAACACCCGCTGCTGAAGAGCCTCGCGCCGGAACCTCTAGAAGACGATTTCGACGGCGACTATCTATGGAAGATCACGCGCCGACGCACGGTTGCGATCAAGCAGCTCATCATGAATTCACGCCTCGTGGTGGGCGTTGGCAACATCTACGCCAGCGAAGCGCTCTTCCGCGCACGCATCCGCCCGCGACGCCAGTCGCGTAGTTTGACCCGCGCCGAATGCGCGAAGCTCGCGCGCGCCATCAAGGCCACGCTGGCCATGGCGGTGAAGGTGGGCGGCACCACGCTGCGCGACTACGTCGGCGCCGACGGCAACCCGGGGTATTTCCGCCAGAAGCTCTATGTATATGAGCGCGCGGGCGACCCGTGCCGAGTGTGTCGCAAGCCCATCAGGCAATTCACGCAGGGACAACGCTCCACTTATTGGTGCACGAGTTGTCAAAAATAGAAGACCATTGCATGTACGCCGCCGCTTCGGTGGCGTTTTCCGGAGTGGCCGTAGGCCTGTAAAATTGAACACACCCGCCTCCATCTGCACTGCCGCCGAGCTCACCGCATTCAAACGTCGGCTGGCCAAAGTCGACCCGGTTCTTGCCAACCTGATTCGTGTCGCCGGCAAATTCACGCACACCACCAGCGCCCAGCATTCACCGTTCCATTCGCTGGCGCGCGCCATCGCGCATCAGCAACTGAATGGCACCGCGGCGGAAAGTATCTTCGGCCGCTTCGTCGGCCTGTACGCCGTCGATGGAATGAACGCGGCGATGCTCGAAGCCGAGATGGTGCTCGACACTCCGGACGACAAGATGCGCGCGGTTGGCCTGTCGTTTGCCAAGATTGCGAGCATCAAGGACCTGGCGCAGAAAACTCTCGACGGCGTCGTGCCGCCATCGGAAATCCTGCACACGCTTGGTGATGACGAGATCGTCGAACGCATCACCCAGGTACGCGGCATTGGCCGCTGGACCGTGGAGATGATGCTGATGTCGCGCCTCGGCCGTCCCGACGTGCTGCCCATCGACGACTTTGGCGTGCGCAATGGCTTTCGCCTCGCGTATGGACTGCGGGGCATGCCCACTACGCGCGCACTCGCGGAATTCGGCGCGCGCTGGGCGCCCTATCGCTCGGTGGCGGCGTGGTATCTGTGGCGCGCGGTGGACCTGCATCGCGAGGGCAAACTACCCGCCCCGGCCACGCCAACCCGTATCAAGATTGTGAAGAAAAAGCGCGTTGTGAAACAGGCTCGCAGAGTCGTAAAGCGCGCCAGGCGCGTGCTCAAGAAAAAGAAAAAGGCTGCAACCCGAAAATAGCGGCCGGAGTCTGAACCGCAGGACCAATCTGCGGGTGTCGAATATGCATCGTTCCGTGAGTGCGCTGGCCAGGCTGGCGCTGGCTGCGTCGAGTCTGTCATTTACACCACCGTGCGAAGCGGAGGCTGCGCCTGCACCTCCGCAGGATTGCCGCGTGGGTTTCTATCGCCTGCAGGATGGCACCGGCATCGACGTTGGGAACACGAGTTCCGCGTCGCTGCGCTGGCGTCGGGCGGACGGCACGAGCGGCGCGCTGCACGGGGAACCTGGCAAGGAGCTGACCAGTACGCTGGGCTGGACCGACCGCGCAGATGGCCACCGCATTTCTTTTGGCGATTGCGCGCAGGGCAAAATTGTCGTCGATGGCGTTACGGGGCGTCGCGTCCAGTTTTCGATTCGCGAATCACAGTTTCAAAACGCCGGCGCGACATTGGCCGGACGGCTCATCCTGCCTTCCGGATCGCGACGCGTGCCCATCGTGGTACTCGTGCACGGCTCGGAAGACAGCTCCGCGCTCAGATACTTCGCACTGCAGCGCCAGTTTCCTGCAGAAGGAATCGGCGCGTTTGTCTATGACAAGCGCGGTACGGGCAAATCGACCGGAACGTTCACGCATAACTACTACCAACTGGCCTCCGATGCGGCCGCTGCTGTCCGGGAGGCGCGCCGCCTCGCCGGCGATCGCGCTGGAAAAACAGGCATGCATGGCAGCAGCCAGGGCGGCTGGGTGGCGCCGCTTGCGGCCGATTTGACGCCGGTCGACTTCGTCGTCGTCGCTTACGGTCTTGCGATTTCTCCTTTCGATGAGGACAACGAAGTCGTCGCGCTCGATATGACGCGTCACGGATTCGGTGCCCCCGAAATCGCCAAGGCGCTTGAAGTGGCGCGCGCGGCCCAGGACGTCGCGCTCAGCTATTTTCAGTATGGGTATGAGGCGCTCGACGCGGTTCGCGCGAAATACAAAGACGAACCTTGGCTGCCATATGTCCGCGGCAACATCACCCAGGTGGTTCTCACGCAGCCGCGAGAATGGCTGCGCACCGAGGGTCCAAAGTTCTTTGCGGGAGGCATGCCTTACTATGACCCGATGCCCGTGCTCCGCCGGCTGGAGGTGCCGCAGCTGTGGATACTCGGGGCGGACGACATCGACGCGCCAGTCGGGGAAACGGTGCGGCGCCTGACATCGCTGATGCGCGACCGCCGGCCGATCAAGCTGGTGGTCTATCCACGCGCCGAACACGGACTGTATGAGTATGAGGTCGACGCGGCTGGCGAGCGTCAGTCGCTGCGTCAGCCCGCGACCTATCTACCGTTGATGTGCGATTTCATCCGCGCGGGCCGGATCGGCAAACAGTACGGCGACAGCGCTATTCATCGCTGACCGCACACTTCAATAGACCATTCCCTCACCGACGCCGCGCGGATCAGAGGCGGCCTCGACCTTTCCCGTCTTGTAGTCCCAGGTGACGACCTGGGTGTTGCCCCACTTGCGGGAGCCTTCTTTGAGCACGTGGCCACGCGCTTCGAGCTGCGCACGCTCGTCGGCGGTCAGAGATCCGGGTTCGAACTCGAGGACATCGGGCGAGAACTGGTGATGGAAACGCGGCGCGCTCACGATCTCCTGTGCGTTCCAGCCCGAAAGGAAACCGAGCGTACCCAGGATGACCATGCCCGGAATGCGGCTGCCGCCGGGAGACCCGATGATCATCAGGCCCTTGGGTCCCTCGACGAACGTGGGGGTCGATGAAGACAAGGGCCGCTTTTTCGGCGCAATCGCGTTGGCTTCCGCGCCGATCAGCTGGAAGCCGTTCGGAACGCCCGGCTTCACCGAGAAATCGTCCATCTGATTGTTCAACAGGATTCCGGTACCCGGCACCATCAGCCCCGAGCCGAAAAAGAAATTGAGCGTCAGGGTCGCCGCGACCATGTTGCCGCGCGCATCGACCACGGAAAAGTGAGTAGTTTGGGTGCCGGCCGGCGCCGCATCGACGCCCGGCAATGAGGCGCTGGGCGTGGCCTTGTCCATGCGGATGGAAGCGCGTTGCCCGTCCGCGTAGTAGCTGTTGATGAGCCGTGCGACCGGGACGTCGACGAAATCGGGGTCGCCGAGGTACACGGCGCGGTCACGATGCACTCGACGCATGGCCTCGACGATGAGATGCGTGCGCGTCACGCTGTCGACCTTGTCCAGGTCGAAGCCTTCGAGGATGTTCAATGCGTCGATCAGCGCAATACCACCCGACGTCGGCGGCGAACCCGACACGATGCGCGCACCACGATAGTGGCCGACCACGGGCGGACGCTCCACCACCTTGTAGTTAGCCAGGTCAGCTTCGGTCCAGTTGCCGCCAAGCTGGCGTACACCGGCGACGAGCTTTTTCGCGAATGCGCCCTTGTAGTAACCGTCGGCGCCCTTGCTCGCCAGCAACTCGAGGCTGTCCGCGAGATCCGGCTGCTTGATGATGTAGCCGATCGCCGGCACTTCGCCGTTGTCGAGGAACACGCGCGCAGCGTCATCCGTCTTGAGAAACGCGCTCTTCTTGAAGGACAAGGCGCCGCGCATGCGCTCATACAAGGGAAATCCGTCGCGCGCGAGCTTGATGGCCGGCGCCATGCTCACCGACAGCGGCAATTTGCCGTACTTCTTCGCCATGTACACCAGGCCG
>Ga0207675_100007452_pt1 | contig 10339 bp, 9 predicted proteins | sample KBSSwiS42_FD_184305 | JGI IMG/M metagenome (GOLD analysis project Ga0207675, IMG submission 184305) | Switchgrass rhizosphere microbial communities from Kellogg Biological Station, Michigan, USA - KBS Switchgrass S4-2 (SPAdes) (version 2) | ecosystem: Host-associated > Plants > Roots >...
TGTCGATCAGGTTGAGGACGTACTCGCGGCCGTCGGCTGCGGCATGGCCCAGCCGCACCGCCTGGGCCTTGATGGTGATGCCGCGTTCGCGCTCCAGGTCCATCTTGTCGAGGTACTGGGCGCGCATGTTGCGCTCACTCACGGCGTGGGTGAGATCGAGCAGTCGGTCGGCCAGGGTGGACTTCCCATGGTCGATGTGGGCAATGATGCAGAAGTTGCGCAGGCGTGAAAGGTCAGTCGGCATGACCAGCCCATCCTAGCCGCCCCCCGCTGCCCGCTGGTCGTCGTTGAGCCCGGGCAACCCGCTGTGCTAGCCTCGCCCGGTTCCCCGTGAATTCGTGAATTCAGTGCAGGAGTGCCCTTTCTTGGCGAACATCAAGTCGCAGATCAAGCGGAACCGGCAGAACGAGCAGGCCCGCCTCCGCAACAAGTCGGTCCGTTCGGCCCTGAAGACCTACGCCCGCCGCGTCCGCGAGAGCGTCGCCGCCGGCGACCAGGACGCCGCCGAGTCCGCCCTCCGCCGCGCCACGCGCGCCTACGACCGCGCCGCCAGCAAGGGCGTCATTCACAAGAACAACGCCGCCAACCACAAGGCCCGCCTGGCCCGCTCGGTCAACCAGCAGGGCCAGTAGCCAGCTCCCCTTCTTCGGGGACCCGACGACGGCTGGGACAGGTCCTCGAGCGGGCGTCTGAGGGTGGGCAAAGGTCGCCATCTGTTCTGGCGCGATCGCGCGCACGCCTTCGTGGCAGCGCTAGCGGGAGCTCCCCGCTGGGGCGCCGGCACCGGCGAGGCGGGCGACCAGGAGCTCGAGCAGGAGCCGCGGCGACGAGGTGCCGTTGCGGATATGGGCATCGGCCTCGGCGATCAGGTCGAGGGCGCGATGCAGGTCCCCCGGCCGGAAACGACGCAGCTGCCGGCGGGCACGATCGACCTGCCAGTCCCGGACTCCCCCACCGAGCAGACTCGCGACCTGCGCCTTGGGCAGCTCGGGCTGGTCGGCGACCCGCAGCAGCAGGCGGAGTTGACTGGCGATGAAGCCGAGCAGCCGGATCGGGTCCTCACCCTGGTCGATCAGCGCGTCCAGCCGGTCGAGGGCCGTTGCCGCATCGGCCGCGAACACCGCGTCGGTCAGCTCGAAGATCCCCCGGTCCGCCGTCTGGGCCAGGAACTCGGTGACATGGCCGGCGGTCAGCACCGTCGGTGGAGGAACCGCCACGTGCAGCTTGGCCACGGAACCGGCCAGCTCCCGGAGGTCCTGCCCGACCGTGTCGACCAGCGCCGCCACCGCCGCCTCGTCGGCCTTGCGCCCCAGCCGCCGCACCTCGGCCCGCAGCCAGCTCGACCGCTCGGACGGCCGCAACTTGGCTACCAGCACGGTCGCAGCGTCCCGCTGTACCTCCTTGAAGAACTTCCCCTGCCGCCCCGGAGCGCCCGCCCGCAATACCACCGCCGTCGCCGCCGCCGGGTCGCCCGCCAGCGCCAGCACCGCCTCCCGGGCGGTCGCATCCAGCCCGTCCGCCTCCTGGACCACCACGACCCGCCCCCCACCGAACAGCGAAGCCGTCGCCAACCCCATCGCGAACCCGTCGGGCAGCCCCCCGCCCCGAACCTCCTCCACCGACGTCCCGGGCCCGAGCCGCTCCCTGGCGACCGCCACGGCATCCGCCACCGCGCGCTCCGCCAACAGCTCCTCCTCCCCGAGAACGAGCGTCACCGGAACCGACCCAGGTCGAGCAGCCATGCCCGCATGCTACCCCGCCCCCCAGTCACCGGATCCGCCCCACACTCCAGCAACGGATCCGGCCACTCCCGTCAGCCCGGTCGACCCCCCTCGCTGTTAGGAGCTGTGCCCGGAGTCGTAGGCGGCGACCAGGCGTTTGGGGGCGGTCTGGCGCCATGCCTCGACGATGAGCTCGCGGAGCTCAGCGGGGTCGACCGTCGCCAGCTGGATGCTGACCCAGCCGTGGCGGCCGACATAGGCCGGGATGCCGAACGTCTCCGGGGCGGCGGACACCAGGGCGGCCTGCTCCTGCCTGGTCGCCTTGACGCTGGCCTCCTGGCCGTCATCGGACATGGCGGCGAACATCCTGTCCCGGACCCGGAAGGTCGGGTGGCCCCAGGTCTCGCGCTCCTCCGCCTCTGGCAGTGACCGCACCACCTGGCGGAGCTCGTCGGCGGTGATCATCTCGTCCCTTGACCGTCCTCTCGACGTCGGTCGGCAGCTCGGCGCGGCGGGGCAAGTATGGCGAACGCCGCCGACGGGCGACCGCCAGCATCCCGAGGAGGACCACCCCGACCGGCGCGGCCCGGGCCGGGCCGGCGAGGGCGACCGACCCACCGGGCAGGCCCGCGGCCCAGCGGGCGACCGCGATCAGCGCGAGGAGGAACGGGTCGGCCAGGCGGCAGGCGAGGGTCGCGGCCCACGGCGCGACCGGTGCGGTGGCGGCGGCGATCACGCCCAGGAGCATCGGGCCGCCCGCGAGCGGCAGGCCGAGGAGGTTGGCCGGCAGACCGGCCAGCGAGACGGAGCCGAAGGTCAGGGCGAGCGCCGGCACCGCGGTCGCCTGCGCCCCGAGGGTCATGCCGGCTCCCTTTCTGATGCGCTCCGGGACCCGGTCCGGCAGTGCGCTGGCTGTGGCCGGGCCGAGCCAGAGCACACCGGCAGTGGCCACCACCGAGAGCTGGAACCCCAGGGCTCCGGCGAGACTCGGGTCGGCCAGCAGCAGCACGACGACGGCGAGGGAGAGGGCCCGCCGGCCTCCCGGGCCGCGCCCGGTGGCGACGCCGAGCAGCACCAGGCCGGCCATCACCCCGGCCCGGAGCACGCTCGGCTCCCACCGGGTGACGACGACCAGCACCACGACCAAGAGGATTCCGACCACGGCCAGTCCTCGACGGCCCACGCCGGCAGCCCCGGCCAGCCAGAGCCCGGCGGCCAGGACGACCGCCAGGTTGGCGCCGCTGACCGCCATGAGATGGGTCAGCCCGGCCGCACGGAAGTCCCGCTCCAGCTCCGCCGGGAGTAGCGACGTGTCACCGAGCGCCATGCCGATGAGCAGCCCGGCCCGTTCCGGCGTCAAGCTCGCCAGCGCCCGGCTCCGCGCCGCGTCCCGAACCCGCTCGCTGATCCGCAGCGCCGCACCACCTGGCGGCGCGCGGCCTTCGATGCTGGGGTTCCGGAGCACCACCGGCGGCTGCCGCCCCAGCGAATCGCTCCACCGCGCCTCCCCGACCGACGCCCGAACCCGCAACCGTTCCCCAACCGCCAACCGCCCCTCCACCCCACCCCGTGGGGTCCCAGATCCAGCGGATCTGGGAGGGCCAGTCGGCCCCGGTGGCCCTGAGGCTTTGGCCGAGCGCAAGGGACCCGGAGATGCGGCCGACCCCCAGGGACCCGGCAGGGTGGCCGGGTCCGAGGGGCGGATGGGGTTGGCGGTGGGCCTACCGCCTGATGGTTGGGACGGGGGGAGACGGCCGCGGGGCACGATCATCCCGGCGCGCTCGCGGGTCCGGTAGGTCCTGCCGTAGCGGTGGACCTCGTTGACCGTGAGGACGACCCATTGGCCGCCGTAGCGGACTTGGTGAGGTTCCTCCGCGACGGTGGCGGTGACCTCGACTCGCGCAGGCTGGCGGGCCCCGCTGAGGAGGACCCCATCGCTGACCGCCGTCGCCCGCATGGCGGCTGCCGCCCCGCCGGAAGCCAGCAGGGTGCTGAACACGAGCACGCCGACCATGGCAGTACTGCCGCCGCGCTCGTCTCGGAGTCGCGAGACGCTGCCCGCCCCCAGGCACGCCATGGCCAGGCAGAAGGCCGCGACGACCCAGGCTGCCGCCACGGCGAACCGGATACCGAGCAGCACACCGGTCGCGGTGGCCGCCGCCATCGCCACGCCATCGACGTCTGGGTCGGCGTTGCGGTCACGGCCGGGAGGGCCGGACCTGCCGCCGAAGCTCGGAGGTCCCGTGGGCCGGTGATCGGCAGCGGGCGGGAGTCGGCCCCGAGGGGCGGGGTGATCGGACCGAGGCAGTGAGGACCCGAACGCGGCCGGCGGCGCCCATCCGCCGACCTCGGAGGGGGACGCTGAACGGCCGAACTCCGAGGGTGACGGGCTCGGTCTGCGACCCGCTCGAGCCGGCGGTGGTGGAGGGGCGGGGGTCATGTGACGGTGACCAGGTCTTTGAGCTGGTCGAAGCGGCGCTGGCCGATGCCTGGGACCTCGAGGAGCTCGTCGACGGTGGTGAAGGGGTGGGCGGAGCGGTAGGTGATGATGCGGTTGGCGGTGACCTCGCCGACACCGGGGAGCGTGTCGAGCTGCTCGAGCGTGGCGGTGTTGAGGTCGAGCGGCGCGGACGGGGTGGCGCCGGAACTGCCTGGGGTCACGGCGGGGTCGGGCGAGGGTGCGGGGTCGCCGGGGGCGGGGACTCGGATCTGCTCGCCGTCGGTGAGCTTGCGGGCGAGGTTGATCGCGTTGAGGTCGGCGCCGGAGGTCGCGCCACCGGCGGCTCGGATGGCGTCCTGGACGCGGCTGCCGGCGGGGAGGCGGACGAGACCGGGGCGGCGGACCCGTCCGGCCACGTGGACGGCCACCTCGTCAGACGGTGCGGTCGTCGATGACGTGTCCGGCGCGGCTCTGGGCAGGGTCTGGTCCGATGGGGCGGCCGCTTCCTGACCGGTCGTCGTCCCGGCCAGGCGTGGGGTGGCCCGGGCCCAGACGAACCCGCCGCCGACCAGCGCGGCCAGGGCGAGCAGCGCGATCGCGACCCGCTGGCGTCCGGCACCGGCGAGCAGCGCGCGTACCCGGGAACCGAGGCCGTCGGGCGGCAGGACGAACGGCGGCGGCTGGGGCATGACACTCCTTCGGGTTGGCGTCGCCGCCGAAGAACCTAGCGACGTCGCTCGCTGCCCGGTTCGCGCTATCCACACCCCCCGCCGGCCGGTGGGGCCGGTGGCGAGCAGCCTGCCCCGCTCGCCCAAGCCCGCGTGTTCCTCTTGACACCGGGTAACGACCGCATCAGGATTACGTTGAAATCTAGATAATGGAGTTATCCCGCATGGTCACAAGGCTCAGCCGATCCCAGCGGCAGGAACAGACCCGCGCCCAGCTCCTCGATGCGGCGCTGCGGGTCTTTCTCCGGCGGGGATTCCATGGGGCGTCGCTGGACGAGATCGCGGAGGAGGCCGGGTACACGACCGGGGCGGTGTACTCGAACTTCAAGGGCAAGGACGACCTGTTCCTGGCCGTGCTGGAGGCCGAGGCCCATCGGCGGTTCCCCTTGCACAGCGTGCTGATGCTGGACGCCTCCTCGATCGAGGAGGGGCTGCGGGCCAGCGCCCGCGAGATGGCCCAGTACGCCCGGGAGCACCCGGGGTGGACAGGCGTGTACGTGGAGTTCTGGACCCACGCATCGCGGCGGCCCGAGCTCCGGGCGAAGGTCGCCGCGCAGCACGAGCGGCTACTGGCCACGGTGGGCGGGCTGGTCGCGGAGTGGGCCAGTCGCTGGGGGGTGGAGTTCACACTGCCGGCCCGGGAGGTCGTCCGTGGGGTCTACGCGATCAGCCGAGGCCTTGGGCTGGAGGCGCTGCTGGCCGATGACGCAGGGACGCTGGACCCGTTCGAGGACATGTTCCTGGCCTATGTGATGGGCCTGATCAGGGCGCGACCCGGCGCGGGGGCGCCTGGGGAAGGGAGGCTCCCATGACCGCGACCACCGCGACCACCTCGACCACGACCTCGTCCAGCCCGGCGGACCGGCTGCGGGCCCTGGCCGGTGACCAGCTGGCCCGGGACGGCTGGTCGCGCGACCGGTTGCTCGAGCTCCAGGGCGAGCGACTGCGGGCCCTGGTCGCCCACGCCGTGGCCGCCTCGCCCTACTACCGGGAGGTGCTCGGGCCGGACGCGGCCTCCGGCGACGTGCCGCTGCGGGAGCTGCCGACGTTGTCCAAGACGACGATGATGGACAACTTCGACCGGATCGTCACCGATCGCCGGCTTCGCCGGGCGGACCTGGAGGCGCACCTGTCCGCGCCCGCCGCCGACCGGCCGTACCTGGGGCGGTACAAGGTGTTCACCACCGCCGGCACCACCGGGGTACGCGGGCTGTTCGTGGAGGACGTCGACGAGTTCGCCGTCTGGATCGGGACCTGCCTGCGGGGCCTGGCCAGCTGGGGCCTGGGGCCGGCGACCCGGCTGGCCGGGATCGGCTCCCCCAGCCCGCGCCACATCACCAACCAGGTGTACGCCGTGCTGCTGGCCGGGCAGCCCAGCGCCGCCCCGCGGCTGGCCGTGACCACCCCGCTGCCCGAGATGGTGGCCGCCCTGAACGCCTTCCAGCCCGAGGCCCTGACCGCCTACCCATCGGTGGCGGCCGCGCTGGCCGAGGAGCAGCTCCAGGGCCGGCTGCGGATCGCGCCGACGGTGGTCGGCACCAGCTCGGAGGTGCAGACGGCCGACATGCGCCAGCGCATGGCCGACGCCTGGGGGCTGGAGCCGGTCGACTTCTACGGGACCACCGAGGCGCTGATCCCCGCGGCCGGCCGCCCAGGCCAGACCGGCATGGACATTCTGGAGGACCTGGTGGTGCTCGAGGTCGTCGACGACCTGGACCGCCCGGTACCACCCGGCGTCCCTGGGCGGAAGGTGCTGCTGACCAGCCTGGTCAGCCGGGTCCAGCCGCTGATCCGCTACGAGCTGACCGACTCGGTCACCCTGGCTGGCGGGCCCAATCCGCTCGGCCTGCCGTACGCCCGCATCGCCGCCGTGGACGGGCGCAGCGACGACGTCGTCACCCTGCCGGCGGCCGGCGGCGGCCGGGTCGCGGTCCACCCGTTCCGGCTCCAGGCACCGTTCTCCAAGCTGCTGGAGGTCCGCCAGTACCAGGTCGTCCACGACCCCGACGGCCTGCACGTCGCGGTCGCGCTGCGCGACTCGGCCCCGCCCGACATCCCGGCCCGGGTCAAGGACGCCCTGGCCCGAGAGCTCCGTGACGCCGGCGCGGTCCCGCCACCGATCGAGGTCACCGTCGTTCCCGGGATCGACCGCGACCCCAGCCATGGCGCCAAGCTCAAGCTCATCAAGAGCACCGTGGGGCGCCCCTGAGCCCGACCCGCAGCCGTCAGGTCCCCGCTCAGCGACCCGTGACCAGGTTCACCAGTTTGGGGGGGACGACCACGACCCGGGCGACCTGGCGGTCGCCGAGGGCGGCGCGGACCCGCTCGGAGGCCATGGCCAGGTCGCGCAGCTCGTCCTCGGTGGCGTCGGGGGCGACCTCGACCCGGTCCCGGACCTTGCCGTCGACCTGGACCACGCAGGTGACCCGCTCGGCCCGGACCAGGCCGGCGTCGAAGGCGGGCCAGCTCGCCTGATGGACCGAGCTCGAGCTGCCCAGGACCCGCCACAGCTCCTCGGTCACGAACGGGGCCAGCGGGGCCAGCAGCAGGACCAGCCGCTCGGCGGCGTCGCGCCGCTGGGCGGGGCTGCCCCGGCCCGCCCGAACGGCGTCGGCCAGTCCGTTGGACAGCACCATCAGCTTGGAGATGGCGGTGTTGAAGCGGAACCGCTCCAGGTCGTCGGTGACCCCCGCGGTGGTCCGGTGGGCCAGCCGGGCCAGCTCCGGGTCCTCGGGCCAGCCGAGCTCGCCGTCCGGGGGCTCGGCCACGGCCGCGTGGACCGTCCGCCAGACCCGCTGGACCCAGCGGGACATGCCCTCGGGCGACACGTCGGCCCAGTCGACGTCGTCCTCGAACGGGCCGGCGAACAGCATGGTCAGGCGGGCAACGTCGGCGCCGTGGTCGTCGATGATCTCCGACGGCTCGACCAGGTTGCCGCGCGACTTGGACATGGCCGCCCCGTGCATCACCACCATGCCCTGGTTCAGCAGTGAGGTGAACGGCTCGGTGAAGCCGACCATGCCCAGGTCGTACAGCACCTTGGTGAAGAAGCGGGCGTACAGCAGGTGCAGGATGGCGTGCTCGATGCCCCCGGTGTACTGGTGCACCGGCATCCAGGCGGCCACCCGGTCGGGGTCGAAGGGCCGCTCGGGGTCCAGCCCCGGGTAGCGCAGGAAGTACCACGAGGAGTCGACGAAGGTGTCCATCGTGTCGGTCTCGCGCCGGGCCGGGCCGCCGCAACGCGGGCAGTCGACATTGACCCAGGCCTCGGAGGTGGCCAGGGGCGACCGGCCCTTGGGCCGGAAGTCGGTGATGTCGTCGGGCAGGAGCACCGGCAGCTGGTCGTCCGGCACCGGCACCTCGCCGCAGGCCGGGCAGTGCACGATCGGGATCGGGCAGCCCCAGTAGCGCTGGCGCGACAGCAGCCAGTCGCGCAGGCGGAAGTTGACCGCCGGTCCGCCCAGGCCGCGGGCCTCCAGGTCGGCGGTGATCCGGGGGATGCCCTCCTCGGTGGCGGGCAGGCCGTCGTAGCCGTCGGAGTTGACCAGCACGCCCTCGTGGCTCATGGCCTCGGTCAGGGTCGAGCCGTCCAGCGGCTCCTCCCCCGCTGGCTGGACCACCACCCGCACCGGCAGGTTGTACTTGCGGGCGAACTCGAGGTCGCGCTGGTCGTGGGCGGGCACGGCCATGATGGCGCCGGTGCCGTACTCCCTGAGCACGTAGTCGGCGGCCCAGATCGGGATCAGCTCGCCGTTGACCGGGTTGACGGCGTGCGCCCCCAGGAACACGCCCTCCTTGTCCCGCTCGGTCGAGAGCCGCTCGATCTCGGTCTCGCGGCCGACCCGCTCCAGGAAGGCCCGGAACTCGGCCTCCCGCTCGGTCCCGGCGACCAGCCGCTCGGCCAGCGGGTGCTCGGGGGCGAGCACGAAGAACGTGGCCCCGAACAGCGTGTCCGGCCGGGTCGTGAAGACCCGCACCGTCTCGCCGGTCTCGGCCACCTGGAAGTCGACGTCGGCCCCGGTCGAGCGCCCGATCCAGTTGCGCTGCTGGGTCAGGACCTTGTCGCTCCAGTTCAGGCTCTCCATGTCGTCCAGCAGCCGCTGGGCGTAGTCGGTGATCTTGAAGAACCACTGGGTCAGCTCGCGCTTCTCGACCAGGGCGTCGCAGCGCTCGCAGTGGCCGTTGATCACCTGCTCGTTGGCCAGCACCGTCTGGTCGTTGGGGCACCAGTTGACCGGGGAGGCCTTGCGGTAGGCCAGCCCCTGCTCGAAGAAGCGCAGGAACAGCCACTGGGTCCAGCGGTAGTAGTCCGGGTCGCAGGTGTTGAGGGCCCGCGACCAGTCGAACGACACCCCGAGACGGTGGAAGGTGGCCCGCTGGGTGTCGATGTTCTGGTAGGTCCAGGGCTTGGGGTGGACCCCCCGCCGGATGGCCGCGTTCTCGGCCGGCAGGCCGAAGGCGTCCCAGCCGATCGGGTGCAGCACGTTGTAGCCCTGCATCCGCTTCAGCCGGGCGATGACGTCGCCGCCCGAGAACGCCTCCAGGTGACCCATGTGCAGGTCGCCCGAGGGGTAGGGGAACATGTCAAGGGCGTAGAAGCGGGGCCGGGTGGTGTCGCTCTCGTCGGCCCGGTAGAGCGCCAGCTCCTCCCAGGCCGCCACCCACTTGGGCTCCACCTGCTGGGGCTCGTACCGCTCGGCGTCCACAGGAAATCTCCTCAAAAGGCTGTAGGGGCATGCTGAACGGGGCCTTCCGGCCACCTCCGACAAGGATAACAGCAGGCCACCAGCCCGTTTGCCGCCGCGTTGGGGACTCGTTGGGGCAGCCGGGCAGTTTGTCCACTGGACAGCCGGACCCGTCGAGTGCAAAAGTCCCGCCCATACTGTCGAAGTGGAACGAGCCGGACGTAGCACGCTCGGTGGCAGCGGGCGCGTCCTCCGCCGACATGCCACCAGAGGGGAGGCAGAGTGGTAACCGCTCGCAAGCAGGTCGGTGCCTCGAACACCTATGGCGCCCTACGAAACTGGCAACCGCCCCGGTCGTCCTATGACCAGCTCCGTCAGGCTGGCCAGCAGCAGGCGACGCCCGGCGACCTGGAGGTCCTGCTGCGCACCACCGAGGTGGCGCGCAGACTCCAGGTGAGCGCCCGTACGGTCCTGGCCTGGGCCCAGGCGGGTAAGCTGCCGAGCATCCTGACACCGGGTGGCCACCGTCGCTATCCAGCGCAGGGCGTGGAGCAGGTGCTTCAGACCATGACCGCCGCCGGCGAGCCTCGCACCACTCAAGGGCCCAGCCGCTGACCGAACGACACCAAGCGGGCCGGTCCCCTCTGGGGCCGCACCCGCTGAACGGCACCACCAGCGGGTCGGTCTTGATGGGGCCGGCCCGCTGTTCTTTGCGATAATCCTGGTTCGCGGCCGAGGGCGTGGAGGTGATGATGGCGGCCGAGT
>Ga0207675_100007456_pt1 | contig 10338 bp, 30 predicted proteins | sample KBSSwiS42_FD_184305 | JGI IMG/M metagenome (GOLD analysis project Ga0207675, IMG submission 184305) | Switchgrass rhizosphere microbial communities from Kellogg Biological Station, Michigan, USA - KBS Switchgrass S4-2 (SPAdes) (version 2) | ecosystem: Host-associated > Plants > Roots >...
AGCCACAGCCGACGCCTTCGGGCCATCTGAACGGTGCTAGCTCAGCTTCGGAAGTCGAGAGGGAAGCTGCGGGTAACCACCGCGGTCAGGGCCTGAGGAATCGTGAGCCTCACAACCCGTCCCTCTCGGCGCTTCGTTACCGCGACGTTGTCGACGCGTACGCGGACTTGGAAGACGCGCTGGAACATCACGAGCCCGTCGCCGCGTCACTCGCTGCGTGGTCCTGGTGGCGCGCGTTGGATCGGTTGATGCAGCGATGACGCCCGCAGAGGTACGTCGCCGCGTGCAGATGATCAAAGAAATCGCATCGGACGATGAAGCGGCGCACTCGATGGAGGACGCGCTGCGCCATGACGTACTGAGCGCGATTGCTGCGGGCGCCGAGAACGCAGGCACGTTGGCGCGGTCAGTGCTTAGGACGAGCGAGATCGCTTTTGAGCGGTGGTGCGCATGATGGACGCGATCGCAGCGCGAATGGCGGAGAGCGATTTCGAGTGGTTCCGTGCCAACAGTCGTATCCCCTGGTCTGACTACGAACATCGCGGCTGCCCGAACTGTGATTGGACACGGCTGGTTATTCGCACAGTTCGTACATCGGTCGCGAACTTCGACGCGCTATTGGCTGAGCATCTACGAACGGAGCACGCATCGTGAAGCAGCCCGGTCAGTGGATCAACGAAAAACTCAACGGCCAGCGCTGGGACGGTTCGGGTAATAACGACGACGCCGTAGACGCACAACGCGCGGCGGAACGTCGGAAGCATTTGAGAATGGTTTCGGCGCTGGTCCCGTTCGTAGACGACGAACTCGCGATCGAGAGTGCCTGGGACGAACAACGACGGGAGCGGGGAGAGGTATGACCGACGCGAATTCGCTCATCATGGGGTCTTCGATCCCGTCCGCGACTTTCAACGAGATCGGCGCCGTCTACGAGGGAACGATCACTGCTCTTGACGTGATGCAGGCTCGCGACTTCGCGACGCATGAGCCGGCGTTCTGGAAAGACGGCTCCCCGAAGATGCAAGCGGTCGTGACGCTCAAGACGAGCGAACGTGACCCGGAGATCGAAAACGACAACGGCATGCGCCGCCTCTACGTCTCATCGAAGGGGATGCGCGAAGTGATCGCGGCGGCGGTGAAGAAGGCCGGAGCTGACGGCCTCGCAGTCGGCGGGACGTTGGGCGTGAAGTACGTCCGCAACGGCGAGGGGCAGAACAAGTCGAACCCGCCGAGGCTGTACGGCGCCAAGTACGAGCCGCCTCCGCCTGGTTCTGAGTACGAGGAACCGCCCGCGGATGAGTACGACGAGGGGGCGTTCAGTGCTGACCCCTTCTAAATGGCGATGGACTGATCGCTTCGGAAACGCCGGATACCGAATCGGCGGCGACATCGGAGCATGGCTCGGGTACTGGTGCGCGTACGCGTTGGTCTTCGTCGTTCCGTACTTGATCGTCGTCGCGTTGATCGCGTGGAGGCTGTCGTGACGTTCTTCCGCGCTGGCGTCATCGTTGGCGGCATTCTTGCCGCGGACTGCGCGCTCGTCGTTGTCGTCGGCCGGCTTTGTGGCTTGGCGGATCGTTCGCGCGAAAACGAAGACGCGGGAGTTGCGTCGTGAGTGGCTCCCCCGCAAACCCGAACTACGAAGAACGCGAGGAGAACGCGAGCGTGGAAGTAGCGCGTCTCGGCCCTGACGTGTGGCTCACGATTCGTTCGGAGCAATCGGTTGGCAAGTCGATCGCGCTCACTGTCGCTGACGCCGAAGAGGTAGCGACGCTGCTGCAACGGTCGGCGCGGTCGCATCTCCGTCGGGTGAAAGACAGGCCGCAAGCATGAGCGCGGCTTCTGATGTGCGACTCAACACCGAACGACCGGGCGAGAAGTTTCGCAAGAAGCCCGTCGTTGTGGACGCGATCCAGTGGACCGGCATCGAGTCCCTCGACGCGCTCGCGGCGTTCGTAGGCCCGAGAATCGACCCGCCGCTCATGGATGAGCATGACCCCGGCATCGTCTGGATATGGGTCGAGAAGTCGAACGCGCGTTGCGCCGTGATAGCTGGCGGATGGGTCATCGCCGAACCCGATGGAGTCGGCTTCTACCCGTGCACGGAGGAACAGTTTGACGCGACGTACGAGCCCGCGGAGGACGCGGTACCGGCCTCGGGGGGCGACGCGGAACGGCTACGCACAGCACTCACAAAGATTGACGAAGCAGCACGCAGCGGCCTCGCGCACGATATGGCCCGCTATGAAGCGGCGGGCGCGTGCATCGCGATTCAGTCGATTGTTCGCGCCGCGCTCGCGCGGTCTGTTCCCTCCCCACCCGCCGACGGTCTGACGATTCTCAAGCAGGGCTCCGAGGTCGATTACTCGGGTCATGACCGTTGGTCTGTCATCTGCGGCGGTTTGACGCGGGAGGACGCCTGGGCCGTTGCAGACTTCCTTGGCTTGGAGCGCGACGCGGAGGCTGGGGGCCGCCGACGATCACTGCTCCCGATTATGGCTCCGAGACCCGAGGGTGCCACCCCACAGCATGAGGGGAAGCCGTGAGTGGGGTGCTGTTTTCTCCGGAGATGCGGTTGCGTTCCTATGTCGCCGAGCGGCTGTTCAACGAAGGAGTCGATCCGACGCCCCTGCTCGCGGATGTGGCACGGCTCGCGGATGACTTGCTGGCCGATCAGATCGACGCCGTAGATCGCTTCGTGATTTGGGCCGCGTCTGTTCCTTCCCCGGAGGCCCGATGAGCGAAAACGCGCGACCGCGATTTCAACGACTGAACGTGAACTGCGTTGTGGCGGGGATCGGAGGCCTACTGGCGATCGTGTCTATGGCCGTGCCGAATACCACCGCTGCGCTTTGTCTGATGTGCGCGGGGTCGGCGGCGTGGATCGCCGCGTTCCTCGCGGAGGCGTTCGCGTGATCGCCGCGGTTTCTTCCCCCCAAGCCCCCGCGGAGACGAAATGAGCGCGGCAGAGCGTTCGCTCAAGAGCCTGGAAGAAGCACGCTTCCGGGAGAACGCTGCACGCATCGCTGGGCGCTTCCGAGAAATCGCTGACGAGATCGACCGAGCGGTGTCGCAGGGCGCCAACCACGTGAACGCGCCCGAGTTCGGCTGGCGCGCTCAGCAGATCGTCCACTCGGTCATCTGGGGTCTGGCAAATACCAACATTGACGCGCTCGTCCTACTCGCTGCCGAAGTTGACACCGCAGATCAACGATGGGCCGCGGTTGGGGTCCCTCTACCGGAGAACGCAGCGGAATGAACGCGCTCGTTTGGCCGATGGATTTTGCCGAGTGGCGCGCCTGTAGCGGCTGCGGAAACCGGGTCGTGTGGCGCGAAGCGGTCGCACCGGATGAGTACACGGTGCTGTGCCCGGAGTGCGCCGAGGCGGGAAAGCCATGACGGGCGGCGAGAAGTGCGTTTGCGGGCACGCAGCCTTCAACCACGAGCACGGCGAATGCCTAGCGGGTCGTTGGGTAAAGGCTGATGTCTTTCGGTTCTCATGGCAGCAATGTGCGTGCGTCGGGTTCTTTCGGGTGCACCGATGAACGCGCCCACGTTGTTCGATGTGGATGCGCCTCGAGCGCGCCGCGACGACGCTCGGACTGCGAAGAACGCGGCTGTTCGTATGGCCCCAGCCGCCCCCGCGCTCGAACGACAGATATTGGACCTGCTCGCTAGCCGCCGGCTCGGTCTGACCAAAGACGAAGTGTGGGAGCAGTTGAAGGTCGATCCTCGGCGCTGGCCCAGTGTTGCGACAGCCCTAAGCCGTCTGAAGAAGGCAGGGAAGTTGCGGTGGGCGGAGTTCCCCATCGAGGGCCAGAACGTTTGGATGCTGGTTCAAGAGACCGTGGATGTTCAAGGGGGTCGTCTCTGATGCCCCCGATGACCTTGCGCTTGCAGGCTGCTGTCGATGGTGCAGAAGCCCATCTCCGCGAGTGGCTCTCCGATTCGCCTTCGATGCTGATGGAGTTCCGGGAGCGCGGGAACTCATCGCGCGCCGCGCAGCTCGTCGCGGTCGATGTCCTCGCGGTGCTGTCGGAAGCGTGGGACCAGTCGGTCGAAGCGCGGTTGGACATCGTGACTTGTCGCCTCTTGGCGTGGCAACGACTGGCGGGCGGATGAGCCAAGTCGCAGAGGGTTTCCCGAAGGTGAAGGGCGAGACCCGCCCGTGGAACTGCAAGTGGAACAGCCTCAACTGCGAGCGTAAGAAGCCGTGCCCGCATTGCCGTGGCGCTCGAGCTCGCCGCAAAGGGAAGCGAGGCCAGGGAGCGAACCTGAAGGCGCTTGAGAACCTCTGCGAGGTCACAGCGTCCTGGGCGGGCAAGCGGGCAAACGAAGAGACCGCCGACCATCTCCCGGTCCGGTACGAGAACAAGGCCGGAAAGAGCAACGGCGCCAACACGATCGCCACGCACTACTTGAAGGCGGAAGCGCAGTCGGAGGCGCAACGCGCGATTGGTGACAACCGCCCGTTCGTCGCGACGTTCTCGCCCGATGGCATGAGTGACGGCTTGTTCGTGTGTCGTATTTCGATGTTGCCGCAGATTGTGGAAGCGATCGTGATGTCAGCTAATCGCCCGTTCGGTTCGAGCGGGACAACGTAAGCCGGCGCAAGCCGAGGCCGAAGTCGTCTACCGGGAGCAGCTTTGGACACGTGCGTTTCCCCCGAAAACAACTCATCTTCGTTGCTGCATTTGCACTCGCCGTGAGCGCGTGCGGCCGTCCGAAAACTTTCGACGTATCCAAGCCTCGCCCCCCTGTAGAGAGAGAAACACCAACAGTGAACAGACCGCAAGGTTTTGTGAACGTGACCGCCGCTGCCGCGAGGGCAATCGAGACGCGGCAGAACGAGCAGGTCATGTTCCTCGTCGCGGGCGCGAACCAAGCGAAGAACAACCCACCATCGCCGGGAGCTTCGCCCGACAACCCCACGTCGGTCGCGCCCGCGACATCCTCTGGCTGTGGTGGTGATCTGCCGCCGTGCTACGTGAAGCAACGAGAGAGCGGCGGCAACTACGGCGCGTACAACCCGACCGGGTGTGGTGGCGCCGGTTGCTATGGCGCGTGGCAGTTCTCCGGCGAGTGGGCAGGGAAGCTCGGACTACCGAGCGATCTCTCGCAAGCGACGCCCGCGCAGCAAGACGAAGCGGCACGCCAGTTGTGGAACGGCGGCGCGGGCTGCTCGAACTGGGGAGCGTGCTGATGAAGCCGTACTACGAGGACGACGCCTGCACGATCTACCACGCCGACGCCCGGGAGTACTTGCCTACCGCTGATGCCGTAATCACGGACCCGCCATACGGAACCGGGAAGTACGAACACGACACCGACGCGCTTTCCCCCGCGATGCTGCGAGAGTTTGGTCCCCGCGCGGCGGTGTTCGGTTATCCCGAGCGGTTGATTCGACTCTGTGCAGCAGCCGAACGATTCCCCGACGAGTGGGTGACGTGGTGGCCAACGAATGGAGCGCAGAAGGGGCCGAGTTTCGTCGCTACGGCCTTACCGCGAGAGGTCGAGTGCATCGCCTGTTTCGGCCCGGCTCAGTGGGAGCGGTTGCGGCGGCAGCGGACGGGTACGGATGGATTCCAGTTCGACCTTGACCGATCGAGTGCGAACAGCTTTCACGGCACGCAACGGGTTGCCATCACTCACGACGCGCGTCTCGGTGACGTATGGCGCGACGCTGCGCCCGGTATTGGGTTCAACTCGCATTTGCGGCTGCATCCGAATGAGAAGTCCATCGTCGTTCTTCGCCGCCTCGTTCTGGTCTTTACGGAACCGGGCGAGCAAGTACTCGACCCGTTCATGGGCAGCGGCACGACGCTCCGCGCAGCGAAAGACCTTGGCCGCAAGGCAATCGGCATCGAGCTCGAAGAGCGGTACTGCGAGATTGCTGCTCGTCGGTTGGCTCAGGAAGTTCTCGACTTCGGAGTCCCTGCATGACTTCGGGTATTGGGAACGTGCAGAAGATCGCAGACGCCGCCTACGTCTACGTGAGCGCGCGACAAATCTGTTCTGACGCGCAACGCGTTTCGCCTCAGATGGAAGCGCAACGCGACGCGGCTTTACATGACCTCACCCTCGTATGTGGATTCCCCTGCACAACGTGCGACGAAGACAGTTGTCCGGGGCTCATCTTGGGAGGCGCAGCGTGAGCACCGAGACGAAGCTGGCGACGTTGCGGATGGAGTTCAACGCGCAGGAAACCGAACTGCTCTCAACTCCGTGCGCGAACTGCGGCCACGCGTTGCAAGCTCACTCGCGGGTTCGGCCCGAGGTGTGCGTTGCGAACGGGCGTTGGCGGTGTGAGTGCATCGGATTCTTGGACCCGGGCGAGAGGTTGGCGCTCGATGTCTGACTGGACCGCAAAGGCAGCTTGTCGCTCCGAGCCGTTGCGCTTGTTCTTCCCTGAGGTGGGCATGAACCCCGATCACGCGATCGAGGTTTGTGGTCGCTGTCCCGTGCGCGCGGAGTGCTTGGAGTTCGCACTAAATACCGGCCAACAGCACGGCGTGTGGGGCGGGCTTACGGCCTACGAGAGGAAAAAGCAGCGTTCGTATCGGGTCATCTTCTGCAACGTGTGCGCTCGTCGGTTTTCGTGGAAGCCTGCCGAGTCGTTTCAGCACCCGCCCGTCTATTGCTCGGACGCGTGTCGACGTTCGGCACGACTCGCGACTCACGCGGCGGGATACCAACGGCGGAAGCAGTCGGCATGACGTGCGAACCGACGATGGTCGATGCCGAAGAGGCGCGGCTGGAAGCTGCCGCTCACGCGCATTGGGCGTTTCAGCAGTACGCGCAATGCAACGACCTGGGGTTGGCGTGGCACGAACTGAGCGACAACGCAAGGGCGGATCTGCGGTCAGCGATGAGGGCGGCGCTTGCGGAGATCGAGTGACCGTCGAGAACCATCAAACGAAGGGGCGCAGGTACGTCACGGAGGGCCGGCTGCGCGTGATGTTGGTGCAGTCGGATCGGATCTACGCCGAGTGTCGAGGTCAAGGAGAGGTTTGGCATTGCGGGTACGCAAAGCGCCGCTGGTGGTGTGACTGCCCAGCGCGTACGCGGTGTTCGCATCTGGTGGCGTTGCAGCTTGTGACTGCGGCTCCGGCCCGTGCTCAGGGGGAGGCATGAGAGTGGTTCAGGGACAAGAGGCTTTCCGGCTCGGGATGGTGACCTATTGGGGACGCTGCTCGTATTCGGATGCATCGGCGCATGGTCAGTGCGCGATCTCGCCTTCGTTCAGGAACCCGGCTGACCTTCGCAACTGGTGCGACGTGATGCGCCTCTCGCGTGGTGAGGACCCGAAGTTTCTGTTGGAGTGCTTCCGCCGCGAGCCGGATCACGCAGGCCGGATGCGGAATGTGCCGCAAGAGACGCGCTCTCCGATTCGGATGGTCGAGAGCGCATGAAGCCGAAGTGCCCGTGCTGCGACGGTCCGAACGATCGTGGTAGCGATGTGATGGGCCGCAAGATCCGTCGCCGGTACTGCACCAAGTGCTCGGACCCGAAGAACGATCGACAAGTGAAGGGGTGTCCTGGATGCGGGAAGCTGTTTTCCTATGTCCCCGGCAAGCCGCGCTGCGACGACTGTTGGAGCAAACGCAAGAACCTGCCCGTCGAATACGAAGGTCGCATACCCAAAACATGCATCTGCGGGTGCGGGGAGGAAATCAATCAGAACCCGCGTCAGGTGCACCGGATGCGCGTCGCCGGGATGAAGCTGACTGAGATCGCCGTTGCGATGGACGCTAGCTACGGCACCGTCAAGATGTGGACTCGGCAATTCAGTAAAGGGAAGCAGGGTCACGCGTCGGGCCTGCTGGGTCGTCGCAAGAACGTCGATGTCCCGTGCTTTCGATGCGGCAAGACGGTCAAGGCGTTCCCCGACCAGGTTGACGCGGCTTGTCGCGGATGGTGCGAGGGGATCTCGCTAGAGGCCTTCTACGAGATGAACTGGAACAGGGGATTCGCTAAGGAGCGTGCGATTCGGCAACGGCATCGCGTCATCGCCCTACAGCTCCAAGCCGAGATCCCGCTGTCCTTCCGCGAGCGGCAACTCATCAACGCCAGCGGGAAGCGCAGTCTCGACAAGATGCACGATCACGGCATCGACGCCCCGTACTTCGACCGAGAAGACGACGAGTGGCCGTACTACGCCGCACAGAACGTCGTGCATGGCCAGAACCGTCGCCCCGCGTTCATCGACCGGGAAGCGTCCTGATGGGCTGGGCGAAGTTCGATGACAACTACACGATGAACCCAAAGATCCTCGCGGCCGGTCATCTCGCGGAGCTGCTCGACGTGCGCGGCATCATCTGGTGTGCCCGCAACGAAACGGACGGGTTCGTGTCCCGCGAGGCGTTGGCGTTGCTCTCTCGTCAGATCCCCAAGGTCAAGGAGAAGGCAGCACGGCTAGTCGAGGTCGGACGGTGGTCTGTCGTCGATGGAGGATGGATGGTCCTCAACTTCTTGGACTACAACCCCTCTCATGCGGAGTGCGAAAAGCGCCGCTCCGAAGGTCGTGAAAGGGCGCAGCGTTCGCGCGAACGAAACGCGAAGCAAAGCAGTACGTGCGCGGTCGGTTCGGGTGACCCCCGCGCGGGGGACGGGACGGGTTCTTCTTGGCTGACGAATTTCGCGATTCGCGACTGCGATTTGTGCGATTCGAGCGGCTGGGTTCTCGACTACGGCCCCGAAGGCGCTCGTAAGTGCGAACACGGCGAGCCGTCGAACGTGATTCAACTCGGAGCCGGCGCGTGAGTGTGGCTGTCTCCTCTCTTAGTCCGAAACCCTCCAAAAACCCAGTAAAACAAGGGCTAAATGAAGCATCGAAGGAGTAGAATCGGGTGACGTATCGAGTTCGCAAGTGGTTGTCCGAGCGTGTGTTCCGCTGCTCTTCGCAGACGCGGTTTGCCGGTGACGACTACCAGTGTGAATGCCCTCGGTTTCATGTACAGAAACATCGCTCGGGCTGGGGCGTTGAGTGGTTTCTTCCTGCTGACGCGTATCGGCGGGATGCGCTATGAGTGACGATCGAACGGGAGATGACAGCGATGGGTGATGCAGCTGGCGCGCATGTTGAGTTGGAAGCGACGCGCCGTAGCGGGAAGCCATGCCAATGCCCAACGTGTCGCCACTCGCGCGCACAGTCGGGAGTCGCCGCGAATCTCGCTGCTCTTGGGGATGCAGCCGAAGAGTGGCTGGAGCGAGACCAGGAAACCAGCATGGCGTACCACTACCTGCTCGACGAGGTTGAAGCCGTCCTGTCGCTCGACTTCGCCGACCCGGAGACGCGCATCCGTCTCTCGGAAGCGTTGCGAATCGCGAAGCCTGCCGGCTCTCTTAGTCAGAAAGGCCAATAAATCCATGAACGACGAAGTTGCAAACGAAATCGAAGCGGACGCGGAGGAAGCGGCATTCCCCCAAGAGCGAGTGTTGATGTCGGGGCTCCGCGCTGCCGTTGAATCGTTGCTCGGAGATGTTCCCGCGGTCGAGCCGACATGGCCCGAGGACACCTCACACATGAACGCCTTCACGTACGGCCGACGCCAGATATTGGAACTCGTTGCCCGCTACGTCGGCATCGACATCGACGCGGCGTTTGCGACTTCATCACCCGCACTCTCCGCCGCGTCGGAGGGCGGGCTGGGCCGTAACACCCAGCCCGCCCTCGGTTGGTACATCCTCGTTCGTAGCCCCGGTGGTCGAGCTTGGGAGCCCGACTGGAGTGGCCTACTGCATGAGGAATGGAGCGACACGTTTGATGACGCCGAGAAGGCAGTAGCCGCCGGTTATGAGGTTGCGATCTGCGCCCTGTGTCCCGAGCACCCGTTGTCGGCAACGTGAAGTACGACGAGCCGGAAGCTGGCGAGTGGGTCCAGCCGATCCGTCGCGGCTACAAGATGTGCTGCTGCGACTGCGGCCTCGTTCACAAGATGGATTTCCGCGTCAAGAACCGGCGCGTGCAGTTCCGTGTCTTCCGCGACAACCGTGCCACTGCTGCGATTCGTCGTTACCGGCCCGCGCGGGATGTGACTCCTTGAGCCCCGAACCCGCGACGGTCGGATCGTGGTTCGACACACGTACATGCGGCGTGCTCATGGTGTGCATCGCTACGGGCACGATGTCGGCAGTGATCGCCGTGTCGGCGTGGACGCGTGAAACGGCATTGGCGCGACCGGACAGGCGCAAACCCGCCACCGTCATGTTGAATGGATCTCCGCCGATCTCGGCCAGCTCGGCGCGCGAAAAGCCGAGATTTTTGGCGAGCCGCGCCAGCGTGTCGAGATCGTGCTTCTCGTTACCCGCCTCGATGGGCGTGTGCGTCGTAAAAAC
>Ga0207675_100007459_pt1 | contig 10336 bp, 8 predicted proteins | sample KBSSwiS42_FD_184305 | JGI IMG/M metagenome (GOLD analysis project Ga0207675, IMG submission 184305) | Switchgrass rhizosphere microbial communities from Kellogg Biological Station, Michigan, USA - KBS Switchgrass S4-2 (SPAdes) (version 2) | ecosystem: Host-associated > Plants > Roots >...
GTTCGTCAGGCCTATCTTGGATTATAGCCGGATTATTTCAGCGGCAGTCCGATGGCGACGGTGAGCTTGCCGACGCCTTCGACCTCGCATTCGATCTTGTCGCCTGCGACCGTCGCCGCAACGCCGGACGGCGTCCCGGTCATGATCACATCGCCGGCTTCAAGCGCCACCATTTCCGACAGCTTCGAGATTGTCTCCGGCACGTTCCAGATCATCTGGTTCAGGTCGCCATCCTGGCGCACCTTGCCGTTGACTTTGAGGACGATCTTGCCCTTGGCCGGATGGCCGATCTTGCTGGCCGGCATCAAAGGTCCGCATGGTGCAGAGCTGTCAAAGGCCTTGCCGACCTCCCAGGGCCGCTTCACGTCGCGTGAGGCAATCTGCAGATCGCGGCGGGTGAGGTCGATGCCGACCGCGTAACCGTAGATGCAGTCATTCGCTTTTGCGACAGGGATATTTCGGCCGCCGCTTTTCAGCGCGACCACCAGTTCGACTTCGTGGTGCATGTCCTTTGTGAGCGAGGGATAGGGCACAGTACCCCCATCGGGAACGATCGCATCGGCAGGCTTTGCAAAGAAGAATGGCGGCGCGCGCTCGTCTTGTCCCATCTCGCGGATGTGTTCGATGTAGTTGCGTCCGACGCACCAGATGCGGCGAACCGGAAAGGCTTTATCGGTCCCGGCGACTGCGATCGTGGCCTGGGGCGGGGGCGAAATGACGTAGCGGCTATCGGACATGTCTGTTGCCGTTGGATTTTCTTGCTGATGGTGGATGCCCCGGCCGCGCGAGACGGCTGCCGGGCGAAAGACGGCTGTGCGTATCAGGTGAAGTGCGCCGCCGTCAACCGAGTCAGATTACGATGACGCAACGGCAACGACCGGGCTATCGGGCTCCTGCGCCTCGAGTTGCAGCGTGTAAAAGGATGCATAACGGCCGCCCTTGCGGAGCAATTCGTCATGACGTCCGGATTCGACCGCACGCCCATCCTCCACAACGTAGATCCGGTCGGCATGCGATACCGTGTGCAGCCGGTGTGCGATCGCAAGCGTCGTGCGGCCCTGGCAGAGATGCTCCATGGCCTCGCGGACCTGCAGTTCGGATTCCGAGTCGAGTGCAGCCGTCGCCTCATCGAGCAGGATGATAGGCGCATTCTTGATGAGAGCGCGTGCAATGGCGACCCGTTGCCGCTGTCCCCCGGACAATTGCAGGCCGTGTTCGCCGACCGGCGTATCGTATCCGCGCGGAAATGACAGGATAAAATCGTGAGCGTAAGCGGCCTTGGCCGCAGCGATAATCTCGTCCTCGCTGGCACCCGGTTTTCCGAAAGCAATGTTTTCCCGGATCGTGTCGCGGAACAAAAACACGTCCTGGCCGACATAGGCGATGTGCTGGCGCAGGGAACGGCGTGAAACCTTCGAAATATCCTGACCGTCGATTGTAATCAGGCCGTGGTCGTTCTCGTAGAATCTCAGAAGCAAATTGAACACGGTCGACTTTCCGCCCCCCGAAGGGCCAACCAGTGCCGTGAGCTTGCCTTGCTCGGCCACAAAAGACATCCCACGCAGAACCGCCTCTTCGGCGCGATAGGCGAAATGCACGTCCTTGAATTCAAGCCGCGCGGTCGTGGTCTGTAGGTCCGACCTGCTGCCGTCGGGCGCCTCGCTCGGTGGGCTGTCAATGACCTCGAACAGGACGCGCACACCGACCAATGCGCTATTGAGCTCTATATTGAGTCGGGCAAGCCGCTTTGCCGGCTCGTAGGCCAGCAAAAACGCTGTAATGAAAGAGAAAAACTGGCCCGGCGTGGCGCCTGTCTCGATCACACGATAGCCGCCATAGGTGATGGCAATCGCAATGGCGCATCCGCCAAGAGTTTCCATCAAGGGGCTGGCGCGATTGGATACGCGAGCCATCTTATTGGCTTCGTATTCAACCGCTGCGACATTCCGGTCGAATCGCTCGCGCATGATGTCTTCGAGCGTGAAGGCTTTCACGATGCGGATGCCCTGCAATGTCTCCTGCAAGGTTTCGATGATGCGTGTCCCGCCTTGAAACTGGGTGCGAGCGATCGAATAAATCCGACGGATCAATTTACGGAGAACGAAGAACGCCGGCGGAGCCACGACAAAGCTGAAAAACGACAGCACTGGATCCTGCACCACCATCACCGTGACCAACCCGATCAGCGAGAGCAGGTCGCGTCCGACCGAGGTGATGAGCAGATTGATGACTTGCGTTGCGGCCGCTGCGCCGGTCGAAAGACGGGCGATGAATTCGCTTGAATGGCGGTCCGCGAAAAAGCCGAGCCCTTCGTTGAGCAGCTTCGAAAAAACCGCGCGCTGATTGTCGGCGACAATGCGATTGCCGATGCGTGATAACATCACGCTGTGGCCGTATGTGGCGAGGCCCTTCATCGAAAACAGGACAACAGTGATTGCGCCAATAACAATGATTCCCGTCAGGCTCCGATTGACATAAGCCTGGTTGATCACGTCGCCGATCAGGTAGGCGCTGAATGCGGTGCAGCCGGCCGCCACCGCCATCAAGGTGAATGCGATCGCATATTTGCGCCAATGCACCAGGCCCTGTTCCGTGAGCAAACGCCGGATCAGGGGCAGGGCACTGTAGCGCTCCTCGGCCATTGGCAGGCTGTGTTCGTTCATCCGCCCTCTGTCGGGCTGTTAATAGGACACGTTGGGCAGGGATAGGTTTCCTTGCCTGTCAGCAAAGAATTTTTCAAGCCAAAACTCGGTAAATTGGCAGAAACCACGTGCGCGGGGCTGCTTCAATCAGGCCATTGCACTGTTTCGCCGGGCCGCAAGCTGCTTTTCCCACGCGAGTGCATGGGCAACGATCGTATCGAGGTTCTGGAATTGCGGCCGCCACGACAAGGCGGAGCGGATGCGATCCACGTTCGCCACAAGTGAGGGTGGATCGCCCCGCCGGCGGCCCGAAATCTCCACCGGAAAATCCCGGCCGCTCGCGCGCTGTACCGCTGCAATCACCTCGAGAACAGAAGAGCCGTGGCCGTATCCGCAATTGAACGTCGCGCTCGCGCCGCCGTTGCGCAAATAGGCAAGCGCCGCCGAGTGCGCCTTGGCAAGATCGCTGACATGAATGTAGTCGCGGATGCAGGTGCCGTCTGGTGTCGGATAGTCGGTCCCGAATACATCCATCTTCGGTCGTTTGCCGATTGCAGTCTCGCACGCGACTTTGATCAGATGCGTTGCAGCCGGCGTTGCCTGCCCGGTGCGCAATTTAGGATCGGCGCCGGCGACATTGAAATAGCGAAGCGCGACGAAACGAAGCCCATGCGCCTTGGCGGCATCGTGAAGCATGATTTCGGACATCAGCTTTGATGTGCCATAAGGCGAAATTGGAACAGTTGGCGCATCCTCGCGCACGGGCGCGTCGCCTCCATTGCCGTAAACGGCGGCGGTTGAGGAGAAGATGAATTCGCGGACACCGGCTTTGGCGGCAACGTCCAGCAGGGCGCAGGTATTCATCGTGTTGTTGCTGTAGTACCCGAGAGGATCGGTGACCGATTCCGGAACGACAATCGATGCGGCGAAGTGGATGATCGCGCTCACGCGATGGCGAGCGATGACTTCGCCGACCAGCGGCCGATCGCCCGTGCTGCCTGCAACGAAAGGAACGGATGGCGGGATCAGGAACCGGAAACCGGTCGACAGATTGTCGAGCACGACGACGGGCTCGCCCGCGTCGGCGAGTTCGTGCACCATGTGGCTGCCGATATAGCCGGCGCCTCCCGTCACCAGAATTGTCATTCCGTTGCCTCTTGCGCGTGCGGCAATGTGCCGGCGGACAATGGATAGTATCGTAGTGGTGATTCAAAAGACGTCTGGTGAAAAAATTGTGATTGACGAGTCAATATTGTACGAGCCCTAAACGGTACATCCAGTGAAATGCCAACTGCCGTGCCAAGTATGGGACCATTGCTTTGTTCACTTGGGTCTGGGCGGGCATAAATCCGAGATGCCGCAGCCGCAAACGCTGCATCTCTTCGCGGCCGAATTCATAATTCAACGAAGTCTTCTGACTCTCGTGCACCCGGAAACAGGCAAGAAAGCGCGGTAGGCGTGCGAACTTGAATCCTGCAGCCTGCGCCCGCAGGATGAAATCCCAGTCAAGAGCGTAGTGGAACATTTCATCAAATGGTCCTACCGATTCCCAGACCTTCCGCCGCCAGAATAAGGTTTCCTGCGGAACATAGTCAGCCCAATAGATTGCTTTTGGATCGTGGCGGGGCAGCACTGCACGTCCGATTTCAAGGCCGTCTCTATCGACAAATATACGATGGCCATAGATCAGGTCGACATCACGAAACTGTTCAAACGCTTGCGCCACATACGCCAATGTACCCGGCAAAAGCATATCGTCGCTATTGATATATGCCATAATATCCCCCGCGACGGCCGCGAAGCCTCTATTGATTGCCTGCGCTTGGCCAGAATCAGGCTCGTAGTGCCACGTCAGCTGCCCATCAAAGCTTTGCAGTACTTTCTTCGTTTCGTCATCCGACCCCCCGTCCTGTACATGATATCGCAAACACGGGTATTTCTGTTCGAGCACGCTATCAATTGTCGCCTTCAGATAACGTCCGTGATTGTAAGAAGGTGTCACGATTGCGACGGGTGGCGCACTCGATGGTGCTTTCTGGTCGAGATAATTTTTCTCAATTTCTAACTTGCGCGGCAGGTATTGTTCGAAGGTCCAAAGCGGTGGCCTTAACCAAATTCTTCGGCTTTGATGTCGCGCCTGTGAGAACGCACGCGACAGGCCAACGACGCGGTTCTCTAACTCTCTAATGCGCCGCTCCATGGCCTGGATCCGGGTGGTTACCGAATTCTCTGGTCTTTCAGACATGATCAACAATTACTCAAATTTGGTGCGATATTGCCTCAGCGCCTCATCGACTGGGCCGTCAAAAGCAATCCGTCCGCCGTCAAGAATTATAGCGCGGGTGCACAATTTTTGTACTAGCGCAAGGTTATGCGACCCGGACATAAGGGTGTGGAGTCGGTTTTCTGAGTTGATCATTAAATTTCAATGTTATGTATCACGCACTTGGAGTAAAGTGAAAGCCGTTTACCGTATGTCACGTACCGATTGCCGATGACGCCAGCGGAATTATCTGAGGCGCTCAAGCGCTATCGTTTTTATCACGTTATCGATCTGGGTTACGGTATCGTCACCCCCGGAATTCGTGAATTCATATCCTTGCAAGAACCGGTGTTGGCAGAAATCCGTCGCGCCGACTTGCGGGGGAAGCGCGTGCTTGATGTCGGATGCCGTGACGGACTGTTCAGCTTTGAGGCCGAACGACGTGGCGGTAGCGTCGTGGCCATCGACCGTACTCCGTCTTCGGCCCTCAATGAACTGCTCATCCCATGGTTCAAATCGTCGGTTGAGGTACAGACGCTCAACGTCTACGACCTGAGTGCAGATCCGGAGAAGCGGTTCGACTACGTGATCTTCGCAGGCGTGCTCTATCATCTGCGGATGCCGTTTGAAGCGATCAAGCGGATCGCCGATGTGATGAACTCCGGCGGGACGCTTCTAATCGAGACAGCGCTGATGTTGAATCATCACCAGTATCCGTTCGTTTACGTCCCCGCACCCGCGAACAGCCCCTATGAACCGACGTCGGTGACTTTTTTCAATCATCGCGCACTCATCGACACGCTGGAATGCATGGGTTTTGAGAATGTCGAATGCCGCGCTATCATCTCCCCGCACTCGGGACATCCGAGGTATGAGTCCTGGGATGCGTTTTGCGCAAGCTCCGACCCTTCTCACAGCCGAACGGAAGATATAGCGATCGGACGTGGCACGTATCTGTGCCGCCGATCACCGGAGCACGCGTCCGGACACATCGCAGAGCTCTCGCGCCATTGGTTTGGCACCAGCGAAAGTGACCAGACCGCTGTAAAATTGCGCCAGCTGTTTGGTTTTATTCCGGGACGGGAAGCCGTCACCCGTGCATTCGCGTCAGTCTCTCGCAAGTCCGACCCGCCGAAGCGCTCGTAAGGTGCACGCCTCCTGGAGCCGCAACCGGACTAACCCTCGCGATGATCATCAGCGCCATGGTGACGCCCGCCATCACCAGAATATTCGTTCCCATGCCCCTCGCTCGTGCGGCAATGTGCCGGCCGACACTAAGAACTGCGCCTTGATCGCACCATCCAATGACATGGTCATGGCGGCCATCCTTAATGACCGGTATATCAGTGCCACAAACGAACCATGCCCGACGTCCTTTTCATCAAGACATCTTCGCTCGGCGATGTAATTCATCATATGCCGGCTGTTGTCGACGCCCGCAAGGCGCGTCCGGACACGGCCTTTGCCTGGCTCGTCGAGGAAGCCTTCGCGCCGCTCGTGCGGCTCAACCCCGCGGTCAGCCACGTGATCCCGGTTGCGTGGCGGCGCTGGCGAAAGTCTCTGTATACGCCGTCAACCGTGAGCGAGATTACGGCCAGCCTGCGCGGCATCCGTGACCTGCATTTCGACGATATCGTAGACACGCAGGGGCTTTTGCGTTCCGCATTGATCGCGCGCATGGCGCGGGGACGACGCCACGGCTACGACTCGTCCAGCATCCGTGAGCCAATAGCTTCGGCATTTTATGACAAGCGATACCGCATAAGCCGTGACTTGCACGCAGTCGAACGCAACCGCCTTCTGAGCGGCCTTGCCCTTGGGTATTCGCCGCAAGGTGCACCGGATTTTGGCCTCGATCGCGCGCGATTTTCCCGGACAGGCTCACGTTATGGACTGTTGCTTCACGCCACGGCTCGGCCAGAGAAACTTTGGCCTGAGGAGCATTGGATCACTCTCGGGAAAAGGCTCGACCGGAATACCGAGCTGCGATTGCTTTGGGGCACCGATTTGGAGCGCGCGCGCAGCGAGCACATTGCCGCTGCGATTCCCGGCGCGCACGTCGAGAAGCGCAAGCCGCTCGACCAGGTCGCGGCACTGATCGCCGGTGCGCAATTTGTAGTCGGCGTGGATACAGGATTGCTGCACCTTGCTGCAGCCTTGGGCGTTCCGCTGGTCGCGATCTTTACCGGCAGTCGGCCAGGCCTCACGGGGCCGGTCGGCAGCGGACCCATCGCCATACTTGGCAGTGACGGAGCGCCGCCAGCGGTCGATGCCGTGATCGAGGCGGTTGCAAAAGTCGTCCGCTGACGGTGATATTTATGCCGCGCCCGTGCGAAGAAGATCGTGCACGTGGATGATTCCGACGGGCTTACCGGCCTCCACGGCGAACAGTGCGGTCACCTTCATTGAATTGAGGATATCCAGCGTCTCGCTCAGGAGTTGGTCGGGACGCACCGACTTCGGGCTACGCGTCATGACATCGTCGACATGCGCATTGAGGAGGTCATTGCGCATGTGCCTCCGCAGGTCACCGTCGGTGATGATGCCGGTCAGCAGCCCGCGCCCATCCAGGATTCCGACACAGCCGAATCCCTTGGTGGTCATCTCAAGAATGGCGTCAGACATGCGGGTGCCGAGTGGCATAAGCGGCATCGTCGCGCCGGTGTGCATGATATCGCGCACGGTCTTGAGCAGCGTGCCGAGCTTTCCGCCGGGGTGAAGGAGACCGAAAGCGACCGCGGTAAAACCATGGCTTTCAAGAAGCGCAATCGCCAGCGCATCGCCAAGGGCAAGCTGCATGAGCGATGATGTCGTTGGCGCGAGATTGTGCGGGCAGGCTTCGCGTGCCTGCGGCAACACAAGGGCCACATCGGACATTTTGGCGAGAGCGCTGTCGGCGATGGCGGTCATCGCGATAAGCTTGATTCCATAGCGCCGCGAATAGTCCGTGATGCTCTTCAGTTCGGCCGTCTCGCCCGACCACGACAGTGCGAGGATCACGTCATTGTTGGCGATCATGCCCAGGTCGCCGTGGCTTGCCTCGCTCGGGTGGACGAAAAACGCAGGTGTGCCGGTCGATGCCAAAGTCGAGGCGATCTTGCGCGCGACGTGCCCGGATTTTCCCATGCCTGTGACAATCACCCGGCCTTGCGCGGCTCGAATGATATCGACAGCCGAAGCGAAAGTTCCGCCGAGTCCGTCACGCAATGCAGTTTTCAGAGCGTCAACGCCGCCGCCTTCGGCCTCAAGCGTCCGCAAAGCTGATGCGATCGCATCCTGCGCGCGGCCGTCAGTCAGCGGGGTGGGCTTGGATGTTGCCATAACGTCTTGATAGCACGGAAAAAGTGCCGCGTCAGGCTTGCGAGGTCAATTCGTTAACGTAGAGCATCGGGGATGCACTATTTCACAGTATTTTTCCCGTCAGCGAGCACCCGCTTCACAGTCGCAAGCACGTCGCCGACAGCAACGTCGTCGGTACGCCGGTGGCGGACTGCGTCGTTACCGTCGACGCGCGCGCGCTGCCGCGCTTTATCGTCGCCTGGCGGTTCCAGAATTGCGGCGACCGGATTGAGCGGCTTCCAATGCCAGGGACTGGTCGGCCCGAAGATTGCCACCGTCGGGATCCCGATCGCCGCCGCTACATGCATCAGCCCGGAATCGTTTGTCACCGAAACGTCAGCCGCGGCCAACGCCAGAATTGCGTTGCGCAAGTCCGATCCGGTGAGGTCGCGCACGCGATCTCCGGCCGCCGCAATGATTTTTTTCGCCAGTGAAGTTTCCGATGGTCCCCCAAGAATCCAGACGGATGCGCCGCCCATAGCGAGTGCCTTTGCCAGTTCGGCGTAATGAGCAACCGGCCACGCTTTTCCCGCACCCACCGCACCCGGGGACAATGCCACGATCGGTCGGCTTTCTCCTGCGAGCCTTTGCCGCGCGAGCCAAGTTTGTACGTCGTGAGCCGGCACTTTCAGCTCGGGTAGCGGCCACTCGGCCGGCAACGGCATGTCTTTCGGCAGTGCCAGCGCGCCCATCTGGTCGATCATGCGCGGCAACCTGCGTTCGCCGAAACGAATGTCGTTGAGGAGACCAAAGCGGAGCTCTCCGGCAAAACCGGTCCGTACCGGGATTCCGGCGAGCCATGGTGCGAGCGCCGCTTTCCATTTGCGAGACATAACCAGCGCCTGTGCGTAATTTCCTTCGCCCAGCTGATCTGCAAGCTGCCGTTGCTTTGCGACACCGAGACGGCGGCGCGGCAAGTCGGCGATGATTGTCCTGCGGATTCCAGGCATGTAGTCAGCGAGCGGCGCACACAGGGTGCTGCCGACGATATCGACGGCCCGATCGGGATTCTGTGCGCGCAGCAGTTTGACGACTGAATGGCAGCGGACGAAGTCACCGATCCACACGAAAGGGATGATCACCACCGGAGCAGCGGCCTGATTGAATTCGTGACCCATGGCTCCCGCGCCGCACGTCCCCGTAGCGCCCCGATGCCGGGGCGGGCAAAGCAGGGCGTTACCCTGCGTACCGGCGACCTGTCCAGTCGCGTTTTTTACCCTGTTGTGAGCGTTTTGCAGACCTAAACGGCATATGATTGCGCCCGGCCGCCGACTGGGGCAAAGGTTGCCGCAAAGTCCAATCGCCGGCGAGGGGTAGAATGTTTTTGGTGACCGGTGGGGCCGGATTTATTGGGTCGAACATCGTCGCCAGCCTCAATGAGGCGGGCTCGACCGATGTCGTGGTCAGCGACCTGTTGGGCCGTGACGACGCGAAATGGCGCAATCTTGCCAAGCACCAGGTCGTGGACCTCGTGCCGCCCGTCGAACTCGCACGATGGCTTGAGGCGCGCAAGCTCGATGCCGTCATCCACATGGGCGCGATCTCCGACACCACCGCGACGGACGGCGATCTGGTGATGGAGAACAATTTCCGTCTCTCGCTCAGGCTCCTTGACTGGTGCACGCTGACGCGCACTCCGTTCATTTATGCGTCTTCAGCCGCGACCTACGGCGACGGCAGTTATGGCTTTGACGATGACTGGTCGCTTGAGGCGTTGCGAAGCCTCAAGCCGATGAATCTCTACGGATGGAGCAAGCACTTGTTCGATCTTGCGGTGGTCGATCGCTGCATGAAGAAAGAAAAAATGCCACCACACTGGGGCGGGCTGAAGTTTTTCAACGTCTATGGTCCGAACGAATATCACAAGGGGCACATGGCAAGCGTTCTTGCCAAAGTCTTTAACCTGGCAAAGTCGGGCCAGCCGGTGAAGCTGTTCAAGTCGCACCGTGATGGAATCGCCGATGGTGACCAGCGCCGCGACTTCATTTATGTAAACGATGCGGTTTCTGTCCTGCGGTGGCTGCTGGAGGCAACAGGCATCAATGGTATTTTCAACGTCGGCACCGGAAAGGCGGAGAGTTTCCGCGATATG
>Ga0207675_100007461_pt1 | contig 10335 bp, 2 predicted proteins | sample KBSSwiS42_FD_184305 | JGI IMG/M metagenome (GOLD analysis project Ga0207675, IMG submission 184305) | Switchgrass rhizosphere microbial communities from Kellogg Biological Station, Michigan, USA - KBS Switchgrass S4-2 (SPAdes) (version 2) | ecosystem: Host-associated > Plants > Roots >...
GCCGACCTGGACCGTGGGCACCACGACGCTCTCGGCGGTCATGTCAGTGTCGCCGTCGGCTAGCTACACGTTCGAAGTCCGCGCGCGTGACTCGGCCGGTAACCTCGGGCCGATCAACTCGATCAGCTTCACCACGCCCGCCGGGATCCCGGACACGCCGGCGGATGCCTGGGCGAGTCAGGGCAGTCAGTGTCACTGGAACGTCTTCTGGACCGCAGCTTCCACGGGTTCCACGGCCACGTCCTTCAAGGTGCGCGAATCCGGCACGGCAGTTGAGAGCACCTGGACCTCGCAGCCGGCGACCGTGAGCTTCCCGCCTTGCAGTGACCCGCAGTCGAACAAGCCGAATTGGGTGAAGGCGTGTAATGCCGCGGGTTGCAGCGCCGGGAAAACGGTCCGGATCCAGTAGGCAGGTGCCAACAATCATCGAGGCCAGAGCTATGAAACTCGACAAAACCACACGATCGACCTTGCGGGGGCAGGCGGCCATGCTCGGCGGCATGCTACTGCTGGCGTGCACGCCCGGATTCTCGCAGGAGCGACCTGCCATGACGGTCCGGCAGGGACAACTCGTGACGCCCGATGCTTCGATTCCGCTTTATGGGAGTAACACGGATCGAACCTTCTATATTCAAAGCGTGCGGGACGCATTCAACGCCGGGATCCGACCCGTGCAAGTGCGGGAACTGGCGCGGGGACTCGGATCGCAGACCGTTGCCCCAGGTGCAGTGGGCGCCGGTCAGATCTCGCAGGACGAGTACGCGAATCGTGCCTACGAGTATGTGCGGCAGAACCTGAGGCCCGTCTTCATCTTCGGTCAGCAGAAAGGATCGCTCGGCGCTCTGCTGGACCAGGCCGGTACTTCGTTCGATCAGTCAAGTCTGCTCGTGGATCTGCTGCGGGAAGGCGGCATTACACCGGCTTTCCAGCTCGGTACGATCTCGCTCACACGCACGCAATTCTCCGACTGGACCGGGATCACGAACCCGACCGCGGCATGCCGTCTGCTTGCCGACGGTGGAATTCCGGCGCAGGTCAATGGCAGCACCGACGCGAACTGCTCAGGTATCAGCAGCCCGATCATGACGGTGCTGCTGCGGCACATGTGGGTCAGCGCGACCGTACGCAAGAATGACGGCACCACGGACATCCGGGTTTATGACCCGACGTACAAGAGGCACATCTGGTCCTCGGGTATAGATTTGCCAGCTGCCATGGGGTGCGGAACCACCGCATCACCAACGTGTGGCAACACCGTGAGGGGCATGTTGCCGGCGACGACCACCATCAGCGGCGCTTCGGCCTACACCGGCATCAATACGCCCGCGCTCGAAGGTCAGTTCAAGACTTTCGCAACCAACCTGCTCAACGACCTGCGCGGCCGCACATCGACGCTCACGCTCCAGGATGCCGTGGGTGGCCCACGCATTGACACGGCTTCGATCACCACGCCGACGGCTGCATTGCCGTATACAGCCACCTCCATCACGACTCTGACCGAGATTCCGGACCAGTACCGAATCCGGTTCCGAGTGCAGTTCGCCGCCATGGACAAGACGGTATTTTCCGATGAGCTGGCAGGCAAGCGCTTGCGCGTTCTTGGCGGTGTCGGGCCCGACAACTCCAATCACTCAGCCACCGCTTTGAAAATTTCGTTGTATGCGGAATTCGAAATCATCGCGTCCAACAACAGCGCGCTGGCGAGCCCGGGACCGAATCCGCTGACCCTGACAGTCGATCATCCTTATGTCGCGTCCAACGGGACCTACATGGACACGTCGACGCTGGTCGACACGTACACGCTCGAGGATGACAACCTCAGTGACATCAGCGATGCGATTCGATTCAGATTCAACCCGTTCACCATCGTCAACGCATGGGGCCCGACGGGCAAGGGAAGCGTCGCCTACTTCGGCGAACTGCAGGCGAAGAACCTGTTCCGCCTCGACGTGATCGACAAGACGAATCCGGCGCATACTTGGTCGTATTGCCAGCCGTATACGCTCAACGGCTTTACGGATCTCAATGTCGACGAGGGAAACATCGCCCGCTATCAATGTCTTCGTCATGAACAGCCGTCGATCGCGGCCAACTGGCTCGGTCAGAACGAGCGGATGCTGGACCTGGTGGGGCGGGCGAACTCATCCGAGATCTCCACTCACCACGTCGTCGGCACCGTTGTCTCCGGGGTTTACTGGCCGGCCTCGTTGAACATGGATTCCGCGTTGACGATTTCCAGCCGCGCCAACAGCAGCGGCGATCGTCAGGCCGCTTCCTTCTCAGTCAGCTCGATGTCGGCACGACTGGAAGGTTCGATCATCGAGCAGGCAACCGGTACCTCGCTCGGCATGTCCTCGCCCTCCGTGATCGACATGGCGAACAAGAAGGGCAACACGTTGATCTCTGCGAACTCGAGCACCTTCGATGGACTGCGCTCGAGCGGCGCCCTGACCGGCTATCCGAGTTTCGTACTCGACCGGATCCGCAGCACCTACATCGCAAACGGCTTCACGGTGTTGCTGCCAAAGGAGTGGATTCTCGGTTTCTATCCCGTATCGCAGGGCTCGCAGTCGGGAGTCTCGTTCAATTTCGGGAGTTACTTCGCCTACAAGCCAACAGGTGATCGCACCGCATATATCGTCGCGTACGACAAGAAAGGCACCGCGTCATTTGCGCCTGGTGATCCCACGGCCGAGATTCTGAAAGGCATGGACGCCTCGGCCGGCTCCATGATGTCACGTAACCTTCATAGCGTTGACCTGGCGAGCGGAAACCTGACTATCACGCCGCCACCGGACCTGGTCACGGGCCCGGGCGCTTTTCCACAAAGCCTGAGTTTCCAGCGCACCTATTCTTCCGCCAATCCAGGCTTGCCGACGAACGCGGTAGAACGAGACACGAAGCGTGGGCTGCTGGCGCACGCCTGGGATCCAGGCACGGAGCTGCGCTACGGATGGGATTTCAACCTGAATATGCGCGGTTCGATGGTGAGTGACTACGCCCGCGCGATGGGCGACTCGAGTGCCGAAGACGCGTCGATCGCCATCGCAACTGTGGCCGTGCTTCGCGACCTGCAGCGGACGTCGAGCACCTTCGCCACCGAGGTGACGTCCACCTACCTCGCGAACTGGTGGGGCAAGACGCTGCCAAACAACAGCTTCGTTGCAAACGTGGGTCCCGCTTCGGATTCCTTCCTGAAACTGGCCGATGGGACCTACAGTCCGCAGTCGCGAAATGGCGCGAAACTCGTTAACAGTGCCATCATTGAACTCACCAATTGGTACGTCTTCCCCAGGATCAGCTTTCATATGACCTGGGACCTGACAGCTGCCGACGGCTCGACAATCCATTTCATCCAGGACACGACGCGTGACGTCAACCCTGGGGACGGTGCCGGGGCAGACTCACCTCTAAGCCAAACGTACTACCCGAAGAAATGGACCTTCCCGACGGGAGTCGTGCTCGATTTCGACTACGACTTCGGCGTGGACGACCTGGGACTGGAGCACTGGAATTACTGTCTGAAAGAGGTGCGCAACAACTACGGCCGCAAGATCACGTTCACCTGGGGATGGCCATATCGCCAGGCAGAAGGCTACTGCATCATCGATACCGTCACGGACGACACCGGGCGGACGGTCAACTTCAAGGACGACAAGGAAGGCGGAGGCACGCAATCCTGGAACCCGATCGATCACACGTTCACCGTCACGCTGCCGGATACTTCCAAGGTCTCGTATCACTATCGTTCGACCACCGACGAGCCCGGTACGGCGCGCGCGGTCAATGTCATCGACTCGTGGGCATTTGGACCGGATGTCAGCAACCCTTATGCGCAGGTCACCTACGACGACCTGTTCCGGGTGGCCAGCGTCTCGCTCGCATCCAATAACGATGCGGGAACCCGCAGCGTTTCCGGCTACGCCATTGGCGGGCTGTCCCTGGGCGAAACCATGCGCCGCGGAGAGAGCCGTGACGCGGTTGGCGCCAAGACCACAGTCTATTTCGGCAAGTTCGGTGAGCAGCTGCAATCGATCGATGCGCTGGGGCAGGTCTCGTCGAACTCCTACGACAGCCGCCAGCGACTGAAGAGGGCAACCTTTCCGGAAGGGAATTCGCTCGAATACGAGTACGACGCGCGCAACAACACAACCAAGATCACTACGCATCCCAAGCCGGGCTCGTCATTGCCGGATGCAATCCAGCAGTGGACTTACGTCGAGGGTCCGACCGTCGCGACCTGCAGCACTCACGCGACGTGCAACAAGGTTGCGACGGAAGGCGACTTCCGCGGCAATGTGATCAGCTATGCATACAACCCGGATGGGCAGGTACGCCAGATCACGTACCCGACCGTCAATGGAGAAATCCCCAAGACCAACTACTGCTATTCGGCCGTCAACGGAATCGCGATGCTCGCCGCGCGGGTCGACAACGTCGCGACGACCGTTGCAAAGCCGGATCGCGTCGGTAGGTATGCGTACAACGCTTCCAATCATTACGTGCTCGACAACGTGACGATCGATCCGGCCAATTCGATGACCGCCGATTGCGCGAATGCCACGCGAAGCGGGGCGCGCAACGAGGTCACGACTTTCACTTTCGATGCGCTCGGAAACTTGCGGACGCTGGATGGGCCGCGAGGCGACGGAATCCAGGACGTGACGACGTTCGAGTACGACAGTATGCGGCGGATCAAGCACGTGGATGCGCAGCTGGGCGCGGACGCAGCACATGCGAGCACCAAGTACGAATACACACCGGAAGGTGCATTGTTCACCGTGTCGAGCAAGGACGGCGCCGCGTGGCGCACCGACTCGCGCGCCTATTGGCCGAGCGGCGAATTGAAGAGTTCTACGGACGCGGAGGGAAATCAGACGAGGTACTTTTACGACGCCAACGGCAGGGCCGTACTCGTGGTTGACCCCGAGGGCCGTGGCGCTGGCACGGTCTACGATCTGTTGGGTCGCAAGTCGTGCGAGTGGCGCGGCATCACAAATCTTGCCGCACCCGTCGGCTGCGCCTGGAATCCTGCCACCTACACCGGCGAGGGCGCGGTTCGCTACAACGCCCTTGAATACAGCGCCAACGGCAGGTTGAAGCGTGTATACGACGCGAACAACAACTACTACGAGAATTTCTACGACAACCTGGACAGACTGAGGATCACGACCTTCCCGAATGGCGCCGATGGGACGCGCTGCGCTTTGAACCTTCCGAGCGCCGCCAGCCGAGATACCGCAAATCCGACCTGCACGGCCTCCGGTGGGACGACACCGACGTACGAGCTCTTCTCGTACACGGTCGACGGCACCGTGACAGGCGCGCGCTGCGGCGGAAATGACGAGCTGTGCCGCAAGCGGACCCGCAGTGGAACCGTGGCGACCTTCGCCTACGACGCGCTCGACAGGCTGAGCACCCGGACAGTCCCGGGTATTCCCACTTCCAACTACACGTACAACCTGATGAACCAGCCGCTCACGATCACGAGCGCTGCCGGCATCGTCGCCGGCGCCGACGTGCCGGCTCATTCGATCTCGTTTGACTATGACGATGCCGGAAACCGGTTGTTCGAGGAAAACCTGATAGGCGGTACGCTCTACAAGATGTCCTACCAGCACGACAAGGCTGGAAACCGTACACGCACGACATGGCCGGACGGCTATTTCGTCGCCTATCAATACGACGACCTGAATCGCCTGGAATACGTGCGCGAGAACAGCGAGACCTCGAACGAGCTTGCGCGGTACTACTACGATTCGTTATCGCATATCAAGGACCTGCGGTTCGCGGGTTCCGAGGCGAACAAGATCAGCTATACCTTCGAGCCGGACGGCAACGTCGACACGATCACGAATATCTTTTCGTCGGGCAACCTTCTACTCGACTACGACAGGAACAAGTCGGGTCAGGTGCGCTCGATTACCTCCAATGACACGCTCTCGCTGACGCCGCCCGCGGGCATTGGCGCGACGCCGGCGACGACATCGTATGTCCCAAACTATCTAAATCAGTATGCATCTGTCGGCGGGACGGCCACTTCGCGCGACACCAATGGAAACCTGCTCACCTGGGGAGCTGCACCGAACCAGAACATCTATACGTATGACGTCGAAAGCCGGCTGCGCACCGCGCGCATCGGTACCGGTCCGTTGACCCGCTATGATTACGACCCCGCGGGTCGGCGAATCTCGAAGACAGTGGGGACGACGACGACCTACTTCCTGCCGGACGGCGAAAATGAGGCAGCGGAATACGGCAGCAGCGGTCTGCTCCGCCGCTATATAGAGGGCCTGGCTCGCGACGAACGCATCGCGATTGCCGAGGGCAGCTCAACCATCGATCCGCCGAAGTCGTACTTCCGCGTCAATCACCAGCGATCGGTGATCGCGATGACTGACGCGGCGGGCCGCACCTCGAACTGTGCGGCCGGGGTGATGTGCCAGCAGATGGCGTACGACGTGTACGGCAACCTGGTAGCTGGTCCAACTACTGGCCCGGCCTACCGTTACACCGGTCGCCGATTCGACGACGAGTCGGGGCTCTACTACTACCGTGCCCGCTACTATGCGCCGCAGATCGGCCGGTTTCTGCAATCCGACCCCATCGGATTCGCCGACGACGTCAACCTTTATTCATACGTGAAGGCGGATCCGGCGAACCTCGTCGATCCCTCGGGTACCAACTGCGCCAACATGGCGCGCGAAGGATTGTCCGGCGATTGCATCGATGCTGGAAACACGGGACCGACGCCTGCGCAGGCAAATGATGCGATTTCAACGCCGCAGATCGACGCGAGCGCCCGCCTTGGTACTCGGCCGACCTACACCTGGACCGGAAAGGAGAAGACTCCTGGTACGGGGTTTCTGGGGATGTACACCAAGGACAAATACGAACACGGTGCGGTGGCGATCACCGACACTACCGGCAATACGGTGGTGTGGATACGCGCTCCCGGCGAGTCATGCAACAATCCAAACGAGCCTGGCACCCGGCATACCGAGTACGACAATAATTTTCTCATTGGGCAAGGATTGATGGGATCGAAAATCAAGGGCGCCGCGAAGGCCTTCATGCATGAACACGGCTCCTACACGGATATTCCTCATATCGGCGACTATTCGATTCCATTGAACTTCCATATTCCCAACATCATGATTGGGGAACACGTCACTGTAGCCATCGAATTGTCCGGAGGCATGTTCCGCGCACGGGTCATCGAAGGCGCCTACACCGGCACCGAGAGAAAGGCAGTGGAGAAGATGGTCAAGGGTTGGCAGAACCCCAACAAGCAGCAGTACACCGCGACGATTGCCCAGCCGGGCGGACAGCCAATGAATGATTGCGTAAAGGGCAACTAGGAGGTCAAGCCGACTCGAATGGGCCCTGGAGTGACTCGTGGAATCGTTTGGTTGTCTGTGGCCGCAAGTCTCGCTGGCTGCGGCGGGACGGCGGCTGTCGTGAGGGACGAAGGCGTGCCCACATTCGAGGGACGGCTGTTGCTGGGTGATGACTATGGTGGGCGGTTCTATCTCCGGAACGACAAGGAGAATTGCTTTGATGTCGACCTGAAGTCACTGCAATTGCGTGAACAGATGGAGCTCTTCCAGAACGCGCGCGTTCGAATTCATGGCGTGCAGGAAGGCGATGGTTTGTGGTCCTGTGCGCGGTCATTCGCTCTCGAATCGATTGACCAGATCGAAGTGTTAGCCGCACCGGAAGCCATCGAGCGTGAATACTTTTCCGACCAGTTGCCCGAAGACCGGGTGGATCACGCGGCTGAGAAGCGCGAATTCGCCATCGATGTCATGCGGACGATCGCTCGCAAAGACCGTGCGGCCTTCGCCAATTTCAAGTATCCGGATCCGGAGGGCGAAGCCGCAGTGGAAAGAAGCGGCTTTGCGCCCCGACGTTTCGATTTCGTCGCGAAGAATGCGGACAAATTCTTCGGAGCAGCGCTTCGATCGGCAAATCCCCAGGTGATCATTCGTCAGTATGCAGGCCGTGACTCGGCGACATTGTGCATCTGCCGTCGAGAAAGAGGCTGCGACATCACCGATGCCTTTGATGCTCCGACCCAGGGCTCGTGGGGAGATCCGATGTTCTGCTTCCGCATCGCCGGATCGGCGGAGGGCTGGAGGATCCTGGACCCGATCTTCGGCTGACTCACATTCTCATGCCTAACTAGATCGAGGCCGCGAACGCCGCGGATGCCTTGCGGCGTTCCTTTGCTGTACCGCCGGGTTCATTACCCGACTACCCGGCGATCCCCTGTTTCCACGAAAGCGGCCGAAGCGTGTCACGAATTCAGTCGACGTGGCAGAACCCCTTGCGAGAGACAAGCCTGCGGGCCTCCAGGGAGAACGTTAGGTGACTTCATCTGCTTGCCGGCGCACGCGCGTGCCGGCCAAAATGCGTGCGCGTTTCTCTGGCCTCCAGGCGCTTCTCCTGCTGCTCGCAACCGCGTCAGCCGCAATCGCCGGTTCTGTCAACTACTCTTACGACTCGCTTGGCCGGCTTTACAAGGTGGGCTACCAGAGTAACGGGGCAGTCATCACCTACAATCTCGACGCCGCGGGCAATCGCACCGTGGTCTCGAGCGTGATCGACACGACGCCACCGACTGTACCGGGGAATCTGCGCGCCACCGCCCAAAGCTCAAATTCCATCCTCCTCGAATGGAATGCGTCCAGTGATGGCACCGGCTTCGGTGTAGTCGGATATCGCGTTGAGCGCTGCCAGGGATCGGGCTGCTCCAACTTCATCGACATTGGCCAGCTGGTTCCAGGCCCCGCGTCGTTCCTCGATACGTCGCTGTCGCAGGACACGGTCTATAGGTATCAGATCAAGGCAGTCGACGGCGTCAGCCTGATGAGCGCTGCTTCGAATGCTGCGTCAGCCAGGACGTTGCAGATTCCCGACTACGATCCGCCCACCGCGCCCGGTGCGGCCCAGGTCACCACGGCGACCTCTCTGCAGGTTCACCTCATGTGGACAGCTGCCACGGACACGGGCAGCTCAGGCCTCGCGCTGTATCGCATCGAACGTTGCCCGGGCTCGTTGTGTTCGAACTTCACCGAGATCGGCACGATCGCGGCGCCGGCAACCGGCTACGACGACAACACGGTACAGGGCACAACTCAGTACACCTACCGCGTCCGCGCCGAGGACGGGCAGTTCAACCGTGGCCCGTACTCCAACATGGCGGAAGTCACGACGCCCGACACGTTGCCGCCCACGGTGCCGACGGGCTTTGCGGCGAACGTGGTCAGCGCTACGCGCATCGATCTCTCGTGGAACGCGTCGACGGATCAGGGCGGCGGCACGATTGCCAGTTACCGCATCGAGCGATGCGTCGGCGCCGGCTGCACGGACTTCACCCTGCTCACGAACCATGGTCCATTGGGGACGTTGTACAGCGACACGGATGTGGTGGGCAGCACGACCTATCGCTACCGCATCCGCGTCATGGACGTGACCAGCAACATCAGCGACTGGGCGACGCCGATTTCCGCCAGCACGCCGAATGTGCCGGACACCACACCGCCGTCGTCACCCGATGCCTCGGCAACCTCGCCGAACTCGAACACCGTCATCGTCAACTGGACGGTGTCCACCGATCTCGGTGGGTCGGGGCTTGCCAACTACAAGCTGTACAAGTGCACCGGGACGTCCTGCAGCGCAGGTTATACGCTGATCGGCACCTTCCCCGCGGGTACCAACACCTATACCGACAACGCGGTGACGGGCACCACGGCGTATCACTACTACGTCATTGCCTACGACGGCGCGGGTAACGCCGGCCCGCACGGTGCGGTGGCCAACATCCTGACGGGTGATTCGCTGGCGCCGGGTGTGCCCGGCAATTTGACTGCGTCCTCGACGTCATCGACGCTGGTCACACTGAACTGGACCGCTTCGACCGATACCGGGGGCTCGGGACTTGCCGGATATCGCATCGAGAAATGCTCCGGTGCCGGATGCTCGAACTTCACGCTGCTGACGACAGTCACCACCAACTCCTATTCGGATACGGCGGTGGTCGGCAGCACGTCATACAGCTATCGCGTGCTGGCAACCGACGTTGCCGGAAACCAGAGCAACTTCTCGAATACCGCAACCAAGGTGACGCCGGATTCGCTCGCGCCCACGCCGCCGAGCGGGCTCACCGCGGGATCGTCGAGCTCGACGGCTGTCGTGCTGACCTGGACGGGTTCGACGGATACGGGCGGATCGGGACTGGCGGGATATCGCATCGAGCGATGCGCTGGCGCGGGTTGCTCGAACTTCACGTATGTCACGACGGCATCGGGTTCGCCGTATACCGACAACACG
>Ga0207675_100007466_pt1 | contig 10331 bp, 11 predicted proteins | sample KBSSwiS42_FD_184305 | JGI IMG/M metagenome (GOLD analysis project Ga0207675, IMG submission 184305) | Switchgrass rhizosphere microbial communities from Kellogg Biological Station, Michigan, USA - KBS Switchgrass S4-2 (SPAdes) (version 2) | ecosystem: Host-associated > Plants > Roots >...
TTCGCGCGATGGTCAGCGAAGGCGCGACCGAAGCCAGCGCCGATGCCGTGGGTTATCGGCTGGTGCGCACGTTTCGCGGCAATACACTGAATGCCTTGTGGCGCAGTCTTAGCACCGGTTTGTTGGGTGCGAAATTCGACGAGCGGCGGCCCGGACTTTTCGAAGCGGCTGGCTGGCGATTGGTCAGCGAGCAACCCACCGCCATCGCGCCGCCCGGTGGCGGTGACTGGCGCGCGTTCCTGCTTCAGCGGCTCGACGCCGCCATCGGGGAGTCGCTGAAAAACTGCAGCACACTTGCCGCCTGCAAATACGGCGAGCTGGACCCCATCGCCGTGCGCCATCCTTTGTCGCGCGCCATACCGTTCCTGTCGAAGCTGCTCGACATGCCCACACTGCCGCTATCCGGCGATCACAACATGCCGCACGTGCAGGACAGTTCCTTTGGCGCCTCTGAGCGGTTCGCGGTTTCGCCTGGCCGCGAGCGCGATGGATATCTCATGTTGCCTGGCGGGCCGTCGGGGCATCCGCTGTCGCCGTTCTATCGAAGCGGATTCGAAGACTGGGCGAACGGCGTACCGACGCCGTTCCTGCCAGGTCCCGCCGCCCACCAGCTCAAGCTCGAACCGTAATAGTCCGGCCATCGGCAGGGTCTGGTTTTCTGCGGATCTGGATGCTACGCTCTGTAGCAGTACTGGAGGTAGCGCTACGATGAAGCACAATGTCTCCGATCTCGGCGAGCTCGAACGCGAGGTCCTGCACCTGGTGTGGGACCACGGCCCCTCCACCGCGGATTGGGTGCAGAAGGCGCTGTCGCGCCCGCTCAAGGAATCGACGATACGCACGGTGCTCAAGCGGCTCGAGGCCAAAGGGCACCTCACGCATAGCGTGGACAGCCGCACTTTTGTCTACCAAGCCGCGGACACGCGCGGCCGCGCAGCAGCACGCGCGGTGAAACGCATCGTCGACCGTTTCTGCAGTGGTTCGCTCGAAGAGGTACTCATCGGGCTGGTCGATACCCGCATCGTCGACCGGCGCGAGCTCACGCGCCTCGCGGAGAAGATTGCGCAGGCACAGACAATGGACGAGGGCGCCCGCCCGAAGAGGGCAAAGAAATGATGCTCGAGATCCTGGCGAACACCGCTGTGCGCATGCTGCTGCTCGGCGCGGCGACGTGGCTCACGGTGCGCATCATTCGAGTACGCAATCCGCACGTCGAGGTGCTCGTCTGGCGAATGGTCCTGCTCGCGGGTCTGGCCCTGCCGGCGCTGCTCTACTTGCGCCTGGCCCCGAGTTTCGCGACTTCGTTCGAACTGCCCATGATCGCCGCAGCGGGCGCAGGCGGCTCGTACACATCCGGTGCCGCAGATCGCATGTCCTGGTTGCCGGCGGCGGTGCCAAGCACTATCTACCTGGTCGTCGCGTTGCTGCTGCTCGGGCGATTGATAGGCGGTCTCGTCGCCATGTGGCGCGTCAGCCGCGCGGCCGAGTCGATGACGACACCGGACGACGTGCGCATCAGCGCGCGAGTTCGCAGTCCGGCGACGTTCGGCACAGTCATCCTGTTGCCAGTCGACGCCCGAGCGTGGTCCGCCGACAGACTGGACGCGGTTCTGGCGCACGAGCGCGCGCACGTGCGTGGCCGCGATGGCCTCTGGTCCTGGCTGGCGCAGTTTCACGCCGCGGTCTTTTGGTTCAACCCGTTTGCGTGGTGGCTGCAGCGCCGCATCGAAGCACTGGCGGAAACCACCAGCGACGAGGCGGTCGTCGCCGCGCGCCACGATCCTGTCGCCTACGCCGCATTGCTGCTCGATTTCGCCCGTAACCCCAACTCAAGGAGCGTTGCCATGTCCGTCGCAGAATCGAACGTCCCCGAGCGCATCGAACGTCTTCTCGCCCGCATTCCGCCCGCATCTGCATTGACACGCGTCGCACGCTGGTGCGCTTTCGCTACATTGATTCCCGTCGTCGTACTCGCTGCATCGACGACGCAGGCCGCGCCGCCCACGGAAGCCGCGGCAGCCACCGAAACCCCCGTGCAGAAGGCGCCCGTGTCGCTCAATCCTGTGGCCGTGCGCATCAATCGTGCCTCGAATCCGGACAGCTTCTATCCGGCGGTGGCCAAGAACGAGAACGTATCGGGCTACGCGATCGTCGAGGCCGACTTGGATAGGCTCGGTCAGTTGGTGGATGCCCGGGTGTTGAAAGTAGAGCCGGCCGAACCCCGATTCGGCTTCGCTGACGCGGCGCTGCAAGTTGCCCGAACCAGCACATTCAGCAATTCGACCCAGCAAGTTGCTTCCCTGCGGTTCATGGTGAAATTCGATTTGGAGAAATGAGCCTCGACCGGGCGCCAGCCGGGTGGCGAGCGCCACCCGGCGCGGCATAAGCTCGCGGGCATGACCGCAGCCCGCTTCACCGGCACCGAAAGCTACGTCGCCACGCCCGACCTCTTGATGGCGGTGAACGCCGCGATCACGTTGGGACGTCCACTGCTCATCAAGGGCGAGCCCGGCACGGGGAAGACGCAGCTCGCCCTGGAGATCGCGCGCGCGCTCGAGCGGCCGCTTTACGAGTGGCACATCAAGTCCACGAGCAAGGCACAACAGGGGCTGTACGAGTACGACGCCGTCTCGCGCCTGCGCGACTCGCAGCTCGGCGAAGAGAAAGTGCGCGAGATCCGCAACTACATCGTGAAGGGCAGCCTGTGGGAAGCGTTCGAGTCGCAGGTCCAGCCAGTGTTGCTGATCGACGAAATCGACAAGGCCGACATCGAGTTTCCGAACGACCTGCTGCGCGAGCTCGATCGCATGGAGTTCTACGTCAACGAGACGCGTGAGCTGGTGAAGGCTCGCCACCGCCCGGTGATCCTCATCACCAGCAACAACGAAAAGGAACTGCCGGATGCGTTCCTGCGCCGCTGCTTCTTCCACTACATCCGGTTTCCGGACGCCGACACGCTGGAGAAGATCGTCCGCGTGCACTACCCGGATCTCAAGTCGGAGCTGCTGCGCGAGGCGCTCACCACATTCTTCAACGTGCGCGAGACGCCGGGATTGCGCAAGAAGCCCTCGACCTCCGAGCTGCTCGACTGGATCAAACTACTGCTCGCCGAGGACATTTCGCCCGAAGCGCTGCGCGGTGACGATCCGAAGAAGTTGATCCCGGTATTGCATGGCGCGCTGCTCAAGAACGAACAGGATGTGCACCTGTTTGAGCAGTTGGTATTCCTGAACCGCCGCGCAGGCCGCTGACGGCGCGCGGCCATGCTGGTCCGCTTCTTCAACGATCTGCGCGCCGGTGGCGTACCGGTAACGCTCCCCGAATTCCTGGCGCTGCTCGAGGCGCTCGAGGCGCGGGTCGCTTCACTGTCGGCCGAAGAGTTCTATTACCTGGCCCGCATGGCGATGGTGAAGGACGAGCGGCATTTCGATCGCTTCGACCGGGTATTCGCCGAACATTTCGAAGGCGCGGAAAAGTTGTTCGAAAAGCTCACCGCCGAGTTGCCGCCCGAGTGGCTCAAGCAGCTCACCGAGCGACTGATGAGCGAGGAAGAGAGGCGGCGCGTCGAAAGTCTGGGAGGCTGGGACAAGCTGCTCGAGACTTTGCGCGAGCGGCTTCGCGAACAGCGGGGTCGGCACGAGGGTGGCAACAAATGGATTGGCACCGCTGGCACTTCGCCCTTCGGCAATCAGGGTTTCAACCCCGAAGGTGTGCGCATGGGCCAGGAGTCCTCGCGCCACCGGCGCGCGGTCAAGGTCTGGGAGACGCGCGACTATCGCAACCTCGACGACGGCGTGACGCTCGGCACGCGCAATCTGAAGATGGCGTTGCGGCGTCTGCGCCGGTTCGCGCGCGAGGGCGCGGCGGAAGAACTGGACCTCGACGGCACCATCGACGCCACGGCGCGCAATGCCGGCCTGCTCGATCTCAAGCTGGTGCCCGAGCGACGCAATGCGGTGAAACTGCTGTTGCTGCTCGACGTGGGTGGCTCCATGGATCCGCACGTCAAGGCGTGTGAAGAGTTGTTTTCAGCGGCGCGCGCCGAATTCAAACATCTCGAGTATTTCTACTTCCACAATTTTCCGTATGAGCGGCTGTGGAAAGACAATCGGCGACGCTTCAGCGTGATGACCGACACCTTGGGCGTGCTGCGCACCTTCAATCCCGACTACCGCGTGTTGTTTGTCGGTGACGCGACGATGAGCCCGTACGAAATCGAACAGCCGGGCGGCAGCGTCGAACACTGGAACGCGGAATCCGGCCGTGTGTGGATGACACGCATCGCGGCGCATTTCCCGCGCCTCGTCTGGCTCAACCCAGAGCCGGTTGATCGCTGGGCATGGACTATGTCCATCGAGATTACGCGCGAACTGGTCGATGGACGCATGTTCCCGCTGACACTCGACGGCCTCGATCGGGCCATGCGTGAATTGAAACATGGCAGGCGCATATACTCCCGCCATGGAACGACGGATCGCGCTCCTACTGACGCTCGCTAGCTGGAACTGCGCTCAGGCACAGATTGCGCCCGAGCCGCCTGTGACAGTGCCGGCCTTCACCAGAGTCGAAGTGAAGCTCGAAGAACAGATCTCCTCGAAAACGAATCACACCGGCGATCGTTTCAAGCTAACTATCACCAATGACGTCTATATCGACGACTTTCTGGCCATTCCTGCTGGCAGCGAAGGTGAGGGCGAGGTGGTGCACGCGTCGAAAGCCGGCTTCGGCGGCAAGCAGGGCGAACTCATTCTCGCGGCTCGCTTCGTGAATGTGGGTGAAAGCCGTATCCCATTGCGTTCCCTCCGGCTCAACGCCACAGGAAAAGGCCACTTCGACGAAGCGCTCGTCATGACGATGCTGGTTCCCAAAGTGTCGGGTTTTTTCATCGAGGGCGGCAATATCGTCGTGCCGAGCGAAACGCTCGCGGAAGCGGCGATCGCCGAAGACGTGCAGCTGCCGCCAAGCGCGAACGTGGGCACGGTAGTGTTCTTTCGTTCGCCGAAACTTGCGGGCCTCGGAACCCGCTACAAGGTCCGCGAGGACGACCGGGAGCTCGGGAAATTGTCCAGGGCTACCTACTTCGCCGTCCAGGTGCCGGCGGGCACACACCACTACTGGGCTTTCTACGAAGGGCCTGACCTCATCACGCTCGATGTCGAACCTGGTGAGACCTACTACGTCCGCGGTGAACTCTCGCTGGGTCTGCTTAACCCCCACCCCAATCTCAGACCCTCGGATAAAGCAACGTTTGAATCCATGAAGCCTAAGCTCACGGACGTGACCGGCAAGCACATCGCCGGCGCCCCCGAACCGCAGACCACTGAGCAGTAACGATGCAAATCGCCGGCGCCGTAACCCGGCGCCGACGCACTATGGATGTCAGCCGGCCTTGGCCGGCGAGTGGGCCTTGATCTCCGCGAGCACCATGTCCGAGTGACCCTTCGGGTCAACCTTGTCCCAGTGCTTCACGATCTTGCCGTCGGGGCCGATCAGGAAAGTCTGGCGGCTGGCGAGTTCAGCGGTGCCAAAGGTGGTCAGGACACCGTATTCTTTCGACGCCTCGTGCGTGGGGTCGGCAAGGATGTCGAACGGCAGGCTGTGCTCCTTGGCGAATTTTTCGTGCGAGGCAACGTCGTCGACGCTCACGCCGAGAATGACGGCATTCGCATTACGAAACGCAAAGATGTTGTCGCGCAGTGAGCAGGCCTGGGTGGTGCAGCCACCGGTGAAATCCTTCGGGTAGAAATACAGCACCACCCATTTGCCCTTGTACTGCTTCAGCGTGTGCCACTTGCCGGCCTGATCCTGTAGTTTGATCGCCGGTGCCTTGGTTCCTTCCGCGGGTGATACGGCGGGAGCCTGTGCGCATACACTGGCACTCACCGCAATCAGGGCGGTGACCAAAGTCCTTCGAAGTGCGAGCATGGTGTTCTCCGTGAAAATGGAAAGGTCGTGGGGGAGGCGAATATTAGCAGCGGCGGCAGCGTTTCTCGCGCGGGACTGATCCTGACAGGTGGCGGCGCGCGTGCCGCCTACCAGGTGGGCGTTCTCAAGGCTCTCGCCGAGATCCACACCAGTCGTCGTTGGCCATTCCCCATCATCGTCGGTACCTCGGCTGGCGCCGTGTCGGCCAGCATTCTGGCGGCAAACGTCACCCGCTGGCATCAGTCGATAGTCGAAATCGAGAAAGTCTGGGCCAACTTTCGCGTCGCCCAGGTATTCCGCTCCGACACCCTCGCCATGCTCAAGGCTGGCTCGCGCTGGATGGGTTCGCTGTTCACAGGCGGCATCATCGGGCCGCCGAAATCGCTGCTCGACAACTCGCCGCTGCGCGAGTTGCTTTCCAAGGTGACGGATTTCGACGCGGTCCGGGCCCATGTGGCGAACGGCCACCTGCGGGCGCTCGCGTTATGCGCCACCAGCTACTTCACCGCACGCTCGGTGTCGTTCTTCGAGGCGGCGACCACCATCAGCGAGTGGTCGCGCGCACAGCGACATGGCGAGCGCGTCCCGCTGACGCTCGACTACCTGATGGCCAGTCTCGGCATTCCCTTCCTGTTTCCGCCGATGTGCCTGCACGGCGAATATTTCGGCGATGGCGCCATGCGCCAGACAGCGCCGCTGAGCCCGGCCATCCACCTCGGTGCCGACCGGCTGCTGGTGCTGGGCGTGCGGCCCACGCATCTCGACCTGGTCCCGCGTTTCGTCGCCTCGGATTCGCCGCCGACGCCCGGCCAGTTGTTCGGCTACATGCTGGATACGCTGTTCAGCGATCAGATCTCGGCGGACCTGGAAAACCTGGCTCGAATCAATCGCCTCTCGGCGCTGGCCGGCGGCGCCAGCGGCAGCCGGCAGATCCAGACCATGCTGATCGCGCCGAGTGTGGACCCGTCGGAGTTCGCCGCGCGCCATGTGGGCGCGCTCCCGCGAACCCTGCGCGCGCTCATGCGCATCATCGGCGCACGCGGCACGGCGGGCAGCCTGCTCGCGAGCTACCTCATGTTCGAAGGCAGCTACACGCGGGAACTCATCGAGATGGGCTATCGCGACACGCTCGGCAAGCGCGATGAGCTCGCGGCGTTTCTCGCCTGAATCGATCGGCCACAATCTCCGTGGACGGGTTGCCGCGGCATTCACCGGGCAGCGGGCCTCTCTCGCTCGCGGATGACGCCGTCGATGTCTGGTTGGCGTTCGACGCAAATTTCCAGGCGCAGGAAGTTCAGGCGGAATTCGCCGCGCTGTTGACGCCCGACGACGTCGGGCGAATGCAGCGTTTGTATGCGGAGTCGGGCAGGCGGCAATTCGCGCTCACGCGTGCTTTGCAGCGCCAGGTGCTGTCGGCTTACGCCGCGGAGGTGCTGCCCGCGCAATGGCAATTCCAGAGCAGTGCCGAAGGCCGGCCGAGCCTCGCACCACCATTCGATCGCACCGATCTGCATTTCAATATCGCGCATACCGGCGGAGTCGTCGCCATGGCCGTGTGCCGGCACGCGGTCGTGGGAGTCGATGTGGAAAAGCTTGGCCGAGCACCGCTGGCCGTGGCCGAGCGCTACTTCTCCCCCGCCGAAGCGACGCAGTTGCGCGCATTGCCGCCCGACGCCCAGCCACGGCAGTTCTTGCGGCTCTGGACCTTGAAAGAGGCCTATCTCAAGGCCGTCGGTAGCGGACTCGCGGGTGGACTGAGCCGCATGAGCTTCATGTTCGAAGGAGCCGAGAGCTTTCACTTCGAGCGAATCGATGATGCGGACGCGGCACGTTGGCAGTTTCACCAGTTCGAATTCGGCGCGGAACACCTGCTCGCGCTCGCGGTATTGCCGCGCGACGGCGATGCGCGGCTCGAAGTGACGTTGCGCGAATTCCGCGCAAACTGATCGGAGCCAGCCTTCTCAGGTCAGGAAGAGCGCGCCCAATCCTAACAACGTGGCGAAGCCGATGCAGTCGGTGAAGGTGGTGAGGATCACGCCCGCCGACAGCGCCGGATCGATGCGGAACCGGCGCAACACCAGCGGCACCGCCACACCCACGGCGGCGGCGGCGAGTAGATTGATGAGCGTGGCCGCGGCGATGATGGCCGCGATTTTCCAGGTGCCGTACCAGACGATGGTCACGGTGCCGACGACGCCGGCCCAGATGAGGCCGTTGAGGCCGCCCACGGCGATTTCCTTCCACAGCAGCCAGCGCGCGTTGACCCACTCGACCTGGCCGAGCGCGATGCCGCGGATGATGAGCGTGACGGTCTGGGTGCCGGCGATGCCGCCCATGCTGGCGACGATGGGCATGAGCGCGGCGAGCGCCGCGACTTTTTCGATGGTGCCTACGAAGCGGCTGACCACCGCCGCCGCCATGAAGGCGGTCACCAGGTTGATTCCCAACCACACCAGGCGGCGGCGCGTCGACGGGATGATGCCGGCGAACAGGTCTTCCTCGTCACGCAGGCCGGCCGCGGACATGACTTCATGCGCGGCTTCTTCGCGGATGACGTCCACCACGTCGTCGACCGTGATTCGGCCGAGCAGCTTGCCTTGGTCATCGACGACCGCGGCGGACACCAGGTCGCGATCCTGGAAGAGTTGCACCACGTCATGCGCAATGGTTTCCGGCGATATGCGCGACGCCTGCGCGTCGAGGATGTCACCCACGGATTTTTCCGCGTCTTCGGTCAGCAGCCGGGTGAGGGCGACCGTCCCCAGGTAGCGATCGTCGCGATCGACCACGAACAGCCGGTCAGTCTTGTCCGGCAACTCCGCGCGCATACGCAGGTAGCGCAGCACGACTTCCACGGTGACGTCGGCGCGCACGCTCACCGTGTCGGTGTTCATGAGGCCGCCGGCGGTGTCGTGCTCGAAGGCCAGCACGGTCTTCAGCCGTTCGCGATCCTGCTGGTCCATGGACTTGACCAGCTGCAGCGACACGGCCTCGGGCAGATCTCCGACCAGGTCGGCCAGGTCGTCGAGTTCCATGTTCTCGGCGGCTGCCAGCAGTTCGTCGGCGTCCATCCCCTCGATGAACGACTGGCGCACGTCATCGCTGAGCTCGACCAGCACGTCGCCTTCGATTTCCGGCTCGACGAAGTTCCAGACCACCTCGCGCTGCGCGGGCGGCAGCGATTCCATGAGCGTCGCGATCTCCGCCGGATGCATCGCGGCGATCATTCGCGCCGCGCCTCGCCAGGATCCTTCGCGCAATGCGCCGCGCAGCGCAGCCAGGCGGCGCTCTTTGCGGGGGACTACGGTGGTCTCGGCCATTTCGGCCGGGAGTGTAGATGGGTAGGACCCCGTATTCCTAGGAAATGGCGAGCCGCGCGTCGATCAATATTTCATCGCGCGTTCCTGGCCGGCGCGGGACCGATGCGCACTTTCAGTTGAGGCGCCATCGCAGCGCCCCAGTCGTACATGGCATCGAGCACCGGGCGCAAGGTTTCGCCGCGTGCCGTCAGCTCGTACGTGTGCGCGGGCTTCGAGCGCGTTCCGCCCACGGGCTTCTTCGAAATGAGCCCGAGTGCTTCGAGCTCCTTGAGTTGCTGGGTGAGGACCTTGTCCGCGAGCCCGGGCATGCGCTTGCGCAGTTCGCCGTACCGGTGAGGCGCCTCTTTGAGCCACGCGAGTATCACCGTGCGCCATTTCCCGCCGACAAAGGCCAGGGAGAGTTCCACGGGGCAACCATAGTTCCTGCTCAATCGCTTCATTACTCACCAGATGGTGTGTTGACACGATTCGGCCGCAAGGCGATCAATTGAACCCCCTCATCGAGAGACTAGTTTGCCATGACGATCGAATACATCCGCTATGACCTGGGCGCACACCAGGCCGGGGATCTCGTGAATGCCTACACGATTGCCGCCGACGCATTGCGCGCGGCGCCCGAGTGCATGGCCTTCGAGCTGACCCAATGCGAGGAAGCGCCTCGCTCATTCATCCTGCGCATCGAATGGAAATCGACTGCCGCGCATCTCGAAGGATTCCGAAAGGGTCCGCATTTCCCACCGTTCCTGGCAGCGATCAAACCCTTCATTGGTGAGATCGCGGAGATGCGTCACTACGCCACAACCTCGGTAGTGTGGAAACGGGCGTGACGGCCGGGAAATGGGAAGTGGATGGAGGGCGTGCGTGCCCCAGCGACCGCACACGCATAGGGTCGAGTTCGCTTTTCGCCGGGCCCTTCGATGATTGGGCGTCGCTAGTTTGCTGGCCGCCGCCACACGCGATGACATCCTGGCGCAGTTGGAGAAAGAGTAGCGAAGAGTCCGTATGAAGCGGGGAGGCGGCTTCGTGCCTAACGAGGTCAGGTACCCCGGCCCGCTCACTCAACCCTACGCGTGTACGCTCGCTGGG
>Ga0207675_100007470_pt1 | contig 10328 bp, 9 predicted proteins | sample KBSSwiS42_FD_184305 | JGI IMG/M metagenome (GOLD analysis project Ga0207675, IMG submission 184305) | Switchgrass rhizosphere microbial communities from Kellogg Biological Station, Michigan, USA - KBS Switchgrass S4-2 (SPAdes) (version 2) | ecosystem: Host-associated > Plants > Roots >...
CTGGCGCCCGGCTCGCGTCAGCATGGCCGCCACCAGCTCGGTGCTGGTGCTCTTGCCGTTCGTGCCGCCGACCGCACACAGCGGCGCCGTCAGCAGTCGGGCGGCCAGCTCCAGCTCACCGATCACGGGGACCCCCGCCGCCTCCGCCGCCGCGAGCGCGGCGTAGCCGCCCACACCGGGTGACACGACGATCAGATCCGCCGAGACCAGCGCGCCCGCGGCCTCGCTCTCGGTCTGGACCGGCACGCTCAAACGCTGAGCCGCTTCCGCGAGCGCGGCGCGCGGCTTGCGGTCTACCCCGACGACGCGCGCGCCGCGGCTCGAGCAGAGCTCCGCGGCCGCAATCCCACTCAGCCCGAGCCCAACGACGTAGACGTTCTTGCCCGCGAGTTCGATCATCGGAGTTTCAGCGAGGACAGGCCGATCAGCGCGAGCAATATCGAAATGATCCAGAACCGGACAATAATCTTGGGCTCTGCCCAGCCCTTCTTTTCAAAGTGATGGTGGATGGGCGCCATCAAAAACACGCGCTTACCAAACAGCTTGAAAGACACCACCTGCGTCACGACGCTCACGTTCTCGACCACGAAGATGCCGCCGACCAGCACGCTGAGCAGCTCGTTCTTGGTCAGGATGGCCAGCATGCCCAGGCCGCCGCCCAACGCCAGCGAGCCCACGTCTCCCATGAACACTTGAGCGGGGTAGGTGTTGTACCAGAGAAAACCGATGCCGGCCCCGATCACCGCGGCCGCGAACACCGCTAGCTCCCCCATCTCCGGTGTGCCCGCGATATCCAGGTACTGCGCCAGCGGGCGGCCGAACAGCACCAGGCCCGCCACATATGCCCAGACCAGATACGTGCCCGCGTTGATCATCACGGGCCCGATCGCGAGGCCATCGAGGCCATCGGTCAAGTTCACCGCGTTGCTGAAGGCCACCAACACAAAGAGTGCGAAAGCAATGTAAAGCCAGAGAGGCAACTCTACGGGATGCTTCGAGAATGCAACAAACGGGATGGACAGGCGCGTACGGATCGCGAGCCAGCTCTCGGGCAGGTTGCCAAAATCGATGAAGCAGTAAGCGAGCCCGACGCCGCCTACCCCCAGCTGCCCGAGGATCTTGTACCGACCGGGTAAGCCGCGGCTGTGACGGGCGACGATCTTGAGATGATCGTCGAGGTAACCGATCAGCCCATAGCCCGCCGTCACGCCGGCCGTGGCCATCACGAAGATGTTGTGGACGTCAACCCACAGCATGGTGGAGACCAGCAGCGCGAGCAGGATCAAGGCGCCACCCATGGTGGGGGTGCCCGCCTTGATCTGATGCGAGGCAGGGCCTTCCTTGCGGATCACCTGACCGATCTGCTTGCTCTGCAGCTGGCGGATGAACCAGGGCGCCAGAAAGAAACAGAGCAGCATGGCCGTCAGCGTGGCCATGATGATGCGGAAAGGTACGTAGCGCAGCACGTTGAGCACGCTGGCCCACCCGAAGCGCGTGCTCATCGGATACAGAAGCTCGTAGATCACGAGAGCTTGCCTTCAGCCTCACGCCGCCCGGCGGCCGTCGACAACCCGGCGACCACGCGCTCTGCGCGCAGCCCGCGCGAAGCCTTGACCAGGATCACGTCGCCCGGCTCGCGCCTGGCCTGCAGCAGCTCGAGCGCGCCGGGCGCGTCCAGCGCGAACTCGGTCTGCGCACGCTGACCCTTCAACCCGGCGAGCAACTCGACGGCGTCCCCGCCGAACGCGATCACCAGGTCCGGATCGAGCCGCGCCAGATCCGGACCGAGCTCCCGGTGCGCCGCCTGGGAAAAGGCGCCGAGCTCGCGCATCTCACCGATCACCAGCACCAGCCGACGCGAGCGCTGCCGGGCCAGGTCGTGCGCCACCGCCGCCGAGCTGCGTACGCTGGCGGGGCTGGAGTTGTAGGTATCGTCCACGATCAAGCTGCCGTCGCCGAGCTCCACCACCGTCAGCCGGCCCGGCTCTCCGAGCGCCGGCGACCCGAGCGCGCGCGAGAGCTCGTCGAGCTCGAGCGCGCGCCCGAGCAGCGCCTCGTTGGCGGCGATGGCGGCCGTGAGCGCATACGCGCCGGGCAGCCCGAGCAACGGGCTGTCGAGCTCGAGCTGGGGCGCGCGCGGGCGTGCGATGCACACACGCGTGAGCTGAGGGGATAGGCTCTCGTATCTCACGATCCTGTACTCGGCACCGGTACGGGCGGCCGCAGCCTCGAGACCATAGCGGACCTGGCGCGCGGCGGCACAGCTCGCTGCCTGCCGCACGCAGCGTTCGTCATCGGCATTGAACACGGCGACGCCGTCCGGACCGAGCGCGCGCAAGAGCGCGCCCTCCTCGTGCTCGATGGCGTCGAGGTCGCCCAGCCCCTCGGCATGCTCGAGCGCGATGCGCGTGAGGACCGCCACATCAGGCCGGCTCACCTGGCTCAGCCGCGCGACCTCTCCGGTGCGGTTCGTGCCAATCTCCACGACGCTGAGCGCGTGCGCCTCCGACAGGCCGAGCAGCACCATCGGCACACCGATCAGATTATTCAGATTGCCGCGGGGGCTGTGCACGCGCGCGCCGCTGGCGGCCGCCACGGCCGTGACGCTGCTGCGCGTGGTGGTCTTGCCCACCGAGCCCGCGACAGCGATCACGCGGCCCTGCCAGCGAGCGCGATGAAAGCGCGCCAGGTCGCCCAGCGCCTCGAGCGAGGAGCGCACCTCGAGCTGGAGCGCCGGGTCGACCCCGCTCACCGGGCGCTCCACCAGCAGCACGCGCGCGCCCTGCTGCGCCGCCGCCGCCACGAAGTCGTGACCATCGAAACGTTCTCCCGGCAGGGCCACGAACAGGGCGCCGGCGAGCTCGGCGCGAGAATCGGTCCGGACGCCGCGGATCTGCCCCTCGAACGCGGGGCAGTGGCCGCGCGTGGCCTCGATCAATTCGCGGTGGTTGAAGGGTGCCTGGTTCTCCGGAATGACCGACGCCATCAGTGCGTGACCCCACCCTGGCGCAGGGCGCGACGCCGGCCGAGTGCCGCCCGTGCCACCTCCCGGTCGTCAAAGGGCAGGCTGCGCGAGCCGATCAGCTGATAGGTCTCGTGTCCCTTGCCGGCGAGCAGGATCACATCGCCAGGTTCCGCCCCGGAGACGGCCCGTTCGATCGCCACCTCGCGGTCGAGCCAGACCTCGTAACGGACGCCAGTGGCACGCAGACCGGCCTCGACCGCCTCCGCGATGGCCTGCGGGGACTCCCCGCGCGGATTGTCGTTGGTGAGGATGGCCCACTGAGCGCGTTCCCCCACCGCCTTGCCCATCGGAAAGCGCTTGCCGGGGTCGCGCTGGCCGCCACAGCCGAACACGCAGATCAGCTTGCCGCCGCGCACCGGGCTGAGCGCCGTGAGCACGCGCTCGAGCGCGTCGGGGGTATGCGCGTAGTCGACCAGCACCACGCAATCGTCGTCGGAGCCGTCGCAGCGCTCGAGACGCCCAGGGACGGGCTCTACCTCCGAGAGCGCCGCGGCCGCGAGCGCGAGATCCGCGCCGAACGCAGCCAGCACCCCGAAGGCCACGAGCAAGTTCTCCGCGTTGTGCCGGCCCACCAGGCGCGTGCGCAGCTCGAGACGGCGACCGAACGCCGTCAGGGTGCCCACCACACCTTCGGGTCGCGCCACCAGCTCGGCTCCTTGAATGTCGCACTCGCCGGTCGAGCCGACCGTGATCACACGGCCCGGCGCGTGCTCGGTCAGCCAACGACCGAACTCGTCGTCCTGGTTGAGGACCGACACCTCGGGGCCCAGCTCCAGAAAAAGCCGTGTCTTTGCTTGATGATACGCTTCGAAACTACCGTGAAAGTCGAGGTGATCGCGCGTCAGGTTGGTGAAGGCTGCAACCTGGAACGTCAGGGCGTCTACGCGCGCCGTCGCCAGCGCGACGCTCGAGACTTCCATGGCCGCGTGCGTGGCGCCGAGGCCCCTCATCCAGGCCAAGCCTCGCGAGATGGTGTCTGCTTCGGGGGTGGTGAGCGGAGTCTCCTGGTGCTGCCCCGCTGCCTCGATGCCCAGCGTACCGATGCGCCCGCAGCACACGTCGAGATCCTCGAGGGCGCGCTGCACCAACCACGAGATCGTGGTCTTGCCGTTGGTTCCGGTAATGCCCGCGAGCCGAACGCCGCGGCTGGGATGGTGATGCACGGCCTCGGCGGCCACGCCCAGGGCGCGCGGCAGCTCGCGCACACGCAGCACCGGGCAGTCGAGCTGCGGCGCCTGCGCGCCTGCCGCGATCATGACGGCCGCCGCGCCCCGGCGCTCGGCATCGCGCACGAAGCGCAGCCCGTCGGTGTGGCTGCCGGTGCGCGCCACGAACAGCGATCCCGTCGCGACGCTGCGCGAATCCTGCTCCACGTCCACGACGCGGGTGCTCGCGTCCCCGACGAGCTGCGGCTCGAACGCGGACAGCTCCGTCACGAGCTCTGCCAACGTGAGCCCAGAGCTTGCCGCGTCCGTCACGTGGCTGGTTCGAAGACCAGCACCAAGGTCTCGCCTTTCTCGAGCACCGCCCCAGGTCCTGGTTCCTGGCGTGCCAACAAGCCCGTACCCAGCACTCGAGGCTTCACCCCGAGATCGATACCCCGCTGCACGGCCTCGCGCACGGGAAAGCCGGTCAGGTCGGGCACGCGCACCAACCCGGGTCGCAGGGCTTGCTTGTCCTGCCGTACCTCCTGCACGGGCGGCTCTTGACCCCCCGCGCGCCGCATCGATTCGAGCGCCGCTCGGGCGGGGTCGGCCGCGCCGACCAGCTTCTGCAGGTCCGCGACGCGCGTACCCTCGGGCGTGACGCCGAGATAGTTCAGCGCCGCCTCGGCGATGCGCCGAAACACCGGCGCCGCGACGGTGCCGCCCAAGTGTTCCACCATCGGTTCGTCGATCGTCACTGCCATGGCCAGTACAGGCTGCCGCGCGGGAACGAAACCCACAAACGACGCCACATAGCTGTCTAGCGAATAACGCCCGGTCCGGGGGTCTGCCTTTTGCGCCGTGGCTGTCTTGCCGGCCACGCTGAAGCCCTCGATGCGCGCCTGAACCCCCGTTCCGTTCTCTTCCGCGACTCCGATCATCATCTCCGCGATGGTGCGTGCCACGGCGGCAGAAACCACCTGTCGCCGGACGCGCGGGGTGGCTTCCCGCACCAGCTCCCCCGTACCGCTCTGCACGCGACGCACCAGGATGGGCTCCATCAATCGGCCGCCGTTGGCGATCGCGGCCGTAGCCAGCGCCATCTGGAGATTGGTGACGCTGATGCCCTGCCCGAAGGCGGCGATCGCCGTCTCCACCTGCACCCAGGGGCGACCGCGGGGCAAAAGTACGCCGGCGGCCTCACCCGGCAGGGGGATGCCCGTCTCCTGACCGAAGCCAAAGCGCCGGAACGCCTCGTACAGGCGCTGGCCGCCTACCTTCAGGCCGACCTTGCCGACGCAGATGTTGGACGACACTGCCAGCGCCTGCGACACGCTGAGCCAGCCGGAAGGATGCGTGTCGTGGATCACGACGTCGTCGACCTTCAGCGCGCCGTTCTCGCAGTACAGCTGCTCGTTGGCTCGTATGGCGCCGGTCTCGAGCGCGGCTGCCAGGGTGAAGATCTTCGCGGTCGAGCCCGGCTCGAAGCGATCGGCGATGGCGCGCAGACGGCGCGCCCCCATCTCGCTGAAGCGGTAGTCGTTGGGGTTGTAGCTGGGCCAGTTCGCGAGCGCGAGGATCTCCCCGGTCTGCGGCGCGATCACCACCACCGAGCCGCCCAGCGCTTCGAAGGTCTGGGCCGCGCGCCCGAGCTCTTGCTCGGCGAGATTTTGGATCCCCTGATCGATGGTCAGGTACAGATCGTGACCGGCCAGGGTCCGCTCGTCCTGGATGCCATCCAGAAACAGCAGATGACCCGAGCGATCGCGCAAGCCCTGCAAGAGCTCCCGCTGCCCGCCGAGATCCTCGTCGAGGGCGAGCTCGAGACCATCCTTGCCGCTGCCGTCGGGCGCGACGAAGCCGAGCAACGGCCCCCCGAGCGCCCGCTGCGGATAGTACCGATGGCCTTCTCCCTCCACCAACAGGCCGTGGATCGGTTCTTCTCCCGACTTCGACTCGGACTCGAGAGCGTGCAGCTTGTCCGCCTCATCGAGCGTGATCCTGCGCTTGAGCCAGGCAAAGCGCCGCTGCCGCAGGATCTTGCGCTCCACCTCGGGCGCCTCCAGCCCCAGCGCGGCCGCGATGCGCTCGGCCGCCCGACGCGCCACCTGCGGGACCTCTTGCGGAGGAGCGCCGCGCAGCAACTCGAGCGCGTCCAGGCTCACGCTCGGCACCTCGATGCTGATCGCGAGCGGGCTGCCGTTGCGGTCGTACACGCTGCCACGCTTGGGCGAGAGACGCAGGCGGCGCTGCCGCTGCTTCTCGGCCATCTCGCGCCACTCGTTGCCGTCGCGCACCATCACCGAGTAGCCCGCGGACACCACCACACCCGAGGCCAGCGCCAAGAGGCCGCAGATGATGCCCATGCGGGCTCGCACCCAGCGACCTTCGGCGCTGCGCAGGCGGTTCATGGGCGGTCGGTCTCCGCACTGCGAGCCGCCGTCAGGGGCGCGCTCGGACGACCTGCCTCGCGCTCGGCGTCCAGCACCTTGGGCAACCGTGCGGCGTGCAGCATGCGGTCGACGCCCGGCGGCGCCATGCCGAGCAACGTGCGCGCGACCAGGTCGACTCGCTCGGGAGTCTGGTAGCTCGCCACCTCCAGCTCGAGCACGCGGCGCACTTCGCGCAGGCGGCCCAGCTGGGCGTGGATGCGGCCCATCTCGTAACCGAGCTCGATGGCGCGCACGCGCAACGTCAGATGCACGCAGAACGCCGCGCTGGCCGCAGCCACGGCCAGGGTCCAGCAGATCACGAAAGCACCGTTCGATTCGCGCATGCCGTGCTCGTAAAAGTCAGGCCGCGCTGGGATCGGTGTGCGGGTCGTCGGCCCACTGGGGCGGCAACAGCCGAGCCGCACGCAACTTCGCGCTGCGGCTGCGCGGGTTCTCGTCCAGCTCCGGCTCGCCCGGGATCAGCGGCTTCTTGCTCAGGCGCTCAAATCGGCTCGCATCGAGGAATGCTTGCTTGACCTTGCGGTCCTCCAGGGAGTGAAAGCTGATGAAGGCCGCCACGCCACCCGGCGCCACGATCGCCGGCAGCGACTCCAGCAAACGATCGAGCTGGTCCAGCTCGCCGTTGACGGCGATGCGCAGCGCCTGAAACGTCTTGGTGGCCGGGTCGATACCGCCGACACGATGCGGGCCGACCGCGCGCACCACCGCCTTGCGCAGCTCGAGGGTGCTGCCCAGCCGGTCTTCTTCCAGCGCCTGCTTGAGACAACGGGCGACGCGGCGCGAGCGACGCTCTCCGCCGTATAGATAGATCAGGTCCGCCAATTCGTCCTGGGAGGCGCGCTCGATCAGCTCGCGCGCGGTCTCACCGCGCGTCGGATCCATGCGCATGTCGATGGGTCCCTCGAGGCGGAAGCTCATGCCGCGCTTGGCCTCGCTGAGCTGGGGCGACGAGATACCGAGGTCGGCGACCAGCCCGGACACCGCCGGCAAGCGCTGCTCGCGCAGCCACTCCTCGATACGCGCAAACTCCAGGTGCACCACCTCCGCCCGCGCCCCGAAGCGCTGGAGCCGCTCACGGGTGCGTGCCACGGCCAGCGGATCGCGATCGAAGGCAATCACCTTCACCTCGTTCTCGGCTTCGAGCAGCGCTTCCGCGTGCCCACCGGCACCGGCGGTGGCATCGAGAAAGATGTCGCCCCGGCGCGGCTGGAGCGCCGCCACGACCTCGCGCGACATCACCGACAAGTGCGAGGGGGGTGCTGCTTCGATCTCGGTCAGGCGGAGCGCGGCTTCGGTCATATGCGGATCAACTCCCTTACGTCGGCGAGGATTTGAGGCGCCTCTTTTGCGCTTTCTTCCAGTTCTCTTTCCCAAAGTGGCTTGGACCAAATCTCGATTATTTTGCCCATGCCCGCAAACACGACGTCCTTCTCCACGCGGATTCGCTCGCGAAACTCCGGGGGCAGACGCACACGCCCGACCTTGTCGAGCTCGCCCTCTTGCGCGACCGACACGTAGAGGCGGCGAAAGCGCACGATGCGCGAGTCGTGGGTGGGCAGCTCCGAAACCTTGCGCTCGTACTCCTCCCAGCTGCGGAAGGGATACAGGTGCACGCAGGGGTAACCCGGGTCGGGCGTGAGCACAAACCGGCTGTCGCCGTCCGCGACCAGCACGTCCCGAAAGCGCGACGGCAGGCTGACCCTGCCCTTGTCGTCGACGCTGTGGGTGAACTGGCCGCGAAACACGTCATTGCCCTGTTTTGGGAAAGCTCGACACTATCTTCCATAGTGATCCACTTTCTCCCACTCGTGCCCAGAGGATACGGATCGGCGCAAGACCTGTCAACCAACCTCACTAGACAAAAAAATCCTGCTGCTACGAGCACTTACACGCCGCGACACGCACTCCATGCGGCCTACTCGGGCGGGCCCGGGCGCGGTTTAACCCTGACGGCGTTTTCCCACCTGCTCCCACGGGAAGGCAGCCGCCTACTCCTGCGTCGGCTGGCGCGGCGAGCGCGACTCGGCTGCCGCCGACAGGCTCAGGCTCCGGGCGAGAGCGGCCGGGGCTGTACGTTCCCCGCTACCCACTCGACGATCTCGTCCAGCCGCGTGCCGGGGAAAAACACCTTGGTCACGCCCTGCGCCTCGAGCGCTGCCACGTCTTCTGCGGGAATGATGCCGCCGCCGAACACGCGCACGTCGGCTGCCCCCGCTGCGGCGAGTGCGCGCACCACCGCCGGGAACAAGGTCAAATGAGCTCCGCTCATGATCGACAAGCCCACGGCGTCCACGTCCTCCTGCAGCGCCGCGCGAGCGATCATCTCGGGGGTCTGGTGCAGGCCCGTGTAGATCACCTCGAACCCGGCGTCGCGCAGCGCGCGGGCTACGATCTTGGCGCCCCGGTCGTGCCCGTCGAGCCCGGGCTTGGCCACCAGAATCCGCACGCGCGCTCGGTTCGACATCGGCGCGCTCATCCTATACCGCGCAGGGCGCCGAACGCCACGAGCGCACCGAGTGCGGCAACCCCGGCCAGCTCCGTGCGCAGCGTCGTGCGCCCGAGCGCCGCCGGCCGAAATCCAGCACTCTCGGCGCGCGCAATCTCCGCAGCGCTCAGCCCACCCTCGGGCCCCACGAGCAACGCCACAGCCTGGCCCGGCTGCCAATCGGCGAGCTGCGCGAGCAGCGGCGCCGCGTTCGGCGACAGCAGCAGACGCTGGGACTGCGCCGCCTGTGCCAGCACGTCGAGCAGTGGCAAGGGCCCCTGGATCGCCGGGATGTTGCCTCGCCCAGACTGACGCGCCGCCTCGACGGCGATGCGCTGCCAGCGCGTCCGCCGCGTGGCACTGCGCTCCGCCTCGAGCCTCACCACCACGTGCTCGGTCTCCACGAACACGATGCGCTCGACGCCGAGCGCCGTGGCCTCCCGAATCGTCTGGTCAGGCTTGTCACCCTTTGCCAGCGCCTGAAGCAAGCAAATGGGAACCGCGCGATAGCCGCTCGGTCGTACGCCGTCGAGCCGACAAGTGACGGCCCCCGCGGCCTCGGCCACAATCTCGGCTTCCGCTTCGACGCCGAGCAGCGGATCGAACAACCAGAGCCAGTCCCCCGGTCCGAGGCGGTGTACGCGCTGGATGTAGCGCGCAGCCGGTCCTGTCAGCTCGCGCAGCCCTGGCTCGAGAGCTTCGAGGGGTACACGCAGCGCTCGCGCTCGCGAGGAGGAGGGCTCCGGGGCTCGGGACACGCGCTGGGCAGGCTACACGCCCGTCCGCGGCTTGCCCATGCCGCCGGGCTCTCCGGACGCGGAAGTGGGCGTTTTCCCGACCTCTCGGCGCCGCGTGCCGCGGCGACTGATGGTTTCTGAAAAATGGGCGTTTCCTAGCCGCGAAAGGCTGACATTGACGGCCGAAGACCGCATCCACATCGCGCTCGCGCTCGCGCTCGGCGCCGCAAACCTCGCCCTGTTCGTATGCGGTCCGTTCGACGGCCCCCTGCCCCCAGCCCAGGCGGCGCGGCTGGCGGTGAGCGAGTTGCCGTCGGAAGCACACCGGGCCGAGGTCGACGCGGCCATCGAGCACCTGGAAGCCTGGCTCTCGCACGCCCGCGCCGCGATCGCCCCGGGGCTCGAACCGCAGCTGGCGCTGCAAGGCCTGGGTCCGACGGCGGATGATCGCGCGCATCCGGAACGCTGGCTGGCGCGCCTCCT
>Ga0207675_100007471_pt1 | contig 10327 bp, 10 predicted proteins | sample KBSSwiS42_FD_184305 | JGI IMG/M metagenome (GOLD analysis project Ga0207675, IMG submission 184305) | Switchgrass rhizosphere microbial communities from Kellogg Biological Station, Michigan, USA - KBS Switchgrass S4-2 (SPAdes) (version 2) | ecosystem: Host-associated > Plants > Roots >...
CTGCCGGGCGGGGTGCGAGCCCGGCGCCGCGATGGCAAGGTGTGGTTCACGGCAGTGTTGCCGAAGGACGGGGGGAGACCCGTTGGACGAACGTGACATGGGCGACGAGCTGAAGCAGGTGCTGATCACCGCCGACCAGCTGCAGGCACGCACCGGCGAGCTCGCGGCCCAGATCGACGCCGACTACGCCGGCCGGGACCTGCTGCTCGTCGGCGTGCTCAAGGGCGCCGTCATGGTCATGGCCGACCTGGCCCGCGCCATGCACCTGCCGGTGCAGATGGACTGGATGGCGATCTCGTCCTACGGCTCGGGCACCAAGTCCTCCGGCGTGGTCCGCATCCTCAAGGACCTGGACACCGACATCACCGGCCGCCACGTGCTGATCGTGGAGGACATCGTGGACTCCGGGCTCACGCTGTCCTGGCTGGCCGGCAACCTGCGGTCGCGCGGGCCCGCGTCGCTGGCCGTCTGCGCCATGCTGCGCAAGCCGGGCTCGGCGCAGATGCACGTGGATGTCCGGTACACGGGGTTCGACATCGGCGATGAGTTCGTCGTCGGGTACGGCCTTGACTATGCTCAGCGGTACCGCAACCTGCCATTCATCGGGACGCTCGCGCCAGCGGTGTACGGCGGGGGCTAGGGGAACACAATCCCCCAAGGGGAACGTTGACTTTCCAGGCGCTGCACCAAGCGGTGTACCGTCAGAGCTTTGAAGGATGGCCATCCCGCCGGCGGTCGACGGGAGTGTGAGGCTGGTCAGGAGGGAACGGCCCCGGGCCGACGGGGCCGCTCATCGATGGAGCTAAGGCGCTTTTTCCGGGCACCGCTGCTGCTAATCGCCGTAGCGGTGCTGCTGTTGCTTTTCGTGCTCGACTATGCCAATTCCGGGAGCTCGTACAAGCAAGTTGATACCTCCCAGATCGTCACGGCCATCGACCAGGGCAAGGTCAAGAGCGCTCTGATCGTCGACAAGAACCAGACGATCCAGATCACCACCACGAGCGGGCAGAAACTCGAGGCTTCCTGGGTCTCCGGCCAGGGCCTGCAGCTGCAGAACAAGCTGCAGCAGCAGGTCGACAAGGGGAACCTGAAGGATGGCTACAACGTCAACATCCCGAAGAGCAACGCGCTGCTCGACCTGATCCCGACCGCGCTCATCTACCTGGTCATCTTCCTGTTGTTCTTCTTCATGCTGTCGCAGATGCAAGGCGGCGGCTCCCGGGTGATGAACTTCGGCAAGTCCAAGGCGAAGCTGATCACCAAGGACACGCCGAAGACGACGTTCGCCGACGTGGCCGGCGCGGACGAGGCCATCGAGGAACTGCAGGAGATCAAGGAGTTCCTGCAGAGCCCGGCCAAGTTCCAGGCCATCGGGGCCAAGATCCCCAAGGGCGTGCTGCTCTACGGCCCGCCGGGCACCGGCAAGACGCTGCTCGCCCGCGCGGTGGCCGGCGAGGCCGGCGTGCCGTTCTACTCGATCTCCGGCTCTGACTTCGTGGAGATGTTCGTCGGCGTCGGCGCGTCCCGGGTCCGTGACCTGTTCGAGCAGGCCAAGGCCAACGCCCCGGCGATCGTGTTCGTGGACGAGATCGACGCCGTGGGCCGGCACCGCGGCGCGGGCCTCGGCGGCGGCCACGACGAGCGCGAGCAGACGCTGAACCAGATGCTGGTCGAGCTGGACGGCTTCGACACCAAGGGCGGCGTGATCGTGATCGCGGCCACCAACCGGCCCGACATCCTCGACCCCGCGCTGCTGCGTCCCGGCCGCTTCGACCGCCAGATCGTGGTGGCCCAGCCCGACCTGGCCGGCCGCAAGGGCATCCTCAAGGTGCACGCGCGCGGCAAGCCCATCGCGCCCGACGCCGACCTCGACATCATCGCCCGGCGCACCCCCGGGTTCACCGGCGCCGACCTGGCCAACGTGATCAACGAGGGCGCGCTGCTGACCGCGCGGTCCAACGGCAAGCAGATCACCATGGACGCGCTCGAGGAGGCCATCGACCGGGTCATGGCCGGCCCGGAGCGCAAGAGCGTGCTGCTGTCCGAGAAGGAGCGCAAGGTCATCGCCTACCACGAGGGCGGCCACGCCCTGGTCGGCCACGCGATGCCGCACGCCGACCCGGTGCACAAGGTGACGATCATCCCGCGCGGCCGGGCGCTCGGCTACACCGCCGCGCTGCCCACCGAGGACAAGTTCCTGGTCTCCCGGGCCGAGATGCTGGACCAGCTGGCTATGCTGCTCGGCGGCCGCACCGCCGAGGAGATGATCTTCCACGAGCCGACCACCGGCGCGGCCAACGACATCGAGAAGGCCACCCAGATCGCCCGCGGCATGATCACCGAGTACGGCATGAGCGAGCGGCTGGGCGCGCGCAAGTTCGGCAACGGCGACGGCGAGCCGTTCCTGGGCCGGGACATGTCGCACAGCCGGGACTACTCCGACGAGATCGCCTCCTCGATCGACGAGGAGATCCACCGGCTGATCGAGTCGGCGCACGACGAGGCGTGGGAGGTCCTGGTCCAGTACCGCGACGTGCTCGACGCGCTGGTGCTCCGGCTGCTCGACAAGGAGACGGTGGCCAGGACCGAGGTGCTCGAGATCTTCGCCTCGGTGGAGAAGCGGCCGGTCCGCGGCTCGTACACCGGCCACGGCAAGCGGGTGCCCTCGGACCGCCCGCCGGTGCTCTCGCCCAAGGAGCTCGCCCTGGCCGCGGCGGACGGCGGCGCAGGCAACGGAAACATGGCGCTGCCCGCCAACGGCCAGTCGTTCGGCTTCAACCCAGGGGTCCCGGACGAGCCCCAGGACGACGTGCCGAGAGACACCCATTGACGCCGGAACCGGAGGCCGCCGCTCCTGGAGACCAGGCTAGTGGCGGGTTTGACTTGCCGCGCATCGAGCGCGCGGTCAGGGAGATCCTGCTCGCCATCGGCGAGGACCCGGAGCGGGACGGCCTGCGCGACACCCCGGCGAGGGTCGCGCGGGCCTACGCCGAGCAGTTCGCCGGGCTGCGGCAGAGCCCGCGGGACGTGCTCAACACGGTCTTCGACGCGGACCACGACGAGATGGTCATCGTCCGCGACATCGAGGTGTACGGGACGTGCGAACATCACCTGGTCCCGTTCATCGGCGTGGCCCACATCGGCTACATCCCGAACGTGAAGGGCCAGATCACCGGGCTGTCCAAGCTGGCCAGGCTGGTCGACGTGTACGCCCGGCGGCCGCAGGTGCAGGAGCGGATGACCAGCCAGATCGCCGACGCCCTGGCGGAAACGCTGGATCCGCGCGGCGTGGTGGTGGTGATCGAGGCCGAGCACTTGTGCATGACCATGCGCGGGGTGCGCAAGCCGGGCGCGCGCACGGTGACCTCGGCGGTGCGCGGTGCCTTCCGCGACAGCGACGTCACCCGCGCCGAGGCGATGAGCCTGATCTACGGCCGGCGCTGAATTTAAAAGCAAGCTAGGCAAATACTGAACTAATCCGTCCTGCGCGGCGTCTACCCGGTTGGGCACTTTCTGTATTTCCTGTGCCGGTCGCGACTCTGTCCCGATGTGCGCTTGGGGAGGTACCGTGAGACCAGGACGCGAGGCGGCGCGGTGACTACGCTGATCAGACGTGCTCTAGGGCCTGACAAGAAAGCAGCCGAGATGAGCGCCAGCGACGACGCGAACCGGGCGGACGATTCCAGGGCTGGCGGTCAGCAGCCATCGGCCGACCGTGCCCGCCAGCGTCGCTGGGTACCCCGCACCGCGGCCCTGCTGACCTTCCTCGTCGGCCTGGCCGACATCCTCAACATCCTGCGGCCCGACCTGGTCAACCGGCTGCACAGGTTCAACTCCATGATCCCGGGCACGCTGACCGACGTCACCCGCAGCGCCGACGTGCTCATCGGGCTGACGCTGCTGATGCTCGCGCACGGCCTGCGCCGCCGCAAGCGGCGCGCCTGGCAGGCGGTGGCCGCGCTGCTGGCGTTCGACATCGCCATCCACTTCATCCACACGCAGCGGGTCGTCACCGCGGTGGTCTCGCTCGTCCTGCTCATCGCGCTGCTCTACTTCAGGGACGAGTTCTACGCCGAGGGTGACCCGCGCACCAGGTGGCGGGCCATCTGGATATTCGTCGGCCTGATCGTGGCCGACGTCGCCATCGGCCTGACCTACATCCTGCTGGCCCGGGGCCTGGCCGAGGACTACTCGTTCGGCCAGCGGGTGCAGGAGGTCATCTACGGCCTGGTCGGGGTGTCCGGCCCGGTGCTGTGGGCGCCGGAGACCCGCGGCGACCTGTTCAACCTCCTCACCAGCGCGCTGGGCATCTTCACCCTGCTGGTCACCGCGTACCTGTTCCTGCGGCCGGCCGAGCCGCGCGCCCGGCTGGGCCGCGCCGACGCCGACCGGATCAGGGAACTGCTCGGCAAGCAGGGGGACCGGGACTCGCTCGGCTACTTCGCGCTGCGCGACGACAAGAGCGTGATCTGGTCCTCGACCGGCAAGGCCGCCGTCTGCTACCGCGTGGTGTCCGGCGTGATGCTGGCCAGCGGCGACCCGATCGGCGATCCGGAGGCCTGGCCCGGCGCGATCGCCCCGTTCCTGGACGAGGCGGCGCGGCACGCCTGGGCGCCGGCCGTGATGGGCTGCAGCGAACTCGGCGCCGAGGTGTGGTGCCGCGAGGGCGGCCTGACCGCGCTCGAACTCGGCGACGAGGCCATCGTCAACACGGCCGACTTCAGCCTGTCCGGGCGGCCGATGCGGAACGTCAGGCAGATGGTCAACCGGGTGGCCAAGCACGGCTACGTGGCCGAGGTCCGCCGGGTGAGCGACATACCGCAGGCCGAACTCGACGCCATCGTCAGGGCCGCCGACTCCTGGCGCGGCAGCCAGACCGAGCGCGGCTTCTCGATGGCGCTCGGCCGGATCGGCACGCACGGCGACGAGGAGTGCGTGCTCGCCACCGCGACCGAGGACGGCGCCGTCCGCGCCGTGCTGCAGCTCGTCCCGTGGGGCCCCGACGGCCTGTCCCTCGACCTGATGCGGCGGGACAAGGCCGCCCAGCCCGGGCTGAACGACTTCCTGATCGTGGAGACCATCAAGGCCGCCCCGGCGCTCGGCGTCAAGCGCATCTCGCTGAACTTCGCCGTGTTCCGGGCCGCGCTCGAGCGCGGCGAGCGGATCGGCGCCGGCCCGGTGCTGCGGGCCTGGCGGTCGGTGCTCATCTTCATGTCCAAGTGGTTCCAGATCGAGTCGCTGTACAAGTTCAACGCCAAGTTCTGCCCGGTCTGGCAGCCGCGCTTTTTCGTCTTCCCCAGCACCAAGGACGCGCCCAGGATCGCGCTGGCCGCGCTCGAGGCGGAGGCGTTCCTGGTCTGGCCGCGGCTGGAGCTGCGCCGGATCGCGCGCAAGCTCGGCCTGCTCGAGATCGGGCGTAAACTGCGCCCGTGACGGAGCTTCCCGCCAAGGACCGCTGCCTGGTGATGGGCGTGGTGAACGTCACGCCCGACTCGTTCTCCGACGGCGGCCAGTGGTACGGGGCGGACGCGGCCATCGCGCACGGCCTGGACCTGGCCGCGCAGGGCGCGGACATCGTCGACGTGGGCGGCGAGTCCACCCGGCCCGGGGCCCAGCGCATCGACGAGGCGGAAGAACTGCGCCGGATCGGGCCGGTGGTCACCGAGCTGGTCCGGGCCGGGCTGACGGTCTCCATCGACACGATGCGCGCGCGGGTGGCCGAGTTCGCGCTGGAGGCCGGGGCGCAGCTGGTCAACGACGTGAGCGGCGGCCTGGCCGACCCGGACATGCCCCGCCTGGTGGCGGCGGCCGGGGTCGGGTACGTGGTGGTGCACTGGCGCGGGTACAGCCAGGACATGTACGCCCGCGCGGTCTACGGCGACGTGGTGACCGAGGTCCGCGACGAGCTGGCCAAGCGCGTTGATGCGGTGGTGCACGCCGGGGTGGACCCCGGGCGCATCGTGCTCGACCCCGGCCTGGGCTTCGGCAAGCGGCCCGAGCACAACTGGCCGCTGCTGGCCCGCCTGGCCGAGCTGGGCACGCTGGCCAACGGCACGTTCCCGGTCTTGGTCGGGGCGTCGCGGAAGGGCTTTCTCGGCAAGCTGCTGGCGGGCCCCGACGGCACGCCCAGGACGCTGGCCGACCGGGACCAGGCCACGGTGGCGGTCACCGCGCTGGCCGCGGCGGCCGGCGCCTGGTGCGTGCGCGTGCACGTGGTCCCGCCCAACGCGGACGCGGTCCTGGTCGCGGCCGCCTGGCGGGGGAGCCGGTGACCTCGAGGCACCACGCAGTGCTATCCGTGGGGAGCAACCTCGGCGACCGGCTGGGTACCCTGCAAGGATGCGTGCACGCCATCAGCGGCCTGCCGGAGACTGACGTGCTGGCCGTCTCACCCGTCTACGAGACCGCCCCGGTCGGTGGCCCGGCCCAGCCCGACTACCTGAACGCGGTGCTGATCGTCGCGACCGGCCTGACCCCGCGGGACCTGCTCGCGGCGACCCAGCGCGTCGAGGCCGGCTTCGGCCGGACACGAGCCGAACGCTTCGGCCCGCGTACCCTCGACATCGACATCATCGGCTACGACGAGCAGATCAGCGACGACCCCGTGCTCACCCTGCCCCACCCCCGCGCGTACGAGCGGGCCTTCGTCCTCGCGCCCTGGCACGACCTCGACCCGGCGGCCCGCCTGCCCGGCCGCGGGCCCGTCGCCGCCCTGCTGGCCGGCCTCGGCCGCGACGGCGTCCGGCGCCAGCCCGATCTGACCCTGGCGGCGCCGTGAAGCCGACCAGGATCTCCACGCTCGTCATCATCGCCGTGGTCTGCGCGGCCGCGGGCTGGGTGCTGCTCCGCGCGGTGTACGCGAAGCTGCCCCCGCTGCCCTGGACCGGCGTGCCCGCGCTGCTGATCGCCGCGGTGGCCGAGGCGTGGACCGGCCGGGACCTGAGGATGCGGATCGCGGGCCCGCACCGCCGCGGCAGCGGCCAAGGTGCACGCCGCGGCAGCGGCCAAGGAGCACGCGGCAGCGGCCAGGGGACCCGCGACCTCAAGCCGCCCGCGCCGCTGTTCGTGTCGCGGATGGTGGCGCTGGCCAAGGCCAGCGCGGTGGCGGCGGCCATCATCGCCGGGTTCGCGGCGGGCTTCGATTTCTACCTGGCCGGCTCGCTGACCGCCAGCGTGCCGCGCGAGGACGCGCTCACCGCGGTGATCACGTTCGTCGCCGCCGTCTTGCTCGGCTGCGCCGCGCTGTACCTGGAGAACTCCTGCCGGGTCCCCGAGGATCCCGACGCACCCGCACCGGACCACTGAACCCCGGCCGGATTTGGAGCTGATGCCGGCCCGCCAGGAGGCTCCCTGCTCACACCAGCCCCGGACATGCACCAGTATCAGCACGCCGCCAGCACGCACCACGCGCGTCGCCCGCATGGCGCGCTCTCGTCACCCGAATGGCGCGCGCGTCGCCCTGATGGCGCGCGCGTCGCCCTGATGGCGCGCGCGTCGCCCGAATGGGGGTTGTGGCACCTTACCCCCGCCTATCGGGGGTGGGGGCACACATACCCCATAAGCCCTGCTCCGCTGACGCCCTTGGTAACCCAGCCGACCCTCCCGCCACACCAGCACCGGCGCCCCGAAGCGCCAAACCATCTGCGTGTGGTGGTGCGCGAGCGGACTACCCGCCCGTTCGGCCCAAAGTCCCCCCATCGTCATCGATAATCACTCTGTGTCGCATATCTACTACATAGCGTGGTTGAATTCCGCTACGTTGTGGGTGTGGATCTCCGGGCGGCTGTAAGCCGGCCGCCCGGGAAACTCGATCATCGATGACAGGAGCAATACGTGCAGATCAAGACCCGTGTCGCCGGAGTGCTCGTCATCTCCGCCGCCGCGATCGCCATCATGGGCGGCCCGGCGTTCGCGTCGAACAACCCGGTCGTCGGCAACATCGTCGGTAACGGCAACATCCCGATTCTCAGCGGCAACAACGTGCAGATCCCGGTGCAGGTCCCGGTCGACATCTGCGGCAACGCCGTGGGCCTCCTGGGCCTCGCCAACGCCAGCTGCCAGGGCGGCGCCGCGGCCTTCCTGGACAGCTTCAACGGCTAAGCTGACCAGCGTCGTCAACGCCGCCGGGTCCCGCGGGCCTCGGCGCCCTTTGCCGTGACTATCCTGATCACGCGATGAACCCAGAAAGCATCCCGGCCGACGGGCACCCGGCCCGGCTCGCGGTCGGTATCGTCGGCGCCGGCCGGGCGGGTACCGCGCTCGGCGTGGCCCTGGCCCGGGCCGGCCACCAGGTCGTGGCCGCGTCCGCGGTCTCCGACGCCTCGCTGCGCCGCGCCCGAACGAACTTCCCGGGCGCCGCGATCACCGATCCCAGCCAGGTCCTGCGTCGCGCCGACCTCGCCCTGCTGACCGTGCCCGACGACGCGCTGCCCGGCCTGGTCACCGGGCTCGCCGCGACCGGGGCGCCGCTGGAGGGCCGGATGCTGGCCCACGCCAGCGGGCGGTACGGCGTGTCCGTGCTCGAGCCCGCTGTGCGCCAGGGCGCGCTCCCGCTGGCCCTGCACCCGGTGATGACGTTCACCGGCCGGCCCGACGACGTCGACCGGCTAGCCGGCACCAGCTTCGGGGTGACCGCGCCCGAGGTGCTCAGGCCCGCGGCCGAGGCGCTGGTGATCGAGATGGGGGGCGAGCCCGTCTTCATCGCCGAGGAGCACAGGGACCTGTACCACGCGGCCATCGCGGGCGCCGCGAACCACCTGATCACGCTCGTCGCCCAGGCCATGGACCAGCTGCGGACGGCCGGGGTGGCCGAGCCCGCCCGGCTGCTCGCGCCGTTGCTCTCCGCCTCCCTCGACAACGCGCTGCGTTTCGGCGACGCGGGCCTGACCGGTCCGGTGGCCCGCGGCGACGCGGCCACGGTGGCCGCGCACGTGGCGGCCCTGGATGCGAGTACCCCGGCGCCGGCCGTGGCCGCCTACGTGGCCATGGCCCGGCTGACCGCGGACCGCGCGCTCGCGGCCGGGATCCTGCGGCCCGCCGACGCCGAACGCCTGCTCGACGTGCTCGGCGGTCGCCCGTGAGCGACGGGCCGCAGCTCGCCACCAGCCGGGCCGACCTGGCCGCCGCGCGTGCCCTCATGCCCGGTCCGGTCGTGCTGGCGCCGACCATGGGCGCCCTGCACGACGGCCACGCCAGGCTGCTGGGCGCGGCGCGTACGCTGGCCGGGCCGCGGGGCAGCGTGATCGTCTCGATCTTCGTCAACCCGCTCCAGTTCGGGCCGAACGAGGATCTCGACCGCTATCCCCGGACCCTGGATGCGGACCTGGCCATGTGCGCCCGCGAGGGGGCGGACCTCGTCTTCGCGCCCGCGGCCGCCGAGATCTACCCCGGCGGCCCGCCGGAGGTGTCGGTCGACCCGGGCCCGGCCGGGCAGCGGTTCGAGGGCGAGTTCCGCCCCGGGTTCTTCGGCGGCGTGCTGACCGTGGTGCTCAAGCTGCTGCACCTGACCCGGCCGGCCGTCGCGGTGTTCGGCCAGAAGGACGCGCAGCAGCTCACCCTGGTCCGCCGGATGGTCACCGACCTGAACCTGGACGTGGTGATCGAGCCGGTGCCGACCGTGCGCGACGCCGACGGGCTGGCCACCTCGAGCCGGAACCGCTACCTGTCCGCGGCCGACCGGGCGGTGGCGCTCGCGCTGCCGCGGGCGCTGCTGGCCGGGCAGGCCGCGGCGGACGGGGGAGCGGACGCGGTGCTCGCCGCGGCCCGGGCCGTGCTGCGCGCCCAGCCCGCGCTGGCCGTGGACTACGTGGCGCTGGTCGACCCGGGCACGTTCGGGCCGGCCGGGACGGGATCCGCCCTCCTGGTGGCGGCGGCCCGGGCGGGCACCACCCGGCTGATCGACAACCTGGCTCTTGTGCTTCCGGCGGAAGGCGCTGGCGATGCTGCTCACCATTGATATCGGGAACACCAACACCGTGCTCGGCGTCTTCGACGGCGACCGGGTCGCCGAGCACTGGCGGATCGCCACGGTCCCGGACCGGACCGCGGACGAGCTCGCCGTGGTGCTGCACGGCCTGCTCGCGGGTAGCAGCGCGTTCACGGAAAGGGACATCAGCGCTATATCGCTGTGCTCGACCGTGCCGTCGGTGCTACGCGAGATGAGAGAGATGTGTGAGCGCTATTACGGTGACCGGGAAACGGTCATCGTGGAGCCCGGGGTAAAGACCGGGGTGCCGGTGCGGACCGACAACCCCAAGGAAGTGGGCAGCGACCGCATCATGAACTCGCTCGCCGCCGTGCACCTTTACGGCGGCCCGGCCATTGTCGT